>Ga0187894_10001044_pt1 | contig 36777 bp, 32 predicted proteins | sample GBC1701081metaG_FD_136650 | JGI IMG/M metagenome (GOLD analysis project Ga0187894, IMG submission 136650) | White microbial mat communities from a lava cave in the Kipuka Kanohina Cave System on the Island of Hawaii, USA - GBC170108-1 metaG ...
CGCCATGATCACACCCCTGATTCGCCCACAATTCTCCGCCATGCTGCGAGTTGTCGAGATGGGCCAGGATGCATTCCCCCGGAATGTCGCGTCCCGGAAGCGCACGGTCGGATCACGATCGCAGCGCAGCCGGCGATCGGCGGCACTGCTAGCGGCAGTCGTGCTGGGACTGGCGGCGCCCGCATTCGGGCAGCAAAAACCGCCGGCGCCGCAGCGCTGGGCCGAACGTTTCTACAATCCGCAACCATCCGCGGGCGATCTGGTGCTGCCCATGCCGTGCGGCGGTTCCATGGTGTTCCGGCGCATCGATGTGCCGCACGAATCGGCGCTGGCGGACCGCAAGATCGTGGTCGGCGGCACCGACGAGCGCTTCGCCTTCGCCGAAGGCAGTCGCTATGACTATATCGACGGCGCCTTCGGCGACGCCAAGGACAAGACGCGCCGCTACTACTACCTCGCCAAGTACGAGACGACCGACCTGCAGATGAAGGCGCTGGCCGGCAATTGCGGGGCGGCCGACCGCAGTGGCCTGCGGCCGGCCACCGGCACGACATGGTTCGACGCCGTGCAGGCGGCCCAGCTCTATACGGAATGGCTGCTGAAGAACGCCAAGGACAAGCTGCCAGTCGAGGACGGCCTGCCCGGCTTCCTGCGTTTGCCCACAGAAGCGGAATGGGAATACGCCGCGCGCGGCGGCGTTGCCGTATCGGCATCCGTATTCGAGGACAAGGCATTTCCGATGCCGGACGGCATGGAGAAATATGTCTGGTATCGCAGCCAGCGCTCATCCAACGGGGAACTGCAGGCCGTGGGCGCCTTGAAGCCCAATCCACTCGGGCTGCACGACATGCTGGGCAATGTCGACGAGATCGTGCTGGATCCCTTCCGCCTCAACAAGCTCGCGCGCCTGCACGGCCAGGCCGGCGGTTTCGTGATCAAGGGCGGCAACTACCAGACATCGGAAGCCGATATCCGCTCTTCCTATCGCAACGAGCTGCTGCCCTTCGATGCCAACGGCCCGCGCCGGGTGCCGACGGTCGGTTTCCGCCTGGCGCTGGTGGCGCCCGTCATTCCCTCGCCGGCGCGCCTTGAGGCCGCCAAGAAGGCGTGGGACGCACTGCCCAAAGCCGAGGCGCTGCGCACCGGCGACGTGGCGCAGAACGATCCGCTGGCCGAGTTGCAGACCATCATCATGGCGACCACGGACGCCGACATCCGCTCGCGGCTGACCGCCCTGCAGCGCGAGTATGCCAAGCGCATCGATGAAGAAGGTACCCTGCGCGGCCGCGCCGCCCGCAGCCTGCTGCGCCTGGCGGCGTTCCTGAGCGACAAGCTGCGTGCCGACCAGCGATTTCTCGACCAGGTGCAGAAAAGCCGCGATACGCAAAAGCAGGCCGGCCGTGACGTGACGGCACTCGACGCGCGGCTGAAGGAACTCCATGTAACGTTGCAGGGTAACCTGCGTTACTACGCCGATACCATCGTGCAGATCGCGCAGGACTACAACGATTCGACCGTCAATCAGCAGCTGGGTACCTTGAAACTCGAATTCGAAAAAGGCGGCACGGCGCATCTGGATCCATTGGCCCGACAGGTCGCCGCGCATGTCTCGGCTTATCGCAAGTCGTCCGGTGTCAAGCCGGACGCCTGGTTCAAAGACATTCTTGCCTTGCCTTGAAGGAGGCTCGCCATGTACGCCCTCTTCCGCCCTCGCGCCGTACGCTCGGCGATCGCCGCCGTGCTGTGCGCCGCCACTTTGGGCGGCTGCGCGACCGGCGGCTCGTACGCCAATGACCCGTATCTGACACCGGAACAGCGCCGCCTGCGGGCGCAGGATCAGGAGTTCAACCGCACGGTCGGCGAAGGCGCCGTCGTCGGCGCCCTGGGTGGTGCCCTGATCGGTGCCCTTGCCGGCGGCAAGCGCAATCGCGCCGCGGGCGCCCTGATCGGCGCCGGTGCCGGCGCCCTGCTGGGCGGCGCAACGGGCTACTACGTCGCCAAGAAGAAGGACCAGTACGCCAACGAGAACCAGCGTCTGGACTCGATGACGGCCGACGTACGCAGCGATAACGCCCGACTCGAGACGTATATCGCCAACACGCGCACGGTCGTGGCGCAGAACAAGGCCGAGCTGGCGCGCCTGCGGGCCGCCTACAACACCAACCAGGCCACGCGGGCCGACCTCAGCCGCCGTGTCTCCACGGCCGAGGAGGATGCGTCCCACATCCGGCAGACCATCAGCCGGCTGCGCGAGCGGCAAGGCGACTACATCCAGGCGCGCAACGCCACGCGCGCGGAGAGTCCCGGCGCCAGCACGGCGACGATGGATGCCGAGATCGCGCGGCTGAACCAGCAGATCGCCGCGCTCGAGGCGCAGCTCAACGAGCTCAACAGCGCCATTTCGATCACCAAGACCAGCTGAGCCGGAGAGGAGCGAACCCATGCACAAGCCGATTCTCGCGGCCATCACCGTGCTCGGTCTGGCCGCGTGCACCGATGACGATCCCAGCCGCGGTGGCTTCTTCGGTGGCGTAAGCGGCCTGACCAGCGGCAAGTACGAGCGCCAGACGCAGGCCCGCCGCGACACGCTGAGCGGCGAGCAGCAGCGCAACCAGGAGCTCCAGTCCGACGCGGCGCGCGCCGGCGCCCAGCGCCAGCAGGTCGCCTCGGAACGCGCCGCGCTACAGCGCCAGAATGCGGCGCTCAGCAGCGACATCTCGCGTCTGCGCGGCAAGCTCTCCTCGGCGGAGGCCAGCCGCGGCCAAAACGTCGCGGAGTTGCGGCGCCTGAGCGGCGATCTCGACGCGTTGCAGGCGTCCGGCAACCAGGTCAACAATGATCCGACGTTGGCCGACGCCGAAAAGCGCCGCCGGCTCGACGAGCTTAATCAGCGCAAGCAGCTGCTGGAGCGCGCGATCGACCAGGCGACAGGGGCAAGGTCATAAACCTCTCCCGCTAGCGGGAGAGGTCGACGAGCTCGGCGGGTGAGGGCGTCACGCACGGCACCGCGTCCTTGGGCCCTCACCTTCCCATCGTGCTGCGCACGATGGGCCCCTTCCTCTCCCGCTTGCGGGAGAGGAGGTTTCATCACTTCGTGCAGGCAGCTTCCACCCAATCGAACGCCACGTCGTTGGCGCGCAGGAACTTGGAGATGGCGGTGGCGCCGATGGCGAAGCCGCCGCCCGCGCCGGCCTCCGCACGTGTCACGAAGGTGTTGATCCCGACAACGCGGCCGCAGCGATCAATCAACGGACCGCCTGAGTTGCCCGACGAGATGGATGCCGTATGGGCGATCGACGGCAGGCCCCGGTCGCGGTTCTGCACGGCGCTGACTTCGCCCTTGGTCAACACCAGCTCCGGGGCCTTGCTGGGGTCACCTTTCAGCAGCTCAAGAAAATTCCGGTCGTTGCGCAGGATGGCACCGGGATAGCCGGCCGCCACGACCTCTTTCAAAGAGGCTGGCTCGACACCCAACCCCAAGGGCTTGATATGGGGCGGCACTGTTCCGTTGACCCGCACCACGGCGAAGTCAGCACCGCCGGCGCTGCCGCCGCCGATGGCACCGATCACCTCGCCCTCCAGCACCGTGCCCAGCTTGCGGCTGGTGACGAAAACCGTACCGTCCGACAGATCGTTCACGACGTGGTTGTTGGTCAACACGATGTCGCGGCCGACGAAAAAGCCCGTGCCGGTGCCCAGGCCCTGGGTCTTCTGCGCCAGGATCAGGACGGTGGCATTCTCCAGCACCGGCACCAGATCGGCGATCGTGCCGGTCGCCGCCGGCGGCGTCTCCGGTTTGCTGCTGCCGACGTCCGGGTTGCCGGCTTTGATATCGGGTCTGCCGGGAACCTTGGGATCGGCTGCCGTGCTCTTGGGTGCGCCCGGTGCGTTGCCGCTGCCGCCGCCGGGTGAGCCCGGCGTCTGTGGCGTGCCGCCCGGGCCGGGTGGTGTGATGCCCAGCCCGCGCGGATCGGTGATGGTGCAGACATTGCCTTGCAGCGCATCGCGCAGCTTGGCGATCTGGTCCTCGAGCGCCTTGTTGCCGGCTTTCTGCTTCTCCAGCGCGTCCTCCAGCGCCCGCACGGCCGCCGGATCGGGCTTGGGTGCCGGCGGCGCGGGCGGCGGGGGTGGCGCCTGAACGGTGACATTCACCTGGACGCGGTAGAAGAAATACCAGCCCAGCCCCAGGCCGATCAGCAGCAGCAGGATACCGCCGGCAACGAAACCGACGGCCTTCAGACCGGTATTGCTTTTCCTGTCGTCATTACCGCCCTGGTTGCCGCTGCTCATGTTGACCGGATCGGCCATGGCATGTCCCGTAGAAGAACCCCTCGGACACTACATTAACGCGTCCGGCACGGCTGAATTATGGCCGAGTTGCGCCGCAGATGCGAGATATGTCGTGATCCGGGTGCTAGTCGGCGGTGACACGCACCACGGCATCGGGACGCGTCTCGATGCCCGGCAACAGATCGAGACCGAAGCCGGGTGCGTCCGTCAAGGAGATCATGCCGTCGCGCACGACCGGCAGGGCCGTCACCAGCTCGCGGTACCAGCCGGTGTAGAAAGCGCGCACCGACTCCTGGATCAGCGTGTTGGGCGCTGCCAGCGCCAGGTGCGTCGACGCCGTCCACACCACCGGCCCCGTACAATCGTGCGGCGCGATCGGCAGCTTGTAGGCCTCGGCCATGCCGGCGATCTTGCGCGCTTCGGTAAGCCCGCCGCACCAGCTCAGGTCAAGCATGACGACACCGACGGACCCCGCCTCCATCAGCTCGCGGAACGCGAAGGCGCCGTTGAGGGTCTCCGAGGCGCAGACCGGGGCCGGGCTCACCGCCGCATAACGCTTGAGGTCGGCGAGCGCATCCATGCGCACGGGATCCTCGTGCCAATAGGTCCGATAGGGCGCCAGCGCCCGCGCGATGGTCTCGGCCGCCGGGAATCGCCACAGGGAGTGAAACTCCACCATGATGTCCATGCGATCGCCGACGGCGCGGCGGATCTTCTCGAACGGCTCCAGCGCGGTGCGCAATTCCGCCGCCGAGATATGCCAGCCGTCGTTGGCTTCCGCCGGCGGATCGAACGGCCAGATCTTCATCGCCGTGATGCCTTGCGCCAGCAGCGACTGCGCCAATTCGTCGGCGCGATGCAGGAAGGCATCGAGGTCCTCGTAGGGCCCCTCGGCCTGGCCGGTGCCGCGATCCAGGCCCCAGTTGTCGACCTGCTGCAGCTTGATATCGCGGATGTAGCGATAGCCGGCGCAGGTATTGTAGACCCGCACCTGCTCGCGATACGGACCGCCCAGCAGACGATAGACCGGCTGTCCCCACGCCCTGCCCTTGAGATCCCAAAGCGCCAGATCAAGTGCGGAGTTGCCGCGCGTCTCGGCACCGGCGCCACGCCAGCCGAGATAGCCCACCAGATGCCGGGCCAGCCATTCGGTGCGCAGCGGATCCTGGCCCAGCATGCGCGGGCCGGCGTATTCGTGGATGTACGCCTCGACGGCCGCGGCGCCCATGAACGTCTCGCCCAGCCCGTACACGCCCGCGTCGGTACGCACGCGCACCCACAGCAGGTTGGGGAACTCGCCCAGGCGGATGGTTTCGACGGCAGTGATTTTCATGGCCCGAGTTTATCAAACAACAACGATCACCGCAGGGCTCGCGGCAACCACATAGCGACGTCGGGCAGGAACAGCACGACTGCCAGGCAGATGCATTGGATGACCATGAAGTCAGCCATGCCGCGATAGATCGTCGACAGCGACCATTGCGGCACGACATTCTTGAGGTAGTAGGCCGACATCGCCACCGGCGGACTGAGAAACGCCGTCTGCAGGTTCACCGCCACCAGGGCGCCGAACCAGATCATCTGCTCGGACTTGGTGCCGATGCCGAGATCGAGTTTCGCCACCACCGGCAAGAAGATCGGCAGGAACACCAGGATGATCGCCGGCCACTCGAACGGCCAGCCCAGGATGAAAATCAGCACCATGACGATGATCAGCACGATCATCGGTGGGAACGGTAGGCCCAGCAGCGTGTTGGTGATCACCGAAGCCGTGCCGAACTTGGTGAAGATGGCGCCGAACACGTTGGATGCGGCGGCCAGGAACAGCACCATGCTCGACGTCGCCATGGTGGAAATGGCGGCGTTCTTCAGTGCCGTCCACGTCAGCTTGCGATAGGCCAGCGCCAGCAAGGTGGCACCGAACGCCCCGGCCGCACTGGCCTCCGTCGGCGTCGCCAAACCACCCAGGATCGTCCCCAGGGTGAAGCCGATCAGGCATCCCAAGGGAACCATGCCGAAGAACACTTCGCGAAGCTTCAGCCCCCAATCACCGACCCGCTCGTCCATCGGCACGGTCGGGCCCAGGCGCGGATTGGCGAAACTGCGTAACAGCGTGTAGACGATGTACATCGCCGCCAGCAGAATGCCCGGTCCGAACGAAGCGGCGTAGAGCTGGTTCACGGGCACGCCCATGGTCGGGCCCATGACGACCAGCATCACGCTAGGCGGGATGAGGATGCCCAGCGTGCCGCCGGCGGCGATGGCGCCGGACGACATTCGCGGATCGTAGCCCGCCTTGATCATGATCGGGCCGGCCATGATGCCCAGCACCGTCACCGCCGCACCGACGATGCCTGTCGCCATGGCAAATACCGTCGCGGTAAGGATCACGGCAAGGTAGAGCGCGCCGGGAATCGTCTCGAGCAGGCCGCGGAACGCCCTGAACAATCGCTCCATCAGGCCGGCCTGCTCGGTCATGAAGCCCATGAAGATGAACAAGGGCACCGCCGGCAGCACCTCGTCCTTCATCAGCCCCCAGATTTGCAACGATGCCAGATTGAAAGTCTGCGACGTACCAAGACCGACAACGCCGAACGACAGTCCCAGGAACAGCAGTGTGAACGAGATGGGAAAGCCGATGAAGATGACGCCGATCATCGCGACCAGCATCACCAGGCCCATGATTTCCAGGCCGCTCATACTTCGATCTTCTCGTGATGAACCAGTTCGCGGCCCGTGCGCCAGGCATAGACGCTCTTCATCAGCTCCGATACGCCCTGGATCAGCAGCAGCGCGCAGGTGATCGGGATACACCAGCGCAGCGGCCAGATGATGGGCTGCCACGCCGAGACGTTCGATCTCTCACCGATGCTGTACGCGTACTGCGCATCGTCGAGCGTGATCCAGAACAGCACCGCGATCGCCGGAAAAAAGAAGACCACGTAAGCGATGGTATCGATCTTGCCCTTGGTGCGGTCACTGAACCGCTCCCAGAGCATGTCCGTGCGCACATGCGCGCCCTTCAGCAAGGCGTAAGCAGCGCCCAGCATGAACATGGCGCCGTACGCCATGGTCGTGATCTCCTGGGCCCAATCAGTGGGATCGTCGAACGCGTATCGCGACACGACCTCGTAGACGTTGGGCACAATCAATGGAATGCAGAGCACCGCGACAAGGTAGCCCGACCACTCGCCGAACTTGTCGATCGCCCTGATCACCGCCAGGTAGGCAGGTGAAGGCTGGGTCATGGGTACTCCCCCTCCCAACAACGGCGTCCGGCCGGGAACGTCACCCTGTGGCCGTCATGAAATGGGCCGCGTTCATCACGCGGCCCATTCAACGGCCCCTTTGTTATTTTTCAGGCCAGTAATGTTCGGCCGCCAGGTCATAGGCGGGAAAGTAAATGCGTTTCGCCGGCACGACGACGGAGGCCCAGGCCTTCTGGCTGTCCATCACCTTCTTGAAGAAGGGATTGCGCTCGGCTTCCTTGGCCGCAATCCGGTCCCATGCCTTGAGGAACTCGATGTGGATCTCGTTGGGCGTGCGCAGCACGTTCACCTTGTGCTTTTCGCGTAGTTCCTTCAGCGCATCGGCATTCTGCTTCTGCCAGCCGACCCACCATTTGATGAGGACCTCACTGGCCACGGCCCTGATGATTTCCTGCTGCCCCTTGGTGAGCTCCTTCCAGACATCGCCGTTGATCAGTACATTGCCGATCGACACCGATTCATGCAGCGACGGCGCATAGTGGTATTTCCAGATTGTATGGAAACCGAAGCGCAGATCCTCGATGCCACCCACCCATTCGGCGCAATCGATCGTCCCGCGCTCGGCCGCCGGCATGATCTCGCCGCCGGGCATGTTGACGGTGCGCATGCCCATTTCGTTGAAGATCTGCCCGGCAACGCCGGTCTGGCGGCATTTCATGCCTTTGAAATCGGAGAGATTCTCGATCCGCTTCTTGAACCAGCCCAGCGCCTGCGGGCTGGAGATCAGGATCGGAAGCGAGACGACGTTCAACTTGAGCTGGTCGCGATAGAATTCCTCGACCATGGCCTCGCCGCCGCCCCACCACATCCAGCCCAGGAAATCCTGGTGATCCATGCCCCAGGGGCCACCAGGCCCGCCGGTCAGCAGAATCGCCGCGCTGTTCTTGCCCTGCCAGTAGCCGGCCCAGGTGTGGGCGCCGTCAATCACTTTCTTGTGGGTGGCGTCGAGTACTTCAAAGGCACCGACGATCTGGCCGGCCGGCATCGCCTCGATCTTGACCTGCCCGCCCGTCAGCTCTTCGACACGCTTGGTAAACATGGTGAAGTTTTCAAAGAGCGTCTGCGAGGCCGGCCAAGTCGCTTGCATCTTTAGAACCTTCTGCGCATCGGCCGGTGCCGCAGTAAGGCCCAATCCCGCGCACGCAGCCATACATGCTGCAAACGCGGTTCCAATGAACCGTGACTTCATGGTCTAGTCCTCCCAAGCGCAGCCTTGCACCCACTGACGGGATCTTCTTTTTTCACGCTGCGTGCGGAGCCTAGGCCGTGCGTCAGATATGTGTCAACGTCCGGCCCACAAGAGCGACCCGTGACTGCAACCGTCGGATCATGACGCCATGAACTTCGTCAACCCCAATCCTTTCACCACGCGGCCGGAGATCGTCGGCACGTTCGGCGTGGTGACGTCCACGCACTGGATCGCCACGGTCGTGGGCATGTCGATCCTCGAAAAGGGCGGCAACGCGTTCGATGCCGCCGTCGCCACGGCGTTCACGCTGCAGGTGGTCGAGCCGCATCTGTGCGGACCCGGCGGCGACGTGCCGATCATCCTCTACGATGTACGCCGGGGTCGCCCCGAGGTGATCTGCGGCCAGGGACCGGCGCCGGCCGGCGCCACCATCGCCCACTATCGCGCCCAGGGACTGGACATGGTGCCCGGAACCGGGCTGCTGGCGGCCTGCATCCCCGGCACGTTCGATGCCTGGATGCTGTTGTTGCGCGACTACGGCAGCTTGCGCCCCGCCGATGTGCTGGCACCCGCCATCGCCTACGCCCGCGACGGCCATCCCATTGTCGAGCGCGCCTGCGCCACCATCGCGACCGTGCGCCAGCAGTTCGAAACACACTGGAAGACATCGGTTGCTGTGTTCCTGCCCGGCGGCGACGTGCCGAAGCCGGGCACGTTGTTCCGCAATCCGGCGCTAGCCGAGGCCTACAGCCGTATCGTGCGCGAAGCCGAGAGCGCTGGTGGTGACCGTGAGGCGCAGATCGAACAGGCGCGGCGCACCTGGTCACAGGGCTTTGTCGCCGAGGCGATCGATCGCTTCTGCCGCACGCAGGACGTCATGGACGTCAGCGGCCGGCCGCACAAGGGCGTGCTGACCGGCAGCGACATGGCCGCCTGGCAGGCAACCGTCGAGGCGCCGCTCGCCTATCGCTACGGCCGCTACACCGTCTGCAAGACCGGACCCTGGGGCCAGGGTCCGGCCATGCTGCAACAGCTGGCGCTGCTGAAGGGCTTCGACCTCGATGGCATGGACCCGACCAGCGCCAAATTCATCCATCTCCAGATCGAATGCGCCAAGCTCGCCTATGCCGACCGCGAGGCGTTCTATGGCGATCCGGCGTTCGTCGAAGTGCCGATGGCGACCTTGCTGTCGGATGCCTACAACGCCGAACGCCGCAAGCTGATCACTGACCAGGCCTCGCTCGAGCTGCGCCCGGGCCGTATCGACGGCTTCGGTGGCGTCGTGACCTTGCGCCGCCCCGACGGCCAGCGCGCACTGGCTGGTGCCGGCGAACCCACGGTCGGGCGCATGCCATGGACGCATGACGAGGAAGACGATCCGAGTCTCGCCGCCAAGGGCGCGGTGCGCGGTGACACCGTGCATTTCGACATCGTCGACCGCGACGGCAACATGGTGAGCGCGACGCCCAGCGGCGGCTGGCTGCAAAGCTCGCCGGTGATCCCCGAGCTCGGCTTCCCGCTCGGCACGCGCGCCCAGATGTTCTGGCTCGAGGAAGGGCTGCCGGGCTCGCTGGCGCCGGGCAAGCGGCCGCGCACGACGCTCACGCCCACATTGGCACTGCGCGACGAGCAGCCCTATCTCGCCTGGGGCTCACCGGGCGGCGACCAGCAGGACCAGTGGATCACCCAGTTCTTCCTGCGCCATGTCCATTGCGGCATGAACCTGCAGGAGGCGATCGACGCGCCGGCCTGGCACAGCGAGCATTTCCCCAGCTCGTTCTGGCCGCGCACAGCGCGGCCCGGCGTGATGGCGATCGAGAACCGCGTACCGGCCGCCACCGTGGCCGAATTGCGCCGGCGCGGTCATGAGGTCGAGGTCGGCGAGGACTGGTCGGAAGGCCGCCTGACGGCCGCGTCGCGCGAGGACCCGTGGCGCCGGGCGGCCGCCAATCCGCGCGGCATGCAAGGCTACGCCGCCGGGCGATGACGGAGTTCCACGTTGACCTGGTCGATCATCGCGCGCGATCCCGCTGACGGAGCGACCGGGATCGCCGTCGCCACCCGGTTCTTCGCCGTCGGCGCCCGCGTGCCTTACATCACGAGCGGCATCGGTGCCGTGGCGACGCAGGCGCTGGTCAATCCGTTCTACGGCACACGCGGCTTGCAATTGCTGAGCGAAGGCGTGCCGGCCTCCGATGTCGTGCGGCTGCTAACCGAGGCCGATCCCGGGCAGGCCCATCGCCAGGTCCATGTCATGGACAACGGCGGCCGCTTCGCCGCACATACGGGCGCCGCCTGCGTCGACTGGTGCGGTCATGTGCTGGACGACGGATTCTCGGTCGCCGGCAACATGCTGGCCGGGCCCCGGGTGATTGCCGAGACCGCCGCTGCGTTCAAAACCAACACCGCACTGCCGTTTGCGCGCCGTCTGATCGCAGCGCTGAAGGCTGGCGAGGCCGCAGGCGGTGACAAGCGCGGCAAACAATCGGCGGCGCTGTTGATCCACGGCAAGCAGACATACTCCGATCTCGACCTGCGGGTCGATGATCACGCCGATCCGCTGCTCGAGCTGGAGCGACTCGAAAAAGTCAGCCGCACGCATTGGGTCCATTTCCGCACGTTCCTGCCGACAGAGAGCAATCCTGCCGGCACCACGGACCGCACCACGATCGAAGCCGGCATTGCCGCCGGCCAGGCCGCCGATCCCGCATGAGCGAAGCGCTGCTTGCTGTCGACGATCTGCGCGTCACCTTCACCGGCGACGACGGGCGCACGACGCTGGCAGTCGACGGCGTCGGCTTCGCGCTTCAGCGCGGCCATACGCTGGGCATCGTGGGCGAATCGGGTTGCGGCAAGAGCGTGACGTCGCTGTCGATCATGGGCCTGCTGCCGAAGCAGACAGCGCGCGTCTCGGGTTCGGTGCGCTTCGAAGGCACCGACCTCCTGCACACGTCGGACCGCACCTTGCGCGACCTGCGCGGCGATCGGCTGGCGATGATCTTCCAGGAGCCGATGACGTCGCTGAACCCGTCCTACACGATAGGCGACCAGATCGCCGAGGCCGTCATCCGCCATCGCGGTGCCTCGCCGCGGGAAGCGCGCGCGCACGCCATCGAGATGCTGCGGCATGTGCGCATCCCCTCGCCGGAGCAGCGGGTCGACGACTATCCGCACCGCCTGTCCGGCGGCATGCGCCAGCGCGCCATGATCGCGATGGCGCTGGCCTGCAATCCGCAGCTGCTGATCGCGGACGAGCCAACGACGGCGCTCGACGTCACCATCCAGGCGCAGATCCTCGACCTGATGCGCCGACTGCGGGCCGAGACCGGCACCGCCATCATCCTGATCACGCACGATCTCGGCGTCGTGGCCGAGCTCTGTGACGACGTCGTGGTGATGTATGCCGGCCAGGTCGTCGAACGCGCGCCGGTCGCGTCGCTGTTCGCCCAACCCCAGCATCCCTACACTGTCGGCCTGCTGGGTTCGATCCCGCGGCTCGACCACCGGCGCGATCGCCTCGCCGCCATCGACGGCACCGTGCCCAACATGGCGGCACCGCCGCCCGGCTGCCGGTTCGCGCGGCGCTGCCCGTTCGCCGACGAGCGCTGCCGGCGCGAGGCGCCGCCGCCGGTCGACGTCGCGGCAGGTCATGTGTCGCGCTGCTGGAAGGCGCCGCTGGAACAGCTTGTGCAATGACACCGCCATGACCACGCCGCTGCTCCGAATCGAAAATCTTGTGAAGCACTTCGTGGCACGCCGCTCGCTGCTGGGACAGCCGACGGCGACCGTCAAGGCGGTCGACGGCGTCAGCTTTGATCTGCGCGCCGGTGAGACGCTGGCCCTGGTCGGCGAATCGGGATGCGGCAAATCCACCGTCGGACGCCTGGTGCTGCGCCTGATCGAGCCGACGGAAGGTGCCGTGTACTTCGACGGTCGCAACATCTTTACGGACAGCGAAGCCGAAGTGCGGGCCCGCCGACGTCATGCCCAGCTGATCTTCCAGGATCCCTATGCGTCACTGAACCCGCGCATGACGGTGGGACAGATGCTTGAAGAGCCGCTGGCCCTGCACGGCGTCGTCCCACCGCGCCAGCGCAAGGAACGCGTCGGCGCGCTGCTGGCCACGGTCGGCCTCGACCCGGCCCATGCGCGGCGCTATCCGCACGAATTCTCGGGCGGCCAGCGCCAGCGCATCGGTATCGCCCGCGCGCTCGCCGTCGAGCCGAAGCTGATCGTGTGCGACGAGCCCGTATCGGCGCTTGACGTGTCGATCCGGGCCCAGGTGCTGAACCTGCTGCGCGACCTGCAGCGCCGCCTGGGACTGAGCTACATCTTCATCTCGCACGATCTGGCCGTGGTGAAACACATCGCCGACCGAATCGCGGTGATGTATCTGGGCCGCATCGTCGAAATGGCCGACGCCGATTCGCTGTTTGCGGCACCGCGTCATCCCTATACGCGTGCGCTGCTGTCGGCGATTCCCGTGCCCTCGCCGGGCGCCCACCGCGACCGCCAGATCCTGCAAGGCGACGTGCCCAGCCCCATCGCACCGCCACCGGGCTGCCATCTCCACACGCGCTGCCCGCATGTCATCGATCGCTGTCGCGTTGAAAGACCCGATCTGGTGCGCGATCCGTCGGGCCACGCCACCGCCTGCCATCGCTGGCAAGACCTGCCGGACGCCGGGCACCTGGTACCGCGGGAAGCGGTTACGGGGCAGATACTTGAGAAATTGCAGGCAGCGTTCGTCACCGCAGCCGATTGATGCGATCACCGCCAGGAGTAGAGTGCCGTCCGCCGGACGATGGCGCACAAGGGAGGGGGCAAATGCGAATTGGGATGACGTCGACTGTCGCTGCGATCATGGCCCTGTTGATGGCCGGCGCGGCGCAGGCGCAAACACATCTGCGGATCGGGCTGGCCGAGGATCCCGACGTGCTCGACCCGAGCCTCGCGCGCACGTATGTCGGACGCATCGTCTTCGCCTCGATCTGCGACAAGCTGTTCGACATCGACGAGAAACTCAACATCGTGCCGCAGCTGGCGCTGTCGCACGAGACCTCGACCGACGGCAAGGTCGTGACGATCAAGCTGCGCCCGGGCGTGAAGTTCCACGACGGCGAGCCGTTCGACGCCGAGGCCGCGAAGTACAGCCTCGACCGCCACCTGACGATGACCGGCTCGTTTCGTAAACCGGAGCTGGCACAGGTCGACAAGGTCGAGATCGTCGATCCGATGACGATCAGGCTGCAGCTGAAGGCACCGTTCTCGCCGCTGCTGGCCCAGCTCACCGATCGCGCCGGCATGATGGTGTCGCCCAAGGCAGCCAAGGAGTCGGGCGACAAGTTCGGCAACAAGCCGGTCTGTGCTGGCCCCTACAAGTTCGTCGAGCGCGTGCAACAGGACCGCATCGTGGTCGAAAAGTTCGCCGACTACTGGAACAAGGCTGACGTGCACATCGACAAGATCACCTATTTGCCGATCGTCGACTCCACGGTGCGGCTGGCCAACCTGCGTTCGGGCGGCCTTGATCTGATCGAGCGGCCGCTGGCCACCGACATCAAGACCATCCGCGATACGCCCAGGCTGAAGCTGGTGAGCGCCGTCGAGATCGGCTACCAGGGCCTCACCATCAATCTCAGCAACGGTCCCAAGGCCGACACGCCGCTGGCCAAGAGCGCCAAGGTGCGCAAGGCCCTCGAACTGGCACTCGACCGCGATGCCCTGAACCAGGTCGTGTTCAACGGCGAGTTCGTGCCCGGCAACCAGTGGGTCAACCCGCAGCACCCGTACTACCAGCAGAGCGTGCCGATCCCGAAGCGCGACGTCGCCAAGGCGAAGGCCCTGCTCAAGGAGGCCGGTGTCAACGGGCCGATCACCATCGACTTCATGGTGCCCAACAATCCCGAGACCCGCCAGGTCGCCGAACTGATCCAGTCGATGGTGGCCGAGGCCGGCATCGACATGAAGATCCGCGTGACCGAGTTCGCGACATCACTCAAGCAGGCCGAGCTGGGCGAGTACCAGGCCTACCTGATCGGCTGGTCCGGCCGCACCGACCCCGACGGCAACATCTACGCCTTCGCCGCGTGCAAGGCGCCGCAGAACAACTCCGGCTATTGCGATCCGGGAACCGAGGAGGCGCTGAACAAGGCGCGCACCCTGTCCGACCCCGAGCAGCGCAAGCACATGTACGAAGTGGTCACCAAGCGCATGATCGGCGAGAACGAAGGCCACATCGTCTACCTCTATCACCGCCGCGTGCTGATCGCGCACACCGACCGGCTCGAGGGCTACAAGCCCATGCCGGACGGCCTGGTGCGCGTGGTGGGATTGAAGCTGAAATAGGCGGCCACGCCATGATGCAGAACGCGATCACACATCTCTCATCTTCGCCTCGAGTCCCTCTCCGCCCACGCAGTGGGGGGAGAGGGAGGGGCCCATCGCGTCAGCGATGGGAGGGTGAGGTGGGCGTTGAAGACGAACGTGATCTCGTTGGCAAAACCGCGTGTGTTCTGGCCACCCACCTCACCCTCCCACGCTGCGCGTGGGCCCCTCCCTCTCCCCCCGCTCCGCGGGCGGAGAGGGGCTTCGGTCAGTAGAGCCCATGCTCCCCTTCCTCGGCCGCCGCTTGCTGCAGCTCATCCCGACGCTGTTCTTCGTGTCGATCATCATCTTCGGGCTGCAGCAGCTTCTGCCCGGTGACCCGGCGCTGATCATGGCCGGTGAGGATCGCGACCCCGAAGTCATCGCGCAGATCCGCGCCCAGTACCGCCTCGATCAGCCGATCCCCGTGCAGTACGTCTACTGGATGAAGGGAGTCCTGTCGGGCGATCTCGGCGAGTCGATGCGCATCAAGCAGCCGGTGCTCGATCTCGTGCTCGAAAAGCTGCCGGTCACGGCCCAGCTCGCCGCCATGGCAATCGTGATCGCGCTGGTGATCGGCGTCGGTGCCGGCATCGTGTCGGCGGTCTACAAGGACACCTGGCTCGACTACGGCGCCAACATCTTCGCACTGTGGGGCATCAGCACGCCCAACTTCTGGCTCGGCATCCTGCTGATCTTCCTGTTCTCGGTGCAGCTCGGCTGGCTGCCGGCGTCGGGCTATGTGCGGCCGAGCGAGGATTTCAGCGCGAGCATGGCCAGCACCATCATGCCGGCCTTCGTGCTGGGCAACGCCATCGCCGCCATCCTGATGCGCCACACGCGCGGCGCCATGCTGCAGGTCCTGTCGAGCGACTACGTGCGCACGGCGCGCGCCAAGGGCCTGCTGGAGCGGTCGGTGGTGCTCAAGCACGCCATGCGCAACGCACTCACACCGGTGATCACCCTGGGTGCACTGGAGTTGGGCACCCTGCTCTCGGGTGCCGTGCTGACCGAGCAGATCTTCACGATCCCGGGCTTCGGCAAGCTGATTGTCGACGCCGTCTTCAACCGCGACTACGCCGTGGTACAGGGCGTCGTGCTGGTGACCGCCACGGCCTACATCATCCTGAACCTGCTGGCCGACCTCGCCTATGTGATGGTCAATCCACGGCTGCGAGGCTGACCATGGCGAGCGTCACCGCGACCGACACCATCGCCACAGCCGACACGCTGCATGTCGAAAGCCCGGCCCGGCGCGCCTGGCGACGCCTGCGGCGGCGCAAGGGCGCGATGGTCGGGTTCGGCATCATCGTCGTCTTCATCCTGCTGGCGGTGCTGGCACCGTGGATCGCGCCCGACGATCCGCTCAAGCAGAGCTGGTCCCTGGTGCGCAAGGCGCCATCGGCGGCGCATTGGTTCGGTACCGACGAGGTCGGTCGCGACCTCTTGAGCCGCGTGATCTACGGCGCACGGGCCTCGCTCAGTGCCGGCATCATCTCGGTGGGTATCGCGCTCTGCATCGGCGTGCCGCTGGGCATCATCGCGGGCTACCTGGGCGGCTGGGTCGATGCCCTCATCAGCCGCATCACCGACGCCATGCTGGCGACACCGTTCCTGATCCTCGCCATTGCGCTGGCCGCCTTTCTCGGCCCCAGCCTGACCAATGCGATGATCGCCATCGGCATCACCGCCACGCCCATCTTCATCCGCCTCACCCGCGGCCAGGTCATGGCGGTGAAAGTCGAGGACTACATCGAGGCGGCGCGTGCCGTGGGCAATCCCAAATGGCGCATCGCGCTGTTCCACATCCTGCCCAACATCCTGCCGCCGCTGCTGGTGCAGGCGACCCTGGCGCTCGCCGCCGCCATCATCGCCGAGGCCGCGCTCTCCTTCCTCGGCCTGGGCCAGCAGCCACCAGCACCGTCGTGGGGCAGCATGCTCAATTCGGCGCAACGCTTCCTCACCAACGCCCCGTGGATGGCGATCTGGCCTGGAGTGGCCATCTTCCTGGCCGTCCTGTCCTTCAACCTGCTGGGAGACGGCCTGCGCGACGCCCTCGACCCCAAGGAACGATGAGTCGCCCGCAATTGAAGCGAGCTGATCGTCGTCGAGCATCCCGCTATCGGGCAACGAGCAGCCAGCCGCCCTGCGCCAGGTAGAAGGTCGCGATCGCGGTAATCAGGCGGCCCGACCACAGGCGGAACTGCCTGTCGCTCATCGCCTCGAGGATTCGCCGGGACAGCGTCGTGCCCAGCATCGATGCCGCGACCGCCACCACGATCAGGACGGGATCGAGCCCATCCGCGCCCGCCATCAAGCCGCCGAAATAGAGGAGCTTCAGCGCGTGCCCCAGCACTTGCGCGACGGCCTTGGTGGCGACGACGCCGCGGCGATCGGTGCCCTTCGCCCCGAGAAAGAAGCTGTCCAGCAGCGGGCCCGTGACACCGGTCAGCAGCATCAGGGACATGCAGATCACGCCATAGGCAAAACCGTGCGAGGCGCGTGCGGGATCGGGCTGCAGATTTGATGGCATCATCCGCGCTGCAAAGGGCGTCAAGCCCAGGCAGATCAAGGCCAACGCTTTGCCCGGAACGAAGAAGATAGCGGACCACAGCATCAGAGCGGCCAGGGATCCGAGCACATAGAAGGCGAGATGCCTCCAGACGACGTGCCGCCACCACAGGATCGCCCGCCAGCCGTTGGAGGACATCTGTGTAATGGCATGCAGCGCCATGGCGGCGGGAAGCGGCATCAGCGCCAGCAGCGCGCCGATCAGGATCAGTCCGCCGGCCATCCCGAAGATGCCGGAGAGAAAAGCCGTCGCCGTCATCAGAACGGCCAGGCCTGAAATTATTAGGGCTGACATTGTGGTCAAGTACGGCTAGATCGCAGTTGCCGCAAATAGAGAAACCTGGGTGTTAGCCCCAGGTTTCCTGGGTCTTCAGGATGCTGTATGCCCGAGATGCGACGATCCCTCCCGTCTCTCAATGCGTTGCGCGCCTTCGAAGCCGCCGCCCGGCACGTGAGCTTCACCGCAGCCGCCGAGGAGCTTCATGTCTCTCAGGCGGCCGTCAGTCGCTTCGTGCGGCTCCTGGAGGAAAGCCTGGGCGTCGCCCTGTTTCAGCGGCGGCCGAACGGCCTGACGCTGACCGACGCCGGACAGTTTCTGGCCACCGGTGCCAGCCGTGCCCTCGACCGCATCGAAGAGCTGGTGCGCGATACGCAGGAGCGGGGACAGTCCAGGCAGGTCCTGACGGTGGGAGTCGGGCCGACCCTGGCGACGCGCTGGCTGATTCCCCGGCTCGGACACTTCACCCTGGCGCATCCCAGTATCGAGATTCGAGTGGCGACGGGCGGCGCCGTCGCGCCCTTCAACGAGGAATGGACCTGCGCCATCAGGCTCGGACAGGAGCCCTGGCCAGGCTTTTCCGCCGAGCGGCTCTTCACGGCGGACCTGGTGCTGGTCTGCGCACCCAGTGTCGCGGAGCGCCTGGACGATCCGTCAGACCTTGGCGGCGTTTCGCTCCTGCGCGTGCGTCATGCCCTGACGGACTGGCCAAGGTGGTCGGCTGCGGCGGGCTTGCCAGATCCGCTGTTCGCGCAGCGACAGGGCGGCCCCATATTCGATACCTACGGCCTTGCGCTCCAGGCCGCAGCCGATGGCCTCGGCGCCGCTCTTGCCATGCGCGCTTATGTCGAGGCCGACATCGCGGTCGGCCGTTTGGTCTCGCCGTTCTCGATCACAGTTCCGAAAGGCGATGCCTGGTATCTCATTCACAGGCCCGCCAAGGCGGGCGACCCTTGCCTTCAGGCCTTCGGGTCCTGGCTGAAGCAAGAGATCGCCTTTGAATGATGATAATGGTGCATATGCACTATTCCACAGGACCGGGGCTGCGGCCATCGACGGAACCCGTTGGCTCACCTAGATTTGCTGCAACGCACCGTTCCTCCAGGAGGCAGTCATGACTGCGTGCATCGTCGGCTGGTCCCATTCCAAATTCGGCAAGCTGGACGGCGAGACCAGCGAGTCGCTGGTCGTGAAAGTGGCCTCGGAGGCCATTGCCCATGCCGGCATCGAGCCGCGCGACGTCGACGTGATCTACGTCGGCAACATGAACGGCGGCTTCGTGAAGCAGGAATTCCATTCGTCGCTGCCGCTGCAGACCCATCCCGACCTGCGCTTCAAGCCCTCGACCCGTGTCGAGAACGCCTGCGCCACGGGATCGGCGGCCATCCACATGGGGCTGAACAGCCTGGCTGCGAAAAAGGCGCGCTTCGTGCTGGTGGTCGGCGTCGAGAAGATGACCGAGCTCAACAGTGCGCAGGCCGGCGACGTGCTGATCAAGGCGTCCTACGTCGCCGAGGAAGCCGAGATCGAGGCCGGTTTCGCCGGCATCTTCGGCAAGATCACATCGGCCTACTTCCAGCGCTATGGCGACAAATCCGACGCGCTGGCACGCATTGCCGTGAAGGCCCACAAGAACGGCGCCAAGAACCCGTTCGCCCATTTCCAGAAGGAATTCGAGTACGGCTTCTGCCGCAATCCGTCGGACAAGAATCCGTTCGTGGCCGGCCCGCTGAAGCGCACGGACTGCTCGCCGGTCACCGACGGCGCCGCCGCCGTGATCCTGGCCGACACCGATACGGCGCTTGGTATGAAGCAGGCGATTGCCTTCCGCGCCGCCGAGCACGTCAACGACTTCCTGCCGATGTCCAAGCGCGACATCATCCAGTTCGACGGCCCGACCCTGGCCTGGAAGCGCGCGCTGGAGCAGGCGCGGCTCGACCTGCTCGACCTCAGCTTCGTGGAGACCCACGACTGCTTCACCTCGGCCGAGCTGATCGAGTACGAGGCCATGGGCCTGGCACCGCGCGGCCAGGGCGAGCGCGCCATCCTCGAGGGCTGGACCGAGCGTGACGGCAAGCTGCCGGTCAACGTCTCCGGCGGGTTGAAGGCCAAGGGCCATCCCGTCGGCGCCACCGGCGTGTCGATGCATGTGATGGGCTGCCTGCAGCTTTCGGGCACCGCCGGCGGCATGCAGCTGGCGTCGCCCAAGCTGGCCGGCATCTTCAACATGGGCGGTGCCGCCGTCGCCAACTATGTCAGCATCCTCGAACCGGTGAAGTGAGGATGGCACTGCCCGATGTTGTCGAGCCGAGGAACAAGGATTTTCATTGTCGTCATGTGCTGAGCCGCTGCTAGCTCGACGGAGCAAGGGATGAGGCGTTCCGGAAACGCCTCATCCCATAGGTTACATACTGGAATTTTGATCCAGTTTCTCCGTCAAGAATTTGCGAAGGATGTTAACCATCATTCTTTTGGCTGTGCCGGGAAAAATCTGGTCCCTGCCAGCTGCTATTTCGTCCCATGCTTCTGCAAACCTAAATTCGTCCATCCTCCGAAGTAGCGTTTCCCCAGACTCCCTCCACGTTGGAGCTTCATGAAGGACTTCGCACAACGCCTCTATGATCGTCGATCTCACGAATCCGGCGTTGCCGTCCGCTGTCTGAGTGATGCATTGGAGTGCGGTGATCAAAGTGTCGCGCCCATGCTTGACTAAGCACCGAGAGAGAGCACCAACCGCCTGAGTTTGGCCGGGCTTCAGTTGTGACTGAACTAGATTATGACGAATGATCTCAACTCCAGCGATCGCGCAGACCTCAGACAGTTGTAGCGCTTGAGAATCTCTGGCCGCGACTTTTGCGTGATAGAGCTGCTGAGCGGTTGTCTTTGTGACATTCCCATTCACGGCTGCATATGCCGCAGCTTGCTTTGATCGATCCGCCTGGACTACTTGGCAAGGCACTTGCTCAAGCCCCCGCAACATCGCTGCTGTGGTTCTGTGCTGGCCATCAACAATGGCGAACTGCCCACCCTCCAGAGGAGCGACAATGACAGGGGCAAACTTCGACCAATCAAAATTTTCAGCTATTTGATTGATATTTTCGGCGCCCCGTCTGCTGATTTGGCGTTGATACGTAGTATCCACAACGAGTTTGTCTATTTCGATCCAATTTAGGATTGGAGCAGGCCCTGGCGAAAAGTCGGATTGAGGGTTGGCAAAGCGCTTTGTAGTGAGAGAAGTGTACATAGCTTTCCTCCATTGAGCGTGCAGTGGTCTGCACGTCCGCCAAGGAGGGCTCGCGGTGTGACAGTTCAGTTGGGGATAGCCTACACAAGAGTGTCGGCTCTTCATCGATCGATGAACAACACCAATTGCCGTCCACTATGATCGTAGGTCGTAGCGCATGATTGGGCGCGCCGGGATGCGGCGCGCCACGACCTTGAATCCGGCGCGGGTGAACGTCGAGGCATAGCCGGTGCCCGATGCGCTGGGCGATTTGTCGGCATCGAAGGGATAGGCTTCCAACGCGGGCGCCCTGGCGCGTCGCGCGGCCTTCAAGGCTGCGGTGATCAGTGCCGTCGTGACGCCCCGACGGCGGTAGCCGATGCGGATATAGAAGCAGGACAGCGACCATACCGGCACGTCGTCGACGCGCTTGAGCCGCCATTCCCGGTCAAGCCAGGGCAGCGCATCGCGTGGTGTCAGCTGGCACCAGCCCACGGCGACGTCGCCCTCGAAAGCCAACAGGCCCGGCGGTGGACCGGTCTTCACCACGTCGCGGAAAGCCGCCTTGTTCTTCTCGCGTGGTGTTCGGCGATAGGCGCTGCCGATCCGCCAATACATGCACCAGCACCCGTTGCAGGCACCTTTCTGGCCGAACAAGTCCTCGAGCGCCGGCCACAGATCGGGTGTCAGCGGGCGAACCGTGATTTTCGTGGTACCGTCCCGCGTGCCAACGGAAGGCCGCGACGACGGTGAACGCATGCGCATCTTGACCATACTCATCCTGCTAGCCACGACCGGATTTGCAGCCACCGCAAAGGCCGCGCCGGACGAGGAAGGATACGGCAAGTCGCAAGGGTATTCTGCGGGAACAGCCACCAACTGGTGGCATCAGTCCCATCTCGTCGGTGCCTTGAGCCGGATGGACACGCTGTTCGATTTTCACCGCGTGGCTCCGGCATTGACGCCACGGCCGCTCAACCGCGCATCCCAAACACCTGACATCCGCTACACCTTCAACAACGAGCAGCGCGACCTGCAACGCTACCTCGATACGAATCCGACGACGGGTCTGCTGATCCTCAAGGACGATCGGATCCTGTTCGAAGCCTATCAGTACGACCGCACTGAGCGCGATCGCCTGACGTCTTTCTCGATGGCCAAGACGATCACCGCGATGCTGTTGGGCATCGCCGTGCGCGACGGCGCCATCCACTCGATCGACGATCGCGCCGAAACCTATGTGCCCGGGCTGAAGGGCACGGCCTACGGCGAGACGCCGATCCGGCACCTGCTCACGATGTCCTCGGGCGTTGCCTTCAGCGAGGACTACAGCGGCCAGGACGACGTCACGCGCCTGTGGGTCGCCACGCTGATGAAGTCCGGTCCCGGCGGCCCCGAAGCCGTGAAGCAGTTCAACACCCGCGCACGGCCGCCGGGCGAGAAGTTCTATTACGCCTCCGCCGAGACGCAGGTCTTGGGGTTGGTGCTGCGTGCCGCCACGGGCATGCCGGTCGCCGACTATCTCACCGCGAAGCTCTGGCAGCCGATGGGCGCCGAGGCCGAAGCGACCTGGAACATCGACGCCTCAGGCCAGGAGGCGACCTACTGCTGCTTCAATGCGCGGCTGCGCGACTATGGCCGGCTGGGGCTGCTGCTGGCGCATGACGGCGCGCGCGACGGCCGCGAGATCATCCCGCGCGACTGGTTGCTGGCCGCCACCACCGTCAACGACAACGCGCCACACCTCAAGCCGGGCACGGCGACGCGCTTCTATGGCTACGGCTACCAGACCTGGCTGCTGCCCGATGCCGACCGCCAGTTCGCGCTGCTGGGCGTGCGCGGCCAGACCATCTTCGTGCACCCGCGGTCCAAGCTGGTGCTGGTGCACACCGCGGTGCGGGGCCAGTCGCGCGATCCCGGCGGCGCCGAGACCGTGGCGTTGTGGCGGGCGCTGGTACAGACGCTGGGGAACTGACTACGCGCGGTAGAACGGCCGATCGCCGCACACAGTCACGCGGTGGCCGTAGCGGCGATGCGGGTAGTAGTCGAACAGCGCATGGTGCTGGGCGCAGCGATTATCCCAGAAGGCGATGGACTTCGCGCGCCAATGGAAGCGGCAATGGAACTCCGGCGTCTCGACATGCCGGTAGAGATATTCCAGCAGCGCGGCGCTTTCGGGCCGCGGCAGGCCAACGATGCGCGTGGTGAAGCCGCGGTTGACGAACAGCGCCTTGCGACCAGTGACGGGGTGCGTGCGGATCACTGGGTGCTCGTTGCGCGGCAGCATCTTGTCGGCGCGATCGCCGTAGGCGCCGCCGAACACGTGGAAGCTGTCGTGGATCGCCGTCAGCCCCTCCAGATGCGCCTTCATGCGATCCGACAGCGCGTCGTAGGCGGCGTACATGCTGGCGAACAGCGTGTCGCCACCGCCGGTCGGCGGCACTTCCGTCAGGTAGAGGATGCTGCCCATCGGCGGCTCGGCCTCGAACGACACGTCCGAGTGCCACTCTTCGCCCGCCACGCGCTTTGATTTCTCGTCAGCCGCGATCACGAGGATCTCGGGATGGCCCTCGACCGTGCGGCCCGACGCCGGATGCACATGAAGCTTGCCGAAACGGCGGCCGAAATCCTTGTGCTGGTCGGGCGTGATCTCCTGGTCACGGAAGAAGATCACGAGGTTCTCCGCCAGCGCGTCGTGAATCTCCTGGAACTGCTGGTTGCCCAGCGGCCGCGACAGGTCGACGCCACCGATCTCGGCGCCGATGACAGGGTTGAGCTTGCGTACCTCGATCGTCTGGTAGGCCATATCGGTTCCTCCCGCGTCCGCGCTTGTCGACGGGAATCTCGCACCGGCGACGGTGACAGCCGAGAGGATTCTTGCCAGATTCCGTATTACGGAATCGTGAGAATACGCTGTGCGCCAGCCCCGCACCGAAGACGAAATCGGCCCTGTGACCCGGGCATTGGTCGTGCTGGAGGCGCTGAACCGGCGGCCGTGCACGTCGCTGCGTGTCTTGCACAGCGAGACCGGTCTGCCGAAAGCGACGCTGGTGCGCCTGCTGCATTCGCTGCGCGCTGCCGGCTATGCCGAGCAGGTCTCGTCGTCGCTGGGCTACCGCGTCACCGCGCGCGTCGTGCAGCTCTCGGCCGGCTTCCGCTTTCGCGATCGTGTCGTCGATGCCGCTATCCTGCCAATGCAGCAGTTCACGCACGAACATCGTTGGCCGCTCTATCTCGGCACGCTCGAAGGTGGCACCATCCAGGTGCGTCACAGCACGATTGCCGACAGCCCGTTGTCCACCGAGCCTGGTGCTTTCAACCAGACGTTTCCGATTCTGAGCAGTGCGCTGGGCCGCGTGTACTTAGCTTTCTGTCCCGATGCGGAGCGGACCATGATCCTGCGCGCGCTGGCGACCTCGCGTCGACGCGAGAACAGACCGGCACGCGACACACGCCGACTTCTGGTGTCCTTGCAGGAAATTCGACGGCACGGCTACACGTTCACGCCGCCCAATCGCAGCCGCTATCTCGGCCTCGCCGTACCCGTCATGCATGACGGCGACGTGCTCGCCTGTCTGTCGCTGCGCTTCCTGCGCCGGGCGCTGTCCGTTGAGGAGGCGATCGATCGCTATCTCGGCGGCCTCCAGCGCACGGCCCACAGCATCGCACAAGCTATCGAAGGATCGTCCAGCCCATCGACGACGCGCTAGGGACTGGCCGTCACTCGAAGGGTGGCAGTTCAGGGAATCGCGGCAGATCGTCGGCGATCTGCATCCACGGCAGGCGCCGCGAGTCCCAGTAGTGGAGCGTCGGCGGCATGGTCTCGGGCTGATCCAGGCTGCCGATGCTGATGTCGATCAGGCCGGGAATGAAGGAAGCCGTGAAACAGATCTGGGTGCCGCAGGCCGGGCAGAAGCCGCGCTTGGCTTCCGGCGACGACGCATACTGGTTCAGCCCTCTGCCCGTGAAGCTCACCTGCGCGTCCTGGAACATCGCCCAGGCGACGGCAGGCGCGGCGTGCGCCCGCCGGCACATCGAGCAGTGGCAGAGGGCAGCCATCATCGGCTCGCCGGTGATCCGGTAACGGACGGCACCACACTGGCAACCACCCTCGCGTTGCTGGTCAGCCATGGCCTTCTCCTGTAACATACAGACTGTATGTACGCATAATAGATACAGGCTGTATGTATGGCAAGGACGAAAGTAGAGCAGCATGCGTTGACGCGGGCCGAGTTGCTGCGCCAGGCCAGCCGGATCTTCAGTACGGCGGGCTACGCGGATACGGCAACCGAGGACATCGTGCGGCAGGCCGGCCTGACGCGCGGCGCGTTGTACTACCACTTCCGCGACAAACAGGCGCTGTTCGAGGCCGTGGTCGAGCACGTGGCGCGCGAGATCGCTGACAAGATCGATGCCGCGGCCACGCCGGCGAAGAGCGCCTTCGACGGTCTGGTCCTGGGCACGCACGCTTTCCTCGATGCCTGCCTCGAGCCGGCGGCACGGCGCATCTACCTGATCGACGCGCCGGCGGTGCTGGGCTGGCATCGCTGGCGCGAGATCGACGGCCGGCACGGCATGCGCACTTTGCGCGCCGGCGTCGCGGCCATGCTGGCCGAGCGGCCCGACCGGGCGCTGTCGCCCGAGATCCTGACCTACCTGCTGTCGGGTGCGCTCAACGAAGCGGCGATGTGGCTGCACGAAGCCAGGGACGAGACAACGGCCCGCCGCGAGATCGACCGCATGCTGCTACTGCTGTTCGAGCGTCTCTTCGGCGGGCGCCGCAGGACCCGCTGAGCGGGCCTGCCGCACGCTCTGCACGGCCATCAGGATGCGCTCGGGTGTCGCCGGCGCATCGAGCGTCACCGGCACATTGTGGTCGGCGACGCTGGCGATGGCGTCCTTCAGCGCGGTCCACACGGCGGTCGCCAGCATCAACGGAGGCTCGCCGATCGCCTTGGAGCGGAAGATAGTGGCTTCGCGCGCCGGCGCGTTTTCCAGGATCCGCACATTGAAGACCGGGGGTACGTCGCGACTGCCGGGAATCTTGTAGGTCGATGGACCCGCCGTGCGCAGGCGGCCGTCCGTGTCCCACCACAGCTCCTCGCAGGTGAACCAGCCCATGCCCTGCGCGAAGGCACCTTCGATCTGGCCGAGATCGACGGCCGGATTCAGCGAGCGGCCGCAGTCCTGCACGAGGTCGGCGCGCAACACGCGCGACTCACCGGTGAGCGTGTCGATCGCCACTTCGGCAACGGCGGCGCCATAGGAGAAATAGAAGAACGGCCGACCCTTCATCGCCTGCCCATCCCAGTGGATCTTGGGCGTGCGGTAGAACCCGGTCGACGACAGCGATACGCGGCCCTGGTGACACAGCCGTGCCAGCTCATTGAAGGCCACGACTCGGTTGTCGCCCGGCCGTGCGACATGCACGTGATTGTCGCGGAATTCAATGGCCGCCTCGGGCACATCGAAATGGCCGGCGGCGAACGTGGCCATGCGCTGGCGGATGGTGTTGGCAGCCGTGAACGCCGCCCAGCCATTGAGGTCGGAGCCCGTCGACGCCGCCGTCGGCGACGTGTTGGGGACTTCGCCGGTCGACGTCGCCGTGACCCGGATGCGCTCGAGATCGACCTGGAAGACCTCGGCGACGACCTGGGCGACCTTGACGAACAGGCCCTGCCCCATCTCCGTGCCGCCATGGTTCAACCGGATCGATCCATCGCTGTAGACATGCACCAGGGCCCCGGCCTGGTTCATGCTGGGGATATTGAAGGAGATGCCGAATTTCAGCGGGAACATGCCCAGGCCGCGCTTGATGACCGGGCTATCGCGGTTGAACGCATCGATCTCAACGCGGCGCTGGTCCCACGACGATTCGCGCGTCACCTGCGCCACGCAGCGGCGGATCAGGTTGTCCTCGACCTTCTGGCCATAAGGCGTCTCGTCGTTGGTGCCCTCGCCGTAGAAATTGACGGCGCGCACCGCCTCCGTAGTCTTGCCCAACGCGTGCGCAACGCGGTCGATGGCATCCTCCATCACCACCACGCCCTGCGGCCCGCCGAAGCCGCGGAACGCGGTGTTGGACACGGTGTTGGTCTTGCACGCCAAGCCGGTACAGCGGATGTGCGGCACCCAGTAGGTGTTGTCGACGTGGGTCAGGGCACGTCCCAGCACACCCGGCGTCAGATCGACACTGTGTCCGCCATTGGCGGCCAGGGTGACATCGAGCGCCAGCACGCGACCCTCGTCATCGAAGCCGACCTCGTAGCGATAGAGAAAGCCATGGCGTTTGCCCGTCGCCACCATGTCATGGCTGCGCGGCAGCCGCAGCTTGACCGGCCGGCCGGTCTTGCGCGCCAGCAATGCGGCCACCGAGGCGACCCACGACGCATTGCTCTCCTTGCCGCCGAAGGCACCGCCCATGCGGCGCACCATCACGGTGATCTGGTTGTAGTCCAGCCCCAGGACCCGGGCGGCGATGTGCTGCACCTCGGTGGGATGCTGGGTCGAGGAATGGATGGTGACGTCGCCGTCCTCGCCCGGAATCGCCAGTGCAATCTGGCCTTCGAGATAGAAATGCTCCTGCCCGCCGACACGGAAACTGTTCGACAGCCGCCGCGGCGCCTGCGCCAGCGCTGCCGCGGCATCGCCGCGCGACAAGACCGACGGCGGATAGAGCAGCGAGCCTTTCTCCAGCGCCGCATCGATGGTGAGGATCGCCGGCAGCGTCTCGATATCGAGCACGACCTTTTTGGCTGCCGTGCGCGCGGCATCCATCGACACCGCGGCGATGGCGGCGATCGGCTGGCCGACATGCTCGACGAGCGCATCGGCAAACAGCGGCTCGTTGCTGGTCCCCGGCGCGATGTCGTTGCGCCCGGGAATGTCGGCGGCCGCCATCGCGGCCATGACGCCAGGCGATGCACGCACCGCGGACAGATCGACCGACCGCAACCGCCCATGCGCCACCGGTGACAGCACCAGCGCCGCATGCAGCAGGCCGGACGGCTCGGCCATGTCGTCGATATACGTCGCCTCGCCCGTCGTGTGCTTCAACGCGCTGTCGTGGCGTTGCGGGCTGTGCACGCCGCCTTTGGCCGTGCCTTGCGCCCGATCGGGATCGGCGGCGCTCATAGCTGATCGACCTCGACAACAGCGCCGGGCTGCGTGGCCCGCAGATACAGCCGGCGCAGCAGATTGCCGGCCACAGCCAGCCGATAGGTCGCGCTGCCACGCCAGTCGTCCATCGGCTGGAAGTCGTCGGCCAAGGCGGCGGCGGCGCGTTCGATCGTCGCCGCGCTCCACCCCTGGCCGATCAGAGCCGCTTCGGCGCGACGGGCACGGGCTGGCGTCGCGGCCATGCCGCCGAAGGCCAGGCGCGCCGTGCGCACGACACCATCCTCGATCCGCAACCGGTAGGCGCCCAGCACGGCCGAGATGTCCTGGTCGCGGCGCTTGGAGATCTTGTCGACATGAAAGAGCTCGGCCGGCTGCGGCACCTTGATGTCGATCGCCTCGATGACCTCGTCGGCGGCCAGCGCCGTGCGCCGGTAGCCGAGGAAATAGTCGTCGACACCAACCACGAGCGGTCCACGCGCGGCCGATCGCAGATGGATCGCGGCATCGAGCGCCAGCAGAACCGGCAGCGTATCGCCGATCGGCGATGCGGTGCCGAGATTGCCGCCCAAAGTCCCCAGGGTGCGAATCTGGCGTGACCCCAGCCGCCGTACCATGGCGCCGAAGGGTTCCAGCGTGTCACCGAGATACGGCAGCAGGTCGGCATAGGTCACCGCTGCGCCGATGCGCAATCGCTCGCGCGTCACGGACACCATCCGCAATTCGGGAATGCCGGCGACATGCACCACGTGCGCCGGTGTCTCGCGATCATGACTCACCCGCAGGCCGAGATCGGTGCCGCCGGCCAGCAGCCAGGCATCGGGGAAGTCGCGACGCAAGGCGACCAGCGCATCCATGGACGCCGGCACATCGAAGCGCGTGGCCCTGTGGCGCAACGTTGTGGCAGATGTGCCTGCGGGTGGTACCCTGTCTGGCGCAACGATGGCAAGACTATCCGATTGCTGCGCCACCGTCACCATCGCCTCGACGATCGGACGATAGCCGGTGCAGCGGCAGAGGTTGCCGGCGAGTGCGTCGTGGATCAGTCCCGGCTCGGGAGGCTCACCGCCGACGGCGAAGGCATACATGCTCATAATGATGCCGGGCGTGCAGTAGCCGCACTGCGTACCGTCGCCTTGCGCCAGCGCCTGCTGCACCGGATGCGGCGCGCCGCCTGGCGCCCGCAATCCCTCGACCGTACGCACGGCCCGGCCATGCACCTGCCCCATCATCACCAGGCAGGCGTTGGCGGGCGCACACGCTTGCCGGCCTGCACCCGCCGGCTGCTCGAATGCCACCGTGCAGGCACCACAATCACCCTCGGCGCATCCCTCCTTGGTGCCCATCAGCCGCGCCGGTCCGCGCAGCCAATCCAGCAGCGTCATCGCCGGCGATATACCGGTGGCCGTCACGGGCTGGCCGTTGAGGACGAACGCGATGGTATCGGACATGGCGCGAGCATAATGCGAAACGGACCGCATTTGACAGCGACTCCCCGACCCGCTGCAATGGCGGGCTTTGCCGCGCCCAGCGCGCCTGTTGTTCATGCAGGGAGTTCCGATTGCCCAGAGCGCCCAAACGGGCCCGCGCCACCCTCACCGCTGCCAACCTGGGGCAGCTGGGTGCGTCGCGGCTGGCGGAGCTGCTGCTCGATCAGGCGCGCCATGACCGGCTGCTGCGCGAAACGCTGTTGCGCGCCCTCGCCCGGGCGGCAGGCGAGGACGAGCTGCACGACTATATCGACCGCCGTCTCCTGGCGCTGGCCCGGGGCCGCGAGGTCAACCGCGAGGGTGCCGTCGCCCTTGTGCACGAACTGGACGACCTGCGGCGCGACACCGTCGATGTCATCGCGCCGGCGCATCCCGCGGCCGCCATCGGCCTGATGCGCCACATGGCCGAGCTGGGCCCCGCGATCATCAGGCGCGCGCCGCCGCCGCGCGATCAGGTCGGCGCCTGGCTGGCGGCGGTGCTGGCCGATCTGGCGCGCTTGTGGGCAGACGTGCCACCCGACCCGCAGGAGGTCGTGGCCTTCGCCACCGACTGTGTCCTGCACGAGGACGATCCCTTCCCCGACGTGATGGCGATCCTGGCACCGGCACTGGGCACCGAGGGTTTGCAGCGGGTGCGCGCCAGACTGAAGACGGAGCTGAGGGAACTGCCGGCCGAGCCCGCCGGCGGTCGCTGGGGTTCCGCCGGCAAGCCGGCCGTGCGCCCCGGCACGCGAGCCTCGCACCTGCGCCGCCATCTGGGTGAGATCGCCGACCTGCTGGATGATGTCGACGGCTACATCGCGCTGGAAAAGGCGCAGCCGCGCGCGCACGTCAACGTGCGTGCCATCGTCGAGCGCCTGCTGAAGGCGGGGCGCGGCGAGGAGGCGCTGAGCTGGCTTGACGATGGGCGGTATCACAACCGGCTGATCCCCATGCTAGACCTGCGATTGACGACGCTGGAGTCACTGGGCCGGCGCGACGATGCCCAGGCGCTGCGCTGGCAACGCTTCGAGCGGCAGCTCGACCGCGACATGCTGAAGGACCACCTCAAGCACCTGCCCGACTTCGCCGACTTCGAAGCCGAGCGCCGCGCCATGGATCACGCGCTCGGCTTCAAGTCGGCGAACGACGCGCTCACCTTCCTGATGGCGTGGCCCGATTTCGACAGCGTGGCGCGGCTGGTGCGCGACCGCAGCAGCGAGCTCGGTGTCACGCCACCGGACATGCTGCTGGCCGCGGGCGAGGCTCTGCGCGACCGCCATCCGTGCGAGGCGGTCATGATCCTGCGCCTGGCCGTGACCGGCGTGATGCGGCGCAGCCTGTCGCCGCTGTTCGAGAAGGCGGCCCGGGCGCTGGCCGACAGCGCCGCGCTGACCATCCCCGAGGCAGAAACGCATGCCGCCTTTGTCGAGCGGCTGCGCGAAGCCCATCCGCGACCCTGGAGTTTCTGGCAGATTTACGACTCCCTCTCTGACCCGAGTAGACCATGATCGATTTCAGCCTGACGCCGCGCGAACAAGACCTGCAGGACCGTACCCGGGCGTTCATCAAGAATGCCGTGCTGCCCTTCGAAAAGGACGCACGGCAGAGCCCGCATGGGCCCAGCGACGCGCTGCGCCGCGAACTCAATGCGCTGGCCAAGCAGGCCGGCCTGCTGTCGCCGCAATGCGATCCGCACTGGGGCGGGCTGGGGCTCACCCATCGCGAGCGCGCCATCGTGTTCGAGGAAGCCGGCTATTCGCTGCTCGGGCCGATCGCGCTCCATTGCATGGCGCCCGACGAGGGCAACATGCACATGCTGGAGGCGGTGGCCAGCGACGCCCACAAGCAGCGCTGGTTGAAGCCGCTGGCCGCCGGCGACATCCGCTCCTGCTTCGCCATGACCGAGCAGCCGCCCGGCGCCGGCTCCGATCCGTCGGCGATGACCACCACAGCCGTGGCCGACGGCGACCATTTCGTCATCAATGGCGAGAAGTGGCTGATCACCGGCGCCAACGGTGCCGGTGTGATGATCATCATGGCGCGCACCCTGGTCGACGGCCAGGACCGCGGCGCCACCATATTCATGAGCGACCTGCCGGCCGACGGCATCGTCGTCGACCGCACCATCGATACCATCGAAGAGTCCATGACCGGCGGCCACTGCGTGGTGCGGTTCGAGGATTTGCGCGTGCATTGCGACGACGTGCTGGGCGAAGTCGGCCGCGGCTTCCGCTATGCCCAGGTGCGGCTGGCACCGGCCCGGCTGACCCATTGCATGCGCTGGCTGGGCGCCGCGCGGCGGGCGCACGACATCGCCGTCGACTATGCCAATCGACGCAAGGCATTCGGCAAGGCGCTGATCGAGCACGAAGGTGTCGGCTTCCAGCTTGCCGACAACCTGATCGACCTGCACCTGTCGCGGCTCGCGGTCTGGCATTGCGCCTGGGTGCTGGACCAGGGCCGTGATGCGCGCATCGAGTCCAGCGTCGCCAAGGTCGCGGTCTCGGAGGCGCTGTTCCGCGTCGCCGACCGCTGCGTGCAGGTGCTGGGCGGCCTGGGCGTCACCGGCGATACGCTGGTCGAGCGCATCTTCCGCGAGATCCGTGCCTTTCGCATCTACGACGGGCCGTCCGAAGTGCATCGCTGGAGCCTGGCACGCGGCCTGGCGGTCAAGGCCTGAGGGCTGCCGCCATGCATCGACCGCACGCCGACACGTTCGACGCGCTGCGCGCCCAGTTCCGCTGGGATATCCCGGCGACGTTCAATTTCGCGACCGACGTCGTCGACCACTGGGCGCGCGATCCGGCGCGGATCGCCCTTCTGTGGTCCAACGCCGAGGGCGTCGAGCGGCGCTACACCTTTGCCGAGATCGCCGACCTGTCGCGCCGCCTCGCCGCCGTGTTGCGCGGTGCCGGCGTCAACAAGGGCGATCGTGTCGTCATCATGCTGCCGCGCCTGCCGGCATGGCATATCGCGATGGTGGCCTGCTTCCGGCTCGGCGCCGTGCCCATCCCCTCGATCGAGATGCTGACCGCCGACGACATCGCCTACCGTGCCGATGCGGCGGACGCTGTTGCCGCCGTGACGACGCGGGCCAATATCGCGAAGTTCGCCGCGTTGCCGCAGATCAAGGCGCGGATCGCCGTCGGCGGCGGCGACGGCTGGATCGATTTCGACTTGTCGATCGCAGCGGCGGCCGCCGGCGATCCGGCGGCGACGGTCGCCGCCGAGGATCCGGCACTGCTCTTCTTCACATCGGGCTCGACCGGCAAGCCCAAGGGCGTCCTCCACGCAGCGCGCGCGCTCTTTGCCTGGCGCAACGCGATGTGGTTCTGGCCCGACCTCACAGAGCGCGACGTGATGTGGTGCACGGCCGACACCGGCTGGGCCAAGGCCGGCACCAGCGTGTTGATCGGACCTTGGTCGTGCGGCACGGCGGTGGTCTTCCACGACGGGCCGTTCGATGCACGCCGGCGCCTGGAGCTGATCGCCCGCTACCGGGTCAGCGTGTTCTGCGCCCCCAACACCGAGCTGCGGCGGCTGGTGCTGGAGGATGCGACCGGCATCGACCTCTCGTCGCTGCGCGTGTCGATGTCGGGCGGCGAGAGCGTGAACCCCGAGATCATCACGCGCTGGGAGGCGATGACGGGCTGCCGCCTGCTCGAGGCCTATGGTCAGACCGAGGGGCTGATGCTGGTCACCAATCACGCGTCGCTGCCGCCGCGCACCGCGTCGATGGGCAAGCCGTTTCCCGGCATCGATGCCGCCGTGATGTCGGTCGATCGCACATGCCTGCTGGGGCCTGACGAGGTCGGCGTGCTCGCCATCCGCCAGCCGCAACCGATGCAGATGCTGGGCTACTGGCGCGATCCGGCGCGCACGGCCGCCGACCGCGTGGTGCTGGATGGCGTCGACTGGCATCTGACCGGCGACCTCGTGACCATGGATGGCGACGGCTACGTGTTCTACCAGGGGCGCGACGACGACATCATCGGCTCGGCCGGCTACCGCATCGGGCCGGCCGAAGTGGAGAACGCGCTGATGCAGCACGACGCCATCGCCGAGTGCGCCGCCGTGGCGAGTCCCGATGACGAACGCGGCGAGGTGGTCAAGGCATTCATCGTGCTGAAGCCCGGCGTGACGCCCTCCGATGCGCTGGCGCGCGCGATTCAGGACCATGCCAAGCATGTGACGGCGCCGTACAAGTACCCGCGCCGCATCGAGTTCGTATCCGACCTGCCCAAGACCCCGACCGGCAAGACCCGCCACCGCGAGCTGCGCGACCTAGAGTACCGCCGCGCCGGAAAGCTATGAGTCCTCCCCACTGCGTGGGGAGGACTCATATCCGCTTGACCCGATCGGACTTCAGGATGCGCTCGGCGGCTGGAACCATGACCGCGCCGGCCTTCACCGTCGCTTCGGCCGCGGCCTCGGCGGCGCGGATCTCTTTCAGGCGCGCGATCACCGCATCGAGCATGGCCTGCGGCACGATCACGACGCCGTCGGCATCGCCCACCACCACGTCGCCCGGCGATACCGAGACGCCGCCCAGCAGGATCGGCAGGTTGGTCGTGCCGGGGCCGGTGCGCGCCGGCGAGTTGGGCGAGACGCCGGCGCAGAAGACCGGCAGGCCGGTGGCGAGGATGCCGGCGCGATCGCGCGCCAGGCCGTCGGTGACGAAGCCGGTGACGCCCTTGTTCTTCATCATGCCGCAGACCAGGTCGCCGACCAGCGCGGTGCCGGTGTAGCCGTCGTTGGCGACGACGATCACGTCGCCGGGCCGCGCCTGCTCCAACGCACCGAAGACGCCGAGATTGTCGGCCGGATAGGCGAAGGCGGTGATCGCCACGCCGCAGAACGTCGCGTTGGCCGGATCGAGCGGCTTGATGCGCCAGTCGAGCGCGCCACGACCATCCATGCAGTCGACCAGATGCCCGGTCTGTGCGCCTGCCAGCGCCGCGACCTTGGCGGTGGCAGGACGCGGGAACGCTTCGCGAATGGTCATGATGGGGGGATCGTCAAGCATGGCTGATATCCTCTGGGTCGTGCCCGGCTTTCCCGTGGGCGACGTGGATGCCATAGTCCCGCCCAACGAACGGGAGGATGGCATGAACAGACGAGCGATCGCGGCGCTGTTCGCTGCGGCGATCCTGGCCGCGCCGGCGCTGGCCGCAGCGCAGAGCGATTGGCCGACCCGGCCGCTGCGGGTGATCGTGCCCTACCCGCCCGGCGGCCCCAGCGATTCCAGCACGCGCATCGTGATGGAACGGGTCTCGGCCTTGCTGGGCCAATCGGTTGTGATCGACAACAAGGCCGGCGCCGGCGGCATGATCGGTGCCGAGGCCGCCAAGTCGGTGACGCCCGATGGTTATACGTTCCTGATGGTGACGACGGCGATGATGTGCATCACGCGTCACCTGCAGCCCATTCCCTTCGATCCCGAGAAGGATTTCGTCACCGTCGGTCGCATGGCGACGTCGTGGGGCGCCATGGCGGTCCATCCCTCGCTGCCGGTGAAGACCATGGGCGAGTTCGTCGCCTACGCCAAGGCCAACCCCGGCAAGATCAATTTCGGCTCGTCCGGACAGGCCACGATCACGCATCTGATCGGCGAGATGCTGAAACTCGAAGCCGGCCTCGACATGGTGCATGTGCCCTACAAGGGCAGCGCGCCGGCAACGCAAGGCCTGCTCGCCAACCAGGTCCAGGTGCAGTTCGATTCGACCGTATTGCCGCACGTCAGGGCAGGCACCCTGCGCGCGCTCGCCATGCTGGGTGACGCGCGCTGGCCGCAGATGCCCGACCTCGCGACGACGCAGGAGCAGGGCTTTGAAAGGACCGGTGCGCAGAGCTGGTTCGGCATCGTGGCCCCCGCCGGCACGCCGCAACGTGCGTTGGACCGTATGGCCAAGGTCATGGCCCAGGCGATCGCCGAGACCGATACCCAGACCCGGCTCGACAATGCCGGGCTGCGCCCGACCTGGCTCGACCCGGCCGCGTTTCGCGCCACGATCACAACCGAAACAAAGATGTACGGCGAGATCATCCGCAAAGGCAACATCACGGCGCAGTAGCGTCATCCCGAGCGCAGCGAGGGGCCTGGGAACAGCGAGGAGTTCAGTGACATGGCAGATGTGGTGACAGTGACGCAGGACGGTCCGGTATCGATCTTCACGATCAACCGGCCGGAGAAGGGCAACGCGATCAGCCGGCAGGTGGCGCTTGATCTGCAGGCGCAGTTCGCCGCATTCGATGCCGACGACAACCAGCGCGTCGCGGTCATCACTGGTGCCGGCGAAAAGGCCTTCTCGGTGGGCGCCGACGTCACGGATCTGCCCGAGCTGTGGCGCTGCGTGCCGACCCTCGGCATCCAGACCGAGAAGCCGGTGATCGCCGCCACCTCGGGCTGGTGCGTCGGCGGCGCCATGGTCATCGTCATGATGGCCGACCTCGCCATCGCCAGCGAGACGACGAGGTTCTCCTATCCCGAGGCCAAGCTCGGCTTCACCGGCGGCATCATCTCCGGCCTGCCGGCGCGCATTCCGCACAAGATTGCCATGGAGATCATCATGATGTGCCGGCCGATGGAGGCGCAGCGCGCCTACGAGGTCGGCATGGTCAACAAGATCGTCCCGGCCGGCAAGCACGTCGAGGAAGCCGTGGCCTGGGGCCATGAGCTCGCCGGCTTCGCGCCGCTGGTGCTGAAGACCATCAAGCGCTTCGTCACCCAGCAGGTGCTGCCCAAGGGCCCGTCCGAGCTGATGGCGCGCGCCATGGTCGACCTGCAGCGCGTGCGGGAGAGCGAGGACGGGCAGGAAGGCGCCCGCGCCTTCAAGGAGAAGCGGCCGCCGAAGTTCAAGGGGCGCTAGCGCCCTCATCGTCATCGCCCGCTGGCGCTACGACCAGCGGCCGCTGACGAGATGCGTCAGGGCCTCGGCCACGATGGCGTCGGGGTCCTGATCGATCGACACCGTAATCGCCTCGTCGTCGCCCGGCGGTTCCAG
>Ga0187894_10001045_pt1 | contig 36712 bp, 28 predicted proteins | sample GBC1701081metaG_FD_136650 | JGI IMG/M metagenome (GOLD analysis project Ga0187894, IMG submission 136650) | White microbial mat communities from a lava cave in the Kipuka Kanohina Cave System on the Island of Hawaii, USA - GBC170108-1 metaG ...
ACGCCGCTGGTCGCCAACCTGACCGACGACAACGGCGACGGGGCGATCGATCTCTGCGACGTTCCCGACGTGGTGTTGGTGGCGTGGGGGGCCGCAACCGGGGGCGGGCACATCTACTTGCTCGACGGGAAGACCGGCGCGCTGCACAAGAAGTTCGACCAGGAGGTCGAGTTCGTGGTGACGCCGGCCATCGGCGACATCGACAAAGACGGTGTTCCCGAGATCGTGTCCGCCATCCGTACCAGCCTGTTCCCGCTGGGGACGGTGCTGGTGGCCTTCGAGCACGATGGCACGGTGAAGTGGAAGGGTAGTCCCCTGCGCGAGACGTTTCGCGGCGCGGTGGCGCTGGCGGACATCGACGCCGACGGCGATGTCGAGATCCTGGCCGGTAACGCGGTCGTGGATCACACCGGCAAGACGCTCTGGGAGGCGCCGGAATCGGCCCACGTGGTGGTCTTCGAAGGCATCTCGGCCACCACCGCCGCCGACCTGGACGGCGACGGCAAGATGGAGGTCATCCTCGGCAACGCCGCCTACCGCCACGACGGAACTCCGTACTACGTCCACCGCGACATCCCCGCCAGCTTCCCGCAAGTCGCCAACCTCGACGACGACCCCGGGCCCGAGATCCTGCTCAACAACGGTATGGGTTTCACCGTGCTGGAGCACGACGGCAAGATCAAGCTGCGGGATCTGCGCCCCACCGGGGATCCGCCGGAAGGAGTGACCTGGACTCGGGCCTCGGCCGTCCACGATATGGACGGTGACGGCAAGGCGGATTTCGCCCTCAGCTCGGCCAACCACTACACGGTGTTCCGCCGCGACGGCTCCATCATGTGGACGGCGGATGTGCTCGACAAGAGCGGCATCGCCTCGGGAACGGCGTTCGACTTCCTGGGCGACGGCATCGCGGAGGCCATGTACGCCGACGAGACGTTCCTGTTCGTCTTCGATGGAAGCGGCACGCCCCTCTTCAAGACCCCGCGCACCAGCGGCACGTACATCGAGTATCCGACGGTGGCCGATATCGACAACGACGGATCGGCGGAGATCGTCGTCGTGTCAGACAGCTTGGTCGCCCCCGGCGCCGCCACGATTTACGTGATCCGCGACAGGTTGGACCGCTGGATCCAGGCGCGGCGCATCTGGAATCAGCACACGTACCACGTCACCAACGTGCTGGAAGACGGGACCATCCCGCAGCACGAGAAGCCGTCCTGGAAGAACCTGAATACCTTCCGGACCAACGCGCAGATCAGCCGCTCGGGCGGCATGGTCTGTCGGCCCTGCGGCACCGCCGGGTGCTCATGACGGCGAAGGCGGTGGCGTCGGCGGGCGGGCGCGCTCTCTGTGGGCTGCTGCTGGCGGTCTTCGGCGCGGGATGTGGGGACGAAGGCGTCGTGCTCGACCCGTCGAGCGTGGAGACCGCCGACCTGGGGGTCTTCGCGATTGACGCCGAGGGCGTTACCGAAGACGTCGAGGTCGTGATGCCCGAGGACGCGGTCTCGCTGACATTGGTGGCCACCCAGGCGGCGTCACGCGAGATCCTGTTTGGCATCACCGCGCCCGACGGCACGACGCTGACCCGGGGTGTGAACCGCTGCACCAGCGTCGATAGTCCCTTGCGCGTCCTGACGAGGCCTTCGACCGCGGTGGCCATGATGCCGGGGACGGAGGTGGCGCCCGCCGTCGGAAGCTACCGGGTGCGCCTGCGGACCGCCCTGGCCTACGCCGAGTGCGCCGGGCCTCCGTTGCCCGGTCCTGGTCCTGTGGCGTTGCGCGCGCTGTGGAAGAAGGTCCCGATGGCGGGAGGCAAGCAAGGGCCGCTGCGAGGGCAACGTCTGGCGGTCAATGTGTTCCTGGTCGGCAACGTCAAGCGCAATCCCCTGCTCGACGGCGGGCTGGCCCACATGCGCGGGCTCTTCGCGCGCGCCGGCCTCGAGGTCGCGCCGCCCACGATCATCGAGCTGCGCGACTACGAGGCCGCCCGCTACGCGCGCATCCACCTGGATTCGGAATCGCTCGACATGCGCATGCTGCTGCGGCGCTCGGCCGAGGCACCGGAAGACGGCGTGAACATCTTCGTGGTCGACGAGATCACGGCCGGCGCCGGATTCACGATCTTCGGGGTGGCGGCGGGAATTCCCGGCACATCGGAACGCGGCAGCGAGCGCTCGGGCGTTCTCGCGAGCAACGTGATCCTCGATTCGAGGATGTTTGATGAGCGATTCGTGGGTCGAGTCCTCGCCCACGAGATCGGCCACTTCCTGGGCCTCTACCACACCACCGAGGCGAGCGGCGCACACGACCAGATCGCGGATACACCGGCATGCCCCGGCTACGGCTATCAGGCGCCCACCCGAAAGAATTGCTTGGCCGCGGACGGCAACAACCTGATGTTCTGGGAGGGAGACACCTTCGGGGACAAGGAAATTGCCGCGTCCGGAAGCCTCACCCCCGGTCAATCCTTCGTGATGCTGCGCAGCGCCGCCACCCATTAGACGGTGTCCCAAATAGGGTTGAGCCTCGTACCGCATCCCGTCCTCGTCCTCGTCCTCGCCCTCGCCGCCTGCGGTCGCGCTCCATCGGAGGGCTCGCGCCTGGAGGCCCCGATCCACTGGATCGCCACGACCGACGGCGACGGCGTCGCGTCCGAGACCGCGCTGCCGTTCGCTTCTGGCTTACCCGAGGACACGTTGTCGGTCACGGTCGTGGCGGACAGCCCATCGTTCGATCTGCTGGCCATCGGCGTGAGCGACGCCGCCGGGCGGACGTGGATCGACGCCGCCGCCCCCGAGGGCTCGCCGAACCGCATGATCCCGGGGCGGAGGGCGGCCGTGGCGATGCTTCCGTCCACGCCCGCCGCCTTGCCGCTCGGGCCGCGGTTCCATGTCGGCGCCCGCCTTTCGCCGACGGGCGGTGGCGGGGCTGGGGCCGGGGCCGGTGGACAGACCGTGGCGTTGACCGCTTTCATCAAGCGCGCCGCCGGCGACGTGCGCTACCCCGCGGTGCGCATTGCCCCCGCCGTGCAGCAACTGTCCTCGACCCTGTTCCTGGTGACCGACAAGGTGGCGGAGGACGTTCGGCTGCTGCGGGCCCTGTCGGAGATGGGGCGGATTCTACGCGCGGCTGGGATCGAAACCGCCGAGCCGGCGCGCGTGCGGCTGGCCGGCCCCGACCTGGTCCGCTTCGAGCGCGTGGGTGTGGGCCCCCCGCTCGGCCGCGACAGCCCCGAGCTGGGCGACCTGCTGTCCCTCGCGGGGTCGACCCCCGACGCCGGGCTGCCCATTTTTCTTGTGCCGAGCTTGACGTCGGGCGTGGGAGCCATGGTGCTCGGCGTGTCGGCCTCCATCCCGGCGGCGCCGATCCCCGGGACGCCGCGCTCGGGGGTGGTCATCAGCGCCGACGCCATCCCGTTCGACCCGCTGCTGGCCGGCCAGGTGATGGCTCACGAGGTCGGCCACGCCCTCGGGCTGTTCCATACGACGGAAGCCGAGGCGGACGGTCCGCGCGATCAGATCGACGATACACCCGTGTGCCCGCCCGACGCGGACGGAGCCGCGGGCTCAGCGCACTCGCCGCCCCTGCCCGACGGCATCCTCACGACCGAGGAGTGCGAGGGCTTCGACGCCTCCAACCTCATGTTCTGGGCCACCGCGCGCGGTGCCGACCGCCTGACCGCTGGGCAAGGCGAGATCCTGCGTCGCAGCCCGCTGGCGCGTTAGGACCCGGGGAAGAATAAGTTGCGCAGATCAGGGTGCCGAGGCGCCCGGATGGCGAGGCGCGAGGAGTGCGCATACCCGCCGGTATGTAAGCGACGAGCAACGAAGCCAGCCGGGATGGATCGGTGTCCTGAATGCGCAAGTTATTCTTCCCCGGGTCCTTAGCTACTATTCCGGCCGGGCACCACCATGCAGGCCGGCGCGCGCATTGGAAAGTACGTCCTGAAGGAAAAGCTGGGGGCCGGCGGCATGGCGGAAGTGTGGGCGGCGGACGCCGAGGGCACGGAGGGCTTCGTCAAGCCGGTGGCCATCAAATTCGCGCTCCACACCGGGTCGCGTGAGGAGGCGGGCGAGCGCCAATTCCACACCGAGGCCAGCCTGGCGGCGCGGCTTCACCACGCAAATCTCGTGACCGTGTTCGACTTCGATCGCGTCGACGACGACGCTCCGCCGCTGCTCGCCGGCCGGCGGTACATCGTGATGGAGCGGATTCAGGGGTTCGACCTCGGGACCGTCTTGCGCGCGTGCCGCGAGGCGAAACGCACCGTGCCCGAGACCGTGGTGCTGTACATCGCCGGCGAAGCGCTCAAGGGATTGCGCTACGTCCACGAGTTGGGGCGCGGCAGCATGCCCATCGGGCTGGTTCACCGCGACATTTCACCGCACAACATCCTGGCCAGCTTCTTCGGCGAGGTGAAGATCTCCGACTTTGGCATCGCGAAGGCGCTGCGCGATCCGGCCGGCGACCGCACCGAGCGCGGTGTGCTGAAGGGCAAGGTGTCCTACGTCTCTCCCGAACAGATTCGCGGCGACGACGTGGATCACCGCAGCGACCAGTTCTCTTTCGGCGTGGTACTTTGGGAGCTGCTGTCCTGCCGGCGGCTGTTCACGGGGGCTTCCGATGCCGAGATCCTTCACAAGATCGTCAGCGGCAGGATTCCCTCCCTGCGCGAGGAGATGGCGGGGGACGTTTCGCCTGAGACCGAGACACTGGTCCTACGCATGCTGGCGCCTCGGCCCGCGGATCGATTCCCGACCACGGCGGCGGCGCTGACCGCCGTGCTGGGGGCACCCCGATACTCGGGCGACTCGACGCAGCTCGGCCACCTCGTGTGCAAGCTCTTTCCCGACCGCGTGCCCGAGACCGTCACGTCGGTGCCGCCGGCCTCGCTGGCGATCGCGGTCGGCGGCGTCCCCATCCTTCAGCCCACGTGGATGACGGCTCCCACGGCGCCGTTGCTCCCGGACCTGTCCGGAACCGTGCGTCTGCCGGTCGCGGCCGGCGGCGGATCCCGCGAGGACGGGCCCGAGCCGGACGAATCGCAGACGGTGGCGCTACCACCTTCATTGCCGCTGCCTCTGGCGCCCACGCGGACGCGCATGGAAGCGCCCGCGGCCATCCCGCAACCGGCCGCCGAGGAGACGGCCCCTGCCTCCTCGCGCGCGGTGTCTTCAGGGATTGAGGCGGAGGCGGGCGGGGCACAGGGCGGACAAAGGCTGAGGCTCCCCGTCGCGGTGTCGGCCCTTGCCGGGGTGGTCGTGCTGGGGCTGTGGCTGGCGCGCGGACGGCCGCCGCGACCGGTTTCCGAAGAGACCACCGCTGCCGCGCCTTCCACCGCCGCGCCGTCGTCCGCCGCGGCCCGCCCAGCTCCGCCGCCCGATCCCATCGCAAGAGCCGCTGCCGCCCCGCCGCCGGCGGTGACACCACCATCCGAGCCGCCGGCGCGGGAGCGCATCCCCGACGAAAGGACGGTGGGCCATCCTGCGGCCACCCTGCGCAAGGCCCAGACCGCGTTCGATCGAGGGGACTTCCGGGCGGCACTGGCACTCGGCCGTCAGGCCGCGCGCGCCGGTGGAGGAGCGGGCGCCTGGGTGATCGTCGGCGACGCGACGCTCAAGCTCGAGCTCTACGACGAGGCGGCCTCCGCTTATCGGCGGGCGCTCGCCGCAGATCCCGTAGCCCACGGCGCCCAGGAAGGACTGGCGGCGACCCTCCGCCGCGGCGCCGACGATCCCGAGTGAAGACGCGGGCGACGGCTCAGAACGTGACCGCGTGGCGGCCATGGTCGCGCGTCCGACGCCCGCCCCACGCGCCCGTTCGAGCACCGCCGTCGCCGCCCGGTTCTGACCGGCGTAGCCTCGGCGCGGCTCCTGGCGCATGATGCGACGGCCATGCCGCGATTGAGCCCCTCGATCATCACCGCCGCCGCGATTCTGGGACTGTTCGCCGGCTGCAAGTCGCCCGCGCCGGTTTCCCCGCCCGCGCCCGCCGCACCGCCGGCACCCATCAAGCCTCCCGAGCCGCCGCCGGCCGTCTGGGAAACGGAAAATCCAGTGGTTCCGCTGCCGCGGCCGCCGCTCGGCGTTCAGGCGGACTTCGGCAAGCTCAAGGTCGCCGTGACACCTGAAAAGGTGCGGCTCGGGCGCTGGCTTTTCTTCGACAAGCGGATCTCCGTCGACGGCAGCGTGTCCTGCGCGACCTGCCACCGTCCCGAAAGTGCGTTTTCCGAGCCCACGCCGCACTCCACCGGCGTCGCCGGCAAGGTGGGCGGCCGCAAGTCGCCGACTTTCATCAACGGCGCCTGGCCCCTGTTCGATGTGTACTTCTGGGACGGCCGCGCCACGTCGCTGTCCGAGCAAGCGAAAGGCCCGATGGCGAACCCCATCGAGATGGGGGGCACGCATGAAGGCGTCGCCAAAGCCATCGCCGGCGTGCCGGGGTACCGCAGAATCTTTCGCGCGGTGTACGGCGACGATCGCGTCGACATCGACCGCATCGCAGACGCCATTGCCGCGTACGAGGCCACGCGTATGTCGGGAAATTCCCGCTTCGACCGCTTCGACGCGGGGGACGCGGCGGCCCTCGACGAAAAGGAGAAGCTGGGACGGGATCTCTTCCACGGCAAGGCCGAGTGCAACCAGTGCCACCTCGGCTGGAACCTCACCGACTCGCAGTTCCACAACCTGGGGATCGGGTGGGCGGGCAAGCCGGGCAAGCCGGGCAAGGCAGGCAAGGCGAACAAAGAAGGGTTCGCGGATCCCGGCCGCGCCAAGGTGAGCAACAAGGACGAGGATACGGGCGCGTTCAAGACGCCCACCCTGCGCGAGGTCACCAAGCACGCCCCGTACATGCACGACGGGTCGCTCGCCACGCTGCGCGACGTGGTTCAGCACTACAACAAGGGCGGCAACCCCAATCCTTGGCTCAGCCCGAAGATCAAGAAGCTCAAGCTCAGTCCGGCGGAAATCGACGCCCTCGTCGCCTTCATGACCGCCCTCGACGGCGAGGGCTACCAGGACACCCCGCCCAAGTCGTTCCCGTAGTAGCGCCGAACTGGTGTCCGCGTCCCCGTCAGCTACGGCTTGCACTCGCCGTCATGGTGCTTCTGGACGCCGGCTCCCTGCCGCTCGCAGTCGTTGCCGTAGGTCTTGCCGTCGCACCCGCACACGGGAGCGTAAATCAGCGGGCAAGCCTGGGGAATGGTCTTGCAGACCCCACCCAGGTCGGCGCCGTTGCAGGCGCCGGCGGGCAGCTCGCAATAGAGGCCGCTGTTGCACCCGAGCCCGCGGATGGTCCCGCATGTGGCGCCTTCTCCGCCGCCGCCCGGCTTGCATTCGCCCTGATACGCGAGCGACGCCTTGGCCGCACGCCGCGTGCAGTCGTTGCCGTAGGTCTTGCCGTCGCACCCGCACACCGGATGGTATTCCTTCGTGCAGGCGCCGGGAACCCCGGCGCAGCGGCCCGGCGAGCCGCAGGCTTGGGCCGGCGATTCACAGAACTGCTCTGAGGGACACTCGGCGTCACTACGGCAGCCGCATTTGCTCGCATCGTCCGAGACCGAGACCCGGGCCTTCGCCGCCTGGCAGGGGTCGCCGTAGACCTTGCCGTCGCAACCGCACACTTCGACGGCGGGGCAGGCCAGGTCGGGCCTGATCTCGGTGCACTGCCCGATTCCCCCACACTTGCCGTGTGGGAATAGGCAGTACTCGTTGTCCTTACACTCGGCGTTGCTCTGGCAGCCGGCGGTCCCTCCGTCGGGCGGCGTCGTCGGCGGCTTGCACTCGCCGTCGTGGCTCTTTTGCGCGGCCGCTCCTCGGCGACCGCAGTCGTTGCCGTAGGTCTTTCCGTCGCAGCCGCACACGGGGTCGTATTGCAGCGTGCACGCCTGCGGAATCTCGACACACGCGCCGACGGCGTTGGGATCGGAGCACTTCCCGGCCGGGATCTCGCAGAACCGGCCGGCCGGGCAGTGCCTTCCGCCCTTTTGGCCGCAAGGGACAGGCGCCCCGCCGCCATCCGGCTGGGAGGCTGCGTCGGGCTTAGGAGCGGCGGCGTCCGGCGAGGCGCCGCCGTCCGGCGTCATGTTGCCGATGGGGCGGTCCGGACACGGACCGACGCCCAGAGAGAATGCGGTGGTTAATGCCACCAAGCCGAGGGACGAGCTCTTGTCGAAACGACGCATGGGGCCTCCTTGTCCGTTCATGAGAAGTTAGAGCCGCGGTGAGCCGTAACCTTCACGGGCGAAGGTTCTCAAGCCGGCGCCGGGCTTCCGCGGCACGCGTGGCGCCCGGCTCGGCGAGGTAGGCGCGGTAGGCGTCTGCGGCGTCGGGGCCGCGTCCGGCCGCCTCCCGGCACACGCCCAGCAGGAACCGCGCCTCTCGGGCGGCCTCGCCCGATCCGGCTGCGGCGGCCGCGTACTCGGTCTCGGCGCGCGCCAGGTCCCGGAACACCTCCCGGTGGATGTTGCCACGCAACAAGCGCAGCTCGGCGGCCCTCTCTCGCCCCTCCGGTACGGCGAGCAAGCGCTCGCTCTCCGCCAGCGCCTCCCGATGACGCCCCACCCGGGGCAGGAGCTCCACCATGGACACGGCCACCTCGTGGCGAAGCGACCCGTCCGGGAACCGCTCTCGATACCGGGTGAGCGCCGCCAGCGCGGCCGCCGGCTCGGCGAGCGCGCCGCCCCGCAGCCGCGCGGCCTCGTAGAGCGCGACTTCCGCTGTGAGGCCGGCCGCCGAGTCCGCTTCAGCCTCGAAGCACTGGACCGCGTCCCCCGTTCGTCCCTCGCGGGCCAGCGCGGCGCACACCGGACGCGCCGGCGGCGGCATCGGTGTCGGAGCGCCCACCGAGCGGTCCGGCGGCCCCGGCGACGGCTCGACCACCGATGAAGGCGCCAGGGCGATCTCGGCCCTGGCCGTCGCGCTGGATACCTCGCCCAGGGCCGCGACCGCGGGCTTGGACGGGACGGCACTAGGGGAGATGCCCCTCGGGGAGGTGCCCCTCGGGGAGGTGCCAGACACCTCGTCTCCGAGGGGGCCGCTCCAGCGCTCGCCGGCCCCGACCAGGGCCAGGCGCTCCTCGCCCCTCCTGACCGACACCTTGCCTTCGCTGACGCCGAGCTCGACCCGCTCCGTCCCCACGGTCACGTGGAAGACGGTGCCGACGACGACCAGCCGGTAGGGCCCGGCCGCCACCACCAACGGCGTCGCGCGGTCGCCCCGAGGGCCGACATCGAGGCTCAGGCGCCCTCGGTCGAGGAGGAACCGCGTCTCCGCCGGGACCGCCAAGACCGACGCCCGACCGCCTGCATCGAGCGCCACCACCGCTTCCCGTCCGATCCGAGTCCGCCCCACCGGCACGGGCGTCGCCTCGGCGTTCGGCTCGAGACGCGCGACCGCGCCCTGCTCGCGGCGCGCTTCGGGCTCGGGCGCGGCGGCTCGCTCGGCCATCGGAGCCACCGGCGCAGGGAGTGTCGCCGGCGGTCTCTTGGTGACGACCACCACCGCGGCCACGGCCGCGCCGGCAGCCAGCGCCGTCATCAGGGTGCGGGCGCCCGGGGGGGTGCGCGCGCCGTGCTCGGGAAGCCGCCGGCACAGGCGCTTCCAAGCTTCCGCTTCATCCAGCCCCCGCCGCGCCTCCGAATCGGCGCGGCGAAGCAGCACGCCTTCCGGCCCGCGGCCGTCCAGAAGCCGCTCCGGAGCGGCCGGGGGTGCGGTCCCGTCGGTCTGCGAAGTCCTGGATGTCGTCATTTCGTCTCCTCCGGTAATCCTCGAAGACTCGCCGTCAGCTCCCGCCGCGCATAGTGGAGCCGCCGCCACACCGTGGCGACCGGGCAGCCCACGATCCGCCGGATCTCGTCGCCCGACAGCCCCTCCAGCTCGTAGAGCACCAACACCACCCGGTGGGCGGGCTTCATCCCGTCCAGCGCCGCCTGAATACGGCGGCCGGCTTCCACTTCACTGATCCCCGGTTCGACCGACGGTGGGATCTGAGGCCCGCCCAGCGGCAGCAGCCAGTGCAGCGCGGCGGCGAGCTGCGCGCGTCGCCGGACGCGGCCCGCCTGCGTCACGCATAGCCGGTAGAGCCACGTCTTGAGATCCGAGCGCCCTTCGAACCGGGGCAGATAGCGAAATACCTGGAGAAAGACCTCCTGGCACGCGTCCTCGGCCTCCGCCTCCCGGATGCCGAGCTTGCGCAGGAACGCCGCCGCCACCGGATAGTAGGACCGGTGCAGATCCCGCCAGGCATCACGCTCGCCGGCCACGCAGCGCGCCACCAGGTCTTCTTGCACATCCTCCACCGCCGATCCCATGCCTGCGTCGATACCGATGCCGATTTCCATGCCGCTCGCCCTATTTTGAGCCGTCAAAGCCCGTCACCTTCACGGAAAAAGCACGACTCCCACCCGCGCCAGGATCAGCCCCTGCAGCCGCGGCGGCCGCAGCACTTCTCCGGCGCCACCGACCGTGAAGCGATGCGCCAACACGGTGTAGTGGGATGCGGCCTCGATTCCCACCTGCCAGCGCGGCGAGACCAGTAGATCCGCGGCCCCAACCACACCCACAGACAGCACGCGGCGGCTCTCGCTGCCCGGCTGGGCGATGTCCCGGGTGCGGCCGGATTCCCATGCCAGCAGCCCCTCGGGTCCCGCCGCGAGCCTGAAGGACTGTACCCGCCAGACCCATCGTCCGGAGGCGCGTATCGGCAACGATCGAACGGTGGCCGACCCAGCGCCGACGGCGGCCGTTGCCTCGCCGGGTGGAAGCACGACTCCCACGCTGGCCGCCAGCGACCCCCCGATCCGAGCGCTGACGTCCAGCCCGACTCCGACGAGCGGCGCTCGCCCTCCGAGGAGCACGGCCCCTCCTCCCACCGCCAGCCGCGGAGGAAGAGGCGCCGCACCGTCATGCGCGGGCGCGGGTATGGGCGCGGGCGGAGATGGGGACACCGGCGTCGGTGGTGCCACCGCAGCCGAGGCGGAGGCGCCGGGCAGCGCCGCCCCCGCCGTCCAGCCGATGCCACGGAAGAAGCGCTCGACGATGAGCGCGATGGCGTCCGCGCGCTGCTCGCAGGGCTCACCGGCGGTAGAGAGATCGCGGTCCAGCCGGGACCGGCCGCTCGGGTCTTGTAGAGTGAGGCGAAGGCTTCCGCCCGTCGCTCCCGCGTTCGCCGTGGGAGCCTCGTAGCGAAGGACCCAGCTATCTGACCCCGCCCCGGTCCCCGCCGCGCCCGGCCCCAGACGCGTTTCCAGCGCCGCGTCCACCAGCCCAGGCCCAGGGCAGACGGCGTCCGCCGGCTGGGCGACCACCGAGAGCCCGGGCACCCCCGCCCACAGAGCGGCGAGGACACCGACCGCGACGAGCATGCGATCGTGATATCACGCGAGCGCCCCTGCCCATGCTTACACTACGGAAAGCGATGCCACGGATACGCTGGACCTACCGGCGGCTGAGCGGGATGGCGGTGGGAGTGGCCGCGTTATTGGCCGGCTGCGGCGGCATCACCGTCGGCCGCGACCTGTCGCACGTCAACCCCGGGACGGTCGGCTTCGAGGACATGTGTGGGCTGCAGGACTATTTCGACACCATCGAAATCAAGGAAGGAACACCTCCGCGGCTCCTATCCGCCGTGGACTTGGATGGCGGACGCGCGGCCGCTGGAAAAGCCAGATGGAGTTTCGAGACGCCATTCCAGCTCCGCGCCGTGCGGCACGTCCTGACCCAGAACTGGCGGCAGCTTCCGGCGGATATCGCGACGGTCAAGCGCATCGACATCGAAGTCGCCTGGACCAAACGCGCCGGCATCGAGCGCGTCGTCACGGACGACGACGCAAGGCTCATCATCGGTTCGGAGGACAGGGCGCTGCCCTATCATGTCTGTCTCACGGAGCTGCTGTACGGCGCGCCGCTCTACCAGCAACGGCGTCTGGCTCTGGGCCTGCCCCTGCGCACGCCCTCGCTCAAGGCGATGTTCGGCCCTCCCCGCGCGACGCCGACGGCGCCCCCGGCCCGGGCAGCCCCGACCCCAGCGGCTGCGCAACCCCCCGCACCTGAACTAACGCCAACCCCAGCGCCAGCGACGCCGGCGCCCACGCCAACCCCAACGCCCGCCCCGGCATCCGAGAAACCAGCCTTCCGACCCGCCCCTCCGGCTCCGCCGCTCTAGCAGCTATCCCTAGTCCCGGCCGGGACGCCCGTGGCTGTCCGCCGTTCGGGCGGGCGCTACTCGGGGGCGATCAGGCCGCGGCGCAGGTAGGTGGGCTTGTCGAATTCGTTTTCTTCGACCCCTAGATCGTCGGGGCGCAGCGTGGGGACGGGGCCGGTGCGGCGGCCCATCGGGGCCCCGCCGGGAGACACGGGGGGGCGGATGATGGGGCGGGGCTCGGCCGGCTGTGTCCACTCCGTGGATTGCGAGGCCGACGGGGACAGCGGCATGGGCGAGGCGGGGCCAGCGCCGGCCATGAACGGGGCCTCCTGAAACGCCGCCTCGTCCCAGGGCGCGGCTTCGAGCTCGATCGCCGCCGACACCGCGGGCTCCACCATCGATCGCGGCGCGGCGGCGACGGGAGCAGAAAGCGGAGCGCCGCCATAGGCGTCGCGCGCTCCGATGGGCAGCGCCATCTGATCCGTGGACCGACGGGCCCCGGAGCGGGCGGCGGCCGCCGCCTGGCTGTGACGGGCGTCGGTCTGCGACTCGGGCTGAAAACCGGTCGCGATGACGGTGATGCGCACCTCGTCGCCCAGGTGGGCGTCGATGACCGATCCGAAGATGATGTTCGCGTCGGGGTCGGCGGCCTGATGGATCAGGCTGCACGCCTCGTTGATCTCCGCCAAGGTCAGGTCGCCGCCGCCGGTGACGTTGATCAGGATGCCGGTGGCGCCGTTGATCGACACGTCTTCGAGCAGCGGCGAGCTGATGGCCTGCTGGGCGGCTTCCAGCGCCCGCCGGTCGCCCACGCCGCGGCCCGTGCCCATGAGCGCGCGGCCCATGCCGGTCATGACGGTCCGTACGTCCGCGAAGTCGACGTTGATCAAGCCGGGGACGGTCACCAGATCGCTGATCCCACGCACGGCGTTCAGCAGGACGCTGTCGACCATGGCGAAGGCGTCGCGCACGGTCTTCTTTTCGCCGGCCAGAGCGATGAGGCGATCGTTCGGAATCACGATCAGCGCGTCCACCGCCTTGCCGAGCTCCCCGATGCCTGAGCCCGCCTTCTTCTTGCGCTGCGAGCCTTCGAAAGCGAACGGCCGGGTCACCACGCCGACGGTGAGCGCCCCCATGTCGCGCGCCACCTGGGCGATGACCGGGGCGGCGCCGGTGCCGGTGCCGCCGCCCATCCCGGCGGTCACGAAGACCATGTCAGCGCCGGCCAGCGACTCCGCGATGCGCGAGGCGTCCTCCAGGGCAGCGGCGCGGCCGATCTCCGGATTGGCGCCGGCCCCCAGGCCCTTGGTGAGCGCCTTGCCGAGCTGCACCTTGGTGCCGGCCTGGCTGGCCTCCAGCACCTGGCAGTCGGTGTTGGCGACGATGAAGTCGACGCCCTCGACGCCGCCTTCGATCATGGTGTTGACGGCATTGCCGCCGCCGCCGCCGACGCCGATGACCTTGATGGAGGGACGGCCGGGCCCCGATGCTTCGTCGAACTCCAGCATGATGGGTCTCCTCCCTTATCGATCTCACGGAGAAAAGGGCGCCGCCAATTTTTTAACCCACGGCTTCATCAGAAGGAGCTGGAGAACCAGCCCTTGAGCTTGCCCAGCATGCCGGGGTTGACGGCGGGCTCGGTGCCCGCGTGGGCGCGGGCATAGTGGGAGGCGCCGTACTGGACCAGGCCCACCCCGGTGGAGAACGCCGGCGACTTGACCACCTCCGCGAGGCCGCCCACGCCCTTGGGGACGCCGCGGCGCACCGGAAGCCCGAGGATCTCCTCGCCGAGCTCGGCCATGCCGGCGAGCTGGGTGGCGCCGCCCGTGATGACGGCGCCCGAGCCCAGCATGTTGTCCTCGCAGCCGAGGCGCGCGATCTCCGCCTTGACGAAGGAGAAGATCTCCTCGACCCGGGGCTGTACGATGTCGCGGCACAACATCTGGCGGGCCAGGACCCGGGGCGCGCGCCCGCCCACCGACGGGACCTCGATGACCTCGTCGTCGCGGACCATGCCGGCCATGGCGCAGCCCCACCGGTGCTTGATCTTCTCCGCCTCGTGCGGGGGCGTGCGCAGGCCGAACGCGATGTCGTTGGTCAGCTGGTGGCCCCCGATGGGGATGACGCTGGTGTGGGCCACGGCGCCGTCGATGAAGATGGCGATGTCGGTGGTGCCGCCGCCGATGTCCACCAGGGCCACGCCGAGGCCCTTTTCGTCCTCCTCCAGGACGGCCTCGCCGGAAGCGAGCGGCTCGAGCACCACGTCCAGAACTTCCAGGTCGCAGCGAGTGCAGCACTTGAGGATGTTCTGGGCGGCGGCGGCGGCGGCGGTGACGATGTGAACGCGCGCCTCCAGCCGGACGCCGCACATCCCGAGCGGCTCGCGGACGCCGTCCTGGCCGTCGATCTTGTACTCCTGTGGCAAGACGTGGACGACGTGGCGGTCGACGGGCAGGTTGATGGCGCGGGCGAGCTCGAGCACCTTGGCGATGTCGGTGGTGCGCACCTCCTTGTCCTTGACCGCCACCGTGCCGGTGGAGTTCATGCCCTTGATGTGGCCGCCCGCGATCCCGACGTAGACCTGCGAGATCTCGCAGCCGGACATGCCTTCGGCTTCGACGACCGCCTGCTTGATGGACGCCACCGTCGAGTCGATGTTGACGATGACGCCTTTCTTGAGGCCGCGCGAAGGATGCGTCCCGATTCCGATGACGTCGAGTCCCTCGGGGCCGACCTCGCCCACGACGGCGGCGATCTTGGTGGTCCCGATGTCGAGGCCTACGATGATGTCGGAGTATTTTCTGGGCATGTGGTCTCCGTCAGTCCTTGGGGGTGGGCAGAGCGCTGGCGAACCGGACCGCGACCCGCTGTCGGGCGGCGCCATCCGGCTGGGCGGGTTGATCCAGGTGAGCGATCTGTAGCGTCGGCAGGGCGTCCGGACCGAGAGCGGCCAGCACGGCGTCCAGGCGTTCGAGCTTCGCCTGATGGTCGCCGCGCCCCAGCCGCACCTCGGTTCCTCCGTCCAAGAAAAAGAGAGAGAACCCGAAGCTCGGGTCGATGTTGATTTCGGACAGCGCCGGCCGCCCGGGATGCGCCCGGTACAGCGCGGCCACAGCCAGGGCCTCGCGGAACGCGGCCTCGGCGGCGGGACGGAGCGCGCTGAACTGTTCGCGCGTGACGCCGGTGATGACCGGCAGGCCGTCCGCTTCGTCGGCCGTGGCGCGCTTGAACGGGCGGCCGTGCGTGTCGAGCAGGTAGAAGCCGCCCAAGCTGGCGACCGCCGCCTGCCGGCGCTCGACCACGTCGATGGCCAGCGCGCCGGGCAGCTCGCGCCGCACGCGGGCCGTGGCGATCCAGGGATGGGAGATGACCCGCGCGGCGACCTCGTCGGTGTCGATGGACAGCAGGCGGTCGCCCACGTTGACGCCGGCGAGGGTGACGACGTCGCCCGCCAGGACGTGGGCGGTAGGGGACACGCGCACCTCGCGCAGGGCGAAGCGCGGCGACGCGATGACGTGACGGACCGCGCGCTCACCGCCCCACGCGGCCCCCGCCAGGAAGATGATGGCGATCAGGCTCTTGCCCAGCAACGCCAGAATGGGGACGAGGGCCATCCGCCGGGCGGCGGCGCCCACGGCCGATCCGATCCGGAAGACCAGGGATCCACGGCCGATGTCGACGCGGTGGTTGCCGCGGCGGCGGCGCGCGAAGAGCTTCACGAGACCTGGTCTCCGCGCGAGGAAATCGCCGCGCTCGCCGCCGGGTCGTCGCCCACGATTCGCACTTCCAGCTCCAGGGTGACGCTGAAGCGCCGCTCGACCTCGGCGCGCACGATGTCGATGAGCGCGATGAAATCAGCCGCGGTCGCGCGCCCGCTGGCCCTGTCGCGGGCGCGGGCGCCAGCGCCCGCGCTGGCGTTGACCAGCCAGTTGGCGTGGACCCGCGAGACCTCTGTCCCGCCCACCCGGCGGCCCTTGAGGCCGGCAGCCTCGATCAGCCGGCCCGCGAAATCGCCCGGCGGGTTCTTGAAGAACGAGCCCGCGTTGGGAATCGCCTTGGGCTCGCGCTCGCGGCGGCGCTTGCGCAGGGCCGCCACGTCGGCTTCGATGTCCGCCCGCGGCCGCGGACGCAGGTGCAGCACGGCATCGACCACGATCTCGGCGGACGGGATCGCCGATCCCCGGTAGACGAAGCCGCACGCCGCGCCGTCGCGATCCACCATGCGGCCGGCCGCGTCGACGGAGCGCACGAGATGCGTCACGTCCTTGAACTCGCCGAGGACAGTCCCGGCGTTCATGACCAAGCCGCCGCCGACGCTGCCCGGGACGCCGCCCAGGAACTCGACGCCGCCCAGCTCCCATAGGGTGGCCGCCTGCAGGAGCTTGCCGGTGGAGACGCCCGCCTCCACCAGGACCTGCGTGGCGTCGTCCTCGCTGCGAGCCAGCCGGCGCAGCTTCTCGAGCGAAACCGCGATGCCGCGCACGCCCCCGTCGCGTACCAGCAGGTTCGACCCCGCCCCGAGCGGCCAGCACCGGACACCCTCCGCGGCCGCGAACGCGCGCAGGGCTTGCACGTCGGGCACGTCGGCGGGCGCCACCCAGGCGTCCACGGGGCCGCCCACGCGCAAGGTCGTGTGGCGGGCCATGGGCTCGTCCAGGCGGACCTCGCCGCGCACCGCGCTCGGCAAGCGCTGCCGCCAGGACGTCGGCGTCACGGTGTTCACGACGGGCCGCCGCCTCCTCTGGTTCCGCCTGGCGCCGGCCGGGCGCGGCTGGCATCGCCGCCTCGGCGGTCGAAGCGCGCGAGCAGCTCCGGCCCCACCTGCGTGATGTCCCCGGCGCCCAGCACCAGCACCAAGTCTCCGGGGCGGGCGATGCTCTCGAGGACGGCGGCCAGCGACTTGCGGGCGGCGTAGGACACTTGCTGGCGCGGCCCCACCAGGTTCTGCGCGGCGCGGGCGACGACGATGGCGAGGATCGTGTCGGCCGTCGCGCCCTCGATGGGCGGCTCGCCGGCGGCGTACACGTCGGTCAGCACGACGACGTCCGCGCCGTCGAAGGCCCGGCCGAGCTCGGACAAGAGATCTCGGGTGCGAGTGTAGCGATGGGGCTGGAACGCGACCACCAGACGCCGGCCGAACAGGCGCGCCGCCGCTATGGTGGCGGCGATCTCCGTCGGGTGGTGGCCGTAATCGTCGACCACCAGGACGCCGCCCGATTCGCCCCGCACCGAGAAGCGGCGGTCCACCCCGGCGAAGGTGCCCAGCGCCTCGCAGGTGTCCTGAAACGACACTCCCAGGAAATCGGCGACGGCGATGGCGGCCAGGGCGTTCTGCGCGTAGTGCACGCCGGGCATGCGCAGCCACACTTCACCGCGCGCTTTTCCTCTGACCGTGACCATGAACCGGGTGCCGTCGGCCCGCGCGTCGAGCACTTCGCCGCGGTAGTCGCCGTCGCGAAGGCCGTAGGTGGCGTGCCCCTTCAGGAGATCCGGCGCGAGGCCCGCCGCCGCCGGATCGTCGGCGCACAGCACGACCAGGCCGTAGAACGGGACGTGGTTCGCGAAGTCGACGAAGGCAGCTCGCAGGGCGGCTTGCGACCCGTAGTAATCCAGGTGCTCCCGGTCGATGTTGGTGACCACCGCGACCATCGGGAAAAGGTGGCGGAAGGACCCATCGGATTCGTCGGCCTCGGCGACCAGAACCTCGCCGTGCCCCAGGCGCGCGCCGCCGCCCAGGGCTTGGGCCTTGCCGCCGATGATGACGGTGGGATCCAGGCCCCCGGCGGCCAGGATGGCGGCGATCATCGACGTCGTGGTGGTCTTGCCGTGAGATCCCGCGACCGCGACGCCGTCCTTCAGGCGCATCAGCTCCCCCAGCATTTCGGCGCGCGGGATGACGGGAATGTCGTTGAGGCGGGCGGCCATCACCTCGGGGTTGTCGGAGCGGACGGCGCTCGAGACCACCACCACGTCGGCGTTGACTACGTTGTTGGCGGCGTGGCCCGCGGTGACGGTGCCGCCCAAGGTGCGCAGGCGGCGCGTGATGTCGGTCTCGCGCAGGTCGGAGCCTGACACCAGGTACCCGAGGTCCAGGAGAACCTCGGCCAGGCCTGACATCCCGACGCCGCCGATGCCGACGAAGTGGATGGTGACGTCGCGCTTGCGGAACATCAGCGCCTCACCGGTTCGCCAATCCTTCGAGGCGGTCGACGATCTGCCGGGCCGCGTGCGGGCGGCCCAGGGCCGTCATGGCGGCCGCCATAGCGTCGCGCCGCGCCGGGGCCGCGAGGAGATCACCCAGCAGCGCCGCCAGGCGCTCGGGCGTGGCGTCGCGCTGGGCCAGGACCGCGGCGGCGCCCGCGCGCTCCATCTCGGCGGCGTTGACCGTCTGATGATCATCGGTGGCGTGGGGAAACGGAATCAGGACCGCCGGGCGGCCCACGACCGCCAGCTCGGCGAGGGTGAGCGCCCCGGCCCTGCCGACCACCAGATCGGCGGCGCGGAAGGCGGCCGCCATGTCATCGATGAACGGCGTGACCGTGACGCGCGCCGCGATCCCCAGGTGGTGGTAACGCGCGAGCACGCGATCGGCGTCGGCGGCGCCGGTCTGATGCACCACTCGGGGTAACGCGCCCCGGGCCGCCAGGAGCGCCGCTGCGTCGGCGAAGAGATCGTTGACCGCGCGCGCACCCTGGCTGCCCCCGGAGACCAGGACTGTCGGGGAGCCGCCGTCGCCGGCCACCTTCGACGACGCCGTCGCCGCCGTCGCCGCCGCCGCCGCCGCCGAGCCGAGGAAGCTCTTGCGGACGGGATTACCCAGCAGGCTCGTCTTGTCGGCCCGGAAGAAGCCGCGCGCGCCGTCCCAAGCCACGAACACCGCGCGGACGAAGCGTCCGAGGATCCGGTTGGTGACGCCGGGGACGCTGTTCTGCTCCAGGATGGCGGTCGGGTACCCGGTCATGGCGGCGGCCAGCACCAGCGGCCCCGAGGCGTAGCCGCCCACGCCCACGACGACGTCGGGCCGAAAGCGATGCAGGATTCTGACGCACGACAAGAACGCGTGCGGCAGCCGCTTGAGCCCACGCGCGAACCCGGCCGCGCCGGTCCCCTTGATGCCGCGCACGTCGATGAGCGCCAGCGGCAGTCCGGCGGCCGGCACGACCCGCACCTCCAGGCCGCGCGCGGTGCCGACGAACAGCACCTCACCGCCTGGCCGCGCCAGCACCTCTTCCGCGACCGCCATGCCGGGGTAGAGGTGGCCGCCGGTGCCACCGCCCGCGATGAGCACGCGCATGTCGATCACGCCCCCGGCTCCGGGGCGCGGACGGCGCGGCCGGGCGCGCCGGCGATCACCACGACGCGCGCCGTGGGGCAAGATCGTCGGTTCTTCGCTCCGGGGCGGACGGCGCGCAGCGCGCTCCGCAGCGGCGCGAACCGCGGCTCGGGGTTGCGCGCGGAGATGTTGCCGAGCACGCCCGCCATGAAGAGGCTCATGACCAGCGACGTGCCGCCATAGCTGACGAAGGGCAGCGGCAGGCCTTTGGTGGGCAGCGATCCCAGCACCACGCCCATGTTGATCAGCGCCTGCAGCGTGAAGGTGGCGGTGATGCCGAACGCGAGATAGCAGCCGAAGAGATCGCGCGCCCGGTAGGCCGCGCGCAGACCGCGCCACGCCACCACGCCGAAGCACGCGGTGACCGACAGGATCCCGATCAGACCCAGCTCCTCGCCCACGATGGACAGGATGAAATCCGTGTGGGCCTCGGGCAGAAAGAACAGCTTCTGCCGCCCGTCCCCCAACCCGAGCCCGGTGGCGCCTCCCGAACCGACGCTGATCAGCGACTCGGTAATCTGATAGCCCACATCCTGCCGGAACGCCCACGGATCGATGAACGCCAGCATGCGTCTCATGCGCCAGGGCGTTCCCACGATGAGCTTCCACCCCACCGGGGCGGCGGCCAGCACCGCCAGGATCAAGTAGCTGGTCCGCGTCCCGGCCAGGAACAGCAGGGCCAGCGCCACCACCCCGAAGATGACGGCGGTCCCCAGGTCCGGCTGCTTGAGCAGGAGCGCCACCATCACGCCCGTCACCAGCAAGGGCGGCAGGAATCCCGCCGAAAAGTCGCGCACCTTCTCCGCCTTGCGTGCCAGCAGGGCCGCCAAGTAAACGCACAGGGCGAGCTTGGCCAGCTCGGCCGGCTGGAACGAGAGCGGCCCCAGACGAAACCAGCGGATGGCGCCGCCCGCGCGCGACCCCACCACCAACACCGCGCCGAGCAGCACGATGGCGACCACCAGCAGCGGATACGTGAGCCGGCGGTAGAGCGAGTAGTCGATGCGCAGCGCCAGCCACAGAGCGGGCAACCCGACGGCGGCGTACACCAGCTCGCGCTTGAGGAAGAACGCGGGATCGCCGTAGCGTTTCCCGGCGAATACTGCCCCCGCCGAGAACACCATCACCAGCCCGAACGCGCACAAGGCCAGCACCACGCCGATGAGCACGGGATCGGGGGGCGACGGCTCGGGCGGCAGCGCGGCGACCAGCTTCGCCGCTTCGGGCGGCGCGGCGGTGGCGGGCGTCGGCTGCGGCGTGTACCCCGAGGGGACGCGGCGGCGCGCGAGGCCCGCCTTCACGACGACACCGCCGCTCGCGCCACCTTGACCACCGCGGCGCGGAACGCATCGGCCCGGTGTTCGTAGTCGCGGTACATGTCGAAGCTGGAGCAGGCGGGAGACAGGACCACCGCGTCTCCGCGCGCGGCCATGCGCGCCGCCGCCGCGACCGCCTCGTCCATGGTGGCCGCCCGCTCGACGGCAGTGACCGGTGACAAGGCCGCCGCCAGCCGCGGCGCCGCTTCGCCGATGAGGACGGCCCCCCGCCCCACGCGCCCCAGGACGGCCGCCAGCGGGGCGTAGTCGCCGCCCTTGTCGCGGCCCCCCGCGATGAGCACGACCTTGCACGGCAAACCTTCGAGCGCCGCCACCACCGCGCCGACGTTGGTGCCCTTCGAGTCGTCGAAGAACGCCACGCCACGCGCTTCGGCCACCAGCTCCATCCGGTGCGCCAACGGAATGAACCCGTCGAGCGCGCGCTGCACGTCCGCCGGCGTCGCCCCCGCCAGCCGCGCCGCGCACGCGGCCGCCAGCGCGTTCTCCCGGTTGTGCCGGCCCACCAGCCTCCGCGGCATGTGGTAGCGCTCGGCGGCGGCGCCGCCGTCCGCGACGCACTCGATTCCCGTGAGATCGACGCATAGCCCGTCGGAGCCGGCGCCGCCGTCCAGCCAACCGCCGCGGTCGAGCCTGCGGCGGGTTGAAAACCACAGGCAGCGGGCCGCGATCGTGCCGCGCGCTGTCCGGCCAACCAGCGGATCGTCAGCGTTGACCACCGCGAAGTCGCGCGGGCTCTGGGCCTGAAAGATGCGAGCCTTGGCCGCCGCGTAGGCGTCCATGTCCGGGTAGCGGTCGAGGTGGTCCGCCGTCACGTTCAGCAGGACCGCCACGCGCGGGTGAAATCGCTCCGCGGTCTCCAGTTGAAAGCTCGACACCTCGACGACGCACACGCCGTCCGGCGGCGCCGCGGCCGGCGTTCCCACCGCCTCCGCCAGCGGCACGCCCAGGTTGCCCCCGACGAAGGTAGGCCGCCCGCTCTGCCGGAGCATCGCTCCGCACAGCGCCGTGGCGGTGGACTTGCCGTTGGTCCCGGTGATGGCGACGACGTCGGCGGCGATGGCGCGGGCGGCCAGCTCAAGCTCACCGGTCACGGCCACGCCCGCCCGACGAGCCGCCGTCAGCTCGGGGATCTCGGGGACGCCGGGCGACAGCACGATGAGATCCGCGCCCACGAAGGACGCCGCCCGGTGACCGCCCAGCTCGCGCGCCACGCCCGCCGGCAAGGCCGCGGCGGCGGCCGCCAGCTCGGGCTCGGGCCGCCGGTCGGTGATCGTCACGCGCGCTCCCTTGGCCGCCGCCAGACGCGCCGCGGCCGCTCCCGACCGCCCCAGGCCCACCACCAACACGTTCTTGCCGCCCAGGCCGTCGATTTCGAAGCTTGCCGTCGTCCTTGCCATCACCGCACCTTCAAGGTGACGAGGAGCCCCAGGATGGCGCACGCGAACGACACGATCCAAAAACGCACCACAATGCGTGACTCCGGCCATCCCTTCTTCTCGAAGTGGTGGTGGATGGGGGCCATCAGGAACACCCGCCGGCCGGTGCGCTTGAAATGGACCACCTGGATGATGTCGCTCACCGCCTCGGCCACGAACACGCCGCCGATGACCACCAGCGAAAGCTCGGTCTTGGTGGCCAGCGCCACGAATCCCAGGGCGCCGCCCAAGGCCAGCGCCCCCACGTCGCCCATGAAGACCTGCGCCGGGTGCGTGTTGAACCACAAGAACCCGATGCCGGCGCCGCCGATGGCGCCGCAGAACACCGCCAGCTCGCCGGCGCCGGCTACATGCGCGATCCCCAGGTACTCGGCGATGTTGAACGTGCGCAAGGTGGTCCCGGCGGCGTACGCGAGCAGCAGGTACGTGAACGACGCGATGATGACCGGGCCGATGGCCAGCCCGTCGAGACCGTCGGTGAGGTTGACGGCATTGGACGTCCCGACCACCACCAGCAAGGCGAAGAACGAATACGCCGCCAGCGGAAGTAGGATGGGATGGCGATCGAAGTTGAGCATCGGCACCGCCAGGCGCAGGCGGACACCCTGGTCCAGCGCGTCGCCGCCCAGCAGCCAGACCACCGCCACACCGCCGATGATGATCTGCGCGAGCAGCTTCACCTTGCCGGGCAGGCCCCGCTTGTTCTTGCGCGAGAGCTTGAGGTAGTCGTCGACGAAGCCCACCGCCCCGAACCCCACCGTCACCAGCAGCGCCAGCCACACCAGCGCGCTGCGCAGGTCGCACCACAAAATGGTGGAGGCCACCAGCGCCAGGATGATGAGCGCGCCGCCCATGGTGGGCGTTCCCACCTTCTTTGCGTGGGTCTCGGGACCGTCGTCGCGGATGACCTCGCCCAACTGGCGGGCGCGGGCGCGCCGGATGAACCACGGCGCGACGAAAAACGTGATCAGCAAGGCGGTCAGCGTCGCCAGGCCCACCCGGGTCGACACGTAGCGGAACACGTTCGCCCCCGGCACCTCGTCGCGCAGGCTGTTGAAGATGTGGAACAGCACGAGTGGGTCTAGTCCCTCGCAGTCGCGAGCTCGGTCTGGAGGGCGGACACCACGCGCTCGAGCTGCATGCCGCGCGACGCCTTGACCAGGATCCAGTCCCCCGGCCGCGTCCAGGCGGCGACCTGGCGCGCGGCCTCGCCCGGATCGGCGGTGGCGCGCACCCGATCGGCGGGCAACCCGGCCGCCAGCGCGCCGCGGGCGATGCGCTCGCCGAGGGCGCCCAGGCACACGAGGCCGGCGATGCCCTGTCGCGCCACGTCGGCGCCCACCGCGTCGTGCAGGGTCTCCGCCTCGGGGCCGAGCTCCAGCATGTCGCCCAGCACGGCGAACGCGTGGGCGCGGCTGGTCGATCCCACCGAGGCGGCGACCGCGGTCAGCGCCGCCGCCATGGAGGCCGGATTCGCGTTGTAGCAGTCGTCCAGCACGACCCGGCCGGCCATCACGACGGCCGCCGACCGGTGCGGGGGCAGCGCGGCGTTCGTCAGGGCCGCGGCCGCCGGCAGCAGGGGCACGCGCGCGCCCAAGACGGCGCACAGCGCGGCGGCGCCGTTGCGCGCGTTGTGGGCGCCTCCCATGGGCAGGCGCACCACGATCGGCTGGTGGCGGACGGCGTACCGCACCACCTGGCCCGACGGTCCGGCCGCCACGGCGTCGAGGACACTCACATCGCCCTCCCCGTCGCCGAAGCGCAGCTTGCGCGCCTCCGGGATGTGTGCGGCCTGGGCCTCCAGGCGGTTGTCGCCCGCGGGCAGGACCGCCACGCCGTCGGGCGCCAGGCCGTGATAAAGCTCGCCCTTGGCGCGGGCGACCTCGTCCAGCGAGCCGAGCCGCCCCAGGTGAGCGGCGGCGACGTTGGTCACGATCCCGATGTGCGGGGACGCGATCTCGGCCAGACGGGCAATCTCGCCGCGCCCGCGCATGGCCATCTCCAGCACCCAGAAGGATTCGCGGCCCGCCGCGCCGAGCACGGTCAGCGGCAGGCCAACGTCGGTGTTGAGGTTGCCCTCGGTGCGCAGGACGGGCCCCGCCGAACCGAGGGCGGCGGCGACCAGCTCCTTGGTCGTGGTCTTGCCGTTCGATCCCGTCACGCCCACCACGATCCCCGAAAAGCGCCCGCGCACCGCCTGCGCCAGGTCCCCGAGCGCGCGCCGCGGATCGGCCACCTCGATCACCGCCGCGCGTTCGCATCCCGGCGGCCGCCCACGGCCCGGCCCCACCACCACGGCCGCGGCGCCCGCCGCGATGGCCGCGCCGCAGAAGCGCTCACCGTCGACGCGCTCGCCGGGCAGGGCGAAGAAGATCTGGCCCGGCCGCACCCGCCGGCTGTCCGCCGCCGCGCCGGCGAAGGTCGTCCGCGGCGAGATCGGCGATCGCGAACGCCCGGCCATCGCCGCCACGGCGAAGCCCAGCGTGTGGCGCGCCGCGGGCCTCGAGACCGCTGTCACAGTCTCTCTCACCGGCGGCCTCGGTCTTCGCGGTGGTGCTGGCCCTCGCGCAGCGCGGCCGTCGCTTCTTCGCGGTCGTCGAAGTGCGTCTTGGTGGTGCCGATGATCTGGTAGTCCTCGTGTCCCTTGCCCGCGATGAGCAGGACGTCCCCCTCCTTCGCCGCGGCGGCCGCGCGGCGGAGGGCGGTGCGGCGGTCCACCGCTACGTGATAGCCGCGCGCTGCCGATGCCAGATCCTGGAGCGCGAGCTCCGGGATGCTTTCGTTGCGCACGCCCTCGACGATCATGTCCACGATGGACGCGGGGGGCTCCGTGCGCGGGTTGTCGGACGTCACGATGGCGATGTCGGCGTCCCGCGCCACGCTGCGGCCCATCAGCGGGCGCTTGCTGCGATCCCGGTCGCCGCCGCAGCCGAACACCACGATCAGCCGTCCCGCGCACAGCGGCCGCAGCGCCGCCATGGCGCGCTCCAGCGCGTCCGGGGTGTGGGCATAGTCCACGACGCAGAGGACGTCGCGCGCGGACGGCACGCGCTCGAGGCGGCCGGGCACCCCCGGCAGCGCCGCCACCCCGCGCGCGATGGCGTCGGGGCCGATGCCGTGCGCGATGGCGATGCCGACGGCGAGCGCGACGTTCGCCAGATTGTAGTCGCCCACCAAGCGCGAGGTCACCTCCAGCGGTCCGGCGGGCGTCGCGAAGTCCGCCCGCAGCCCGTCGGCCTTCATGTCGAACCGCCGCACCGCCACGTCCGCGTCCGCGTCCGCGTCGCCGCCTTGTCCCGGCCCCGGACGCGTGGCGACGCCTAGGCAGCGCGCGCCGGCCGGCAGCGCCGCCTTGACCCGGTCGCGCATGCGGCGCCCGTCGTCCCGATCGGTGAGGAAGACCGCGACGCCGTCGGTGGGCCGCAGCAGCCGTTCGAACAAGATGGCCTTGGCGTCGAAGTACCGCGCCATCGTGCCGTGATAGTCGAGGTGGTCCTGGGTGACGTTGGTCAGCGCCGCCACCCGAAACCGGCAGCCCTCCAGCCGTCCCTGATCCAACGCGTGCGACGACGCCTCCAGCACCACGTCGGTGACGCCGGCGCCGCGCATCTGGGCGAACAGCGCGTGCAAGGCCAAGGCGCCCGGCGTGGTCAGCGGCGCGGGCTGCTGTCGGCCGGCGAAACGATAAGAGATGGTGCCCACCACACCGACGCGACCGCTGTCGTGGCGGGCGGCAGCCAGGATGGATTCCACCAGGTAGCTCGTCGTCGTCTTGCCGTTGGTTCCGGTGATCGCCACCAGGTCCATCTCACGAACGGCGTCGTAACGGTGGGCGGCGATGATGCCCAGCGCCTGCCGCACCGACGGCACCTTGATCACCAGGCCGGGAAAATCGACCCACGCGTCGGCCAGCACCGCCGCCGCTCCCCGCGCCGCCGCATCCGCCACGAACGTGCGCCCGTCGGCGGCCGCGCCGGGCACCGCCACGAACAGATCGCCCGGGAGCACGGCCCGTGAGTCGTCGCGCACCTCGCCGACGGTGGCCGACGCGGCGCCGCCGCGGATCTCCGCCCCCGGGACGCCGGCCAGCAGATGGTCGAGCCTGAACGCCCCCGGGCTCACGGCCGCCGCCCGAAGGTGACGCGCGCGAGGACGCCGCGCGCCGCAGGACCGGGCGCCGGGCTCTGGCGCAGCGCCACGCCGCCGCCGTCGGCCAGCAGCTCGACGCCGCTTCTCCGGGCGGCGCGGATGGCCTGCCCCACGCTCATGCCCGTGAAATCCGGGACCGCGACCACGTCGCCCGTCTCTGGACCGGCGTTGTCGGTCTCCCCGGTCTCGCCCGCCTCTTCGCATTCCGCGATGCCCTCGCCGAGAGCGTCTTCCGCCGCCAGGGCGAGGTCGCTGCCCGGCCCCTCGGGCGCGGCCTCCGCAGCCGGAGCCGACGCCGCGACCGCAGCCTTCGTCATCTTGCGCCCGACGTCGCCCTTCTTCGTCTGGATCGCGGCCTCGACCGCGGCCTCGGGCGCGACGTGGAGGTAGCGCAGCACCTGCTCGCCGATCTCGCGAAACACCGGCGCCGCCACCGCGCCGCCCCGGTGCTCGCCGCGCGGCTCGTCGACCAGCACCGCGATCACGACCCGAGGATCCTGCGCCGGGGCAAAGCCGACGAATGACGCGGTCCATTTGTCCGGGTCGTAGCGCCCGTTCGACACCTTCTGCGCCGTCCCCGTCTTGCCGGCGACCGGGTAACCTTCGATGGCGGCCTGCTTCGCCGTCCCGCCCGGCTCGGTCACCGTGCGCATCATGGCGGCCATGGCGCGCGCCGTCGCCTCGGAGACCACGCGCGCATCGGGGGAGGACGGTGACACCGCCTCCGTCCGCCCGTCGGCCTGGACCACCCGCGATACCACGCGCGGCGCGCGGTACACTCCGCCCCCCGCGATCGCGCCCACCCCCGCCGCGAGCTGCAGCGGCGTCACCGTCAGCCCCTGCCCGAACGCGACGTTGGAAAAGCCGATGTCGCCCCAGCGCGCGACCGGACGGATGATGCCCGCCCGTTCGCCCGGCAGCGTCACGCCGCTCGGGCGCCCGAAGCCGAACCGCGCCAACCCCTCCGCCAGTCGCTCGCGTCCCAGGCGGCGCGCGATCTTCGTGGCCCCGATGTTCGACGACAGCTTCAGGACCTCGGTGGTGGTGAGCATCCCGTAGTGGTGCGTGTCGTGGATCTGGTACTTGCCCACCATCATGGTGCCCATCTGACAGTCGAACCGGTCGTCGGGACGCACAGCGCCCGCCTCGAGCGCCGACGCGATGGTGAACACCTTCATGGTCGATCCCGGCTCCAGCGCGTCCGTGATGGCCCGGTTGCGCGCGCCGATGGCGACCGCCGCCGCGGGATCGTTGGGGTTGTACGAAGGAGCGCTCGCCAGCGCGAGGATCTCACCGGTGCGCGGATCCATCACCACCGCCACCGCTGCCTTGGCGCGGTGTCGCGCCACCGCCCCCTCGAGCGCCCGCTCGGTCACGTAGGTCACGTACTTGTCGACCGTGAGCACCACGTCCGCCCCCGCCCCCGTGGATGAATCCGCCACGCCCTCGATGAACAGCTCGCGCCCGAGCGCATCCCGCAGCCCCTGCACGGATGTCGCCCGGCCACGAAGCTGCCGATCGAACGTCAGCTCGATTCCATCGAGACCGCGGCCATCGGATCCGGCATGGCCCATCACCGTCGCCGCCAGCTCCTTGTTCGGGTAGACCCGGCGCGGCTCTTTGGCGAAGGCCACGCCCGGGAGCTTGAGCGCGCGGGCGGCCGCCGCCTCGTCGGGCGACACGCGGCGCTTGACCCAGGCGAAGTACCGTCGCTGCGTGAGCTTCTTTTCCAGATCGCGCCGCGGAAGGCCCAGGACGCGCGCCAGCTTGCGCGCGGCGTCGGCGGGATCGGGAAGCTGCCGCGGGTTGCAGTAAATCGAATCCACATCGACCGTCGCCGCCAGCTCCGCGCCCTTGCGGTCGAGGATGCGCCCGCGTCGCGGCGGCAGCTCGATCTCGCGCAGGTACTGCTCCTCCGCCTTCGCCCGTAGCTCGTCCCGTTCGCGGATCTGAAGATTGAACGCGCGCGTTCCGACGGCGAAGAACAGGACGGCGAACCCCACCCCGAAGCCGCACAGGCGGACCCGAGTCCATTTCCCGGCGGCGCTTGGCGCGCTCACGGCTGGCCCCCGACCGCCGAGGCAGACGTCGGCGGCAGCGGCGTGGGCGACGGCGGCGCCAGCGCCCGGATGGCGCCCGGCGAAGGCGGCCCCATCCCCAGCGTCTGCCGCGCGATGGTCACCACGCGCACCGGGTCCTTCAGCATCCCAATCTCGATCTGCAACCGCCGCCGCTGCTCTTCCAGCTCGGCGCGCGCGCGCTGCTCCTTGCCGATGGCGTAGGCCACGTCGATTCCTTTGAGGCGCACCGCCACATGTCCCAGCGCCCCGGCGGTGACGACGATCAGCAGCAACGCCCCCACGCCCTTGCCAAAGGGGGGCGGCGGCCGCCGCCGCATCAGGTCGAGGACGTCGGTGGCGGCCCCGTTCACGGCGCGATCCTCTCGGCGGCGCGGAGCTTTGCCGACCGCGCCCGCGGGTTGCGCGACCGCTCGGCCTCGCCCGCTTCCAGCGGCCGCTTGGTCAGAACCCGCAGGCTCGGCTCCCCCGCGGCGCGGCCCGCTCCCGCGAACTCGCGCAGCCGGTGCTTGACGATCCGGTCTTCCAGCGAGTGAAACGCGATCACCACCAGACGCCCCCCCGGCCGCAGGCAGCTCGGCGCCGCCACCAAGAACCGGTCCAGCTCTTCGAGCTCGCGGTTGACCGCGATGCGCAGCGCCTGGAACGTGCGCGTGGCCGGGTCCTTGCGCCGTTCGTAGCCCGGGACGCAGCGCGCGACCACGGCGGCCAGCGCTCCCGTCGAGCCGAGCGTCCCTGCGTCGCGCGCCCGCAAAATCGCCCGCGCGATGCGCCGCGCGTGCCGCTCCTCGCCGAAGTCGCGCAGGATGGCGCCGAGCTCGTCCTCGTCCACCCGCCGCAGCAGCTCGCCCGCGGTCTCGCCCGACGCGCGGTCCATGCGCATGTCCAACGGCCCGTCGCCGCGGCGAAACGAAAACCCGCGCTCCGGGCGGTCGAGCTGAGGCGACGACACCCCCAGGTCCACCAGGAAGCCGTCGACCGGCACGGCGGCCAGCTCGTCCAGGACCTCGCGGACCCGCCCGAACGGCGCGTGCACCAGAGTCACCCGGTCGCCTAAGGCCGCCAGGGCCACCCGGCTGGCGGCCAGCGCATCGCCGTCCCGGTCGATGCCGATCACGCGGCCGTCCGGTCCCGAACGCTCCAGCAGCGCGCGCGCATGACCGCCGTAACCCACTGTGGCGTCGCAATAGCGCCTTCCGGGGGCGGGGGCCAGCAACGCCAGCGCCTCTTCGAGCAAGACCGGCTCGTGAGCCCGCAGGGTGCCGGCCTCGACCGTCGCGGCCGTCGTAGGGGTGGTCATGGTCATGGCCACCGGCCGCCATCCTGGCTACGCTGGGCCGCGCCTCCGGACCCCGGGGACTCGACGCGCCCCAGCGTAGCCAGGATGGCGGCCGCGATTTCCCGGACGCGCGCGCGCTCGTCGCGCCAGCGCTCACGCTCCCACAGCTCGGCGTAGGGACCCGCCCCCACCCACACGAGCTGCTTGCCGAACCCCGCGTACTCACGCATTTCGGGCGGGACCACCACGCGCCCCTGACGGTCGAGCCCACACTCGAACGCCCCTCCGAAGATCAGGCGGCGCAGCCGGATGACGTTCTCATCGAAGGGCGACCGGCCATCGAGCTGACCGGCCAGGAATTGCCACTGGTCACCGGGGTAAGCCAATAGACAGCGGGGCCCGGCGTCGTAGTTCTCGGTCAACATGAAGCGCAGCGCCGAGTCTCCGCCGCACAGGCCGCTGCGGAACGCCGCCGGGACCGCGACCCGCCCCTGGGAGTCCAGGCTGTGCTCGTGATGTCCGCTGAACATGGGGCCGGTGGCGCGCTGGAGACACTCCTCCCCAGATTGCACCAATTGTCCCCATTCATCCCCACAACCGACGTCGTGTCAAGTTTCTCCAATATTCTTGAGCACTTCCTATAATTGGGCCCCTGACGCGCACCCCCCACAGCCGGTTGTGGTGGTGTCGCCTCGTAGCGTGAAAACCCCTTCTCCTATGAAATACGTCGGGCCTGTTACAGATTGCATTGCCTGTGGATAACTTACCGGTGCAGCGGGGGTAACCATGCTTGACTAAAGGGTTCTAGCTGACATAGAATGGCTGTTGAAAAAAAGCACCGCGTGGCTTTGGAGGTCGGTATGGACGCTAAGTTCTTCGAGCTCGACGCCAAGACGGAAGCGCTTCGGGCCAAGATGGCCGCCTTCCCAGCTCACATCATAAAAAGTTACCAGGACCGCCTGGATGTCTCCTGGATCTTTCACGACAACGCACTTGAAGGCGTCGTGCTGTCGTATTCCGAGCTCAAGGCCGCCATCGATCAGCGCATCATCAGCGACGTCACGCTGATCCCGATGTACGAAGAGGTGCGCTACCAGAAGCAGGCGGTGGACTTCGTTCGCGAGACTCCGGCCGCAAAGAAGCCGCTGGCGGTCGACCTCGAGTTCATCCGCAAGCTGTACGCCATGCTCACCCCCGAGGCGGTCCTGAAGGGATGCCCATACCGGCGGGATAACCCCTTGCACCGGCTCTACTATCACGAGATCTCCGGCCCCGATAAGATCTCCTACAGAATGCGCAAGCTAGGGGATTGGTTGGAATCTGATGAGTTCGCCGAGCTCCACCCCGTCACCCGCGCCGCCAAGGCTCACTACCGCCTGCTGGCCATCTATCCGTGGACGAAGAATTCCGGTAAAGTTGCGCGATTACTAATGAATTTCATACTCATAAACGCCGGCTATCTGCCCGCCGTGATCCACGCCATCGAGCGCCAGCGCTACTATGAAGCGCTGCGCCACGAAAATGACGGCGTGTTGAACCTGGTGCTTGAATCCCTGGAAAACAGCATCGAGACCACCGATAAATTCTTCGGCGAGCTGGCCGGCCTCAAGGTCCGCCGGGCCTCATAGTAGTACTAGCCCCATCGGCCGATAAGCCGACCCGATGGCGTAGCCGCCGCGAGCACCGCACCGTCCGGCGGCTAGAACGACAGGCGCATGCCCAGGCGGCCGCTGACGGGCGGCTGGTACGCCAGAGGAGCCAGAAAGCCGGGATTGCGCACCGCAGGCGCGCCCGACGTGTCTTTGAGAAACGGCAGGTCGCGCTGATCGCCGCCGACGATGGGGTTGACGGCGGACAGCGTGTACTCCTGATCCTGGGCCAGCACTTCACGCTGGTTCAGCGCGTTGAAGACGTCGACGTACAGGTCCAGCCGCAGTCCGCCGGGCAATCGGCGGCGGTAGCCGATGTGACCGTCGAGCTGAGTCACAGTCGGCGTCCGGCCCGCGCTGCCCCGCGGCAGCAGGTGGATTTGACCTCGCCCGGACGAGGCGGAGGCGTCGCGGCCGAGCACGCTCAGGGGAGTGCCGGAGCGGGCCACGAACGACAGCCCGATGGTCACGCTGCCGCGGTTGCCGCCCCCGTCGCCACCGCCGCCGAGCGGGATCTCGTAGAAGCCGTCCACGCGGCCGAGGTGGGGGCGGTCCGTCGGAAGGGGTCCGTCCTGGTTCAAGGTCGCTTCGGCGGAGTCGTAGGCGCCCGTGAGGTTGGGCTCCACCGGCCTGCCGTCGCCCGCGTAGAGGCCTGCGAAATTTCCCCGGGTGCGCGAGTAGGTGTACGACCCGCGCACCAGCCAGCGCCGGGTCAGATGTTTGTGGACCGTCAACGAGACCGCGTCGTACGCGCGCCGGGGCGGAGGCATACGCGCGATGGCCGCGATGGCGTCCGCCAGCGAGCGCGCGGTTTGCGCATCGGCCTTCTGCTGATCCGTGGCGTCCATGGCCGCCGCCGCCGCTTCCTTGGCCCGCGCCGAGCGTTCGAGGTTGTCGACGACCTGGCGCGGGACAGCGCCCGGGTTGGCCACGACGAGGTCGCCGCCGCTGCCGCCCGGCCCGGACGCGGCCTCGACCACCCGTTCCAGCCGCCGGTGGACGTAGGCCACGCCCGCGACGAGTTCGAACGGAAGCTCGCCCTGCGCTCCCAGGACGATCTGGTCCGAGTACGTGCCGCGGATCTCGGGTTGCACCAGCGCGTTGGCGCCCCCTGTGGTGGTCAAGCCCGTAGCGTCGGTCCCGGTCAACGTCGTCCGCGCGATCCCGCTTCCAGAGAACAGGCGGTCACTGAGGGCGAGTGGGATCGACTGGTACGTGCGACCCACGTGGGTGAACAGCTTCGCCCGCCCGCTGTCCGTGGGATCGAAGACCAGCCCCGCGCGCGGCGCCCAAGCGTCCGCGATGGTCAGCGGTGCGGCGCCCGCGTAGTCGCGAATCTGCTGACTTTCCCAGCGCAGGCCCAGCTCCAGCGTCAGGTTGGGTAGGACGGCCGTGCGGGTTTCGAGGAACGCGCCGAGGTTGTGGGACTGCGTTCGGGCCGCCGTGGCGTCGCGGTAGTAGCGCGGGTCGAGGGCGCCACCCGGCTGCCGCGGATCCTCGCCCGGCGGGGCACGGAACAAAGTCTGTACGTGGCGGCCCCGCGGAGTGACCGTGACGAACGCCCGCTGCCCGTCGACGCCGGAGAAGGCGCGCCGAACGTCCAGGCGGTCGAGCTCGTATCCGATGCCGTAGTGAATGCGGTGCTGCGCCGCCGGGAGCCGCCGCGGGATCAACGGAAGGCGAAACGCGTGAGTGCTTTTGACGTGGAAGGCGAAGCGCTCGGCGGCGGTCTCTTCCATCAGGCCGTAGCCGCCGGTTTGGTAACCGGCCAACGGGCAATTCACGAAGTCGCGGGCTTGAGTCATGGAATCGTCGCGGCACGGCATGAGCTGGGGATCGCCTTCGAAGGCCGGAAACCGCAGCGCCGACGGGCCAGCGCCCGGCCCAGCCTCCCACAGCAACGCGTTCTCGTCCGCCACGTCGGCGAACGGCGATCGGTCGGACGCGCTCTCGCGGTGGTAGCCGCCCAGGCCTTCCAATATCCAGCGGCCGCCGCGCAGACGCGACGTCCAGCGTCCCACCACGTCCGCCGTGCGCGCGTCTTCCTGGGTCAAGGACGTGCGCGGATCCATGTTCACGGCGCGCGGCCGCTCGCGCGCCTCGACCGTCCCATAAACCGCCAGCGAAACGTCGTGGGCGGGCTCGGGCGCGTACGAGAGCTTGGCGGCGTATTGGTGGGCGGAGGCGTGGGCGTCCTGGCGCGTGCGCGCGAGGGCGTCGACCGCCGGGGTGCCCACCGCGGACGCAGGGTCCGGGTCGGGCGCGCCATCCCGATCCGCGTCGCGAAAGCGACCGAGGGTGCGCACCAGGTGGCTGCGCGCAAAGCCAGGCGCGTAGCCGCCCCAGAAGAAGAGCTTGTCCGGGATGACGGGGCCGCCGGTCTCCACGCCTGCGCGAACGTCGTAGTCGGGCTTGATGATTCCCGTGAGCGCCGTCGTCGTGGCGGGCACGGCACGCGGTGTGCCGGCCAGCCAGTAGGGCGACCAAAATCCGAACGCGCTCGCTCGGACGTCATTGCCGCCCGAGCGAGTGATCACGTTGATCACGCCCCCGAGCGATCGCCCGTACGCGACCCCGGCCCCGGCCGAGGTGATGGCGATCTCCTGGATGAAGTCCGTGGGCAAGCTCGACCCGAGCTGCCCGCGGCGCACCGACGTGACGTTGAAGCCGTCCAGGGTGTAGACGTTCTCGGCGCCGCTGCCACCCGCCAGCGAGACGCCCGCGTCGTCGAAAAACGCGCCGGGGGCGATGCCGAAGGTGGATCCGAAGTCGCGCCCGGCGGGCACGTTCTCGGTCAGATCGCGGGTGAAGGTGGCGCCCACGCGCGACGACGCCACGTCGATGGCGGCCGCCCCGACGGGGGCAGAGGCGGGTGGCGGCGTGGCGTCGCCGGCGACCGGAGCGCGGAGCAGACGCACGTCCACGCGCGCGGTGTGATCGGCCGAGACCACCACGTCCTCGATGTGGCCGCCCGCCGGGAGGCCGCCCAGGCGCGACCAATACACGGCAAGCGCGTAACGTCCCGGCGGCAGCGCGTCCAGACGGAACGCCCCGTCTTGGTCGCTGGCGGTGCTGTGGTCGCCCTGCCGTCCTTCGCCGATCACCACCGCGTGGGCAATTGCCTCGCCGGTGGCGGCGTCGGTGACGCGGCCAACGATGGCGCCCATCGTGACGTCCGCGCGGGCCAGCCCAGCGCCGAGCCCCGCGGCGATGAAAACGGCCGCGCCGAGCAGGCCGGCGTGTCCAAAGCGGCGCATGAGCGACCCTAGTCCACGGCTCCGCCGTCGGGGGCGGTCGGGCCCTCGCCCTCCCCATCCATCGCCGCGGCGGCGTCGATGCCGCCGTCGAAGGTCAGGCCGACGGTAGTGAACGTGGCCATCACCTCTTGACCCAGCTTCACGCCGAAGTGGTCGGGCATGTCTTTGCCGACCAGCACCTTGTATGTAGCGCCCTCGGCCCATAGCCCCCCCGGCGGAGAAACCACGACCACCGTCCGCGCAGTGGCATCGACGGCGGGCGGCGGAATCGGGATATCGAGGCCGTCCCGCGTGACTCGGACGTGGCCGCGCGCCGGCCCGGGCACGGTGTTGAAGGCGATGCGGATGGCGAACGTGCGCGGCACGTCGGTTCCTTGCTTGGGAACCGCGATGGTGGCGGTGAATGGATCGGTCTGCAGCCGGTGGATTTCCTTCCCGACCAGGATCTCGCCCTCCTTGCCGGTGATGCGCTCCTTGTCGAACGTGATCACCACCATGGCTCCCGACGGCAGCGCCGGCTCCGGGCGGATGAGCACCGCCGGTCCGGGCGGTGTCGTGTCGAGCGTCCCGCCCGGGCTGTAAGCGAGCATGGTCCGGACGGCGGGCGCGCCCGGGGGAGCCGCCATCCACGTGATGGACAGCGCCGGTCCGAATCCGGGCGCGTCGCCTGGCTCGATCTTGCCACCGTCCAGCGGGCGGTCGAACACGGCGATCAGCCGCGACAGGGGCGAGTGGGTGAAAAATCCGCCGTCCGGAGCGTCACCGAGCAAATCCACCGACGGCGCCTCGGGATCCGGTGGGCCGACGAGCAGCCGGCGCAGCTCCGGCGAACCCTTCCTCGCCGAGATGTCCCGCTCGCAGGACGGCGCGGCCCCCATCAGCGCGAGCCCGCCCGCGGCGGCGCAGACCTTGGCGGAGAGGCGCGGCCGATGAATCACGGGGCGCGGCGCAAGCGGGTGAAGAAGTCGCGCAGCAGCGTGGAGCTCTCGGCTGCCAGGACGCCTGCTACCACCTCGACCCGGTGGTTCAGGCGCGGATCATCGAGGAGCTTGTAGAGCGTACGCGCCGCGCCCGCCTTGGGATCGTCGCAACCGTAATACAGGCGGCGCACGCGCGCGTTGACGGCGGCGCCCGCGCACATGGGACAGGGCTCCATGGTGGCGTACAGATCGGCGCCGGTCAGACGCCAGCTCCCGACCGCGGCCGCGGCCCGGCGCAGGGCGAGGATCTCCGCGTGGGCGGTGGGATCGATTCCCGTCTCTCGTTCGTTGTGAGCGACCGCCACCACGCGTCCGCCGATCACCACCAGCGCGCCCACCGGCACCTCCCCCAGCTCCGCGGCGCGCCGCGCGACCGCCAGGGCTTGTCGCATGATCGCCGCCGCGCCGTCGGGGACGACGGTGACCGAAGGCTGCGAGGAGGCGGGCGCCGGGGCGGTCATGCAGGCGCCAGTTTAGCCGGATTGACACGATTCGCTCGCCGTTCCTATTGTTGCTTTCGCATGACCCGAAGCGGCGCATTCTTGGTTTCGGTCTCGATGGCGGCGGCAGGGGTTGCGGCGGGCGGATGCACGGCGTCCACCAGTGGCGGCAGTCGCGGGGACGGTGGCGGAGGCAGCGCGGGCAGCGGGGGTGGCGGCGGTGGCGGCGGTGGCGGTGGCGCCGGCGCCGGTGGAAGCCGCGATGCAGCGGGCGGCGACTCCGGCCGCGACGCCGCGGATGCCGCTCCGCCGGTGCGCAAGCTCGCCATCGACCTGTCGCCCATGGACGCCGTGCTGAAGGCCGGATTCTCGCTGGATCTTCGCATCAACGACGAAGCCGGCGCTTTGGTCGCCGCGGACCACACCACCATGGTGACCGTCGCGCTGGGCTCGGGGGTGGCCGGCACTCTCGGGGGAACCACCACCCGCGTCGTCATGGGCGGCCTGGTCAAGTTCGACGACCTGGTCTACGACAAGTGGGAAAGCATCACCTTGACGGCGACCGCGCCGGGTGTCACGTCGATTACCACGCCCGGGTTCTCTGTCCGCCCCGTCCTGCGCATCAAGAGC
>Ga0187894_10001046_pt1 | contig 36695 bp, 31 predicted proteins | sample GBC1701081metaG_FD_136650 | JGI IMG/M metagenome (GOLD analysis project Ga0187894, IMG submission 136650) | White microbial mat communities from a lava cave in the Kipuka Kanohina Cave System on the Island of Hawaii, USA - GBC170108-1 metaG ...
CGCCCGAAAAGCGAAGCGAAGGCGCACAAGGGAGTGTGACACGCGTGTAATCCGCAGTAGTTGGCACAGCAATGTACTGTGCGCCGTCGCGCCAACCGTCAGAGCGGCGACAGCGCGACGTTAGGCCGACTGCGGCCGGCATAACGATTGAGATGACGTGGGGCGAAACCGCCAACACGCAAGCTAAAGTTTAACGGACAACGTGAATAACAAAGTCGCTGTTTCGCCCTCACGTCCATTGATTTGTTGTGCCGACGTGCGCGGTAAGGCGACGTTAGCAAAACTAAAAATACGCTCCGAAGTAACTTGCCGTGAACATCACGACGTGCGTCAGCGCGTGAGCAATCATCGCCGATTCAAGCCCCTTCTTCCAATAAAGATAGCCTCCAATCAAGCCAAAGGCTGAATTGCCGACGATAACAAACAGCGTCAAAGCAAACGTCGGTTCGGGAAACAGCATAAAAGCGACAGGCAGATGACCGATGGCGAACAACAGCGACGAAACCAGAATCGCGCCGACAAAAATGGCGGGCTTCGGTTTGTCCTGTCCTCTCTGAAAAAGCCGCCACGCCGCCCACGCCAGCAGCGTCATCAGTCCCCAGCGCAATAGTAATTCCTCCGTAATGCCGCCGTAAAGTAAGCGGAAGAGAAGCGGAATAGTATCGCCAAACTCACCGATTCTAGCAACAACTTTGGGCAACAAAAACGGTTTCAGTGCCGCAGCGATTAGAACAAGGGATACGCCGCCCGTCAAACCGCCGATGACACCCGGAACAATTTGCGACTTGAAAGCTGAAACCCAATCGCCGCCGCTTGCCGCGCTTTCGGCAACGGGCGACGACAACCCAACTTTTGAAGCAAGCGCAACTCCAATCAAAACTGCAACTGTCAAAATAATCGCCGGTTGAATTATGCTCAAAAGTTTCAATGCCGGAATACTCATTGGAATTTCCGTTCCCGCCGGAATAGGCAAGATTTTTATGAGAGCATCCAAGTCAATCAGCAATAGCGAAAGGACTCCTGCAAAGCCAGCTAACCACAAAATTACGAACAATCGAGTTTTGAAATTCATTGCAAAAGATTATCTCACAAACGCAGCATTCGAGGCGGCACAACGACCGAGTTCAGCGGGCGCGGCGCGTAAAACTGATGGCACCATACGAAACTCGCTCGCCGCGCTTCGCTGGAACGACTTGTTAGATTGCGGCACGGAACCACACACGCGCTAGGTTAAAAACGAACAGCAATCATTTAGAACGATGCTAACTGGGTTGTTGGATGTAACTGGCTGCGTATTCCGATTCCGGCTCAATGTTCTGGATAATATCAATCAGCAAGCCATGCGGATCAACACCGATAAAGTGTCGCTGTCCCCATGCCTCATCACGAATCGGCTGAACAATTTCCAGACCCGCCTCCTGAAGCCGCTCATATTCTGCATTCGCATCTGAGACCTCGAAATTCATAACTAGGCCGGAGACTCTCTGACGGAATTTATCTGGTATGGTTTCATGTGTGTGCTTTATGAAAGCCAACTGATTAGCCGGATTATCCGTCTGGATTAAACTCACATACCAGTCGTTTTCAAAAGTGACCTGAAAACCGAAGTTCTCAACATAGAACCGGCGACTCTCAGCAACATCATCTGTCATCAGCACCGGATAGACGCTATCGAACGGCATAAAGTGCCTCCTTTGGTTAAAGAACATATACAAACAACCAGCAACTTATCGGCGTAAGCGATCCGATGCCGGCGCAAAAACGGTTAATAGCTAAATACCGCTTGGCTCCCTATTTATTCCCAGCTAGCTGTTACCATATGTAATAACCACATAGCAACCTAACGCCGCGTTGAGCAAGCCGCCGCGATCAGGCAGCGAAGAGCGGATGGCAAAACGGCGGAAGGCGGCTTTGCCCCAACACAAAGTTAGAATCGGTCGCGGCACCTCTCCCACTTCAGGCTTCGTGAGCCTGCCCGCTCCTGGTTGATCGTTAGGTCGTCGTGCGCCCTTCTTCATCGCTTCGGCCATCGAGCGTGTTTTGTTGGTGTCGTGTCGGTCAAAGATCGTGCGCTTGCTTTCCGCCTCTCGCATTCGAGTAGCAGCGCCGTGTTCTAACGCGGAGTTCAGGCGGCGCATTGATGACGACCAATCTCGCCAGTGAAACCACGTGAAATGTCTGGCCTGCGCTCGCCTGGAATGGAGAGTTAGGCGACTCCATCAAGTGGCGAACCTTCCTCTCTTCATTTGGTTCTCGCTGCACACGCCTCATTTCTTGTTTTCGCAGCACACTCACTTTGACGAAGTGCTTTCGCGGTTAGCTCATTTCGAGTTGCGCCTTGAAGCCGGCTCTGGTAGCTGGCGGCGCGTCTTTATTTGAATCAGCCCACTGCGCTGAGTGATGCGTCACGCACTCTGCTACTTCGAGACTTGGGCAGTCTGTTTCACTAAGAGTCAGATCCCTGAATCAAAGGTTCTAGCAAGGAAAATATAACTGACACAAAGACTGCCAGAAATGCAGCAATAGCACCTTTAATCTCTATTTTATCGCCTTGTAGGAACGGGCCATTGGGAACAGCGAGTGTCCATGCTAAAAAAGCTATTGTAGATGCAATAATCTTCCACCAAGGCCACTGCGGCAATGAAGGAATTGTAGGTGTAGTATTCGTATATTTTCTCTTAGCTGTATAGAGCAAAAAAACAATTACAGGAGTAAGAGAAGCAAATATCCAGTAAAAGAGTGTTACATACCATGTTTTATTATCTTTTGGCCACATGGACTGTAAGGCCGGAGTGGCTGCGACAGCAGCCACGTAAAGTGTGACTGACTCAGTAGGGATATACTTTATGAGCATACTAGCCCTATTGCTTGCAGGATTATCCTGGGTGGCTTTTGCTCTTTCTTTATCTTCTGGTGTTGGGTTCGCTGGCGTAGCACTCCGCCTAAGCTCATCATCAGTTAGCGCGTTTATACTCATTTTTTCTCCTAGTCGGTTTCTTTGAATGCTGTGACTCTGGCTGAACTCGGTCGTTAGGTCGGCATCGTGTTCCAGCAGATACTCCTTTTCTAAACCGTTCCTTTACCTTTACATCGAGGACAAGTTACAGGCTGGGGATTTGTATCCGGTGGGAGAGCGGTAAACGAACTCCTTAATAATTGGTCAACCTCTGTTTGAATCTCATACCGTTCTCCTTGCCTTTGCCATTCAGGTACGTCCTTGATGTATTGTTTGAACACCACATCTAAAGTTCTGATCGCATTTAAGACATCATTTTGAGTCATTAGTTTCCTCCTTTCCCAACATTAGATGTGGGAACTGTTGCCAACCTCGCAAGGCGGTTTTTCTCGTGCAAATCTTTCATTTGTTTGTGCGCTAGGTGAATATCGTCAGTCAGGAAATCATCCCCGCTTTTCCCAATTTTAGGAATGGTAGTTGTTCTACCAGCAAGCGCTTGAAAGATGGCATCAAACTCTGTCCAATAGTTTTGTTCGATAATGGACTTTTCAACGACATCGTGGTTCCACAATGTTGAAGTAAGACCTAGTAGATTTCCTGCCGTTACAATTTCAACTACATAATCAGGATCATCAAATCGGGATGGGTCAAGCCGTCTAAATCCATGCCAAGCCATGTGCAAATCCATTACGTGTTGGCGCTTAAATATTTGCTCATTGAGTTTGAGAGAATCTTTGGCTATTGATTCGGAGGCCGATGAGGCTTGCTTTGCAAGGTTAATGGCATCTTGATTTGCGCGTAAAGCTTCTCTAGCAACATAGGCACTGTATGCCGCGATGATTGCTGATATGCCGGCAAAGGCTGCTGAAGCTATTGCAGGAATGTCCATAGAAATTCTCCTTTTCTGAAAGTGTGTCTTTGTTTGCCACTTTGTCAGCGCAAGCGAGACCTAACGGGGTCGCGGATGAGCTGGCGGGCACGCCTTCTCTGCTCAAGACACCTTCTGGCTCCGATCTGCTCCATCCGCTGTTAGACCGCTTTCGCGCCAGGCTTCGCACAAGCCGCCGAGCGCAGCGCGATTACTGATCAAGTTACGGCGTACGCGACGCTCCGCCGCGTGAGGCAGGAGGCTTATCCGCCGTGGCGTTCGACCGACCACGTAGATTTTCCTCCCTTGGATTGACCGACGGCGCGAAGGTCGGTCGAACGCTCCGCATAACCGGGCGCGCGGCGAGCACTCAAGCAACGATGTGAGCCTGGCTTCGCGCGCTCCGGTTGATGCGGTTGTTAGGCCGGTCTTCGTAGGAAAGCAGCCAGCCACTTGTCTGAGTTTGCTGGTGAACCTCTCCGTACTTCATCAATAAATTCCTTTCTGAATTTCCTGTACTGTTCGAGAAAGTCCATATAAGCAAAAGGTATCTTTTGCCATTCAGCGCTGTTCTTACCGCCAGAGAACTCCGCATCAACAATTGACAGATAAACCATCTCTCCCTTCTTCTCAAAAAGAAACGCTGGCTGCCCTTGTTCCCCTTCATCGAAGGTGTAAGTGCTGTTTGCTTGGCTATCAAGCGCCTTCACTACATTATCGAGTTCTTCTATCCAAGTTGAGAAGCAGACATCATCTGGCCCAAAGAAGCCAAGGTATGGAACATATCTGTTATTGATTTGGATTCTCAAGCCACCGTGAACATGACTATTTGTGTCGAGCGCTGATATTGGCAAGGGAGTATTGTCTCCGTCTTTAATGACAGCCAGATTTTCAAACCAGATTCTGATTGTCGCATTTGCTTCTTCCATTGCTTTACCTTAGTTGCGCAGGCCTAACGCGGAGTTCAGGCGGCGCGTTGCCGCACAAACAATCCGCCAACCCAAATTACGTGAAACTCGCGTACCGCGCTCGCCTGCAACGGAGAGTTAGGCGTCAGGCTTCAACTGGCGAACCCTCCTCTTGCCCTCTGGCCTTGCGCCGCGAGTGCCTCACTTCTGGCTTTCGCGGTTAGCTCACTTCGAGTCACCGCGAAGCTCATTGCTTTTGCGGCACACTCAGTTTGACGAGGTGCTTGCGCGGTTCGCTCATTTCGAGTGACGGCGCGAAGCCTCCCGCTGCACACTCGTTTTCCATCAGACCGCCTCGCGCTGCACATTGATTTCGAGTGACGCCGTGAAACTGGCTCCTGTAGCCGCTTTCAAGCCACGTCGTGTTCTCCTGCCTAACGCGGAATTGACGCGGCGCGTTGAAGCAAACTAAACGAGCCAGCGCAATCCATGTGAAAAGCACATACCGCGCTCGCGTCGAATGGAGAGTTAGGTGCTGATAAATCTGATGGCGAACCTTCCTCTCGTCCTCTGGCATTGGCAGCACGCGCCTCATTTCTTGCTTGTGCGGTTAGCTCATCTTGAATTACGGCGCGAAGCATTTGCAGCACATTCATTTCTTGTTCCATCACACCGCCTCTCGCCGTTAGCTCATTTCGAGTCACGCCGTGAAACTGGCTCCTGTAGCCGCTTTCAAGTCGTGGTGCTGTTGGCTGCCTAACGTTCCGAATGAACCGCACGCCTCGGTGACATTGTAACACGGGACGATTGGCGCGTCGGCTCCCTTGGTTTGTTAGCTTGCGGTCCATCGCGACCATTACTTCGATGAAACCTTACGAACTAGCCACAAAGCTGACGCTAGTCCTTCGTCTGCCCAATTATAATCCCTACGATTATGCCAATCACTGCACCAACTATCGCTCCATACAGAAGGCCATTGAACAAGTTAAAATCGCTTATCATTTGGCTACGGCTCGGATCCATGTGGGCAGCACAACTGACACATCCAGAGAACCCCAGTACGATCCCGCCAATGACTGCGCCAAGGAACACGCCCCCTAGCGCATTTTCTGCTGAGGCAGCATTTCTCCGCAGTCGCTGCGCCTCGGCGGCGGCCGCCGCCGCCATAGCTTTCTGTCGTTCGACAGCAGCAGCCTCCATAGCTTTCCGTCGTTCGGCAGCAGCAGCCTCCATAGCTTTCTGTCGTTCGGTCGCCGCCCAGGCTTCTCGAAGGAATGTCTGCAATTCAGGCATCTCGCAGATCCTCCTCTGCTATTGCCTCAATTAGGAAAAAACGGCGAGCATTTAATGTAGGTTGAGCGTTGTAGCAATGTTTAATCCATGGCAGCGCCAACTCAGCGCGACCAGCGTTGACCGCATAGCGGGCTCCATCATAGTACACCCGCCAATCAGGCCGGAGGAGGCGGATCTCGGCTTCGATGAGTGGGTAAGATTCCAAGAAATGCTCGGTAGCGCTAAAACGACGCCGATCATGAAACTGCCTGCGAACGTCGGACATTCGGTTGCAAAGTTTCAACAAAGGCTCATGACGCTCTAATGCGCGCTCAAGCCCATCAATACAGGCGTTGTCATCCCACGGCAAATCTTTCACTATCGCGAGATCACGTGCGAAGGCAGTGATGGAATCATCGTGGGCAATTAGATCATGCAGCCTTGCCAGTGCCTTGTCATGTTGCTCACCTAGATAATCTAGGTGGGCTAGGTGGCGCATGGTGCGAACATAATGTGCGGAGTAGCTAGGGCCGAGTGCCTTCTCATAGTGCGCGTAAGCGGAACCGATATCGCGATGGTGCCTCTCGGCGAGATATCCGAGTTGGAAATTGGCTTCGAGCGCGAACTCGGGGTGAGCACTAGCCTGTCCAAATAAGGCAATCGCCTCGTTCAGCATCGCACGGGCTTTGCCAAGGTTGCTTTCATTCAGTGCACGCTTTGTAAGCGCCATGGCATCGGAGTAAACACCTGACGCTTCGTATTGAGCACGTCGGGCTTCAGTGGCTGCCCGACGCGCAGCCAGTTCGCGCTTGAAAGCTTCTTTATCCACCAGACAAGAAAGAATATCGTCGAGCCTGTCATGAGTGCCGAGTGCGTCGATGTGAAGCCGATAGAAGCCTCGATGCAGCGTATCGTCAACCCTCAACAGTGTGTCGTTAACCCACGACAGTCCCTCGGCTATCTCAGAAAAACCACCAGCGATTGTGTCACGCAGTTCGTCGAGCGAGAAGGAGATGTTCTTAACGGACGCGGTCTGGCAACGAAGAATATCGCTGAGAGCGTCTTTGATCTGTTCCTGATTGACGTTGGCCATATAGAGAGCGTGCTCCACCTCTATGCGGTGGATGTGCACACGGTCCGTTGTTGGCCGCAGCCAATACTCGATGAGTGCGCCTATTGGTGCTTGTCCCATAAATTCCTATTCGACTAGAGATGGTGTGTGAGAACCAGCATTTCAATCCCCCTTATCAAGCGCTCGTCGGCGATTGCCTAACGGTGGAGTTGACCGGGCGGCGCGAAATCATTCAACCTTCGCCGCACCGAGTTTGATGCGAATCACCCCCCGCCGCTCCGGTCCAACGAGTTGTTATCGCGCGCGTGAACTTTTCAAAGTAATTAGAGTTCTTCTCCGGAAATTTTCTCGAATACCCAAACCATAAACCCTCCCAGAAATAAACCATAGAGCAAGGCAATCAATGGCACCCCGATAAAGACGGTAAAAGTGGCTCTTGTAGTTTGCACTAGAAAATACGTGCACAGACAACAAGCGACGAAATAACAGCCTCCAAGGATGATTCCTAACACCTTTCGTTTAAAGAACTGAAGAAGAAGTATAGGGACTCCCACAATCATTGCCGCGCCCACGATTGGAAAGAGAACTGAAAATACTGAGCCAGGGCCAAGGGATGTTATCCAACGATCAAGCTCCGTCTCTCCATTGAAATACCTGATTCCGGTGGCGACGAAGTCACTTCCCAGGCCCCCGAAAAAAACGAGAAATGCAAGACTGGCAAACCCAAAAGTTACAGCTCTTGCAACGGTCGGGAAAAGACGGCACAAAATTGCAAAGGCCATTACCAGTCCCAAAAAAACAGCGACGACCGTGATCCAATTCGCGTAAAGATAGTTTAGAAACAAGTCCATCGGCTCATCATCCAAGTTTCACATCGTCGTAAATTCGCATCGCCGCGCGCAAAACATGAGGTCCGGGTCTTTGGTCTCATAGAGAAAGCGCGATAACTACTAATTAGACAGACATCAAGCCGAAATAATACAACAAATTCGCAATTGATGTCCAAGATACTTGTTATTCCTGCTTGACCAATTATGGAAAATTTATACAAATAATGCCTCATATTCGGTTTATCGTAACCTCTTTGCTTGTAGAGGAAATATGCCTGAACCCTTGACCTCTCCGTTTCTTGCGTCTGTACGTGATTTGATTCGCCTCAAACATCTTAGTTTGCGCACCGAAGAAGCCTATCTCGGTTGGATTCGACGCTTTATTCTGTTTCACCATAAACGCCATCCGCAGGAGATGGGCGCGGCGGCAGGGCGAGCCTTTTTACCTCATCTGGCAGTCGAAGGAAAGGTCGCCGCCGCGACCCACAAGCAAGCCTTTGCCGCTTGGCTTGTGCGGTGTCGCGAGGGTTTGCAAAAACCGTTCGACCATCGCGAAACTGTGGCAGACCTTACGCAGGAGCCGTAAGTAAAGTAACATCAGGAGTTCCAATTCAATTCTGGTGAAAAGTAAGGGAACCCCTGATGACCCTCTATAGCATAGCTTTGCTGTACCGTAATACCAAAGCCCGTTGCACGGAACTGGCTGATTGTTTTGATGAAGTTTCTCACGATCAGTTCACTCGTTTGCTCCATAAACCGCGTCCGTGGCAAAAACTCCTGTGGCGCACCATCGGACAAGCTGAGGTGCTTAGGGGCGGTTACCTCAGCTTGGATGACCCGGCGCTCGACAAGTTTGGCAGCGCCATTTTTGGCGTCCATTGGGTCTATTGTTCGCGGCTACAAAAAGTCGTGCCTGGTCTCAACCTTGTGGTCGTGTTGTGGACGGATGGCAAACGCCGTCTGCCCATCGCCATCAACCTCTGGCAAAAGGGTAAGAAAAGTAAAGTCGAGTTAGCTGCCCAATTACTCCGGCGAGCGCACTGGCTGGGTGTGCAACCCGACTAGGTGTTGATATAGCTGGTATAGCGCCAAGCAATTGCTCAAGCAGATTGATAGTTATGGGTGGCATTTTCTCACTCGTTTGAAGAAGAATCGTAAATTCAAAGGACGCTTTCTGAAACAACACTGGCCGCATCGCTTTGGACAGGCGACGGGCAAGTTAGCTTGTGGGTTAGAGGTTTTGCTTGTCAAAGACGGCAAGCGCTATCTCGCCAGCAATGACTTATCGTTGAGGGTGCAGGAGGTGAAGCGGCGCTATGGCAAGCGCCAGCAGATTGAAGAGTTCTTCAAGGTGATGAGAGATCAGTTGCGCTGGCAGCAGTGTTCGGCGCGAAGTGAAGCGGTGCAACCGGCACATTTACATCTGTGTGTGCTGGCGTACTGTGTGTTGGCGGCGGAGGCGGTCAAAAAAGGGACGACGATCTACAAAGTGCGGCGGTGGTTATATCGTCAGGAAGTGGCGCTGCAATCGCCCTTGTTTCAACCGTTTATCCGCGCTGCGTAACTTCTGATCGGGTTTTCTTATACCCCGGCAAAAGTCTATAAGTCGTATTTATAAGTCTTTGTTTTCAACCCACCCCTTGAATTGCATTACCACTGGGTTTCAATCAGCAACTTGTTTTTTATAACTTGCCGCGTTTACGTTGGTCTACGATGTACTCGCAGGCGCGAACCGTCAGCGCCATCATCGTCAGCGTCGGGTTCTGGCAACCGGATGACACGAATGCCGCGCCATCGGTGACAAAGAGATTTGGCACATCCCAGCTTTGATTATATTTATTTAACACGGAACTCTTCGCGTCGTTGCCCATTCGCGCTGTGCCGATTTCGTGAATGCAGAGACCGGGAGCTGCTAAGAAGGGATTAGCGAAAGTAATCCTGAAGCCGGCTTCGGTTGCCATCTCTTTCAAGGTCTCCAACTGGTCTTTCGCCATTGCCTTTTCGTTGTCTCCATGGGTGCATTCGATATGCGCGACGGGGATGCCCCAGGCATCTTTCTTCTCTTTACTTGCGGTGACGCGGTTCTCTTTTCGCGCCAGCATCTCGCCGAATGCCGCCATCCAGAACGGCGGCGGGTCTTTCACTTCGCGCACCAGTTTCTTAAACTCTGCGCCAAATCCCGGTATCGTCTTGATGGTCGTCGGCAGCATCCCACGTTGCACACTGCCCTGAATGCCATAGCCGCGCAGGAAATTCTGTTGTTTGTCCTGCCCGACATTGCGGAACTTCGGAATGTAGATGCCGTTGGCGCGTCCGTCATCGTAATTATACGGGATGTGCGCCGCCGCCGGAACAAAACCGCCTATGGCAATCGAATAGGTATGATCCATCAGGTAATGCCCCAGCGCCCCTGATGAATTTGCCAGTTGTTCGCCGTGTTGCCGCGAGGCGCTGTTCAATAAAAGCCGTGTGGATTCAATTGTTGAGGCGCAGAGCATAACGACTTTGCCGAAGACTTCATAAGCCTTCTTCGTTTGTTGGTCAATAAAAGCAACGCCTTTCGCTTTGCCGGTGTTCGGGTCAATGATGATATGGCTGGCGACGGAGTGCGGGCGCAGCGTCAAGCGTCCGGTCTTGGCGGCGGCAGGAAGCGTTGAGCCGGGACTGCTGAAATAGGAATGGGTCGTGCAGCCGCGTTCGCAATGCCCGCAATAATGGCACTTCGCCCGCCCGTTGTGATTCTGCGTCAGAATGGCAGAGCGACCGATGGTTACGCGGCGGTCTTTCCATTTGCTTTCAACCGAGTTCTTGAGCATCACTTCGCCACAGGTCATCTTCATTGGCGGCAGAAATTTGCCATCGGGCAGTTGCGCTAAACCTTCGAGCGAGCCACTGATGCCGACAAACTGCTCTACCTTATCGTAATACGGCGCAATCTCGGCGTAAGAGATGGGCCAATCATCGCCGTAACCGTCGCGGCTGGCGGCTTTGAATTCGTAATCGCTCAGACGATACGATTGTCTGCCCCACATCAAGGTACGCCCGCCGACCTGTCGCCCGCGTATCCAGTCAAAGGGTTTGCCGTCCGGCGTGGTGTACGGATTGTCTACATCGTCAACGAAGAACTGTCGCCCGTATTCATTGCAGGCATAGCATTTCGATTGAATTGGCTGGCGTTTGGCGAAGAGTTCGCGCTGGCTGACATTGCCGCGATACGGTACTTCGTAAGGGAATTGATGTTCGGTATATTCCTTCATCGGGTCAACTTTTCTGCCCGCTTCCAGAACAATCACACGCATTCCCTTTTCGGTCAGTTCTTTAGCCGCCCAGCCGCCGGTCGCCCCGGAGCCGACAATAATTGCATCATATGTAATTGACTTCGCCATGCGCTTTTCCTTTCTTTCACATTGAGGGTTTGTGCCAGCCATCTTAGTTGAAGCACACGCAAAAGGCAAAAGTGTGCCGTTAAATTTACGAACCGGGCAAAGTTAAAACAATCTCCATACTGGGAGCGCGGACGTCCGCGTCCGCATGGCTTCGTTACACAATCGCTCGGCGGACGCAGAAGTTCGCCAATTGAATCAGGCGGACGTGGACGTCCGCGCTCCCAGTAATAAGCCTTGCCACGAAATCTACCGTTGTTTCCTTTTGCCTCAGATGCTAGAGTTTTCTTTGGCTCCAGATAAATACCAACAAACCAATGCAAGCAAAGCGGAATCTAATTGCCCCGGATGGAATCCAAATAAGGTAGGGTCAGGTTTTGGCAACTGTAGTACGTAAAGCGCAAACCCGTGTCATAAAAAACAATAAGCCGCGTAAAAGCCTGCTGCGGCGCATCTTTTCGCCTATTACCTTGGGCATTCTGGGGTTTCTGCTCGTTGTTGGCATCGGGGTTTTCGGCTATTTCTATCATATCTATTCGCAAATGATTGACGCCCGTTTGCGCGGCGATATTCTGATTCGCACCACCGGCATCTATGCTATACCGCGTTCGATTCGCAACGGACAAGGGCTTTCGCTCACCTGGGTGAAAAGCTATCTCGACAATCTCGGTTACGTCGAAGAAGGCAAAGACGCCGACGCTAAACGCGGGCATTACAAAATCAACGGCAACAGCATTGAGATTCGCAGCAGCAATGACGCGCTTATTAACGGCTCGCGGCAATTTCCCAACATCGCCCTTACCTTTGCAGGCGGCGGCAAAAGCATCAGTAAAATTACTGACCTCGATACCAAAAAGAATCTCGATGCCGCCCTGCTTGAACCGGAGATGCTAACGGCAATCTCTAATGAAAAACAGAATCAGCGACAAAAACTGATTACCTTCAGGGATTTGCCGAAAGATTACCTCAACGCCGTAATGGCGATTGAAGACCGCCAGTTCTTTGAACATTCCGGCATCAATTTTCGCGGCTTGAGTCGCGCTATATGGCGCAACTTCAATGAAGGCGAAACGCAACAGGGCGGCTCTTCAATTACCCAGCAACTCGTCAAGAATTTCTTTCTGACGCCGGAGCGCACCTTCAAGCGCAAATCGCAGGAAGCGATGATTGCCATTGTGCTGGAAACCAAGTTGTCGAAAGAGGAGATTTTTCAACTCTACGCCAATGAGATATTCATGGGGCAGAACGGCAACTACTCCATCAATGGCGTTGGGGAAGCGGCGGCGGTCTATTTCAATAAAGATGTTATCAATCTGAATCTACAGGAGTGCGCTTTTCTCGCCGGAATCATTCGCGGTCCGAGCCTCTATTCGCCTTATCGTGACCCGGCACGCGCCAAAGCCCGACGCAATCAGGTATTGGATTCGATGGTCGAAGCGAACTTCCTGACCCGCGAACAAGCGGACGCTGCCAAAGCTACCGAATTAAAGATTGAGCCGAAGAAGAAGGCGTTAAACTCCGATGCGCCGTACTTCATGGACTATCTGCAAGCGCAACTGACGAGCGAATTTGCCAACCGCGACCTTGCCCGCGAATCGTTCCGCGTCTACACGACAATAGATATGGATTTGCAACGCGCCGCCGATAAAGCGGTAAATGATGGGCTGGCGGCGCTCGACCCGATTTTCTCCAAACGCAAAAAGAATCCAATCGCGGCGGGTACATTACAAGCGGCATTGGTAGCCATCAATCCCAAGACCGGCGAAATTCTGGCAATGACTGGCGGGCGCGATTATAGCGCCAGCCAACTCAATCGCGCCATTGAAGCCAACCGACAACCCGGTTCGGTCTTCAAACCAATTGTTTACGCGGCGGCGCTCAATACCGCTTACGAAGACGGTTTCAATGATGCCATCACTCCGGCGACGGTCTTTCTGGATGCGCCGGAAACCTTCCGTTACGGCAAGGGGCAGACTTATGAACCGGGCAATTTCGGCGATACCTATTCCAATAAAGATGTGACGGTGCGCGATGCGCTGGTGCGTTCGCTCAATGTCGTGACGGTGCGAATCGCCGAGCGAGTTGGCTACTATAAAGTGACGCAGATGGCAGAAAAGTTGGGGCTGCCGCGCCCGCAGGCATTACCATCAACGGCGCTTGGCGCGGCGGAAGCTACGCCGCTACAGGTGGCAACCGCCTACACCGCTTTTGCCAATTCCGGGGCGCTCGCCGAAGCCGTCGCTATCAAGCGGCTCACCGATGCCAACGGCGGCACGTTGACGGAAAACAAGGCGCAGAAGAAACAGGTGATGCGCCCGGAAATCGCGTGGCTCATGACCAGCATCATGCAAGATGTCTTGAATCGCGGCACAGCGGCGCGAGCGCGACAGATGGGCTTTACTGCCACAAACGCGGCGGGCAAGACCGGCACCTCACGCGATGGCTGGTTCGCGGGTTACACGCCGAATCTAGTCTGTGCGGTGTGGGTTGGCTTCGATGATAATTCCGAATTGGGCTTGGAAGGCTCAAAGTCAGCCTTACCGATTTGGGCGGCGTTTATGCGGCAGGCATTGGCAAGCAGACCTGACCTCGGCGGCGGCGAATTTACGAAACCCGATTCGATTACGAGCGCCGAAATTGACCCGGCGACCGGGCTGATATGGGACAGCGCCTGCCCGAATCATCGCCCGGAGTATTTCATCGAAGGCACAGAGCCGCAAACGACCTGTAGCTCGAAACCCTTACAACCGGGTGACGAACCATTGAAACCGGAACAACAGACGGATAGCAATAAGTCAGAAGAGAAAGACAAAGCCGAAGAACCTACCGACCCGTTAGAAAAGATGAAGAAGATGATGCGCGAAAAACCGGATGAGCGCCCGAAAGGTAAGGACACTGCGCCGGAACGCCGCGAAGAAAATCGCCCGCCAGAGAAACGCCCATAATCTACTGCTAAATTCGAGTGCAAGAAAGATATGCTGGTGCCATTCAGAATGATGTAGCTCGCCATATAGTCAGAGGATTATTTTGGAGGATTCATGATTCTAAAGAGAACTTTTGTCATCACCATCTTCATCTTACTCTTTGGTTATAAAAACGCCTTTGCCTGTTCTTGTGGCGGCTATCCATCACCATGTCAAGCATATAATAGTGCGGATGCCGTATTCATCGGTGTAGTAACTAAAATTGACCCCGATAAAACGGGTGATGATCTGACCTACAATGAACAAATTGCCATCGTCAAAATTGAAAAACTTTTCAAAGGCTCTCAAGACCTACCCGAAATTACTCTGCATCAGCCAGCACATAACTGTGCGCCGAAGTTCAAAGCAGGGGAACGCTATCTTTTCTATGCCAACTTTAATAAAGACTCTAAGACTTGGGAAGTCTACGGGTGCGGGCGCAATTCGTCCTTGGATAGCGCCTATGATGATCTGCTTTATTTGAATGCGCTACCAGAATCCGCAAAGAGGACAAGAATTTCCGGGGCGATCAAACATTATGAAGAGACTCCTGAAAAAGGATTTTCTTTAGTAAAGATGCTGCCCGGAATAAAGGTGAAGATTAGGGGAGAAAAGAAAACGATAGAAGTTTTTACCGACTCACATGGCATCTATGAAGTTTATGATTTGCCTGTTGACAAATACACCATAGAACCCGAAATTCCTTTTGGATTGAAAATCCGCTTTCCTATGCCCTTTGGTCTCGTTTCTTATTCCAAAGACCAATCTTTTACTGTGGAGGCACAAACAAATAGTTGTGCGGGCGCTGATTTTGTCCTGAGTTCAAATAGTGTCATTACCGGCAAAGTCTTTGATGCGTTTGGCGAACCGATAGATCGGGTATGTCTTGACCTCATTCCGGCAGACAAATCTCCTGACCGTTATTTCAGAATATTTGATTGCACCGAAGAAGGTGGCAAATTCAAATTAGAAGAGATGCCTCCCGGAAAATACCTTATTGTCGTAAATGCCAGAGGAATTATCAGCGGCGATGAACCTTTTAAGCCTGTCTACTATCCGGGAGTTTTTGAGAAGGAGAAGGCAACAGTTATTACCATCACGGAAGGAAGCAGACCAAAAAACCTTGATATTCGTATTCCTACTCAACAACCTACAACTATCATTCAAGGTGTACTGTTGTATTCTGATGGGCAACCTGTAGCAAAGGAGTTCGTTGACTTCAAGACTGAGAGCAATGAGGTAGGAGTGACTAGAAACGCAAGTACAGTTACTGATGAGCAGGGGCGTTTCTCCATGAAAGTGCTGCAAGACAGCGTCGGCTGGTTGCGCGGATATATAATGCTCTATCGCGGCAAATTCGCTGATTGTTCGCATATAAACAAACTGCTAGAAGGAACAGGGGGGAATATGGTCGAAGTCGAAACTTCACGAATCAAGTATGAAGCGCAAAAGGATAATAAAGAGATAAAACTGGTATTCTCACTCCCCTTCTGTCCGAAGAAGTCAAAGCAATAGTGAATAGAAAATAAATTCCGTCAGCCATGTATTTTCTGCCCCGTATGGCGCTCTGCTGAAATGGGTAAAAACTTGGGTTCTCCTAAAGAGGCGTATCTCTATTTGGGAATAGAGGTGCGCCTCTCTTTTCTCTCCTCTATTTTTGTCTGCATTTCCTGTTAGCGGAATTTATTTGCTTTTCTGATTTGAAAATTTCAGTTGAGCCGTTACAATCTGACTGCCATTTTTTGTATGAGTAGCGATTCTTACAACGAGGTTTCACTTTCTGATGCAGGTACAGCGGCTCAACCTGATGCTCGATTCTATTACCCGTCTGGCACGACGCGGGGCGATGGCGAATGCCGTCAATCTGCTGATTAAACTGCGCCCCGTTGACATCGCGCAAATCCTCGCGCAACTGCAATCCTACGAACGCGAAGCTCTATTCAAAGCCTTTACTCGCAATGACTTAACCAAAGCCGCCGAAGCCCTTTCGGAAATGGAGACGGAAAACGCCGTCGAGTTATTGACCTCTCTTGACAAAGATGACGCGACGCGACTCTTACAGGAATTACCGTCGGATGATGCGGCATTGCTGATTTCGGAGATGCCCGAAGCCTCCCGCGAAGAGTTGTTGGAAGCGATGAAGCTGGAACTTTCGACCGATGTGCAGGAGTTACTCGGTTTTGCCGAAGAGACTGCCGGACGCATCATGACGCAGGACTATTTCGCGCTTGATGAAGATGTCACCATTTCCGAAGCCATCACTTCACTGCAACGGCGCTCGGAAGATTTCGAGATGGCATTCTATATCTATGTCATAGATTCGCGCCATCATTTGCTCGGTGTCATCAGCCTGCGTCAACTGCTGCTCAATCCGCCGTCAACACCACTCAAGAAGATCATGAGCAGCGACGTGATTAAAGTAATGACCGGAACCGATCAGGAAGAGGTCGCCCGCATCGTCGCTACTTACAATCTGCTTGCCGTTCCAGTGGTTGACGAAGAGAACAAGCTGGCGGGCATCATCACGGTTGACGACATCATTGATGTAATCCGCGAAGAGGCGACGGAAGATATTTACGCGCTGGCGGGCGTCAATGCCGATGACCGAGCTACGGGGTCAGCGTTCAATTCCGTAAAACTGCGCTTGCCCTGGATTGCGATTTCACTGGTCACGTCGCTGCTCGGCGTTGCTGTCGTGCGTTTCTTTTTGCATACGATTGAGGATTCGATTCTGTTGGCGGTGATGATTCCGGTCATTGTGACGATGGGCAGTTATGCAGCAACGCAGACCATGACGGTTGTGGTGCGCGGCTTGGGGCTTGGCGAAGTGACGTGGGATAAAAGCTGGCGGGTGATGCTAAAAGAATCTCTGGTCGGTTTGCTGATGGGCGCGGCGGTCGGCGTTGCGGCTTTTGGCATAGTGGCATTGTGGTTCAGTTGGCAGCTTGGGCTATTGGTGGCGGCAACGATGATTTTCAGTTTGTTGATTGCCGGGATACTTGGCACGTTAATTCCAACGCTATTGAAACGCTTTCGCTTCGACCCGGCGCTGGCATCTTCGGTCTTTGTGGTGACGCTCACCGATGTTATCACGCTGCTCTTTTATCTTGGTTTGGCGGCGGCTCTGGTGCGCTTCTTAAACCGTTAATTTGACGCTATAGATTGACGGTACAAAATGCTCACCAGAATACTCTTCTTTTTTCACCACAGAGACACAGAGGTTGCACAGAGAAGATGGTAGAGTCTTCTATCGCCTCTTTGTCAGCTATCTATCATTCGCCCACAGGAGAGTAAACGAATCTCTGTGCAACCTCTGTGTCTCCGTGTCTCTGTGGTTTACCTTTTATTTTATTTTGCATTACTTTTATATCGCTGTGTAAATTGGTTGCATCAGCCGGAAACGCTTGCCAAGATATGCACCGTGCCTTGAAAATAGTCTCTCCGACATCACACATTGAATCTCAGACATGAAAATTCGTCTTTCACTTTTATCTACTATCCTTGCACTTGCGCTGTTACCGTCTTTACAAGCGCAACAGGCAAAACCGAAGCAGCAGACCGGCAAATCCTACAGTAGCGGCGAACCGCCGAAACGCCTGCCTTCTGCCCTGCCGGAATCGCCTTCGCCCGTCACCTTTAGCGATATGACTGCCGCTTGCGCTATCACCTTCAAACACGCCGCTTCGCCGACAGCGCAGAAATACCTGTTAGAAACCATGGGCAGCGGCATCGCTTTACTGGATTACGACAATGACGGCAGGCTCGATATTTTCTTCGCTAATGGCGCGGCATTGACTGACCCGATGGCGAAGGATGCCAAGCCGGACAAACGCGAGGCGAAATACTGGAACCGGCTCTATCATCAGAAAGCCGACGGCACATTTACCGATGTGACCGAACGCGCCGGAGTGAAAGGCGAAGGTTACAGCATGGGCACTGCTGTTGCTGATTATAACAATGATGGCTTCGCTGACCTTTACGTTACTGGCTATGGCGCGAATACGCTTTATCACAACAACGGCGATGGCACATTTAAGGATGTCACGAAACCGGCTCAGGTAGCCGCTTCCGGCTGGTCTACGAGCGCCGGCTGGCTCGATTATGATAAAGACGGGCGACTCGATTTATTTGTCTGCCGGTACGTGGTTTGGGATTTCGATTTAGGTTCGCTCTATTGCGGCGACCAACGACCGGGCTTTCGCGCTTACTGTCACCCGGATAATTTCAAGAGTCAGCCGAACCTGCTCTTTCATCAAAAAGCTGATGGCACATTTGAAGATGTGAGCAATGCCTCGAAAGTCGGAGAACCGGGCGGCAAGGGGTTGGGCGTTGCCTTTGCGGATTTCGATAATGATGGCTGGACCGATATTCTGGTGGCGAATGACAGCGTGCGCCAATCGCTCTATCGCAATAAAGGCGACGGCACATTTGAAGACATCGCCCTTCCGGCTGGCATCGGCTACGATGAGAACGGCAAGACCTTTGCCGGCATGGGCGTAGATGCAGCGGACTATAACGAAGATGGCAGCGTAGATATTTTTATGACTGCCTTATCGAATGAAACCTATCCGCTTTATCAGAATAATGGCGATGCGACGTTTACTTATGAAACGAATACATCGGGAGTCGGGCAATTGACGCTCTTAAATTCCGGCTGGGGAGCGCGATTTGTTGACGTGGACAATGACGGCTGGCGTGATCTGTTTGTCGCACAGAGCCATGTGCTGGATACGATTGAAAAGACTTCGAGCTATTTACGCTACAAACAGCCGCCGATGATTTTACGCAATACCGGCAAGCACTTCGTCAATGTCTCCTCATCGGCAGGCGCAAATTTCAAAGTCCCGGTGGCGGCACGCGGCGCAGCCTTCGGCGATATAGATAACGATGGCGATGTGGATGTTGTGATTGGCGTGCTTGATGCCGCGCCGATTGTTCTGCGGAATAATGGCACAAAAAATCACTGGCTTGGGTTGCAACTGATTGGCACAAAATCGAACCGCAACGGCTTCGGCTCGCGTGTTACGGTGACGGAAGCAAGCGGCAAAAAGCGCATTTTCGATGCGACCAATAGCGGCAGTTATCTTTCAGCCAATGACCCGCGCATTGTCATTGGATTAGGCGCAGCAACGAGCATCAAGAGCATTGAAATCAAATGGACAAGCGGCAAAACGCAGTTGATAGATAATCCGCCAATTGACCGTTATCAGATTATTACTGAAAAATAGCCTGTGTACCGTCTTCAAGGGCATCCTGATTATTCTATTTTACTCTGCAAATTTCACTTTGTTATAAATGATTGCGAGTGTCAGGTCGCAATTACCAGATGAAAGATGAATCGTATCTGTTGGATTTTGATATGTTCTTAGCAGCCAACTCCAATCAGGCTACCGAACGTACTGTTCAACATAGAATCTATCCTGAGCAATCAATAGATACTCAACAAAAGAATTGATTGTCCGGTAATGCTCAAACTTCTCTCCCCTGTCAAAGCGGCTGGTTGATTTTGATAATACTTCAATAATCAATACCGGATTCAGTAAGGTATCCGCCTCCTCGTCATGAAAGCGCGGCTCTACGCAAACTACAACCACATTGGGATAGGTCAACAAATTTGTTGCTTCAATGCGGACGCGCATATCACTGACATAAACTTCGCAGTCGCGCTCGGCTAACTGAGCATTCAAACTGCCGCCAGTGTTTATGGAAATCAGATTACGCCTGCGACTCGCGCCCGCCATAGCGAAGATTTCATCGTCCAAATACTCGCTTTTATAGGACGCCTCGCGCTCAAGGTTCAGATATTCTTCTACTGAATAATGTACAGATTGAGAAGACATAATACGCTTCTGACTTGAGCAGTATATCACAAAGGGAAGTAGAGAGTCTGTTAGACGAAGAGAAATTAAAACGGGCAGCTTTCAATTCAGTCACCTGCTTCTTGCTATTTACTTCAAAGAACCTGAAAATATCGTTGCTCATTAGCATTTTACTTTTCAATCTGAGAAATCTATGTTTTCAAATTCACCAAGCACTCGTTTTTTCATCGCTCTTGCGCTCGTTACGGTACTGACTGTTTCTGCTTTCACACAGCAGAAAGCGCCGCCGAAATCAGGCGGTATGGGTGAGCAGAAAGGTGGCGTTACAACCGGCGAAGCACGAGTCTATACATCGCGGCGCACCGTTGGCATTACCGATGCCAAAGCGCCCGTCGTCTACGAAGATGTCACGGCACAGACGGCGCTCATCAACTTCAAACACAAATCCGGTAATCCGCAGAAAGATTACATTCTCGATTCGCCGCCAAGCGGGGTTGCCATCTTCGATTATGACGGCGATGGCAAACCCGACATCTATTTGCTCAACGGTTCGACCTTTGAGGCGTTGCGCGGCAAAGAGAAAGCGCTGCGTGCCGCACTCTATCGCAATCTCGGTGACTGGAAGTTTGAAGAGGTGACCGATAAAGCCGGTGTCGCCAATGAACGCTGGGGCTTTGGGGTTGCGGTTGGCGATTATGATAATGACGGGCGACCCGATATGTATGTCGGCAATTATGGCGTGTCGCGGCTCTATCACAACAACGGCGACGGCACATTCACCGATGTTGCCGAAAAACTCGGCGTGGCGCGTAAGGGATGGAGTACCGGGGCGACGTGGGGCGATTATGATGGCGATGGCAGACTTGATCTCTTCGTGCCGGGTTATCTCGACTTCGATATAAACAGTCTGCCGCCGAATCCAAGCGAAGCCAGCAAATCCGGCATTGGGCAGAACTTCTGCCAGTTTCGTGGCGCACCGGTGCTGTGCGGACCACGCGGGCTGAAGGGCGAAGGCGACACGCTCTATCATCAAAAAAGCGATAGCACATTTGAAGATGTCAGCCAGAAAGCGGGCGTCAACGACCCGCAGAAATACTACGGCTTTGCGTCGGTCTTTCTACACATTAACGAAGACGACTTGCTTGATTTGCTCGTCGTCAATGATTCAACGCCGAAACTTCTTTATATCAACAAAGGCGACGGCACGTTTGAAGAGATGGGCTATCCGGCAGGCATCGCGCTCAATGAAAACGGGCGCGAACAGGCAGGGATGGGCTTGGGCGTCGGCGATTATGACAACGATGGCTTGGTTGATTTCTACATCACCAATTTCTCGGACGACTCCAATACGCTCTATCACAATGACGGCGACGGCAACTTTATTGATGTGACCTTTCAGGCGGGACACGGCGAGCCGACTTATCCCTTTTTAGGCTGGGGAACCGGCTTTCTCGATTATGACAACGACGGCTGGAAGGATGTCTTTATCGCCAATGGTCATGTCTATCCCGGTGTTGACAAGCAACAATGGGGAACGAGTTACGCGCAACAACCGTTGCTGTTTCGCAATCTGACAAACGGCAAATTTGAGCGCGTCGGCGCGGCTCCGAAAAGCGCACTGGCACAGGCATATCAGGGGCGCGGGCTGGCGCTTGGCGACCTCGACGGCGACGGCAGACTTGATGCGGTGATGAATTGCGTGGATGCGCCGCCGGCGCTTTTGAAGAATGTCACAAAAACGTCGGGACACTGGATTGCCTTCAAACTCATCGGCGATACGGCGCAGAAATCGCCAAAGGATGCTACGGGAGCGATTGCTTACGTGACCACCGGCGCGATGCGCCAGCGTCAGGATGTCTACAACGGCGCGAGTTTCGCGTCGAACAATGACCCGCGCCTGCATTTTGGTTTAGGCAATGCTACAAAGATTGACAAGCTGGAGATCAAGTGGGCGAACGGCAAATCGGAAACCGTGTCAATCGAAGGCTGCGACCGCGTGTTCACCATTCAACAGGGCAAAGGCGTCGTCAACAAATAGCGCGGGCGGCGGCATCAGCAACTTGTGAAAACTGAAAAGTCTGCGATTTTCTGAAAATTTCGCAGGCTTTTCTTTTGATGTTGTAGTATAATAGCCGCATTGCTACGTCTTATCCCCCAAACAGAGTAGTACCAATTGCCCTCTGGTTTCGCGTCAGCCATTTCATGATGAGGAAGCGGCTGGTTTTGGTGTGCAAACGAGATGAGCTTTTACTATACGCCTTATTCCCTGCTCTATTTTCTCTCGGCGGCAGTCTCAACAGGGCTTTTCCTGTACGGCTGGCAACGCCGTCACGCCCCGGGTGGCAAGGCGTTTTTGGTATTCCTGCTCGGCGTCATCATCTGGGCAACCGGCAACGGCTTGGAACTCAACAGCGTTGACCTTAGCGCCAAAATCTTCTGGGCGAATATCGAGTATACCGGCGCGGTGACGCTGCCTTTCGCGTGGACAATCTTTGCGCTGCAATATACCGGACAGATGAGCCGCGTAAAAGCCCGCCACTTTGTCATCCTCGCCATCATTCCGCTGACGACGCTCATCATTGCCTGGACAAATGGCTCGCATGGATTGTTACGGCGGAATATCCAACTGTTTGATAACGGTTCGTTTTCGGTAGTCAGCAAGACCTACGGTCCGTGGTTCTGGGTGCATCTGGTTTACTCCTACGCACTGCTGGCTTTCGGCGTCTTTATCATCTTAAATCTGTTGCTGCGGGCGCACCGGCTTTATCGGCGGCAGGCATTTGCTCTCTTATTTGCCGCCATTGCGCCGTGGCTGGGCAATGCGCTCTATGTGTTGAAGATTCTGCCGAATCCGCGTCTCGATTTAACGCCGCCGCTATTTACGCTCACCGGGCTGGCGATGGCGTGGGGATTTTTCCGTTTCCGTTTTCTCGATCTGTTGCCGGTTGCGTATGACGCTGTGGTGGAGAAGATGAGCGATGGCGTCATCGTTCTCGATTCCATCGGCAGAGTCGTTGATTTGAACGCCGCCGCGCAAAAGATTCTCAATAAAGAGGAATCGGCAATTGTCGGGAAGTTGCTTAAAGAACAGATTGCTTTCGATTTTTATGCGCCGAGATCGGAGATGACGATTGCCGAAAAAATCTATGATGTGCGCTCGACGCTCTTAAAAGATAAAGGCGGCGCAACCAATGGCATGGTTATCGTGCTGCGCGAAGTAACGGAGCATCGCCAACTGGAAAAGCGATTGGCGCAGGCGGAAAAACTCGCCGGCTTGGGACGGTTCCTTTCCGGTACAGCCCACGAATTGAATAACCCGTTAGCGGCAATCATCGGCTTTTCGCAACTCCTTTTACTGCGTTCGTCGCTCGATGACAAAACCCGCAGCCAGATTGAAGCCATCAACCGCGAAGCCGAACGCACCAATGGCATCGTGCAAAATCTCTTGGCGTTTGCCGGTCACGCCGATTTACAGTTGGCAACCCTAGACCTGAATAAATTGCTCGACGACACACTGCAATTGCGCCAAAGAGAGATGCAGGCGGCGGGGATTGATTTGCACCGCGAAGAGACGCCGTTGCCGCCAATCAAAGCTGATTACCAGCAATTGCAACGCGCTTTATTGAACATCCTGCTCAATGCCGAACAAGCGGTAGAGCAGAACAGCGGCGCGAAGCAGATTAGCGTCAGCGCCCGACTTGTTGAAGAGAGCGTTTCGCCACAGGTACAAATCCTTATCCGCGATAATGGCGCGGGCATTGCGGCGGAAAACCTGAGCAAAATTTTTGAGCCGTTCTTTACGACGCGCCCGGTCGGCAAAGGCATGGGGCTGGGTCTTTCGATCAGCTACGGTATCATCGCAGAACACGGCGGCAGCCTTCAGGTCGAGAGCGGGGCGGACGAAGCCACCACCTTCACCATCAATCTGCCCATCCATTCTCCGGCTTACGCGCTTTCCAGTAATTCGGCATTTCAACCCGCTTCGTCTATTGTTTCGCCAGCCAGTCCCATTTAAGCCGCCGCACTTTTTTATCGGTACGGCGGGCTGCCTGCTTCTGTACGCTTCTACAACAAACCGTAAAATGGCAATGCTGACGTGACCGTGTAATGCCATACGAGATAGGTTGCAGCATCTTGCCATTTCAATCTTTCTCCATGTTTGTACATTTTTGGTGCTATTTTAGCGCTAATCAAAAAGAATTGCAAGCGTCTCGTAACGGGCACTTCTTTGGCAATGTGTATGGGTTGGCAGCCTGAGCTACCGATACGGCTGATTTGGCTTTCTCCATTGTCAGACTCTATAATTGCCCTGTGGGTAAATCCAATCAATCAGGAGATTCATGACGAAGAAACATTCGTTAGGCTGGCTGTTGTCCGTCATTCTCAGCATCACGATTATTCCGGTAGTCGGGCAAGAGTCGCATTCATCATCATTGATGCTGCACGAGATGGAATCGCCTGCCCACGCCGGCAGCGCCGAACCGAATTTGTCGGTTGCGGCAGATGGGCGCGTCTTCCTGACGTGGATTGAACCGGCGGGAGTCAAGCAACACGCTCTGCGCTTTGCCATTCTTAATAAAGATAGATGGTCTGCGCCGCGCACCATTGCCGAAGGAACGGGATGGTTTGTCAACTGGGCTGATTTCCCGTCGCTCGTCGCTTTGCCTGACGGGCAACTGGTAGCGCATTGGCTGGTGAAAAGCGGCGATGGCGCTTACGCCTATAATGTCAACCTCGCTCGTTCGCTTGACGATGGCAAGACCTGGAGCAAACCCGTTGTGCCACATCGTGACGGCACACAAACCGAGCATGGTTTTGTCTCGCTGTTGGCTTGGACAAAACAGAGTACGGGCGTTGTTTGGCTCGACGGGCGCAAGTTTACGGCGAAAGAACATGGTCAGGCAGATCACGGGTCAGCAACCGATGAGATGACCTTGCGATTTACTACGCTTGGCTCCACAGGGCAACTCGCGGATGAAGTTCTGCTGGATTCGCGGGTTTGCGAGTGTTGTCAGACCTCTGCGGCAATGACCTCTGAGGGAGCCGTCATCGTTTATCGTGACCGCTCGGAAAAAGAGGTGCGGGATATTTTCATTGTCCGCTTTCATAAGGGAAAGTGGAGCAAGCCGCAAGCGGTCTACGCGGATGGTTGGGAGATACAAGGCTGTCCGGTGAACGGACCTTCGGTTGCTGCCGCCGGACGACGAGTTGCCGTCGCATGGTTTACGGGAGCGAACAATACGCCGCGTGTGAAGATCGCTTTCTCGAATGACGCCGGCGCGACCTTCAACCAACCGATTCAAGTGGACGCCGGCAAGCCGTTGGGACGAGTGCAAACGCTGATGCTTGCGGACGGGTCGGCATTGGTGAGTTGGATGGAACAAGGTTTGAACGGCGCGGAGATCAGAGTCCGTCGCATTTCGGCAAACGGCTCGCGCCATCCGGCAAGCAAAGTTGCTGAATCAAGCAGTGCGCGGTCAAGCGGTTTCCCGCGCATGACGCGGATTGGCAACGAAGTCGTCTTTGCGTGGACGCAAACGGGCAGCCCATCCAGAGTGCGAACCCTCGTGGCAAAGCTGGAGACTATCGCGCCAACCAGGTAACCTCACGATGAATAACAAAGCGCACACCAACTGATGTACGCTACAGCGTTGTTGAGATACTGCCCGTTACTCTATTACTCTGAGATTGACCAAATGACTGAACGGCGGCTCTCCATATGGATACGCCCGCAGGGCGAAAGGCGCAGACCCTCTTTGTCTGGCAATGATTAACAAATACTGCGCTTCACAGCAATTGCTGTGAAACGCAGTACGTCTAATTTTTGGGCTTTATAATGGGCGATTGACGCGAACAAGTTGTCCGGCTATCTCCGGCAAGGCTTCGACTGCCTCATGTATGCGGACAGCTTGACCGATAAAATCGGCATCGAATGTGCAAACAATAATGCCTGAGTGGTTCTCGCCCTGCCGGTGTAAACGAATAAAGTGTTTTCGATTCATTGTCAGAACGACGCGATTCATCGTATGGGCTAAGGCTAAGACCTCTTCATCTGAGAGCGCTTGATTCGCTTTACCATCTTCATACATGGTCAATACATCCTGACCCAGTCGGCGTAGTTCTTCCACTACTGGCAGCGGAAAGTTTTCATCTGCATAAAACCGCGCCATCGGCTACGCCTCTTCATTTTCTTTGATTTGACGGTCAATCTCCTCGCGGTGAGAGCGCACAAACGCCCACGCATTTGCCAAATCTTCAGCACGTAGAGTTGGATAAGCACGCAGTAAATCGGCTTCGCTTGTGCCAAGTCGTTTCGCCTGTTCCAGCATCCAGACCGGAATGCGTGTGCGGACAATGCATGGCTCACCACCGGCAATATCCGGCACACTCTCAATACCCGGGAAAGCATCGCCTAAATCGCGCACAATCCATTGCAGCAGTTGCGCCTTCTCGGCTCTATTCAAACCCGCAAGCAGCTTTTCCGTTTCGGCGATTGTGAGCATGACTTCATGACCTCTTATCGGTTTTGTTGCCTGAGCAATCGTTACACAATCCGCTGATGAGATTCAAGTCATCAACACCCGGAAAATAAACGAGCGCACACCAACTGATGTACGCTACAGCGTTGTTGAGATACAGCAAGTTACTCTACGACCCTCAGATTAAACAAAAAATCGAAAGGCGGTTGTCCATTTGGAAAAGCTCGCATCACACACACCGCTAACCCCGGTTGTCTGGCAATGTACAAGCCTTGTGAATCAGGTATAGTGTCTCGCAAATTACCTAAAATTTCTATTAGGGGATACCAATTACTCGGAGGCAAATGGGCTATCCAAGTAACCCCTGGATCCTTGAAATAAAGAACGAATTTTTGCCCAACGCTCACAATCGCACTTCGCTCAACTACAGTGTTTTGATAGTTCAGAATCAACCCTGTGAAGAAGCCGAAGGACTCTGAAGTTTGTCCATCTGGGGTTTGCAGTGCCAAACTTACCACTTCTTCTCGCGGCAGGCGTTTGTTTGCCTTATTGACGACTAACTTGGTTGTTGGCGTGATTTCGTCATTGAACACCTTGACTTTCGCGCCGTTGACATAGAGCTTTGCGCCGTCAACGAAATTCTCGCCTTCGACAAGCAAGGTCTTTTTCTGCATCACCGCTTTGGTGATTTTGGGCGGGTTGGCGCTCTGGGTTGGGGTTGAGATGGTTGATGGGGTCAACGGCGTGACGTGACGATTCGCCCGTGAGTCGTGCGGCAAGCAGCCGGACAGCGCCACCAAGCCAAACAAGACCAAAGCAATTGCCAGTAACCTAGAGCGTCTCATCTTCACCAACCTCCGTTACAGAGTGCAAAGTGTTTGCCTACGATTCTAGCACACGATTTCGTTTTGAGAAGAGACATACAGCATTTCTCTTCATCTGAACTTGCTTACCGATTGATTAACAACTACCCCACTTTACAGCAGTTTCGTGAGTCGAGTATACGGGCATCTTCTTGATCTGTTCGTAAGCCGCCAAATATCTTTCTGTTGGTAATTGTGTCGCGCCATAAGGCAATCGTCTCTTCACGTAGTTCTGCGTGGCTTCAAGCGGATTATCGAAGGGCTCTTTTTCATAAGAACTTTTTTCATGGCTCTTTTCCTTTTCTAATTTGAATTTCTCGGTCTTGGAGATAGAAAGGAAACCCAAACCCAAGAGGAAGAGAACAACAGCACAAGCGGGAGCAAGAAATATTATTTTTTTCATAGCACACGTATCCTCAGCCTTCAGAGACAAGAAGAATTACTCGCTGAAAGGCGGAGAGTTCAGTCGTTGATTTCAGTTACAGCTTATACTGCTATTGCGAAATTGCTTGAAAAGGTACTTAAAGTAATCTTACGTCCATTGACTTCTTGCAAATGATTTGTGCATTATTTATCGCACAAAAAGATTGACATAGAAAAAGAATGGAGGATCCCCATTAACTGGAAAACCTCTCATCACAAAAGATGAATTGCCTACCTGTTTTGCTTGATACAAACCTTGAGAATCCGGTATTAAAGAATTTGCGATACTTAAAAGTTCTATAACTTCTGGTGCTACAGTTGGCGGATAGTGGATCTGCCAGCTAATACCCGGGTCATTAAAGTGCAAAAGAAATTTCTGCCCAACCTCAAGAAAAACCGCTGATGGAGTAATATTATGAGCGTTTAGTGCAAATCCTGTGAAGAAGCCGAAGGTCTCTGAGGTTTGTCCATCCGGGGTTTGCACTTCTAAACTCACCACCTCTTCTCGTGGCAGGCGTTTGTTTGCCTTATTGACGACCAGCTTGGTGGTCGGCGTGATTTCATCATTGAACGCCTTGACCTTTGCGCCGTTGACATAGAGCTTTGCGCCGTCAACGAAATTCTCGCCTTCGACAAGCAAGGTCTTTTTCTGCATCACCGCTTTGGTGATTTTGGGTGGGTTGGCGCTCTGGAAAGTGGAAGGGTTGGCGGCAATTACCTCATTGATGTTGTTCACCCACGCTAACTGGAAACACAAGTCCGGCATTGCTACAAAACTTAGTAACACCAAAGCAATTGCCAGTAACCTATGGCTTCTCATCTTCATCAACCTTCTACAAAGACTACAAAAGTGGCAAAAGTTTGCTGATGATTTTAGCATACTATCGCAGAGAATCTCATAGCTTTTTATGCCATTAAATCGGCGGTTAAATGCCAGCTACAGACAATTCTTACCAATAACTCCTATTTTCAAAGAATATTTGCAGACCCGCCAGTTTTAAGAACGCTGAAAGATGCTATTCGACAGGTTTTGATTCATCTGTACTTCTTCAACTTCAATGCGGAAATCTACCTTGCCGCCGTAACGATGGGTTATCTCAAAGGGCCACAATACAGAATTAATCGTCGTCCAGCTTGCAAATTCAAAGCGTGATTCAAGCAAATCCGTTTCGGGGTCGCTGATATTCGCGTTCGGGTTATCCGGCTCAAGATAACGCAGCACACTGACTCTTGAATTGCTTTGATTGACATAGTAGTAAACCGTGCGAATTTCAGAGGGCTGCACCTGAATCTTATCGGTTACTTCAACCTGATCATAAGTAATCGAAGAAGTAAAGTCAGTGCGCGGCGCGAGTGGCGTTGCCGGCTGGTAATCTTCTATATGTCGTCCCCGTTCCCGATATTCGGCTCCTGCCGCTCGTAAGACAAACAGGCGTTCCGGGAAGGCGCGGAGAAAGGCGCGAATGTCCCGCGCATCCTCAGCCGATATGGAAGATTGATTCTGCACCCACGCGCCCAACGCATCCACGCCATCCACTTCGTTGACGCCGCCGGTCAATTCCATTCTCATCAAATCGGGATACTTGCGGTAAATGACCACCGGAATTCTGGCGGTTTCTTTGCCGTCGTTGTCATAGTAGACCAGTTTGCCGCGCACGACGGAATCGACGATAGAGGAACTCCAACCGTGTTGGGTACGCGCCGTCTGTTCAACATCAGGTTGCCCCTGCAGGGTAGTCGCCGGAGTTGGCGTAGAAACGACTGCCATTGGTTGCGGCTTGCCGCTCTTGAATAATGCCGGAAGATGGCTTATCCAACGTCTGCCGGCGCTACTGACAACGGTGATAAACAACAAAGCGGCTGTTGTGATGGTGAGGAGCAGGAGAGTCTTTTTTTTCATAATGCTTTCCTTAATTTATGGTTTGCGGTGTCCATGATATAGATTGCGCCATCGGCAGCCGCTGCTACGCCGCGTGGCGAGCGGAATTTCGCTCTTGTGCAATCGCCGTCTTCATCTCCGCCACTCGTACCGGCTATGGTAATGACGGCGCTTGAAGTAATCGCCAGTCTGCGAATGCGGTGATTGAGGCGGTCGGCAATGTAAAGCATTTCGCCGTTTGAGGTATTGCACCAGACCAGATGATAGGGTTTATTGAAACTGGCGGCAGTCCCGGTGCCGTCCTGCGAGCCGGGACTGAGCGTACCGGCAATTCGCAGACCGCTTCCCGAAAGGTCTGTGCGATAAATGGAATGGTTATCGGCGTCGGCAATGTAGAGCAAGCCACTCGAACTGATGGAGATGCCGGTTGGTGTGGCGATACCGACGACGCTGCCGCTAAAGAGAGTTGAGGTAAAGCCTTGTTGCGTGACTTTGCGAATCAGATTGTTGTCGGTGTCAGCAACGTAGATGTAGCCACCGGCAATGGTAACGCTCTGTGGCGCATTGAACGTGCTGACATTGGCATCACCATTATTGGCTCCCGGCGTAAATGGCTGTCCGCCGAGATTACTTGCTGTCCATAATCCGCCGGATGTAGTCGGCGGCGTCAATTTGCGAATCATGTGGTTGCCGGTATCGGCAATGACCAAGGCTGACAGGTTGCCATTGGCATCGGTTAGGGCGGCAATGCCTCGCGGCGCGTTATAGCGCACCTTACCCTGCTTGTTATTATAGCCGCCGCCATCTAAGCCAGCGATAAATTGCGACAATCCGGCATTTGGTCCTTCGAGATAAACCAACCTGATTTTGTGATTGTCTGTATCGGCAACAAACAGTGTCTTATAGCTGTTGTACTTCGCCACCGCGCCATCCATCGCGCCGTTCCATTGTGCGCCGCTGCCGACGCCTTCGATATAGCCGGGTGCGCCGCTGCCGGAAAGCAGGCTGACCGTTACACAAGTGTTGCCACCACCGCCACAACCGGGCGTGGTTATGGAAACTTCGTTCGAGTAGGGCGAATCGCCGAATGTTGAGTTCAGAGCCTTGAGCCGGTAGAAGTATTGGGTATTGGCTTGAACGCCCATGGTATCGGAATAGCTTGTCATATTGGCTGCTACAGTAGCAAGCGTAGCGTATGAACCATTGCTTACTCGACGCTCTATTCTGAAGCCCTCTTCATTGTTGCTGTTGTCCTGCCAGGTGAGATTGATTTGCGAACATAGAGGCGCAGCAATGTTGGTGATGACTGGCGCAGCAGGCGGCGATCCCTGTTGCAGGGTTGTGGCATCGGCGGTATTGGAGAAGCCGGAATCGCCCAAAGAAGAGTTGAGCGCCTTGATGCGATAGTAATAGCGTGTGTTTGCCGCCAGCTCGGTATTTGGATAAGAAACCGTATTGGCGGCAACCATGGTTAAAAGGCTGAAATTGATGCCATCCAGACTGCGTTCAATTCTAAAGCCGGTTTCATTATCGCTGTTGTCCTGCCAAGCCAAGTTGATTTGCGAACTCGATACGGCAGTGGCGGTTAAGTTACTCGGAGCCACCGGAGGATTGCCGCCGCCCCCACCGCTACTTATCTGTACGCGCCAAGTCCCGCGCCCATGCGTGAAAGCGAAAAGATGTGGATTGCCATTGAAGTTGGTTATGGAGAGAGCTACTGTTGGCGCATTGGCAAACCCGGTATTCTCTCTGCCCCAAGTCGTGCCGCCATCAACCGAAACAAACACTCCGACATCTGTGCCGATGTAAAGCCTCTGACTATTTGCCGGGTCAACAATAACACAGTGAACCGGAACATCAGGAATAGCGCCGCTGCCTGTGCCATCAAGCCCTATCCATGTTTGACCGCCATTGGTGCTTTTGTAAATATGCTGGTCGGTTATTACGTCCTTAAAATTTGAGTACGTCACATAAACAGTGTTGGTGTTGTTGGGATCAAATGCAATTCCTGAAATTATAGTGTCAAGGAATCTCAGTTTGTTGATTTTAGTCCAGGTAACTTGAGATGCCGATGAAGCATTTCCATTGTTGGTATAATAGATATTTCCAGCGATGGTTCCAACAAAAACTCTATTGCTATTACCTGGGTCAACAGTTATGGCGCGTACAGGCTGAAAATTATCCAGCGATGCGCCTTGACCGGCTTGCGACCAGTTACTAGCTCCGTTATCAGTACGCCATACTTTAGCTCCGCCAAGCCATAAGCGCTGAGAGTTGTTTGGGTCCATAACAAATGTGGTTATGAAAGGCAGGAGGGTCTCATCTATCCCATTGTTTCCTGTGTAGAAGTAAGAATTGCCATTTTGTGATTTATAAATAAACCCCTGTTGCACTTCAGCATATCGCGTATCGCCTGCAGGAGTAATTGCTACATAACCGCCATCGCCGCCAAGTTGTGTCGTCCAGCTATTGGTTCCTGTTGAATCTGCGCCTTGGATCGTTCCATTATCCTGTGTTCCCCCGAAGTAAGTATTCCCTCCCGGATGCGGCAAACCGTGATAGAACTGCGTAACCCCATATCCATTATTGAGAGATGCCCAATTGACGCCGCCACTGTTGAAATTGCAGGGGTCTGCAGATACAGATGCAAGCGCATCATCGGTGCTGAAAATGCCGCCGTCATTGCCTACATACATGATTTTATTACTCGTGCCGTTGTATTGCGGGTGAAAGACGATGATATGTTGATCGGCATGAGCATAATGCGAATTATTGGTCGGAGCCCACCAGTAGGATGCCAAGCCCCAGCTAATGCCGCCATTGTCTGACCGGAAAAGGTCTATGCCTCCTGCCCAAACTTTATTTGCGTCAATTGGGTCAACCGCTACGCAATTATCGTAATTGCCTTGATGTCTAAAATAAGACGGTGAAGCACAGAACGCGCCATAAGAATTCGTAAGCAGCGCCGTATTGAAATTGGCTGGGTTAAATGGTCCTTGTACTTGCGTTTGCCATGTGCTGCCATTATCAGTAGATCGTAAAAATGCGCTTAGAAATCCTGCCTCACTCATTGCATAAATATAACTTTGATTACTTGGCGCAATTGCCATCGAGATACGAGAGCCACTACTGCCAGAATCAGAAACCACAGACCAGTTAGTTCCACCATCGGGACTACGCCAGATTTTTCCTTGCAAGACTGCAAAAACGGTATCAGCATTGAACGGTTGATCTGTGCGTACCACTATCTCGTGGCACAAAGAGTCTGCGCTTCCCACAGGCAATAGCTTTATTGGCGTTTGATAGGTTTCCTTATTCTTTTTTCTAATCAGTTGCCAAAGTCCTGAATTTGTCGCAGCATAAATGACTCTTGGGTTAGAAGGACTAACTACAATACGCCCAACCTGAGAAAAATCTCTCGTCTCTGTACCGGGAATTCTGCTCCAGGTTTCTCCGCTATCTGTTGACTGATAAATGCCAAGCCCCCGAATTGTAAGATTCGCTGGATAGAGTTCTCCGGTTCCGGCGTACAACCGTCCATCTGAAACTCTTGCCAGACTGGAAATTCCAATGTTGGGCAGTAAGTCGCCTTTTGGATTCCAGGAACTTCCACCATCAGTGGTTTTCCAAATTCCGCCTGCCACGCCTCCTGCATACATTATGTTGGGATTATTCGGATCAATCAGTAAGGCGCGGGTTCGCCCGCCAATGTTAGTGGGACCTAACGATGTCCAACTTCCAAGATTGAGTTGATTCGGCGATGAGGCAAAACTGTTTGTGGCGGTTGAGTAGACCGCCATCTTTTTCATCTGCTCATTAGCTGCCAAATATCTTTCCGATGGCAAGATTGTCGCTCCATAAGGAACGCGCTGTTGCAGGTAGTATTGCTGCGCTTCATCCGGCGAATCGAAGGTTTCCTGAGCCTCAGATTGGAGTCCCTGAAATGGTTTCAGTGAAATCAGTATTAACAATAGAATAAACAACACGAAAACAAAGAGCGAGGAAACAAGGGGCAAGTGTTTTTTCATATAGACAAACTCCCACTGGCAGGCACAGAAAGCCCTTATGCCTTCTGTAAAGAAGGCTGTTGTTTATATAGGATGATGTTTAGACAATCGGAAAACAGCTACTACAACGTTGTTGAGATACTGCCCGTTACTCTATTACTGTGAGATTGACCAAATGACTGAACGGCGGCCCTTCGACCGGAAACGCTAGCATTACACAAGGCGCATAGCCTTTTTGTCTGGCAATGTACAAGCCTTGTGCATCCGGGATGGTATCATCCAGATTATCTAACGCCTCTATGATTGGATAGCTATTACCTGGAGGCAGATATGCTGTCCAAATGATTCTTGGATCGTTGAAATAAAGTACAAACTTCTGCCCGACTTGAAGCAACACATTTTGATTCGCTAAGGTGGATTGATAGGTCAAGATCAATCCTGTGAAGAAGCCGAAGGTCTCTGAGGTTTGTCCATCCGGGGTTTGCACTTCCAAACTCACCACTTCTTCTCGTGGCAGGCGTTTGTTTGCCTTATTGACGACCAGCTTGGTTGTTGGCGTCAGTTCATCATTGAACACCTTGACTTTCGCGCCGTTGACATAGAGCTTTGCGCCGTCAACGAAATTCTCGCCTTCGACAAGCAAGGTCTTTTTCTGCATCACCGCTTTGGTGATTTTGGGTGGGTTGGCGCTCTGGGTTGGGGTTGAGATGGTTGATGGGGTCAACGGCGTGACGTGACGATTCGCCTGTGAGGTTGGCGACAATAGGAATGACAACGCCACAAAGCCGAGCCAGACCAACGCCACCGATAGCAAACTATTCCATCTCATCTTCACCAACCTCCGTTACAGAGTGCAAAGTGTTTGCCTACGATTCTACCACGCGATTTCGTTTTGAGAAGAGACATACAGCATTTCTCTTCACCTGAACTTGCTTACCGATTGATTAACAACTACCCCACTTTACAGCAGTTTCGTGAAGCGCAGTAAGTCTAATTTTTTTTTGGTTTAGATGTCAAGTAAAATCTTTGTGGCAGGCGAACTTTTTTACTGCGTCATAATAGAGCTCTCTATTATTCATTAATTTATGGTCAATCTTGTTACCTTTCAACTCACACTAAGCAAGAACGACAGAACAGAAAATCGGATTTTTTGTTAAGTATGTGGATATAAGTAGGCGGACAACATTAAGTTGAATGGCGTTGGTTTAGAGTTACGCCTGTAGGCGTGAACCTCACGCATCAAGGCGTAACTCTAAACCCTACGCTAATTCTGTCCGCCTACTTAACAGGAAATGGTAGTGCTAAAAAAGTAAGGCTGCCCTGCTGAAAAAAGCCAATAAAAATGGGGATGATTTCACATACCCAGCATTACTTTTTTAGCACTACCCTGGAAATATCGCTATCTTGAGCAGACGGCAATTTCAGGAATCCACTGCTAAATGAAAGAGCGCACATCGGTTGGTGTGCGCTCTTTTATGTCAGTTATCCGACCATCTCTAGCGTCGGCGTTTGTCACCGCCACGGTCACGTCCGCCGCCTGGTCCGCTGGGTTTTCTACCGCGCTCGCCTCCACGATCATCGCGGCGCGGCGGTCTGCCTTCGCTACGGTTGCCGACACCGTCGCCTTCGTCCTCTTCACCGCCGCCACTTGCGCCAGCGCCATTACTGCCGCCGCTGCCGCCTTCTTCCTGTAACAGGGCTTTGCGTGACAGGCGAATCTTACCGTTCGGTTCGACGTTCAACACTTTAACCAGAAGTTGCTGCCCTTCGGTCAATTCATCGCGCACATCACGCACCCGATAATCGGCAATTTCGGAAACGTGCAACAGCCCATCGGTTCCCGGCAGAATCTCAACGAATGCGCCAAAATCAGCGATGCGCTGCACCGTGCCGAGATAGGTCTTGCCAATCTCCGGCACTGCCGTCAGCCCTTCGATAATCGCCTTCGCTTCTTCGGCAGCCGCGTTGTTTGCCGAGGCAATGTTAATCGTGCCATCGTCAGCAACATCAATCTTGCAGCCGGTCTTTTCGACGATGCTGCGAATGACTTTGCCGCCTGTGCCGATAACATCACGAATCTTGTCAACCGGAATGTGAACGGTAAGGATGCGCGGCGCATACTTGCTGATTTCGGCGCGGGGTTCGGCAATAATCGCGTCCATCTTGTCGAGGATGAAGAGTCTGCTGTCGCGCGCCTGTTCCAGCGCATCGGCAAGAATCCGCGAATTCAAGCCGGTTACTTTAATGTCCATCTGTAAGGCGGTGATGCCTTGCCGTGTGCCACAGACCTTGAAATCCATATCGCCATAGTGGTCTTCGGCTCCGGCAATGTCGGTCAGAATGGCGTATTTATTGCCTTCTTTGACTAAGCCCATCGCTACTCCGGCAACCGGCGCTTTCATCGGCACACCGGCATCCAGCAGTGACAGTGTGCCGCCGCAGACCGACGCCATCGAGCTAGAGCCGTTCGATTCGGTAATGTCCGACACAATACGAATGACATACGGAAAATCAGCATCGGCGGGAATCATCGGCTCAAGAGCGCGGCGAGCCAGCGCCCCGTGTCCGACTTCGCGGCGACTGGTGCCGCCAAATCTGCCGGTTTCGCCGACCGAATAGGGCGGGAAGTTATACGCCAGCAAAAAGCGGCGCTTCAATTCGCCTTTTTCCAGATCATCGAGGTATTGCACATCTTCGCTTGTCCCTAACGTCGTCGTGACGATTGCCTGCGTTTCGCCGCGTGTGAAGAGCGCCGAACCGTGAGCGCGGGGAATCCAGCCGACTTCAATGGCAATCGGGCGAATCTCGGAAAAGCGTCGTCCGTCGGGGCGATGCTTGCGATTCAAAATATCTTCGCGGAAGACGCGCTCTTTCAAGTCAGTGAAAATTTCCTTCGCCATCTTGCGTTTTTCCGGCTCTTCTTCCGGGTAGGCGGCAACGGTCTTCTCCTTCAAGGCGTCAACCATGGCGTAG
>Ga0187894_10001047_pt1 | contig 36685 bp, 30 predicted proteins | sample GBC1701081metaG_FD_136650 | JGI IMG/M metagenome (GOLD analysis project Ga0187894, IMG submission 136650) | White microbial mat communities from a lava cave in the Kipuka Kanohina Cave System on the Island of Hawaii, USA - GBC170108-1 metaG ...
AATGGTGATTTTGAGAGAGATGTGAAGGTTGATTTATCGCAGTTCGATTGGAATTTTGGGCAGGGTAAATACGCGCGGATCGGGATGGGGTCAGGAGCCGCTCGCTCAGGGCAACGCTCGCTGAGAATAGCTTACCTCGGAGTCGACACTACCAGGTTGGAAGGAGAGATCAGCCAACTGGTTCTGGTCCGTCCGGGCGCGCGTTACCGGTTGGAGTGTTACGTTAAGACCGAGAGTTTGATCACACCCGACACGGGGCCGCAGGTCGTCGTGACCGTCCCCGATACCAAAGCCATAATCGCCACGTCAACTGCGATTCCCAACGGGTCGTCTGACTGGCAGCCAATGGTCGTGAGCTTCGTGGCTCCTTCCGAGGCGGGCGCCCTGCTGATAAGTATCAAGCAAACGCCGCGTTTCAGCTATGTCGAACCATCGAAAGGGACGATCTGGTTCGACGATTTCAGCTTGTTGGAGCAGTAATGGCGCCAAATAGAAAACAATCGGCAATTAGTCTTTGGCTGGATAGATTGATCGCTGGGGGATTGTTGTTGACCATCGTCTTCACGACGGTGGCTCTCGGTGTGGTATCGCCAATATCAGTGATGCTCTTTGAGTTGATCGTTTCCGTGTTAATGCTCCTATGGGTAATCAAAACCGTTGTTGACCGAAAGCTGGATTTGTTTATTCCACCGATAGCCTGGCCGCTGATTGGCCTCATTCTGCTAGGGCTTGCGCAGGGCGCAGCTTGGAGCGATCAGACCGGCAGGCGGTTGAGTTTATCGCTTGACGTAGAAGCGACGCGAGGGACGGTAATAGTGCTTTGTTACTTGCTAGCCTGTCTGTTGCTGGCGGCTAACAGTTTCAACCGGCGGGAACGCCTGCGACATCTCGTGCTTTTCCTCTGCGTTTACGGATTTGCCGTGGCTTTCTACGGCCTCGTTCGGTATTTCGCCCTGACCGGAAGCTTCGCCTGGTTTGGGTCAGCCGGATCGGGGTCTCTCTCCGGCACATTCGTTAATCGTGGCCATTTCGCCGGATACCTCGAACTGCTCTTCGCCATCCCACTCTCGCTCATCCTGACGCGCGTTGTCCGAGGAGAGCAACGGCTGTTGTTTGGAGCGGCGGCCATCATTATGGCCGTAACGGTGATCTTCACCTTCTCGCGCGGCGGGATGATCAGCCTGGCCGCCGAGACCGTTTTCATCACGGCGATCGCTGTCAGATACGCGAAAGGACAGGCCGGCGGTCGAACCGCAAGAAAAGGGAATTGGGGGATGGAGATCGCGGCCGTGGGCGTCATTGGCGTCGCCGTAGTGTTGGGAGTTATCTGGATCGGCGCTGAGCCGGTTATCAACCGTATCGTGACGGGAGACCCGAACAGTTCCGATTTGCAGAAGGCTCAGTCTTTCCATAGCGTGCGCGGGGCGATTTGGAAAGATACCTGGCGTCTGATTCAAAGTAACCCGGTCAGCGGCGTAGGATTGGGCGCTTTTACGACGGCTTATCCGATCTATTCGGCGGACACCGGTTTGCACGGTGTCGTCACCGCGGCCCACAACGATTACCTGCAAATTCTCGCTGACGCCGGTCTCATCGGCGGAGTGTTGCTCATCTGGTTTCTGGCCGCGTTCGCCAGGTCGCTGGCCCGTTGTTTGCGCTCGCCCGATCCTTTGCTGGCCGGCGTGGCGCTGGGTTGTGGCGCCGGGGTGGTGGGAATGCTGGTTCACAGCCTCTTCGATTTCAACCTTCAATTACCCAGCCACGCCACACTCTTCCTGCTCTGCGCCGGAGTAGTTTCACAGGTTGCCGCGATGGTTGAAGAACCCGCCTTGTCCCGCGCTGCAGCTTCCCTCGTTTCTTCCGGTCTTGTTCGTGAGGTAACGTCATGATCTTTGCCATTCATCAAAGAACGACATGCTTGAGAGCGTTGGCCTGGACGATCTTAACGCTGGCTTGGGCTGCCGTATTCATCTCGCCCCTCTACGCTCAACGAAAACCCGGCGCGCCACAGCCGGATCGCTCCGCCACTCAAACAGCGCCAGCCGGGCGGGAAATCGCCGATGAACGCGCCGGCGTGGACAGTACATACAAGATTTCACCGGACGACCTGCTGGAAATTAAGGTCGAAGACGCCCCGGAACTTTCGCGCAGCTACCAGGTGGACGCTTCAGGCCAGATCGAGATGCCCATAATCGGCTCCGTCGTGGCGAAGCAGAAGACTGCCAATGAACTGGCCCGGCTGATCGGCGCCGGATTGCGCCAGCAGGATTATCTGAATAATCCGAACGTCGTGGTCACCGTCAGACAGATCAACACCAAGACATATTTCATTCAAGGCGCGGTTCACAAATCCGGCGTTTTCCAGATTGAAGGCCGCCCCTCCTTGCTGACGATCATCGGCCTGGCCGGCGGATTGGCCGATAACCACGGCTCCACGGTTTTTGTCCTTCGACCCAACAAAACTCAGACGCAATCTCCCGGCGCTCAAGCTTCGAATTTACAAGCTAAAGTGGAGAACCAGGACTCCGGCGCCGATTCGGCGAACGCGGCGGACTACGACTTGATCAGAGTCAACCTCAGCGCTCTTTACAAAGGACAGTTTGAACAGAACCTGAAGTTGGAACCCGGAGACATCATCAACATCCCGCGCGCCGATGTCTTCTTCGTCGCCGGCGAAGTTCAGGCGCCAGGATCGTTTCCCCTGAAGGATGGTACGACGCTGCGCCAGGCCATCTCGCTCGCTCAAGGGTTGACCTTCAAAGCCCGCGGCGGCGATGGCACCATCTTCCGCGAAGAACCCGAGAGCGGACGCCGGCAGGAGATCAAGATAGACATCGGCGCGGTGATGAACGGCAAGAAAGAAGACATCCCGATCCTGGCCAACGACGTCATCATCATCCCCAACAGCCGCACCAAATCCGTGGGAGGCGCAATCCTGATGGCCCTGGGCATCAACTCCGCGCGCCTCCCAATGCGTTACTGATCGTGCCCAAGGAATACCAAGATGTCGGAAGAACGTATAACTCTGGAAAGAGTCCCGCCCGCGAACGCGATTCTGAAACCGCAGAATAACTACCTGGAACCGTACTATCCGGATGGCAGCCCCTATGGCTCGAGCTACGGGAAGCAGGGAGGGATTGCCATCCTGCGCGAGTGGCGGCGCATCATCTATCGTCACAAATGGCTGATCCTCTCCATCGTCCTGGTGGCCATGCCTTTCATCGTCATCCAGGCCTACCGCGCCAAGTCTATCTACCAGGCGACGGCGACCATCGAGGTCAGGCGCGAGGAGAGTTCTCTGGCCAAGGGCAGCGATGTTTATTACTACGACGCCTACGACAACACCAAATCCGAAGCTTTCATCATCAAAAGCCAGCCGGTGATCAAAAATACGGTCGTCAGCTTGAAGCTCGATCGCGACTCGCGCTTCCTCGACGTGACCACGAAACGCTCGGTGTGGGAAGCGATCCTGGCAATCAAGGGCAGACTCGGGCTGGAGCGGAAGGCCGCGAAAGAATCAGGCAGGGAAGTTGGGGCCGTTGATAGCCCTGTGGGACAAGATGCCATCTTGTCCCACAAAAAGGAACTCCAGAAAGAATCGCCGGAATCACAGGCCGATCGCGCGCGGCTGGCGCCTTACATCGGGGCGCTCGGCGGTAATTTGAAAGTGGAAGGAGTGCGGGACACGCGGCTGATGAAGCTCTCCTTCACTCACACCGACCCGGAGATCGCCGCCGCCGTCGCCAATGGCGTGGCCGACAGTTTCATCAAACATAACTTCCAGGCCAAGACCGCGCGTTTCACCGACACCTCGAGCTGGCTCGAAGAATCAACCCGCAAGCTCAAGGCTCAGGTCGAACAGGCCGAAGCCGCGCTGGCCAATTACAGCCGCCTGAACAACATCTTCTCGCTCGAAGGCAAAGAGAACCTGACCGCCGAAAAGCTGGTGCGGTTGCACGACCAGGTCATGCGCGCCGAGACCGACCTGTTGCTCAAACAATCGCTTTACGAAGAGGTCAAACGGGGCCGCGTCGCCCAACTGCCCGAAGCCTTCGCCGACCCGAAGACGGCGGAGTTGAGAAAGTCGCTCAACGAACTGGCGGTGACGGCGTCGCAAGTGGGCGTCAAGTTCGGAGCGAAACATCCGAGGCTGATCGAGCTTCGCCAGCAGATGAACACCATCCAGGAGCAGATTGACGCGAACCGCTCGATGCTCGAAGAAAGACTCAAGGCCGATTACGAGCGCGCCGTCCGCGAAGAAGATTCGCTCAAAGCCGCGCTCAACCAGGCCAAGACCGAAGCCGTGCAGCAGAACCAGGCGGCCATCCAATACAGCGTCCTCCAACAAGACCTGGTCACCGCCAAATCGCTCTACACCGATTTTCTCAACAAAACCAGCCAGGCCAACATCCAGCGCGCCGAACAGTACAACAACGTCCGCCTGATCGAAGCGGCCGAGCCGCCCGGCGGGCCTGTCGGCCCAAACCGCGCGCAAGCGATCATGATCGGCTTCCTCATCAGCCTGGCTTTCGGCGTCGGACTGGCCTATCTGCTCGAACGGCTCAATACCACCGTCAGGAACGTCGAAGACGTCAGCCGCGCCACCCAATTGCCGACCCTGGCCGTCATCCCGTCTTTGGAAGACAAATCTCTTCCGGCCAAGCGAAAGGTGGGCGGCGAACTGAAAGACGCGAGCGACGAAATCGCGCAGGTCTTGGATCCTTCCGCCAAAGCGATCCTTGCGGATACAACCACGGACTTCTCAGCGGCCACCGAATCGTATCGGATGCTCAGGACATCGGTCTTGCTCTCGACCGCGGAACACCCGCCCAAAACCATCCTGGTCACCAGCGGCCAGCCCGGCGACGGCAAAACCACCACTGTCTACAACACCGCCATCGCTTTCACCCAGTTGAAAGCTCAGGTCCTGGTTATTGATTGTGACATGCGCAAACCGAGAATCCATTCCATGGCGCGAATCAAACGGGAGCAGGGACTGTCAACTTTCCTGTCGAGCGGCGGCAACCTGTCGGAGTTGATCAAGCAGACGCCGATGCCTTACCTCTCGATCCTCCCGTGCGGCCACATCCCGCCCAATCCGTCCGAGTTGATCAGTTCGGATAAAATGAAAGAGATGCTGAGCTTCCTGTCGGAACACTACGATTACATCTTCATCGACTCGCCGCCGCTGGTCACAGTCACCGACCCGCTTATCCTTTCGACCCTCGTGGACGGCGTCATCCTCGTGGTCAAAAGCGGCAAGAGCAAGAGCGAGATCGCGCGCCGCGCCTGTCAGGACCTTTCCGGAGTGGGAGCCAAGATATTGGGAGTCGTGCTGAACGATCTGAACGTGCGGCATGAAGGTTACGATTACTATAACTACTCGCGTTACTACTCGGATTACATTGATCACGCGAAGAGCAACGGCGCGGGCGCGTGAACGTAGCCGGACAATTGACCCCTCTCCCGTAGAGTGATACTTTGCTTGCGATGAAGGATGCTGAAGGAGGGAATTCTGCTGTGAAAATCAGTCCGGGCGAAGCCGCTGCGCTCGTTCGCGGACGTGATGTGATATGCGCGAAATTTTTCCTGAGTGATAGAACCAAGTTGAGCAAGGTATGGCCAATCGAACGGCTTTGGAGCTTACAACTGAAGAGAAGCTGGCATATCGCCCCGGCGCAGTAATCGAGCGGCGTCAGCAGTCGGATAATCACCAGCAGGAAGAACGCTGGCAGCAAGCTCGACGACTGGCTCCTCAAGCGGCCAAAATACTTTACGAAGAATTTAGCGCCGCTCGAGTCTTGCTTTTTGGCTCGGCGGTTCGGCAGCTCTGGTTCACGCCGTGGTCTGACATTGATTTAGCTGTCTGGGGCATTCCATCCGAACAATTTTACGCTGCGGTCGCAGCCGTGACGGGTCTCAGCTCTGAGATACAAGTGGATATCGTTGATGCGGAACATTGCAGCCCGGCGTTAAGGACCGTCATTGAGCGGGATGGCATAGAGTTGTGAACGACCAACTACTCCAACTTTCCGAGCGGATTCGCAATGAACTTGCAGAACTGCAGCGTGTTCTCCGGCGCGCAGAGGAAGGCTGGAAGCGCGCCCAACAATCCGCCGCCGACTACTATCTTGATGGCGTTACTTTGAATCTGCACGGCTTCTATAATGGTTTGGAACGGAGTAGGCGCGCCGTCATTGTTTACCCGAGTCCAAGCAGAACTGCTAGCTTTTGCAGAATTGCTGGAGCAACAGACGTAAAACGTGATTTTCGTCCCTGAACCCCCTCGCATCTTCAAGTTCAGGAATTCGCTTTGGAATCTCAATTCTCCAATCCCAAATTCTGCTTCCCGTAATTATCTGGCCGGCGATTGAACTCTAAACCAAAATGACTCCCTCACCTCAGGCGATCGAAATATTGCGATGGGAGCAGGTGCGGCGCTGGAGCCTGACTCTGGCCGAGTTCGGCGTAGCGCAAATAGCCGTGCAAGCTCTGACCGCGCTGGCCGGCATCCTGATCATTCGCTCGATGTCCAAGCCGGAATACGCTCTCTTCGCGATCGCCAATTCGATGCAAACCACCTGCAACCTGCTGGCCGACCTGGGAATCGGGATCGGCGTGCGATCAATCGGCGGCAAGGTCTGGGCCGATCCGTTCCGCTTCGGCCAATTGATGAACACCGCGCTGGGATTGCGGCGCAAGTTTGCGATCTGTTCGCTCGGCGTCTGTCTGCCGATTGCGGGCTGGATGCTGTGGCGGAACGGAGCGACGCCATTTTACGCCGTGGTATTGTGCGCGGTTGTGGGAGCGAGCGTTATCCCTTTGCTGAGCGCGTCGGTCTGGGGCATCAGTCCGGGATTGCACGGAGAATACCGCCGCATGCAGAAACTCGATCTGGGCAATGCGGCGTTGCGGTTGCTGTTGATCGGCGCTTTGACGCTCACCCGGCTCAGCGCCTGGCTGGCGGCGCTGGTCGGAGTCGTGACGAACTGGATTCAATCGCTGGTTCTGCGGCGCTGGGCGCGGGAAAAAGCCGACTTCCTGGCCCCGTCGAGCGTGGACGACCGGCGCGAACTGACGCGGCTTTCTGTGCGGTCATTGCCCAACGCGATCTTCTTCTGCTTTCAAGGTCAGGTGACTCTGCTGATTCTCACATTGGTTGGCAGCCCAACAGGCATTGCGGATGTTACAGCGCTCGGGCGTATCGCGGTACTGTTCTCAGTCTTTTCGGTGGCATTCGCCAGTGTGCTTGCGCCGCGATTTGGGCGTTGTCAGGATCCTGCGCGGTTGCCGCGACTTTACCTGCTGCTTGTCGGTGGAACAGTATTGGCGCTTCTTCCCCTCGCCGCTTTTGCCTGGGTTCTGCCAGAACCGTTTCTCTGGTTGCTGGGCGGCAAATACGCCGGGCTGGAGAGAGAATGCGGCTTGGTCGTCGCAGCAGGGTGCATCGGACAGATTGGTGGTGTGATGTGGAGTCTTAACGGCAGCAAGGCGTGGATTCGCGTGCAATCGTCATTCTTCATTCCGGCGATTCTGGCTGCACAGGCAGTGGCGGCTCTTTGTCTTGACCTTCGGCAGTTCCACGATGTGTTAATTTTCAACTTGGTCACCGCTGCGTCAACGTTTCCGATCTATGCGCTCGACTCGTGGCTTGGCCTCCGTAGCGCATCTTTAAACTCATTAGCTGTTGGCCGATGACAAATTACTTGCCTGAATCCCAAATGAACGCGCCAGCCAACATAAGATCAGGGCTGGCTCCCAATCAAGGCAAGCAGTATGAAGGCGACAATCTGGCCGTTCTGGAATTGATTCCTGACAGTACCCTGACGGCGCTGGATGTTGGCTGTGGCAAAGGCGGTACAGCAGCCCTGCTGGCACGCAAGGGCATCGCGGTCGACGGAGTATCTTGCGACACAGAAGAGCTTGCAGCAGCCGGTAAAGTGTGCCGTCGCGTAATCCAGTGCGACGTGAGTTACGGCCTCCCCGGCTTGGTTGCGGAGAGTTATGATTGCATTCTGTGTTCTCATATTTTGGAGCATATCGCGTACCCACAACAATTGTTGCAGGATATTCACCGCGTTCTACGAAAGGACGGAACGTTGATCGTAGTAATACCCAACCTGTTTTTCTGGAGTGATCGCCTTAAGTTGCTGATGGGTCGTTGGGAATATCAACCCTTCGGCACATTCGATTACACTCACCTCCGATGGTATACCCGAAAATCTCTGGTTGAGCTGATAACAAGCCACGGATTCGTGGCAGAGAAGTTTTTCGCTCTGGGATGGATGCCCTTTCCAGGATTGAAATATCTGATTGGTTCCAATCTGCGTGCCCGGCTAAATGTACAAGCCGCAAGGTGGCTCCCTGGGCTATTTGGTCAGCAGCTTTACTTTAGCTTCAGAAAACCAGCGCCGAGTTGTCACGAGGTTTAGGGCTTGTATGATTTCGCTTAAGCGTAGCGAGGCAATGTATGTCTGATAAATTCTCTGTGCTCGTGACTGGCGCTGCCGGATTTATTGGTTCGCACGTCGCGGACCACTGCTTGAAGCTTGGCTTCGACGTTGTCGCCACTGATGACCTGTCGGGTGGCTTTTTGGAAAACGTTCCCAAGGATGCGGCATGGACAAAGGGAGATTTGCGCGATCCGGCGTTTGTCGCATCGCTCTTTGCCGGGCGGCGTTACGATTACGTCTATCACTTGGCGGCTTATGCGGCGGAAGGGCTTTCCCATTTCGTTCGCCGCTTCAATTACCAGACCAACCTCGTCGCCAGCGTGAACCTCATCAATGAAGCCGTAAAAAGCGATGTCCGTTGCTTCGTCTTCACCTCTTCCATCGCCGTCTATGGCCGCAACCAAACGCCGATGACCGAGGAGATGACGCCAATGCCGGAAGACCCCTACGGCATTTCCAAATATGCGGTGGAACTGGACCTCCGCGCCGCGCGCGAAATGTTTGGCCTGGATTATGTGATCTTCCGTCCGCACAACGTCTATGGCGAGCGCCAGAACATTGCCGACCGCTACCGTAACGTTATCGGCATCTTCATGAACCAGGCGCTTCAAGGACAGCCGATGACTGTTTTCGGCGATGGCTTACAGACGCGCGCCTTCTCGCACGTGGACGACGTTGCGCCGCTGATTGCACGCGCTCCGCTCGCGCCTGAGGCTATCAATCAAGTCTTCAACGTCGGCGCGGATACGCCATACACCATTCTCCAACTCGCTGACGAAATTGCGGCGGCTTTCAAAGTCAAACGTAATGTGCGACACCTCGCCGAGCGCAATGAAGTGGCGCACGCGTTTTCCGATCATTCAAAAGCGCAAGGAGTGTTTAGCCCGCCCGCGCCGATTGATCTGCGCGCCGGTATTCGGCGAATGGCCGAATGGGTGAAGAGCCGCGGGTCGGCGCGCCCGATCACTTTCTCAGGTATCGAAGTGGCCAAAAATCTTCCGTCTTCATGGCAGGTCTAAAATGACGCGTAAGCTGCGGATCGGTTATGTAACAACAGGCTCGGCTCAATGTGTGACCAATTGGTCAGGCTTGGTCAAATACATACGAAGCGCGCTTGTTGATTGCGGTCACGAACTTCATGATGTGGATTGCATCACGCCCGCCGTGCCAATAAAGACGCGGATACGAGGATGGCAGGCTCGTTTCGTGTTTAAGAAGACATACGGCTATGACCGAGATGTGCTTCTGGCCCGAAGTTTTGCAAAACAAGCCGAACGCAAGCTCGCGGGATTGCGACTGGACTGTATTGTTGCGCCTCGCACCTACCCCGTCGCCATGCTGGAGACAGACCTGCCGGTCGCAAGTTGGGGAGACGCGACGTTCCATGCTCTGATGGAACTCTATCCGGGTTATGCCGAAATCTCAGGCGACTCAATCCGACAGGGGCACTATCTCGAACGCCGAGCAATTCAAAAATGCCGCTTCCTCGCTTACGCTTCTGAATGGGCGGCAAATGATGCGATATCTTTCTATCAGGCCGATCCCCGCAAAGTTGCCGTGATCCCGTTTGGAGCGAATTGTCCTCCGCCTTATTCGTCTTTGGCAGAAGCCACCGCCGCCATTGAAGCCAAGCCGGCCACCCCTTTCAAGATGCTTTTTGTTGGGGCGGAGTGGGAACGCAAGGGTGGTCCTCTCGCATTGTCTATTCAAGCGGAATTGAGGCGTCGTGGAATCCAGTCTGAGTTATGGATTGTAGGTTGCAACCCGTTTAGCGGCGACGCCCCGCCCGGCGTCAAATGCTTTGGCCGCTTGGATAAATCCAAAGCTTCTGAGATGGCAACCTGGCACAACTGTTATCGCAACAGCCACGTATTCTTGATGCCGACCAGGGCTGAGTGCTTCGGAGTGGTCTTCACGGAAGCGGCGTCGTTCGGTCTTCCGAGCGTAGCTACAAGGGTTGGCGGGGTGCCTGACGCTGTCGCAGATCAGACAAGCGGATTTCTGTTCGCGCCGGAAGACGGATTGGGACCTTACTGTGATTTGCTAGAGAAACTCGCTTCTGATTCCGCTTTCTTGAGGGAGATGGCGTTAGGCTCTTATACCCACTACCTGAGCGCGCTGAATTGGCGGCAATCAGGTAAGAGATTTACGGAACAACTGCTCGAACTACTATATGGCCATCTCGGTAATTGTTAGCAATTTTAACGGGGCACGCTACCTGCCCAAGCTCCTTGAGTCGCTCAAGTCACAGCAGGGCGTTACGCTCGAAATAATTATCGTGGATCGTCACAGCACAGATGAGTCTGCGGCCATCCTTGCGCAACATCCTGATGTCAGGGTTGTGAAAGAGCCGCCTGAATCCGGCCTCGTGGCGGGCTACCATGCCGGAGTGCCGCATGCGCGCTATGAACATCTGTTTTTCTGCAACGAAGACATGTGGTTTACGCCCGATTGTCTACGGAGACTGGAAGAGCATTTGAATATTGGCGTCCGCGTTGGTGCCGTAATGCCAATGCAATTGACCTATGATGGGAATGCCGTGGTCAATACAGGCATTTGGTTTAGGAAAGACAGTTGGTCTCGCGCAAACCCCTATCCCTTCCGCGGTTCTGTCTGGGAAGTTCCGAAATGTCCGGCAGTTGTTTCCGGTATCAACGCCGGCGCCTGTTTGATACACCGACAAGCCTACAGTGAGGTGAGCGGATGGGATACAACGTTTTTCCTGGATTATGAAGATATGGATATTTCCATCCGATTGTGGCAGCAGGGGTGGCTTTGCCAGGTAGACCCCCAGGCTATCGTTTATCACGCTGTCGGCGCGTCTAACGAAAAGGTCATCGAGAACGGACGCTCTACGGTGGGCCGTAAGCGATACATTTGCTCATTTTCCAATCAATTGGTCATTGCCTGGAAATACTTTTCTGGCTGGTTATTGCTGCTTCCGTTGCTCCTATGGGTGGACCGTGTCTGTCGTGATTTCCTCAAAGGGCGATTCTCCTCAATCTGGCTTGATCTCGAAGTTGCGAAACTCTGTTTGAAGAGGCTACCTAGCCTGGTGCGATTTAGGCGCGAGAATCGCAATTGGAACAGGATACGACCAGGGCAAAAGTTTTTTACCGAACCATCATTTGACTTCTCAGCCCTGATCGGTGACAAGGGGTAACTGTTCTGGCGGGAATTGATTTTGATTAAAGATCTGATTCATCAAGATGGCAAGGCGGTGAAAAGTTCTTCTTTTGCATTATTCAGCGATTCCTGCATGTTGCCAGGGTTGCGCGTTACGCTGTTCAGCCTAATTGAGAATTTGGATAAGGAAAATATCCCTGAATTCAATTTGTTTTACGAAGGACTAAGTTCCCGCGATATCGAATCTCTCAAAACATCATTATGTGTCCTTGGGCGCCCTTTTCGGTTAAATACCTACGAATTTGCACCTTGCATAGTGAGTGGCTTCAAGACCTTGCATGGAAACTTGATGACCTATGGACGCTTATTCCTAAGCCGGTTGCTTCCTCATCATTCAAAGGTTACTTATCTTGATTGCGATCTTGTTGTCACCGGTGATTTGTCAGAACTCGATCAGTTTGATCTATCAGGTTATCCATTGGCTGCGGTATCAAAAGGCACCTTCCGAACCGCTTTGGAGTGGCCAGTATGTCAATCGCTCGGTTACTCTCTTGACGCTCCTTACTTCAATGCTGGTGTGCTTGTGTTAAACCTGGATTGTTGGCGGACGGAAGACTTGCTCGGTGAGTGCATAGATTTCGCTACCAAACACTCAAAGTCGCTATTTACCGCAGATCAAACTATCCTCAACTTTGTCTTCTACAATAACTTCGCCAGGCTACCTGAGCGATTTAATCGGGAGTTATATCCAGACTCACCATTAGTCGGTGAAATATCCAGTGGTGTCTATCATTTCGCTGGCTCTCCTAAACCATTCGATCCGTTTGGTCGCTACTTGCACCGCAATTGGGAATTATTCAATAACTATGAACAACGCATCGGTTTTCAAGAACCATTTTACACAACATTTAGGGATCTCAGACGTCTTCGCAGAATAGCGTGGATAGCAAAGGCGAGTGCTCGACAGGCTCTAAAACAGATACGCCAAAAATAATATGCAGTGTTTCTACAAGTACTTTCTCTCACTGCTTCCTCGTTCCTCAGATACTACGAGCAGACGTTCAACCAGTCTTCGCGAGCGGTTGCGTGGGAGGTAACTGGCGCATGAAAAGCGGGATCACGGTCGCCTACAGCGGCGTCCACCAAGTCTACCAATTGGCCCTGGCGGCTGAAGAGTCGGATCAACTCGACCGATTTTATTGCTCACTGTATACGGCAGCGGGGAAATGGGGTGGTTGGCTGGCGCGTGTGCTTGGCTCCGACGCGCTGCTCAACCGGCGCGTGAACGGCCTGTCCACGGAAAAGGTAAGCGAACATCCCTGGCCGTTCCTGTTCCATCGTTTGAGACAGTCCGCAGGGCTGGCCGGGGCAAGGGACTGGGAGCAGGCCAATTTTCGCTTCGACCGTTGGGTGGCGCGCTGGTTGAAGCAAAGTGATAGCCGAATTTTCGTAGGGGTTGAGACGTGCGCGGCTGAGTCGTTTATGGCAGCTCAGGAGCGGGGGATGATTCGCGTGCTTGATTGTCCGCAGGTTCATCCGGCGTTTTTGCAAAATGAACTCGCGGCTGCGGCGAGGGCACTGGGCTTGACTTGGCAAGTGAAGTTCGATTCGGACGAGATGTTGAAGCGGAAGCAGATTGAATTCGAGTTGGCGGATTACGTCCTGACGCTCTCCGAATTGCATACCCGCAGTTACACGAGCAATGGAGTACCGCCTGAGCGAGTGGTTGAAATCCCGCTGTGGGCTGACCCCGCTCTCTGGTACCCGCCGGAAATGCGCCGCGAGCGGAAGACTGGTTTGTTGCAGACGCTCTTTGTCGGCGGCGTCAACTTGCGCAAAGGCATCCCTTATTTGCTGGCGGCCAGCCGTCAATGCCGTGGCCGGATAGACTTAAAACTGGTAGGCAGCCCATCGCGGGAAGTGGAGAAGTTTCTGGCGGAATTCCGTGAGGATTTCACGATTGTTGCGCCCGTGTCCAAGCCGGAATTGCGGTCGCTGTACTGGCAGGCGGACGTGTTGGTGTTGCCGTCTCTGGTGGATTCGTTTGGTTTCGTGGCGATGGAGGCGATGGCGTGTGGTCTGCCGGTCATTGTTTCAGACAATTGCGGCGTGCCGGTTCCTGACCCTGCCTGGCGGGTACCGGTCAGGGATAGCGCAGCGCTGGCGCGGCGGCTGGAATATTACGCGACGAACCGGGATTGGTTGCAGTGTGATGGTGAGATTGCCCAGCAATTTGCACGGCAGTTTACGCCGGAGCGTTACCGGGCGCAGATCAAAAGATTCTATCGGCGACTTTCGGAGTTAGAAGTAGGCGCCGAAGCCGAAGCTGACAAAAACTTGGTTGGATTGAAGTGAACGACACCAACTTGATTTCAATAGTTCCGCGGCTGCCGCCTTTGTCCGGCGGGGTCGGCGATTATGCGTTGAAATTGGCCGGTTTTTTGTGCGAGAACGTTGGCGTCAACACGCGTTTCATTGTCACCGACCCGGCGTGGCGGGAAACGGACAGGGTTGAGAGGTTTGAGGCCAACCATCTGCCTGTGAGATCGCCCAGCGCATTGATCAATATGCTGTCGAGCGGGGAAGCCGCCAATGACGCCGTTCTGTTGCACTACTCCGGTTACGGCTACGCTCGGCGCGGCTGCCCTTTTTGGCTGGTTAAGGCGTTGGAGCAGTGGCGGGGCGCGGGCCGTGGGCGGGCTCTCATCACGATGTTTCATGAACTTTATGCCTGGGGGCCGCCCTGGACGAGTTCCTTCTGGCTGTCGCCGCTGCAAAAACATCTGACCGCGCATCTGGCGCGCGTAAGCGATCAATGGCTGACCAGCCTGGAACATTTTGCCGAGGTTGTCCGCCGCTTGACCGCAAACGAAACGGCTTGCGCGTATCACCTGCCGGTTTTTTCCAACGTCGGCGAGCCGGTCGCCCCGCCGCCGCTCGCCGCTCGCCGCCGCCGGCTGGTTGTCTTCGGCACTGACGGACGCCGCCTTGAAGTTTACCGAAAGTCCACCGCTGACTTGAACCGCATCTGCCGGCGACTTGGCATCGAAGAAATCCTTGATGTTGGGCAACCACTTGATTTCGATTTTGCCGGCCTCCTTGACCACCCGGTTGTGATTTGCGGCGAATTGTCTGGCTCAGAGGTCAGCCGGTTATTGCTTGACGCGGTAGCAGGGGTAATTGATTACCCAGCCGCGGCGCTGGGGAAATCGGGAATTTTCGCCGCATATTGCGCGCATCGGGTGATTCCGTTTTTGGCCAATCACGGCGATTCGGCGCCGGCGGACGGACTCGAACAAAACCGCCATTACTGGCCAACAGATATTGCGGATGATCGACTCAACCTGGATGCCGGACAGACGATCGCCGACAACGCTTTCGCCTGGTATCAAACTCACAATCTCTCTGTTCATGCGACTGCGCTCGCAAATTGCCTTTACGGCAATGGACAACCAGCAAACCGCGTATTGTCGCCAACGCCTCCCTCGCCTGCGGTTAAACCTCGGGTGTTGATGGTCGCTGCGCAACCGACGCAAACGCCCGCGCCTTTGCGCAGACTGGCGCAAGACGCGCGGGTGGAAACAATGACGGCTTATTGTAGCCTGCCCGACGCGAAACTCTGGCGTGACCCCGAACATCTGACCAAAGAGGCGTTCGACGTTCCCATGCTCGACGGGTATCCGTGGATACAATTACGCAATCATTCACCGCTGCCTTGCCTCAGCCGGTTCTACGGCTTAATCAACCTGGGCGTCATCAAGCTGGTCAGGCGATACGATTGCTGTATCGTTTATGGGCACGCCTATGTCAGTTTCTGGCTCGCCATTGCGACGGCTAAGCTCTGCCGCAAGCCGCTGATACTGACGACCGATGCGACTTACATCGAATCGCAGTACGGCGGGGGTTGGAGAGCTACGATCAAGAAAAGAATTCTGCCCTTTCTGTACAACCGCGTGGCCGATCTGGTGTTGGTTCCTTCAACGCTGTCCAAGCGTTTTATCTGCTCGCTGGGCGTGCCGGAAGAACGCGTGGTAATTACTCCTTACGTTGTGGACAACGACGCCATCGCCGCCGTGGCCGCCCGAACCGACCGCCAACGGATCAGAGCCGAGTGGAAGATACCGGCGGATGCGCCGGTCGTTGTCTTCTGCGCCAAGTTTCTGCCACGCAAGCGCCCGCAAGACGCGCTGCAAGCCTTCGCGCGGGCGCAAGTGGCTGACGCTTTCCTGGTTATGGTCGGTGACGGCCCCTTGCGGGAAGATTTGCAGGCGGAAGCAAAACGGTTGGGGATCGGAGAGCGCGTCAGGTTTATCGGGCTGGTCAAATATTCGCGCTTGCCGGAAGTTTACGCGGCGAGTGACGCGCTGGTCTTTCCCTCCGAACACGAACCATATGGGTTGCCGGTCAACGAAGCGATGATCTGCGGGATTCCGGCGATTGTCAGCGACCGCGTCGGGGCTGGCTACGATCTGGTGGAACATGGCGGAACGGGTTTTGTGTACCCGTCCGGTGAGGTCGAGCGGCTGGCAGAGATTCTGCGGGACATTCTGTCAGACCCAGTTGGATTAAGGCGAGCGGGCAAAGCTGCTCGCGAACGAATGCGAACATGGTCGCCGCTAGAGAATGCGGAAAGTACGATTCGTGCAATTGAAATAGCTTTGCTCAAATTGAGCCGGTTTGGCTCACCACCTAGCCTGAGATGACATACGTAACCCGAATAAATTGGGTGAAAAGATCGCCTGCCTCACTGTTTCGCAGAGCGCTGAACAAGCCGGAGTATTGGTTTCGGCCAAGTCAGCTTCTTCGAAGAGCGCAGATTACTTGGGGGCGCTATTCGCAAGGCGCTCCAGTGGATGTTCGCTTGCCTTGGGGGATTAAGCTTGCCATTAACCCTCGCGAGACGATCGGGAAAAGCCTGCTTACCTTAGGAGTATACGAACTCGCGGTATCCGAGACCTTGTGGCGGCTGACTGACGTTGGCGATTCTTGCCTCGATATAGGCGCCAATATTGGTTATACGACCAGCTTGCTTGCGGCAAGAGCGGAGAAATCAGGGAAGGTTTTTAGCTTCGAGCCGCACCCCGTTGTGTTTACACGGCTCGAAGCGAATCTTCAAAGTATGGTTGAAGGTAGAAACGGCCAGAACTATTCGCCTGTTATTTTGGTTCAATATGCGATTGGCGCTAGCGACGATGAGGTGGAGTTATTCGAACCTGAGGGCTTTAAAGAGAATGAAGGCATTGCGTCGCTAGCGAACGTAACCCGGCAGCCTATTGCTGGTGAAATCAAACATCGTGTCCATCTTCGGCGGTTGGATACCATATTTCACGGCGACGAGAGTTTTGGCGTTGTAAAGATTGATGTTGAAGGGGCGGAACTGGAAGTTCTCCACGGCGCAGAAAGGTTATTGGCACGGAGAAAGATTCGGGACATTGTAGTTGAAGATTTTCAACCGTTCCCTTCAGAGACTTCTGCGCTTTTGCATCGCTATGGCTACAGGATTTACCGCTTGGTTAAGACTATATCTGGGCCTGTCATCTGGAATCCATCAGACCATAGTGTAAAGAACGTTTCGTTACCTTGGGAGTCAGTAAACTATCTTGCCACACTCGATCCTGATCGAGCTTTGGTTCGGTTTCGCCAGCGAGGCTGGCTTTGCTTAAGAGCCAAATCTTAATTTGCCCACGTGCGTACACTGCTTCACACACGCTTCTATCCGAGTATTGGAGGTATTGAGACCGTCGCTTATCTCTTGACGCGCGAGTGGCAGCGCGCTGGCGAGGAAGTGATAGTAGCATCAGATGTCTCGTGTACAGCAGAACAAATTCGGAGCTTCCCGTTCCCGGTATTTTACCAGCCGAGCCCGTTAAAATGGCTTACATTGTTGCGATGGTGTGATGTTTACCTGCAGTTCAATGTCAGTTTGAAAGCCACCTGGCCATTGTTGCTAATCAGGCGTCCGTTGGTGGTCTGTCACCACGGTTATTACTGGCTCACGCGCAACGGCGAACGAGATTGGAAAGAGAGACTTAAGATTCACATTGCCTCCGGTTCATCCAATATTTTCGCGAGTTCTGCGATCGCAAAAGAAGTAGGCGTGCGAGGGATGGTAATACATGATCCTTACGACGACGATCTATTTCGCTCGGATGAGACTGCGCCGCGCGACACAGAATTGGCGTTTGTCGGCCGGCTTGTGTCAGACAAAGGGGCGGATCAACTTCTTCGGGCGATAGCCAGGCTGAAGAACAGGGGGTTGGCTCCCAAACTTTCAATTATCGGCGATGGCCCGGAACGTCCCCAGCTTGAGAAGTTGTGCTCTGAACTGGATTTGAGTGACCAGGTCCGGTTTCTTGGCGCAAAGTCGCAATCTGAACTCAGCGTGCTGCTTCGGCGTCATCGAATTCTCGTTGTGCCTTCATTGTGGGCTGAGCCATTCGGCGTGGTTGCTTTGGAAGGGCTTGCTTCGGGGTGCGAAGTGATCGTGTCTGACAAAGGCGGATTGCCAGAAGCCGCCGGTTCCTGCGGCCTGACCTTCCCCAATGGTGACGTCGAAGCGCTCGCTGAAAAGCTGGAGATGGCTTTGGCGGATCGAAACACCGCCTCCAAGCCATGCGGAGATGTGGAATCGCACTTGGCGAAACACCGGCCGGGTTTTATCGCCAAGCGTTATCTTGAAGTAATGAGGCAGGCATTGTCATGAGTCTCAGCACAGCGATGTTTGGCGCCGCGATCCTGATCATCCTCTCAACCTGGGATTGGAGACGGTCAGTTAAAATCGCACTGATACTGGCCGTCATTGAAGGCGCAATCCGAAAGTGGGTTCTTCCGGAAGCCAGCGACCTGGTCTATTTCGCGAAGGACGTGGTGTTGCTTGGGGCATACCTGCGTTACTTTGTTTTAGATCAGACGCGCAGCGTGACAGAGAAGTTTTCAGGGGTGAAGGTTCTTCTATGGATTGCGACTGTGATCGTCATTCTTCAGGCATTCAATTTGAGACTCGGCTCCGTTGCTGTCGGCGCGTTCGGTCTCAAGGCTTATCTGTGGTATGTCCCGCTCTGCTTCATGGCGCGAGATTTATTCCGCTCCGCCGAAGAACTGCAAACGTTTCTCAAATGGTATTTATTCTTGGTTATCCCCGTCTGTAGTTTGGGCGTGCTCCAATTCTTTTCACCTTATGACAGCCCCATCAATACTTACGCAGGCGCGAGCAGTGCGACGGACGTGGCGACTTTTGCTGTGGAAGGCAGGGAAAATCGGGCACGCATTACCGGAACATTTTCTTACATCTCTGGGCATGTCACGTATCTTTTCGTATGCCTGTCGTTGATAGTTCCCCTGCTGGCTTCAGGGCTTCGCAAAACCTGGCTCGTTTTCGTAATGGCGGAGTTGGCGTTGGTGGCGGGTAACATGTTTATGTCCGGTTCCCGAGGGCCGGTGTTGATGGGCGTGATCTTTGTCGCCTGTTTTCTGCTCCTCAACCAGACGACAAAGAAGCGGAATGAACGATCTGTGGTTGTTCCGCTGGTATTGGCAGGCGCGGCGTGTGTGGTGGTCAGCATGTATTGGTTTGGTGAAGCGATGGATATGTTCTGGGCGCGCGCGACGAACGCGGATGATTCAAGGGCGCGCGTGACGAGCGGCTTTGTCGAACCGTTTGAGTATTTGCTCGACGTAGAGACCGAGGTAGCCGGTTATGGCGCAGGCGCGACCCATCCTGGCGGCGCGGCGCTGAGAAGACGCCTGGATTTGCCTGATGCGCCCGAGCTGCCCCCGGGCGCTGAGAACGAGACCTTTCGTGTATTGCTGGAACTGGGGTTGTTTGGGTTCGCGGTGTGGTACGGCTTGAGGTTGTATCTCATCTGGGCGCTCTGGCGCACGTGGCGGCAGCTTCAATCGCAGTTTTTGAAGCATCTGGCTTGCGCAGCTTTTCTGGTGCATCTCTTTCAATTACCAGGTCAGGTCGTCCTGAACCACACACTCGGCGTCTACTTCTGGCTTATGGCTGGCTTCATTTATTTGTTACCGCAACTGGAAGCGATGGCACTGAACCGTTCGCCGGTGAATCCAAATGTTGCTTTGGGACCGCTGACCCGGCGGCTGAGGGATGCGACAAGCAGAGTTTAATGGGTGGTAAATATAATGGCTTGCTTGTTTTCAGGTTCATCAATAGACGACGTGGAAAGCCCTGGCGTTGAATACATGTACTACGGCGCTGAGGCTACGCACGATGATGGTGATATTTGGAACAGGGTTCGAAATGTTCTGGCCAAAGAATCTCCTGCTCCTCAGAGGATTTTTGAAATTGGTTGTGGCAATGGCTTTACTGCGCGCCGGCTCAAGGTCATCGGCTATGACGTTATTGGCATTGACCCTTCAAAAAGCGGCGTCGAGCACGGAAGGAGGAACGATCCGGATTTACAGTTGTTCGAAGGATCGGCGTATGACGATCTTCAGAAGAAATACGGGCGGTTTCCAGTGGTTATCAGCCTTGAGGTTATTGAACACTGCTATGATCCGCGAACGTTCATCAGAAGGTTCTACGAACTGCTGGAGCCGGGTGGGATCGGGATCATTTCGACACCTTATCACGGTTATCTGAAGAATCTGGCGATCGCCGTTTTGGGGAAGTTTGACAAGCAGTTCACTGCGCTTTGGGACGGAGGCCACATCAAGTTCTTTTCAATTAACACATTGACGGCGCTTTTAAACGAGGCTGGTTTTGAGAATTTGCGGTTCTACCGTGTGGGCCGCGTACCGATCTTCGCAAAATCAATGGTGGCTGTATTTCGCAAGCCGGTGTTTGGAGTTCCGCCTTCAGGCGGGCCGTCACAGTTCAGATCGGAGCCGTAACGGCCCGCCTGAAGGCGGAACTCCAAACACTACCCAAGCAAAATGCCTGATAGACACAGAAGAGAGACGAGCGCAGTCGGGAATAACAAAGCCCACGTTTGGGCGCCGGATTTGTTTTCCACCAAAGGCGGCATCCAGGCCTTCTCGCGCCATTTCATCGAGGCTTTGAGCGCAGAGTCGCCGTCGAAGGATGTGCGGGTTCTGGTCAAGAACGATTTTCCCGGAGACGTTCCTGATGATTTGTTCCGTCTGTTCAATGTGTGTGGTCATTGGCCTTCGCCGGTGAGGACGCCGCGTTTTGCGTTGGAATGCCTGCGCTACGCCTTGCGGGAACGTCCCGGCCTGATCGTGTCTACGCATCTTCACTTCGGACCATTGGCGCAGATTGTCCGGGAGATTACGGGTACGCCTTATGTTCTGGTGGCGCATGGTATTGACGCCTGGCGGCTGAACAACCGCTCCCGCCGGAACGCGCTTCGGCAAGCCGACCTCGTGCTCGCCGTCAGCCGTTACACACGCGATTGGCTGGTTCGAGAGGCCGGGCTTGATTCCGGGCGCGTCCGAATTCTTCCAAACACATTCTCGCCGGAACAATTTGCGATCCGCGCGAAATCGCCTCGATTGCTTCGGAAATATGGTTTGACTCCGCAAACTCCGGTGATTCTGACGGTGTGCCGGTTGGCGGGAGGGGAACGCTACAAAGGTTACGACCAGATAATCAAAGCTCTGCCTCGGATTTTGCGTGAAGTACCCGGCGCGCGTTACTTGCTGGTCGGCGCGGGGCCTGATCGCCCGCGAATCGAAAAGTTGATTGCCGAAGCGGGAGTACAGGACGCCGTGATACTCGCCGGTTTGGTTCCCGACGAAGAGTTGGTCGAACACTACAACCTGTGCGATGTGTTTGCGATGCCGAGCAAGGCCGAAGGGTTCGGCATTGTTTACCTGGAAGCTCTGGCCTGCGGGAAACCGGCGCTGGCGGGAAACCAGGATGGTTCTCGTGATGCGCTGGCTGACGGAGAGCTTGGTCTTTTGGTTGATCCCGACGACACGGACGAGATTGCGGCGGAGATCATCCTGGTTTTGCGCCGGGAGCATCCGCATCCCAACATCTTTCGGCCTGAGTTGCTCCGCCGGCGCGTTACTGAACTATTCGGTTTCGAGGCGTTCAAATTCGCGGTTGCTGATCGGTTGAGTCAGTTTCACGGTCTTCCGGTTTCCAATGCGGAGCCTGCGATTTCGCAAACGCCTGCGCGTGTCAGGCAGTGGTGAAGATGAGGTGAAATGTCGTGTGCGGTATAGCTGGCGTTATTGTCACTGAACCTGAACGATACGATCTACGAGCGGTGGTCGAGCGGGCGCGGCTGAGCCTGACTCATCGCGGCCCGGATGATCACGGTTTGTTTGCCCCGGTGGGCGGGCGTTGCGCGTTGGCGCACACGCGGTTGAGCATCATTGACCTCTCGCCCGCTGGACATCAGCCGATGTCAACTCCCGACGGGCGGTATTGGATCACCTTCAATGGGGAAATCTATAACTTCCGCGAGTTACGCCGGGAACTGGAACGATCGGGCGAGGCTTTCGCTTCGCAATCGGATACCGAGGTCATCCTGCGGCTTTATGCGCGAGACGGCGCCGATTGTTTGTCGCGATTGCGCGGGATGTTCGCCTTTGCGATTTGGGATGCCGAGCGGCAGAAGTTATTCATCGCGCGCGACCGGCTGGGCGTCAAGCCTTTGTACTATTACGCCGGCGAAGGAATGGTGATCTTCGCTTCCGAAGTACGAGCTATCCTGGCCACTGAGTTAGTCCCGCGACAGGTTGATCCGGTCGCGCTCAATGAATACCTGGCTTATCAATCAATTCCCGCTCCCAGGACTTTGATCAAAGGCGTCCGGTCGCTGCCGCCCGGCGCGTGGATGACGATAGACGCCGCCGGAGTCATCGAAGAGCGCGCGTACTGGGATTTGTTGCGAAACTCCTCGACCGAAGCGCGCGAGGCCAGCAAAACAGCGGCGCTCCGCCGAACGGGTGAGTTACTGCGCGAAGCTACGGAGCTTCATCTGGTCAGCGATGTGCCCGTCGGTGTCTTCCTGTCGGGCGGCATTGATTCCAGCGCGATTGTCGCATTGATGAGCGAGTTGGGACACACGCCGCATACCTTCTCGGTGATCTTCGCGGAAAGTAACTACGACGAATCTGTTTATGCCCGGCAGGTTGCTGCCCGGTTTGGCGCCGAGCATACCGAGATACGTTTGACCGAAAGCGCGATGCTCGATCAATTGCCGGATGCGCTCTCCGCAATGGATCAGCCGACGGGCGATGGCATCAACACCTACGTGGTTTCGCGCGCGGTGAAGGAGGCCGGAGTGAAGGTGGCGCTTTCCGGGTTGGGCGGGGATGAGTTTTTTGCGGGCTATCCTTCTTTTCTGCGGCTGGAAAAGGCCGTGAGGTATTTGCGCCCACTGAGCTATTTGCCGGCGGCGGCGCGAGCGGCGGCGGCGCGCGTTGTCGAACTGGCCGGCGGCGGTTCCGTCCGGGCCACAAAGGCGGCGGCGATGATCGGCAGCGATGGCTCGCTCGCCGAAATATATCCTGTCACCCGGCAGGTTCTTTCGCTCTCTCAACGGCGCGCTTTGCTGAACGGGCGGTGGAAGAGGCTTGACGAAGAATCGCAAGACCCATACGTGGAGATGTTGAAAGCCGCCTATCAAAACACCGGGGCGGAATTGTTTGCGCAAATCTCTTACGCCGAGGGGCGCGCCTACATGCACGATGTGCTGTTGCGCGACACCGACCAGATGAGCATGGCTCACGCTCTGGAAGCGCGCGTGCCGCTGCTCGATCACAAGCTGGTCGAATACCTGATGGGAGCGCCTGACGAATACAAGCGGCCAAACGGGACTCCGAAATCGTTGCTCGTCGCCAGCCTGGGCGATCTGCTGCCGCGCGACGTGACCCACCGGCCAAAGCAGGGTTTCACGCTGCCTTTCGCCGACTGGATGCGCGGAGAGTTACGCCGGTTTTGCGAAGAGCGGCTTCACCCGCAACGCATCGCGGCCAGAGGCATTTTTGACGCGAACGAGATAAACAAGCTGTGGCGGGCTTTTCTCAATGGCTCTCAGGCTGTTTCGTGGTCTCGGTTGTGGGTGTTGGTAGCGTTGGAAGAATGGTTGGAACGGAATCAGGCGCAAAGTTCTTTGTAATCACTTTGGTTAATTCATCTGATGATAGTAGTTGGCGGATATTTCGCTTCTTAGAATCTCACCAGCGGAAGCTGGTGGATTGTTCAAGCCCGACCTACAAAAGGGCCGCCACTTCTTAGAATCCCACCAGCGGAAGCTGGTGGATCGTTCAGGCCCGACCTGCTTGCGCCAGAAACCCAAGAAGGCTGGGTTTGAACAATCCACCACCTGCCGGGGGTGGGATTCGGGAAAGCATTTTTGCCGTTGGTAGGCTGGGTTTGAACAATCCACCACCTGCCGGTGGTGGGATTCAAGATCAGCGAGACTCAAAAGACCTGGGTAATGACAAGCTTGAACAAACCTCCAACTGCAATTGTGGAGATTCGGGAACTTAGCTTGAAAGTATTACACGTTATACCTTCAGTTGCCCCACGCTACGGCGGCCCAAGCCAGGCCGTCTACACGATGTGCCGCGCCTTGCAGGCGCAGGGAACTGAATTGCTGATTGCTACCACCAATGCTGACGGGGAAGGGAAGTTGCCGGTAGTTTTAGGAGAAAAGATTGTCTACCAGGATGCGCCAACCATCTTTTTTTCGCGGCAATGGAGCGAAGCATTGAAGTATTCGCTCCCGTTAGCTCGGTGGTTGGATGGTAACGTGAAAGATTTTGACCTGGTACACATTCACGCTGTTTTCTCGCACGCTTGCATTGCCGCCGCCAGAGCTTGCCGGAAACACAACATACCTTACATCGTGCGTCCTTTGGGCACGCTCGATCCCTGGAGCCTCAACCGCAAACGGATGCGCAAACGCATCTTTTGGCATTTGGGAGTAAAGCGGATGCTGGATGGCGCCGCCGCCATTCACTACACCACCGCCGAAGAGAAGCGTTTGGTCGAGGCTGAGCTGGGGTTGGGGAATGGCGTGGTGGCGCCGAACGGGATTGATCTGAGTTTCCTCGATTTGCAAACGGAGCCTTTCGGCGGATGGCAGCCGCAGGTCGGCGCCGATCCTTATGTTCTGGCTCTTTCACGGATTCATCCGAAGAAAGGGTTTGAGCTACTGATCGAATCCTTCGCGTCGTTGAAGCGGCAGGGAATGTTTGGCGATTGGCGGCTGGTTTTTGCCGGTGATGGAGAGGCTGAGTACGTGAATCAACTCAAACGACTGGCCGATCGGCGCGGGCTGAATGGTAACGCCGTTTTCACCGGTTGGCTCGATGGCGAGCGCAAATACGCTGCGCTGAAAGACGCCGCACTGCTGGCCTTGCCGTCGTATCAGGAAAATTTCGGAATCTGCGTGGTCGAGGCGATGGCTTATGGCGTGCCTGTGTTGGTCAGTCCCCACGTCAACCTTGCGCCGGAGATCGAAGAAGCAGGCGCAGGCTGGGTCGCGCCGCTCGGCGAAGAGAAGCTCGCCAGCGCACTGGCTGAAGCATTAGGCAACGAGCAGGAACGCCGGCTCAGAGGGGACAATGGACGTAAGCTGGCTCGGAGCTTTGCCGCTTCGGAAATCGCGGTTAAGTTACTCGACATGTATAAATGCCTGATCGAGAGACATTGGCATAATCCCACCGGCGGAAGCCGGTGGATCGTTCAATCCTAGCCTACCAAGGCAGGAAAGACTCATAGAATCCCACCGGCGGAAGCTGGTGGATTGTTCAGTCCCGGCCTTTCGGTTCATTGTTGGACCCGCAGGCTGGGATTGAACAATCCACCGGCTTCCGCCGGTGGGATTCGGGAGTGCTCTCAGTTTTCTGTAGGTTGGGCTTGAACGATCCACCGGCTTCCGCCGGTGGGATTCACAAGACCCGAACTTGTGTAGATGCCAATGACGCAAGGTCGTGGCATCAGAAAAAGAGATGAATGCTGGAAAACATCACTCCTCTCATTTTGACCTACAACGAAGCTCCGAATATCGAGCGCACTCTTCGGCAGCTTACCTGGGCGAAGAGGATAGTTGTGGTTGACAGTTACAGCACTGACGAAACTTTGAACATCATGAAAGAGTTTCCGCAGGTTCAGGTATATCTGAGAAAATTCGATACCGCCGCCGCTCAAGATAACTATGGCTTGGAGCAGGTTACTACCGAGTGGGCGCTTTCTCTTGACGCCGATTACGTGTTGACCGACGAGTTGATCGGGGAGATCAAGAGCCTCGAACCCCAGGATTCGACCAACGCCTATTGGGTGAGGTTTAAGTATTGTGTCTTTGGAAAGCCGCTGCGGGGTTCTCTTTACCCGCCGCGCAAGGTTCTCTATCGCCGCGAATTAGCCAGGTATGAAGACGATGGGCATACTCAACGTGTTTGGGTGAAGGGAGAGGCGGCCTGGCTGACGGCCTACATCTTGCACGACGACCGGAAATCGCTGAGCAGATGGTTAAGCTCGCAAAACCGGTACATGATCCTGGAGGCTAAGAAATTGCGGCAAACGCCGGAATGCCAACTCAGCTTCAGCGACCGTCTCCGGCGAAATAAAGTTCTTGCTCCATTCATCGTTTTGTTTTACTGCCTGATTGTTCAGCGAGGGATATTGGATGGCTGGGCCGGATGGTATTACTCGCTGCAAAGAATGTTAGCCGAAACTCTGTTGGCCATTCGGTTGATCGAAGATGACTAGGCTCTGTGACAGATTGCTGCCGGATTGGCTGGGGCGAAAAGAACTGACGCCGGAATTCGCGTTGCTGCTGGCTGCGGCGCGCGTGACGCCTGACGACGCTTCACCCGATTGGGAGCGCGCTGTCGCGGAGCGCCCGCCTGATTGGGATCGTTTGCTCGGCGCGGCGGCCAGTCACGCGATGCAGCCTTTGCTGGCCCGCTTCCTGCTGGTGGGCTGCCGCGACGCGCTTGCGCCGGAATTGCTGACGGCGTTGCGTCAGGTGATGACTGACAACCTGATCCGCAGTCTTCAGAAAACCGGCGAGTTGTGGGAGATTTTGGAGATGTTCGCTAAGGAAGATATTTCCGCCGTTCCTTTCAAAGGTCCGACCCTGGCCATGCTGCTCTACGACGATCTGACCTGGCGGCAATATGGCGATCTGGATCTGCTGCTCGACCGGCGGGACGTCGCGCGGGCGAGCGAGTTGTTGCGCGCGCGAGGCTACCGAGCCAATCCGGATTGGGCGGCGACGCAGGACACGCGGTTTCAGGAGGCAGCCTACGCGCTGGAATTCTTTCACGAGCGGACCGGGCAGATAGTCGAATTGCACTGGGAGCTTTTCCACCGGTCCCTGGGTTTCGGGTTTCGTTTCGAACAACTGCGCCAGCGGCTGGTTCCGGTCGGGCCGGGCGGCAAGCCGATGATGACGTTGGGGCAGGAAGATTTGCTGCTCTACCTCTGCGCGCATGGCGCAAAGCATTGTTGGGCGAGTTTGGGCTGGATCGCTGACGTCGCCCGGCTGATCGAGCGGCATCCGGATCTGGATTGGCGCCGCGTTCTGGCGCAAGCGCGCGAGCAGAAGATCGAACGTCTGTTGCTGCTGGGCTTGTTGCTGGCCGGCGATCTGCTCGGCGCGCCGCTGCCGGCGGAGATCAGACTGCGGATTGAAGCCGATCCCTCGCTCATCCCGCTCGCGGCCCGGGTGGGCGAATCGCTGATGACCAACACCGACCCGACAAACAGTATGCCGGCGCAGTTTGCTTTTTACCTCAGGCTGCCGGAAAGCCTGTTCGATAAAATTCGTTACCTTGTCCGATTGATTGTTACGCCGAATGTCGGAGACTGGGAATTTCTGCCGCTGCCCGCTCCGTGGCTGTTTCTCTATTCGGTGTTACGCCCGGTCAGATTGATTGGCAAATATGTCCGTTTTCCCGGGCGCGTTTAAATGTTGGAGAAGAGAGTTAAAGTAAAACGCAAATGAGACAGATTTCTTTTCAACAAAAAGTTTCCGTTGCGCCCGACACGCTGATCAACAAAATCGGCGATGAAGCGGTGCTGCTCAATCTGAAAAACGAATGCTATTACGGTCTGGACAGCGTCGGCGCCAGTATGTGGACGGCGCTGACCGCAGGCGGAACGATCGAGGACGCTTTTAATTCGTTGATGGCGGAATACGAAGTTGATGGCGAAACGCTGCGGCGCGATCTGACAGGGCTGGTCGAGAAATTGATTGATCAGGAGTTGATCGAAATCAGTGATTGATCGTTGGCGAAAATTCTTCCGGCTCTCGCGGCGGGAGAGATCCCTGCTCGGCCTCGCCCTTCTGCTTTTGCCGGTCACGGCGTTAGCGTTGCGCGTAATCGGGTTTCGACGGTTACAGACAGCGCTGAGAGGCATTCCAATCGGAAGCGAAACTCCATCGGCGAACGGCGCGATTGAACAAGCCCAACGCACGGCCAGAATGGTGAGCATTGCTGCCCGGCGGGGACTCTGCCATGCGAATTGTCTGCCGCGATCGCTCGTGTTGTGGGTTCTGTTGCGGCGCCAGGCAATCGAAAGCGACCTGCGGATCGGAGTGCGCAAGGAGAACGGCAAATTCGAGGCTCACGCCTGGATCGAAATTCACGGCGCCGCCTTGAATGATCTGGCCGATGTCGGTCTGCACTTCGCTCCTTTCGCCGGGCCGATTGATTTAACGGCGCGTCAATTGGGGGCGAAATTTCAATGAGCGGTATCGTCGGCATCTGGAATCTGGATGGCAAACCGGTGGATCAGTCCCAACTCGCTAGGATGAGCGCGACACTGGCGCATCGGGGAGCGAATGGGGAGAGGCTTTGGATTCAAGGATCGGTCGGGCTGGCTTGCCAGCTATTCCGAGTTACCCCGGAATCAGCCACTGAGATTCAGCCGCTCATTCATTCTTCAGGCGTGGCGCTCGTCTTTGACGGACGATTGGACAATCGCGCGGAGCTACTGGAGAGCCTGAAAACATCTGCGGGAGTTTCTGTTACCTCGCCCGATCCGGCACTGGTCTTGGCGGCTTATGAGGCCTTCGGTGACCAGTTGCCTGAAAGACTGGCAGGAGATTTCGCGCTCGGTCTATTTGATCCCAACCAGCGACGGTTGCTGCTCGCGCGGGATGCGATTGGTATCAGACCTCTCCATTATTGCCGGACCGGAGACACATTTCTCTTTGCTTCGGAGATCAAGGCTCTGCTGGCTCATCCGCTGGTTTCTACGCGGCCTAACGATGACGTGCTGGCTGAGATTGTTTTGAATAGCGCATTACAGCAGAACCAGAGCCAGACCTGCTTTGAAAGCATCTTCAGTTTGCCGCCGGCCTTCAATGCGATCCTGACTCCACAGGGATTTGTCACGCGACGATACTGGGATTTTGATCCTGCCCGGCAGTTACGCCTGAAGTCGTTCCCGGAGTATGCCGAAGCCTTTCGCGAGCATTTCGAGCGCGCCGTCCGGCGTCGGATTCGCAGCGCCTATCCGGTGGCAGTCTCGGTCAGCGGCGGCTTGGACTCCTCTGCGATCTTCTGTCTGGCGGAAACGCTTAGACGGCGCGCGCCGGGACTTCATCCGACGCTTCTGGGGTTCTCGAACATATACGCCAACGACACTCCTGCGGATGAGCAGGCGTTTCTCCGCGAAATCGAACGCGACTACGGAATTATGATTGAGCGTCTGCCTGTAACGCAGACAGGATTTGTCAGCGGTGCCCGCGAAGAGGTCTGGCATGTCGAAACGCCGTTCTTGGATTCGCAATGGCGGACTACACGGACATTGCTCGATGCGACCCGTCAAGCAGGCGCGCGGGTGTTGCTGACCGGACACTGGGGGGATCAGATGCTCTTCGATCAGTCTTACCTGTTTGACCTCTTTCGGCGCTTCGCATGGGATGAAGTGCGGGCGCATCTAAGGGAATATAGCCACTGGAACCCCGACGTTGACTCTGCAATTTTCAAACGCCGTTTTCTCCTGGGACTGATTCGGGAACTTGTCCCCGCCCGGCTCGCGTTACCGCTCCGGCGCTTGCGCGGCTGGATGAGCCGGGAGAGGCAAATCAATCTGGCGTACGCTGCCGCATTTCGCGGTCGAGTGCGCCGGAGCATTCCGCCACAACTCAGTTCGCGCGCCACCGCGCACGCCAGAGCGATTTACAACGAAGCTCGATCAAGCTACCACGTACTATGCATGGAGTGGAACAACAAGGTTGCGGCCATGCACGGCATGGAAAAAGCTTTTCCCTTTTTAGACCGGGACCTGATCGCTTTTCTGATGAGCATTCCCGGTGAGATGCAGACTTGGCAGGGAATGCACAAAGCGCTCCTACGTGAAGTGATGCATGGCGTGCTCCCGATTCCCATCGTTGAGCGTCGCGGGAAGGCGGATTTCACCGCGCTGGGCAATGCGGGGACGGAGCGCGAGTACCCGCAATTACTTCAATGTATTGAAGAGGATGGGATGGCGGCGCGCTCAGGTTATGTGAAAGGTGACGTGGCCAAAAAGGAACTGGCGCGATTGCAAAGCATTGTAACTGGCGACAATAGTTTACTCGCCTGGAGCCTGTGTGATCTGCTCGGGTTAGAGCTTTGGCTTCAAGTCTTTTTCAACTTTCAACCCTCAGAAAAGGAGAGTATAGGATCATGGAAAATCAGAACGAGCATGAAGCAGATATCAAAAAGCATTTGATGAAATCAGGCACAGAGAACCAAGCCAGGAAACCATATCGTTCTCCTCGTCTAGTGGCCTACGGTGACCTCAGCCGTCTCACAGCGGCGAAGGGCGGGAACAAAGGCGATGGGAGCGGAAACCCAATGACAAAGGACTGATTCTCGCAGGAGTTGATCTAAAGGTAAGTAGGAGGCTGACTTTGAATACCTACCATTTGTACGGTCTCCGCATCAAGAGTCGGTGGTCATTGCCCTATCCAGCCACGACGGATTCCTGTCGCGGCGAGATAGAATTGGTTGAAGGCCACCCCAGGCTCTTCGCCGCAGCTTCAGCGGAGGCAGCACATCGGCTGAGCGCAACAACCTGGGTTTGCCATGCGAGGCTTCAGGATGGCGCAGACTACGTCCGCTGGCCCGAGCTCTTCGAGTTCGTGATTTCACCTGATGGTCGCCGCATCGCCGGACGTTTCTTCAGCGAGGCCTCAGTTGGGACATTTCAAACTTACCTGCTGGGGCAGGTAATCTCCTATGCGCTACTCAAGCAGGGTATCGAGCCACTTCACGCGACCGTGCTGGTGATTGACGGCGGGGCAGTGGCTCTGCTCGGCAACAGTGGCTACGGGAAATCAAGCCTCGGAGCCGCCTTTCTTCAGGCCGGGGCCAGCCTGCTGACTGACGACCTGCTGGTGGTCAGGGAGCAGGGCGACGAATTGGTCGCCTATCCTGGCCCCGCCCGAATCAAACTTTTCCCCGAAGTGGCACAAGTTTTCCTCGGTAATCATCCAGCCGGGACACCCATGAACCCCTTCACAAATAAGCTGGTCGTTCCGCTCGACCTTGATAAATTGGCGCGCACGGCTGTACCGCTCAGGGCGATTTATTTACTCCCACCGCCGACAACCAGAAGCCTCAGTAAAAAGGTTACGATCAGAAGACGGAGTAAGCGTCAGGCCTGTATGGATATGATCACCAACACTTTCAATTCGGTGATCAGAACTCCTGACCGGCTCAAGCAACAATTCAGTCTGGCGATGCGCCTCGCTATCTCCATTCCGGTCAAGTCGCTTTCCTACCAACGTGAGCTTTCACGCCTCCCGGACGTAGTGGAAGCAATTTGCGCAGACTTAAAGCCAGCCAAAGGCCAACCAGAGAAGGGAGTAAATGTATCTGTATAAGGTTCACGATTACGGAAAGATGATCGCCGACCGCAGGCGCACTGATGCCTACGCACAAGCGTTGCGCCAGACAATCAAGCCTGGCTCGATAGTCGTAGACATAGGAACTGGGGTTGGCATCTGGGCGCTGCTGGCCTGTCAGTTCGGAGCGCGTAAAGTCTTCGCCATTGAACCAAATAACGCTATCCAACTCGCGCGAGAAATCGCGGCAGACAACGGTTATTCGGACCGCATTGAGTTTATCCAGAGTCCATCAACACAACTCACCTTGCCTGAGGCGGCAGATGTAATCGTTAGTGAGATACACGGTGTACTGCCTTTGTTCGAGCATAGCGTGACGTCGATTATTGATGCCCGGCGGCGGCTGCTGGCTCCTGGTGGCAAGATGATCCCGCAGCAAGAAACTCTGTGGGTGGCAGTGGTAGAAGCACCGGAGTTGTATAGCTGTCACCAAACTCCCTGGGACGAAGATCGTTATGGTCTTGATCTGGGGGCAGTCCTGCCCATGATGACCAATCTATGGTTCAAGGGGCGAGTTAAACCGGAGCAACTTCTGGTCGATCCACAATGCTGGGCGACACTGGGCTATGCTGTGATGGAGTCTCCGGATGTCAGCGGAGCGGTAACTTGGACTATTGCACATGCGGGGATAGGGCATGGATTCATTGGCTGGTTCGATACCACCTTAACCGATGGCGTGGGCTTTTCCAATGCGCCAGCGGCTCCTGATCTAATCTTTAACAACGCCTTTTTCCCCTGGTCAGAGCCGGTCAACCTAGCGGTCGGCGATACTGTATCTATTGCGTTACAGGCCAATTTGGTTGGCGAGAATTACATTTGGCGCTGGGATACTTGCGTGCTGGATCAAGGGCTTCCGGAACGAGTCAAAGCTAGCTTCAAGCAATCAACGTTTTTTGGTGAGACTCTTTCGCCTGCGCACTTGCGGAAACTGGCGGCTGACTATGTACCATCGCTTAGCGAGGACGGAGAGATTGATCAATTCATTCTCCGGCGGGTGGATGGTAAAACCACGCTTCGTGAGATTGCCGATCAAGTCGCAGAGCGCTTCCCGGCCCGCTTCACCGAGTGGCGGATGGCGCTGACGCGAGTGAGTGAATTATCGGAGAAGTACAGCCGGAGTTAGGTGCCGAATGAAATAGCAAGACATCTCTACTTGAGGCATATCAAATGAGAGAGGCACGGAGCCGCTTCGTGGTTGCTGGAACTCGGAATACAATGATTCAGATTACACGATCAGGTGAGGTCATTGCAGGCACAACAACGCAGTTGGAGCACCTAAGCCTGCAATTCGATCAGCAACACTACGTTCGGTTGACTGAATTCTTGCCACCTAAACTTCTTAATCTCATTCAAAACCAGATCAAGCAGACCGATTTTTATGAGAGGATTCATGAAGGTATTGGGTCGAATAAAGAGCTTTGCATGCAAACTGGCATCGCCGTTAGCCTGTTACACTTTCTGTTGAACAACCAAAGCCTATTCCAGATAGTTCAAGCGGTTACCAGATGTGAGCAGATCGGGAGCTTTGAAGGCAGGATGTACCGGGTTATTCCAGGTTGCGGACACCATGACTCCTGGCACGATGATATGGTGGAACACCGCTTGGTTGCGCTGAGCATTAACCTGAGCGAGGAGATCTTCTGTGATGGAACTCTGCAGGTACGTGACCGTAACTCAAAACAGATTTTGAACGAGGTCGCCAACGTTGGTTTCGGAGACGCAGTTATCTTCCGCCTTGCTCACCACCTGGAACATCGGGTTACTGAGGTGACAGGGAAGGCTTCCAAAACGGCTTTCGCCGGTTGGTTTAAATCGCAGCCGAGCTTTCTATCCTTGCTGAAGAATTCGAGTAACTATCAGTGATCAACCGCCTAAAGCTTCTCTTTAATAAATTTCTAGGTTTACTCAAGTACCTGCCACGCACGCTGGCTCTGGTTTGGGAAGCCGCCAGCAAATGGACGCTCGGCTGGGCTGCGTTGTTGGTGGTCCAGGGAGTCGCGCCGGCTGTGGCCGTTTATTTCACCAAAGCGCTGGTTGACAGTCTGGTCGCAGCCGCAGGCGCCGGGCACGATTGGAACCGCATTCGCCCGGCGATTTTTTACGCGGCGTTGGTGGCGGCGGCTTTGCTGTTGGTGGAATTGTTGCGCGGCGTGGCGAGTTTCGTGCGCGCGGCGCAATCGGAATTGCTCACAGACCACATCAACGCGTTGATCCAGCGAAAATCTGTCGAGGCTGACTTCGCTTTTTACGAGCTGCCGGAATATCACGATCATCTTCATCGCGCCCGCTCCGACGCCAGTTACCGTCCCGTGGCGCTGATCGAAAGTCTGGGCAACTTGCTGCGCGATCTGGTCACACTGGCCGCGATGCTCGTCGTGCTTTTGCCTTTCGGCTGGTGGTTGCCGCTGTCTTTGCTGGTGGCGACGCTGCCGTCGGTGCTGGTGGTTTTGACATACACGCTGCGACGTTATGAATGGCAGCGCCGGGTAACCGAAACCGAGCGGCGCGCCTGGTATTACGATTGGGCGCTGACCGCTGGCGAGACGGCGGCGGAGATCAGGCTGTTCGACCTGGGCGAATATTTCCAGAACGCCTATCGCCAACTGCGCCAAAAACTGCGCGGCGAAAATATGCGGCTGGCAAGAGAGCAGGGCGTCGCCGAATTCACCGCTGCGCTGTTGGCGATGTTGATCACTGGCGGCGTGCTGGCGTGGGTAGGCTGGCAGGCTTTTCTGGGCGTGGTCAGTTTGGGGACGCTGGCGCTCTTTTATCAGGCCTTCAACCAGGGACATCAACTGCTGCGCTCGTTGTTGGGTAACTTCGGTGAGTTTTACGCCAACGGGATATTTCTGAGCGATCTGTTTGAATTTCTGGATTTGCAGCCGCAGGTGGTTGATCCCGATGAACCGCTGCCTGCGCCATCCGAGTTGAGCGAGGGAATTCAATTCAACGGCGTGACGTTTCGTTACGCCGGGAGCGCGCGGGCGGTGTTGCGCGATTTCGATCTGACGATCCCGGCGGGACAGATCACCGCCATCGTCGGATTGAATGGCGCGGGCAAAACTACGCTGATCAAACTGCTGTGCCGTTTGTACGATCCGGACGAAGGCAGCATTGAGATTGACGGGGTGGATTTGCGGCGGATGCGGACGGCTGATTTGCGCCGCTTGATCACCGTGCTCTTTCAGCATCCGGTGCATTACAACGCCACCGTGGCCGAAAACATTCGGCTGGGCACGCTCGCCGAAGGAGTGACGAACGGGGGGATTCGCGCGGCGGCGCAGGAAGCGGGCGCGGAGGAGATCATCAGCCGGTTGCCACAGGGTTATGAGACGTTGCTGGGCAAACGATTTTCCAACGGCGCCGAACTGAGCACAGGCGAATGGCAGCGGCTGGCGCTGGCCCGGGCTTTTGTGCGCCGCGCGCCCATCGTGCTGCTCGATGAACCGACCAGCGCGATGGATTCGTGGGCGGAAATGGATTGGCTGCGCCGTTTTCGCAACGTGATGGCGGGACGCACGGCGCTGATCATCACTCATCGTTTCACGACGGCGATGCAGGCCGACCTGATTCACGTCGTGGATGAAGGAGAGATCGTCGAATCGGGCAGGCACCAGCAACTGCTCGCGCGCGGCGGGCGTTATGCCCAATCCTGGCTGGCCCAAATGGGATAATAATGAACATACTTGGCATCAACGCATATCACGGCGACGCTTCAGCGGCGATTGTTTGCGATGGCCAACTGGTCGCCGCCGTCGAAGAAGAACGCTTCAACCGCATCAAACACTGCGCCGGTTTTCCGCACCGGGCGGTCAAATACTGCCTGGACGCGGCGGGCATCAAGCCTGAAGAGTTGACGCACATCGCCGTCGCGCGCGATCCGAAGGCGCAACTGGACAAGAAGCTGCTTTACGCCTTGAAGATCCCGCAGATGGCGATCAGGCGAATGGCGCCGCAGGGCAAGTTCGCCGCCATCAAGGAAGAGGTCGCTCGCGCGCTGGATGTTGACCCGGAGAAGTTGAAGGCGGAGGTCAATCGTGTCGAACATCACAAGGCGCATCTGGCCAGTTCGTTTTTCGTTTCTGGCTTCGACCGTGCGGCGTTGTTGTCGGTGGATGGGCTGGGCGATTTCGCCAGCACGATGTGGGGCGTGGGAGAGGGCAATAACATCACCGCCGGTGGGGCGATCGCTTTTCCACACTCGCTGGGTTTTTACTATACAGCCATCACGCAATACCTCGGATTCTGGAAATACGGCGACGAGTACAAAGTGATGGGATTGGCTACTTACGGCCAGCCGGAGTTCAGTGAGGAGTTTGCGCGGATAGTGAAGCTCAACGGCAATGGTAGACCGAGCTTCAATCTGGCCTTGGACTACTTCATTCATCACAAAGTCGGGTCGCAGATTACGTGGGATGAAGGCTCGCCGGTGATTGGCAAGCTCTATTCAGATTTTTTGGAGAAACGGCTGGGGCCGGCTCGTGAAGCAAGCGCGGACGTGACCCGGCGGCACGAAAACATCGCTTCGTCGCTGCAAAAACATTTGGAGAATTCGGTCGTTCATCTGCTGAATCAGGTTCACAGGTTGTATGAATCGCCGCGACTGTGTCTGGCCGGCGGAGTGGCTTACAACTGCGTGGCCAACGGGTTGATCTTCGAGCGAACACCGTTCGAGCAGGTTTACATTCAGGCGGCGGCGGGCGATGCGGGACTGGCCATTGGCGCGGCGTTTTATGCCTATCACCAGGTGTTGCGGCAGCCACGCTCGTTCGTGATGAACCACGCTTACTGGGGGCCGGAGTTTTCGCGCGAGCAGATTCGACAGGCGCTGGATGAGCGGGTGATTTCAGATTCGAGATTTCAGATTTCAGAACTATCGGATGAAGAGATTGCGCGGGCGACGGCCAGGCGGATTGCGGATGGGAAGATCGTTGGCTGGTTTCAGGGGCGATTGGAGTTCGGGCCACGCGCGTTGGGCAATCGCAGCATCCTGGTTGATCCGCGACGAGCCGAGATGAAGGACATACTGAACAGCCGCATCAAGCATCGCGAGCCTTTTCGACCTTTTGCTCCGTCCATCCTGGAAGAGCGCGTGGGCGATTATTTCGAGCAATCGCATCCCTCGCCGTTTATGTTGATGACTTACCGCGTCAGGCCGGAGAAGCGCGATGAGATTCCGGCCCCGACGCACGTGGACGGGACCGGAAGGTTGCAGACGGTGAACCGCGAACAGAACCCGCTTTATTGGCGGTTGATCAAAGAATTCGAGACGTTGACTGGCGTACCGGTTGTGCTCAACACCTCGTTCAACGA
>Ga0187894_10001048_pt1 | contig 36658 bp, 30 predicted proteins | sample GBC1701081metaG_FD_136650 | JGI IMG/M metagenome (GOLD analysis project Ga0187894, IMG submission 136650) | White microbial mat communities from a lava cave in the Kipuka Kanohina Cave System on the Island of Hawaii, USA - GBC170108-1 metaG ...
TACACGGGTTATCCCGCACAGCCCTTACCCGGTATCACTACCGGAATTGCACAGATGTTTGAAATCCGTGACGCTGAGAGTTTTTACGCTAGCGACGCTTCCCGCTATCAACCTCAGAACCTCAGTTGTCAACGAGCATTTTGCAACTGTTGACTCTTTTCAGAGTGCCTTATGCTCACGGGAAGTATAACAAAAATTTGGCTTTACGCCAATTGAGTCAACCCTTTCAGGGTTCTCAAAATTCCTCCCCTTCCTAAACGAAGAGGTATCCTTTTGAGGTTTTAGATGAAAAGAACCGTTTTAGCATCCGTCGCTGCTATGTTTCTCGCGGCAGTCTGCTGCATCGCGCTACCCGTTAGCAGCGCCAGCGATAACAAAAAACCATCTGCGGCGAAGGTCACATTCAACAAAGATGTTGCGCCAATCTTCTATAAGAACTGCTCCGAGTGCCACCGCGCCGGAGAGATTGCGCCATTCTCGCTGATGAGTTATAAAGAATCACGCCCATGGGCGCGTTCCATCAAAGAAAAAGTGGCGACCAAAGTGATGCCGCCGTGGCACGCTGACCCGGCGCACGGCGAGTTTGCCAATGACCGTCGCCTGTCGCAAAAAGAGATAGATACGATTGTTGCGTGGGTAGACGGCGGCGCAGTCGAAGGCGAAGCGAAAGATTTGCCGCCCGCGCCGAAATTCGTTGACGGCTGGAACATCGGCACACCCGATGTCATCTTCAAGATGCCCGAAGCCTACACCGTCCCGGCAAGCGGCGTCGTTGAGTACAAATACTTCAACGTCAAAACCAATTTCACCGAAGACAAATGGATTCAGGCGGCAGAGCTTCGCCCGGACAAACGCGCTATCGTGCATCACATCATTGTCTTTGTGCAATACAAAGGGCAACAGCAACTATTAGTCGGTTATGCGCCCGGAGAGCAGGCAGCGGTAATGGAACGCGGCTTGGCAAAGCGTATTCCGGCGGGCGCTACGCTCATCTTTCAGGTTCATTACACACCGAACGGCACAGAGGTAAAAGATCAATCCTATCTCGGACTGGTCTTTGCGAAGGAGAAGCCGAAGAACGAGTTGATGGTCGTTCCGGTAATGAACGGGCGTTTCGTGATTCCGGCGGGCGACCCGAATTATAAGGTCGAATCCACCTATACCTTCAAAGAAGATGCCCGTATTCGTTCGCTGATGCCGCATATGCACCTACGCGGCAAAGACTTTCTCTATAAAGTCACCTTCCCGGATGGCACATCGAAGATCATTCTTTCGGTTCCGAAGTATGATTTCGCGTGGCAGACCTACTATAAGTTGAAAGAGCCGGTTGCCGCACCGAAAGGCACGCGCATTGATTGTCTGGCGCATTTCGACAATTCGACAGGTAATAAGTTTAACCCTGATGCGACAAAAGAGGTGAAATGGGGCGATCAGACGTGGGAAGAGATGATGATTGGCTGGATGACCTTCACGCTCGATAAAAACGAAATGAAATCATCAGTTGAGCCAGCTGCCTCGGTCAGCCGCAATCAATAAAAACCCGACGATATTCTTAATCTATTGTGGCAAGAACCGACGGTTCCTGTCACGATAGATTAATTGAAAGCTATATGCCTGTAAGTATCGAGAAAAGACTAGAAACCCTAGAGCAAGAGGTTGCTGAGTTAAAGCGAACTGTCAAAAAGAAAAAGACAGACACAGACTTCTGGTACATCAAAAACGCCGGTATGTTCAAAGACGATCCTATATTTGATGCAATTGTTGAAAAAGGAAAGCAGTACCGGGAATCTCTGCGACCAAAACGAGCAGCAAAATTGATATGCTCTTGATAAATTGAAATTAGCAATCAACAAAACACAAGCTCAGGCGCGACTCTTTCAGATGCCTGAGCTTTTGTTTTCGGCAGGTTTAAGATGGCTGACAGGAAATAGTCACATCATGGTAAACTTGACTGCGGAGGTCAAAGCAATGAGCAGAAGCATAGAGCTAGAAGCAACGCCGAAAAGCAACGCCGAATATAAAGCGGCAATTGAAAACTTACTGAAAGAAATGGAACGCTCCCGTGAGCGGATGCAGAAAGACCAATTAGAAATCAACCGCTTGCAGGAAGAGACCAGAGAAATCTTGAATCGGCTGAAGGTCATGTAACGTATGTGGAAGAACCTCTACGACTTAACCAAAAAACTATTCAGCCTTACCAAAGACACGGAACAGAATAAGGCTGACATTAAAGAATTACAGCAGAGGTTAAGAGATTTATCGGCTACGGTTGAGCGCATGGCTTATGAGATTCGCTTTGTCCGCGAAACCGAAAGACACGAACGGGAAAAGATAGTCCTTCAGTTGGAAAACGAGATGTTGAAGTTCGAGCGTCGTCTACCGCCGCCAAAACCAAGTCGCAAACCGAAAGAGGAAAATTAGAATCGTTCGTTAATCAAACCAATTCTCTGCGCCTACATTTCAAAGAGATGAGAAATACAATCTTCAAAGATTTTATTCGTTCCAGATTCATAAGCCACCCTCTATACATCCTTTTGCCTTTTGCCTTTTGCCTTTTGCCTTTCGCCTTCAAAGTCCTCGCACATGAACCGATTACTACGAAAGTCCGATTCAATAAAGAAGTGATCCGTGTCTTTGAGCGTAGTTGTCTAGGCTGTCATCGCCCGAACGGCATTACGCCGATGTCGCTGGCGACCTATGAAGAAGCGCGTCCCTGGGCGAAAGCCATTAAAGAAGAGATGCTGGAAAGACGGATGCCCGTTTGGCACGCCGTCAAAGGCTACGGCGAATTTCGCAATGCGCCGCTACTGACACAACGCGAAATTGATTTAATTGTGAATTGGGTTGAAGGCGGAGCGCCGAAAGGCGATGATAAGGACTATCCGCAGAAAGCCCTCTTTTCTAACAATTGGACACTCGGCAAACCTGATATGGTTTTACCATTGCCGGAAGAACAGAAAGTAGCGTCCGATACCGATGAAACCCGTACCTTCAAAGTAGCCATCAATTCATCGCAAGACCGCTGGCTTCGCGCTATTGATTTGCGCCCGATCAATCATGCCGTCATCCTTTCGGCAACCATTTATCTCGAAAACAAACCGAGTAAAGCCGCGCCAGACTCCAGACTCCAGACTCCAGACTCCAGACTTGTTTTAGCAACATGGATGCCGGGACAACAAGCCGTTGCCTTGCCCGAAGGCACAGCGCGAATACTGCCGGCAAACAGCAACCTTGTCGTCAAGATTCACTATCGCAGCAACGGCGAGGAGAGCAAAGACCGCAGCGAAATCGGACTTTATTTCACACCAAATAAACCGCCAAGACAGTTGCGCGAAGTAGTTCTTACGGATGCAACGGTGACGATTCCGGCAAATGCGGCAGCGCATCCCCTCAAACTTTCACACACCGTTCAGGACGAAGCGGAAGCCGTAGCGATTCGCCCTTATGCTCATCCGCTTATCATTTCCTTTCAAGCATCGGTATATCTGCCAGATGGTTCCGAGCGTGTACTAATCTGGACACGCGGCAGTAAATACGACTGGCAACCGACTTACTATTTCAAACACCCTGTGACCTTACCGAAAGGCACGCGCATTGAAGTCACCGCTTACTTTGACAACTCTGAAAACAATGCCGCCAATCCACATGACCCGCCGAAGGAGTTGCGCTGGGCTGATATTTCTCAAGACCCGTTATGCACATTGCAGGTTTCCACAAATCGCGGCACAACGGATTAAAGCTATCTGGGAATTTATTGGGATTTTCGGGTGGGTTTTAATTGTACAAATTGTTCTGCGAGATGATTGAGTTCAACACGCCATAAGCAATCCGCAACCCCTAACGGACCATCCATTGATCCATCATAATCGCGGCACATCTGCGGACGGGTTTCGTAAACGCCACAGACATAATTGGTCTGCCCGGTTGCGGTTTGAATTTCTTGCAGGGCATTGCAACGCTTCGGAATGGTAAAATAGTATTCCAACCCGTCGCATTCCTGCACGTAGTCAATCTTCAAGCCGTGCAGTTCCATCCAATGGATTTCGTCGCGTGATTCATCATCAACTTCGCCGCCAAAGAAAGTCATCGCCATACAGCACTTGCCACACTGCAAACACAATTCCGATTTTCTTGCTGCTGACAATCGAGTCTTTTTCATTGTCCTGCTGCTCCAATCTTATCAAATTCTGGAAGCCTTGAGAGAAAGGTCAGCTTGGATTAACGTCGCTTGCTGCTCCAATAATCCCACGCAGCCCGCGCAATGCGGGCGATCACGCCTTCCCGTTCGGCTTCACTGGCTCTCGCATCTGAGACAAAAACAGCAATTGCCAAATGGCGTCCGTCCGGCAGCGTAATAATGCCGACATCGTTGGTCGCTGCTGTCATTCCCTCACTTGTTCCAGATGTCCCGGTCTTATGAGCAACAATTGTTCCAGCAGGCAAAAGCCCTTTGAGTCGCTTCAGCCCGGTTGGTGTAACAATCATATGCTGCATCAATAATTGGCGACTCGATGCGGATAGACCTTTCCCGCTAGAAAACCTATTGAGCAGCAGGAGCATCTCTTCCGGCGCAGCCCAATTGCGATACTGCGCGGTTTGGTCATGTCCCATCACTTTTTCTGTTGTTTCCACAATCACGCCATTTACCCCTAAGCCACGTAAATACTGCATGACAACCGGCGCTCCACCCACTACCCACAATAGAACATCACAAGCAGTTCCGTCGCTCTCTGACACCATATAGCGCAATAATTCCTTCACGCTGAGTTTAACGCCTTGCGGATACCTGTCGCGTATGGGGCTGCGCTGATAAGGCGTAACAAAATCACTTTTTTCAACGCTGACCATCTGCTCTAATTTCAACTTCCCTGCATCCACCTGCTGCAACACCGCCATAGCGATTGGGAATTTATATACGCTCTGCATAGGAAAATGCTCTTTTCCATTCAGGGATAATGATTCACCTGTCTCCAATAGAGTCATAGCAACGCCAACACGCCCTTTTGCAGTTCGGGAAATCTGCTCGATTTGCCCACGCAAGCCGCCGGTTGAATGCGCCTGAGTGAAAGCGGAGGAGCAGCAAAAAATCAGTAGATGAAGAAGTGGTAAGAAATTTTTGCTGATCTTATCTATCAATCGAAAGCAGCGAGATAGAACTGTGGTCACAAATATCCTCCTGGTGTATCAATCGAATTATGGCGTGAGTCCGATGCGCCGCAGCAGGGCTGCAAATCGCGGGTCGGAGCGCAGCGGGTCCAAGTCCGAGGCAATGCCCAGAAAGGGTAATTGGCTGTCGTGCTGTGTATAAGCCCGTTCGAGCGCCGCGAATGCCTGCTCGCGCTCGTCAAGAGCGAGGTAGAACGAGGCTAAAGCGCAAGGTGACAGGTATTTCTCTGCCTCTATGCGTTTGAGGATTGACCGCGCTTTCTCACGCTCACCTGCATTCGCGTATGCAGCGCCTAAAGAGGTCTGTATGTCCGGGCTGTTATTACCCAGTTTGATGGCTGTCTGGTAAGCAGCGATGGCTTCGCCATATTGCCCTTTCGCATCATAAGCATAGCCGAGGAGGACAAAGGCATCGGCATAGTTCTGATCCATTTCGATCAGCTTTCTGGCAACTTCAATCGCCTCATCATTTCGGCGTGCCATTGAGTACCGATAGCCGACACTCCAATTTACACCGAGAGAAAGAGGGTCAAGATCTCTGGCGCGTTTGGCTTCGGCAATGGCTTCGTCGTGTCTCCCCATGAGGCTGAGATAAAAGCCGTAATGCTGGTGCGCTATGGCAAGGTTTGGATTCAACTCGATGGCTCGATTGTACTCTCGCTCAGCCGCTGCCCAGACCCAAGTAGTTACTTTGACTACTGCCAAAGCGAGGTGTGCCTCAGCAAGGCTGTCGTCGAGTTGCAGCGAATAGAGCGCCGCCGCTTCGGCTTTGGGCGTAAATTCTTTCGGGTCAAGAACACCAACGCCAAGAAGAAAACAGTAACTGAAAGATAATTCGGCATAGGCGAGCGAATAAGCAGGGTCAAGGGCTATCGCCTGCTGGTAATACTCCATAGCCTTCTTGCGGTTTTCCGTGCTTGACTTGTTATATACGCAGAAGCGTCTCTTGAGCAGCAGTTCATACGCCTGCGGGTTGACGGTTTCGCGTCTGGCGAGTTGTTGTTGTTCGGCATTCGTTAATTTCAAGCGTAGTTTTTCGGCAATCTCGCGGGAAATTTCTGCCTGTATCGGTAGCAAGTCTGCCATCCGGCGGTCGTACTGTTCACCCCAAATTTGCGTTTTATCGCTTGCCTTTATCAACTCGACGCTGATTTGTAACTGCTCGTTGCGCCGCCACACATTGCCCGTCAAAATCATCTCGACACCGAGTGCCTGCGCCACCTCCTGTGGGTCTGCGTCTTTGCCTTTGTACTTAAAACTCGAACTCCGTGCGATGACCTTCATACCAGGCAGTTGCGACAACCGGTTGATGAGCGATTCGCTGATACCATCCGAGAGATACTCCATTTCCGCTTCACCCGTTTCGGGAGCCACAAGTTTGAATGGAAGCACCGCTATTGAATTGATATGCACCGGGGTCGGCGATGTTGGATTCGTAGATTTCGACAGGAGAAAGGTGACGAGAGTGCCAAGTACAATCGTGCCGGTTAAGACCGCTAAGGCAATGCCCATCTTCCGTCGCCTGACGGTAGTAGGTAGCGCAGGGTGCGCCTCACCGGGCAAGTCCGCTGCTATTGGTTTTGTGGGACGCTCCTCATCCTCGTTCTCTACGGCGTCCAACTCCTCCAAGACGAGTTTCGCCGTAACCCGCTCTGCCAGCAGAAACTCTCCATTTCCAGCCCCCACGTGATTGACCTTTGCCACAAAGCGATAGCCCCGACGCGGCAGCGTTTCAATGTAGTGAGAATCCTTCTTGCCATCGCCGAGAACTTTTCTCAATACCGAGATATGGTGCGCCAGATTAACCTCTTCGACAAAACTATCTGCCCACACCGCTTGCATCAATTCCTCTTTGCTCAGCACCCGCCCGCCGCTCTGCACCAGTTCTAAAAGCAGATCAATCGCTTTCGGCGTCAGTTGCACTTCCCGGTCGCCGCAAAAGAGTAAGCCCTCCGCGGCATCGAAGCGGAATTCGCCAAACTCGTATATCTCTTTTATTTGCTTACTCATACGGCGCTTGAACTACAAATTCAAAACTAATTCAAAACTTCTAAAAGACTTTTCAGAGAGATTACCGCTACCTTTCACTGGCGGAAGGTGAGCGCACTGGTGGCTCTGGTTAAGATAGCACGACCATTTTACCCCAAGTCATTTCGTGCGACAACATAAGCACAAGGAGCAGATTTGATGAGGCATTACCGGAGAATTGAAATCTCCGTCGAAAGAACTCGTGTCTTTGACGCCAATCGCTGCGAAACAACCAGCACAGATTGGTGTGAAAGGTGCGGTGAGCCAGTCCAGATGGTCACGCTGGGCGAAGCTCTCGCCATCAAAGGCATGAGTTCGCGCACTATCCACCGCTTAATCGAGGCAGACGAACTGCATTTTGCAGAGACCGAAAATGGTTCAATCCGCGTCTGCTTAACCTCACTTCTAAACCAGAAGAGCGAATCTGAGATTCCTCTTCAACAAACTTCAAAGGAGAAAAGCTATGAAACAACAGAGTACGATTAGAATGATCCTAGCTATAGCGATGATAATGGCAGTAGCCTTCACCGCCTTGCCGCAGTCGAAGAAAACGTCATCAGATGATGTAGCGATAGAGGTGATCGGACAAGTCTTCAACCCGACGCCTACCTCATCAACGCAATTTGGCTTTCTTTCTTACATCAACGGTATAGACAACGTATTTGCTGCCGGCGCACAAAATGAAAGCACGGCGTTGTTTACTTTTTACAATGAAGCGACAAATACGCTGGTAGTCAATAATGGACCTCAACGAACCATCAATCGTGTCGGGACATTTAGCATTTACTTCGATGCCATGCCGAACGGGAATTTTTCTAATCCCAATACCTTCCGCGATGGAATGCCAATCGTCACTGGCACCTTCCGGCATCAGGTCGTCTTAGATACAACCGATGTTACCTTCATTGCTACTTTTGTCCTGACGATAACCTCTGTCGAAAGATTTACCCTCAACAATCAGAGTTACTTTTTGGGTAAGGCGGGGCAAAAGCTCAGACTCACGGTCTTCGGACGACCCAACACCGCTGGCGCGACCAACCCGTTTGTCATTTCCGGTTATGTAGGAGGATCAGATCTGACGAGATAAAACCGTCAAAAATATAGGAAGATTTTCAGGCGAGAGAAGTAAGCAGTAGCTCGCATTCATAGAATTATCTTGCATTCACGCGCAAATGGCGTGCTACTGCCACTTTCTTTTAATCGTCAGCGACGCTGCCAACCAGTGAGTGTTTGTAATCCTGATAAAACTGTAACTGATAAAGTCGCCAGTATAAGCCGCGTTCGGCAAGCAATTCCTGATGGCTGCCCATCTCGCGGATTTCGCCTTTGTGCATGACGACAATCTTATCTACCGATTGAATGGTCGAAAGGCGATGGGCTATCACGAGCGATGTTCGTCCCTGCATCAATCGTTCAACCGCTTCCTGAATCAAAATCTCGGTTTCCGTATCAATGGAACTGGTCGCTTCATCGAGAATCAACACACGGGGGTCGAATGCCAGCGCCCGCGCAAAACTAATCAACTGTTTCTGTCCAACCGACAGCCCTGCGCCGCGTTCGCGCACTTCGCTTTGATAACCGTCCGGCAGATTGCTGATGAATTCGTCGGCGCGAACCTCTTTGGCGGCAAAGAGCAATCGTTCGTCGCTGATCTCTTTTGCCCCCAGCCGGATGTTGCTTGCCAGATTGCCCGAAAAGAGGAAAACATCCTGCAAAACGATGCTGAAATTGGTACGCAGTTCGTGTAAATCCATCTCCCGAATATCGACGCCATCAAAGAGAATCTGCCCGCGTTGAATATCGTAAAAGCGCAGCAACAGATTGGTAATCGTCGTTTTTCCGGCTCCTGTGTGACCGACAAACGCCACCTTCTCGCCCGGTTCAACGGTGAATGACACATCGCGCAATATCCAGTCCTCTTTCTTATAAGCAAACCAGACATTACGAAATTCGATGCGTCCCTGCGCTCTTGCGCGATGTACCGGCTTTTCGGGCGTTGCAATCTTCACGGGCTCATCCAGCAACTTCACAATGCGCTCGGAAGCCGCCATTGCCGATTGCAAGACATTGTACTTTTCGCTGATGTCCGAGATTGGCTCATAGAACGACCGCGCCAGTTGCACAAAGGCGAAGAGTGTGCCGATAGTCGCCACATCACGGATGACCTGCCCGCCGCCGTACCAGATAATCAAGCCAATACCAATAGAGCCGATGATTTCGACGCCGGGATAGAAAATCGCGTAATAGAAGATGGTGTCAATGTTGGCTTTGCGGTTGGCGTCGTTAATCTCTTCAAACTGCTTCATCTCCTTGTCTTCGCGGTTGAAGAGTTGCACCACAGGCATTCCGGTTATATGTTCCTGCAAAAAAGCGTTGATGCGGGCAATCCGCGCACGAACTTCGCGGAAGGAGTTCCGCGCCCCGCGCCGAAACCACGTCGTCAGGGTAAAAAGCAACGGCACGATAGTAAACGACACCAACGCCAGCCGCCAGTTTGATTGAAACATCCAGATAATGATGTAGCCAATCATCGCCAGATCGCCGAAGATGACGATTACGCCAGCCGTAAACATCTCGTTGAGCGAATCCACATCGCCCGTCAGTCGGGTCATCAAGCGCCCGACCGGATTGCGGTCATAATACTGCACATCGAGCTTTTGCATTTTGGCGAAAATCTCTTTCCGCAAATCATACATGATGAATTGCCCCATCTTCTGCATGACGATAGCTTGCGTATAACCAACGGCAAACGCCAGAAGATTGGCAAGCAGAAAGAGGATAGCGATGAAGGTAATTCCCGTCGCGGCGCTCGCGCCAAAACCGAAGAAGTCGGCGGCGTGTTTGACCAGTAGCGCAAATCCGGTTGGCGGATTATTAGGGTCGGGTTGCAGAAAGACATCTATGGCAACCTTAATAAGCGGCGGTCCGGCAAGCGACAACGGGGCGCTGATAATAATGAGAAAGAGCGCCGTCAATGCATACCACTTGTACGGCAACAGGTATTTCATCATCCGCCGCATCAAGCGCGAGTCGTATGCTTTGCCTAATACCTCTTCTTCATGGTGTGACTGTCCTTCTGCCATCTTTACTTATTCCCGTTTTATTACCTCGTCGCTGCCAGTTCTTCTTCGAGTAATTGTTTCTCGTATAACTCCGCGTATAGACCGCCGTAGGCAATTAAATCATCGTGTGAACCACGCTCGGCAATGCGCCCGTTTTCGAGGACGACAATCAAATCCGCCTCTTTCACCGTTGAAACGCGATGCGCGACAATCAAACTGGTTCGCCCAACCATAATGTCGCGCAGGTGGCGCAATATCTTCTCTTCCGTGTAGGTATCAACTGCCGACAAGGAATCATCAAGGATAAGAATCTGCGGGCGGCGTATCAGAGCGCGGGCAATCGCTGTGCGTTGCTTCTGCCCGCCGGAAAGCGTAATGCCGCGTTCACCGACAAGTGTTTCATAGCCTTTCGGAAATTCCGCAATGTCGGCGGCTATGCCGGCTTCTTCCGCCGCTTGCTCAATCTCTTCACGGCTTGCCGATTCCACGCCAAAAGCGATGTTCTCCGCCAGATTTTCGCTGAACAGAAACGTCTCCTGTGGCACATAACCAATCGAGGAACGCACCACCCGCAACGGAATCTCCTGAATCGGTTGCCCGTCAATCAAAACCTGCCCGCGCTCGGCATCCAAAAGTCGCGGCACAAGGTTCATCAGCGTTGATTTGCCGGAACCGACCGCGCCGACGAAAGCCACCGTCTGCCCTGCCGCTATATGCAGATTGATATTCTTCAACGATGGCTCTTTCGCGCCTTCATACGTGAAGGTCAGATTGCGAAATTCAATTTCGCCGTTAATTTCCTCGACTTTTTGCGTTTCCCCCAGATTACGAATTGCCGGTTCGGTGGACATAATTTTGTGCATTCGTTCCATCGAAGCCATGCCGCGTTGAAAGATATTGATGACCCAGCCGAGCGCAATCATGGGCCAAATTAAATAGCCCAGGTAGAGATTAAACTGCACAAACTGACCAATACTGATGCGCCCCTGCATCACCAGTCTGCCGCCGTACCACAGCACGGCTATAAATCCCAAGCCGATACAAATTTGTAACAGCGGATGAAAGATTGCCGATAGTTTAATGAGTTTGAGATTGCGATTGACGTATTCGCGGTTGACCTCGCGGAAACGTTCCTGTTCGGCATTCTCCTGCGTATAGGCGCGAATGACACGCACTCCGGCGAGCGATTCCTGAGCGCGATTCGACACCGTACCGAAATACTCCTGCACCTCTTGAAAACGGTCGTGAATGCGTTTGGAAAAGTATTGCGTGGCAAAGGCGACCAGCGGCACCGAGAGGAATGCCATCAATGTCAAGACGCTGCTGATGCCCAGCATAATCGGCAGCATCAGCGCGAAAGAAAAGATGGTGTTGACCGAATACATCAATGCCGGTCCGACAATCATCCGCACGGCATTCAGGTCATTGGTAGCCCGCGCCATCAAATCGCCGGTGCGGTTCTGTTGGTAAAACTCAAATGGCAGGCGTTGGAGATGAGCATAGAAGTCATTGCGTAAGTCGTACTCAACATCACGCGACATATTGATTAAGATGCGACGCTGGGCAAAGAGAAAGACGCCCTGCACGACGCTAACCAGGACGATCAAGCCGGCATACGTGAGCAGTTTTCCCTCGGTAACGCCTATGGCAAAGGAATCTATCGCCTGCCGTAAAATCATCGGCACATTGAGTTTCATAACATTGGTCATGAGAACGCAAACAATGCCGATGGCGATTTTGCCCTTATAAGGCGCGAAATAACTGAGCAGTCGTTGAAATGGCGTCATGGCGTAATCGCTTCCTGATTTTCAGTCCGTCTGAAAACTCTCTCCTAGTTTAACGGCTAAAGGCAGGCAACTCAAAATGATGCGTGGTCAGCTTCTGTTTTTCGTTTACTCAAGGCGGATAGACCGCGAATTGGGTGAATCAGGCGAATTTACGCGGATTATCCGTTTGAATCCGCGTAAATTCGCCTGATTCGCCCAATTCGCGGTCTATTCTGGAGTTGTCAATCTTATCATCGTTGTGTTTTCAACGATATGCCGACTACAACCGAATATAGGTCAGCAACCCTTTCGCCAGATGTTTGCCTTGTTCATCAAAAACATCGCAATCGGCAACGACGATGCGGCGACCATCCCGAATCAGGCGAGCGTCGGCAACGATGCGCCCGCTGTTCACCGATGACAGGTAATTGATCTTTAATTCGACGGTGGTGAATTTATCACCCGGCTCAGAGGTGCTGACAATCGCCATGGCTACCGCCGTATCAATCAATGTGGCAATCGCGCCGCCGTGCATAACCCCGGCGAGTTGCAGCAATTGTTGGGTGACTTCAACGCCGAGTCTGGCACGTCCCGGCTCAATGCTGTCTATTTCGATGCCGAGCAAACGGGGAAAGTAGTTATATTCAAATCGGTCGCGTATGGCTTGTTCTTTTTCGGGAGTGATTTCCATTTTACTTTTGCTCTTTCGTTTTGCCGGAACTCTTCTTTTTCTGTTTCCTTGCGGGCGACCATTGATAGACACTCAAATCGCAGCGCCCTTTGTCATTGAAAACGACGCCCTCATTTTCGAGCAACAGGCGTTGCAAATCCGGCTCGTGCAGAATGATTTTGCCGGTGGAGATGCCGCCTTGTGAATTGATGACCCGATGCCAGGGAATAGGACGCTTATCAGATGGTACGGCGTGCATCGCCCAGCCGACCAATCGCGGACTGTAGCGGTCATCCAACAGGCGGGCAATCTGCCCATAGGTCATCACCCGCCTCGCCGGAATCTGTAACACCAGGGCGTAAATCTGCTCAAAGACGCGCTCAAATGCTTCGTTCTTCGGCTTCACCGGAGCGGTCTTTGTCGCTTTCTTTACAGACTTATCCGCCGCACTTCTGGTTTTCGTCTTTGCCATTGTCAGTTGTTGAAAACCTCTGCTAATGGAGAGGCGGCGGGGTAACATCTACAAGATGTAGATAGGTATACAATTGCCCGCGATGATGAATCTCATGCTCGACGGTGGCGCGAAGCAGATCAATGCGCCGCAGTTGATGTCCGGCAAACTCAACCTGTTCCGGCAACTGTTCGGCAGTCAACTCTGAAACCTCCGCCATCAACTCACGATGTTTGGCGTCAAAGATTTCGGCAATCTCATCCGGGCTTTTGCCGGTCAGGTCTATTTCATTTTTTTGGTACGAACCAACAAGCGCGGTGCGAACTAAAGCAACTTCTGCCTGTGCGAAATGCTGAACCAGTTTGCCCAGCGACATCATATCCGGCTTCGGTTGGAAATCAAATTGTTCTTGTGGCGCAGCCTTCAAGGCGCGTGCTGTGGCTTTGTGAATGTAATTCCAGTATTTGACCAATGCTTCAATTTCAGGACAACCCATTGATAGCTCCTTGTTGTTATTATTTTGAACTTTTTTATCTTTAGATCAGACCTTGCATACTACCAACGAATCCCGTTTACTGCCAGCGCGAAACTAACATGATTTGTCGCTTTGCAGGAGACAAAAAATCACACTGACCAAGCCTTGTCAGTCCCATTATGGCAAAATCTGTCTCCTGCAAATGGAGATTTTACTGCGACCCGCAAATTTAAGTAAAATTCCAGCTTTTACCTCTTTCAAGGGAAGTGGCGAAAAAAAGCACTTGACGCAATTTGTCACTTAATGGTGACAAAAAACGGCAGTAAAGGGACGGTTTAGTGCCTGAAATAGTTAAAGTAATGTTTTAAGCGTATTGCTTTAAGTGAGTGCATAAAAGCCTATGCTAAATTCAGCAACCAATGACACATATCAATGGCACAAGCGTTGCCTTAGCAAAGGACGGTTCCAACAGTACGACAGTAGAAATAAAATCTCTTCTGCTCAGAGTGACTGACGGACAAGGAACTGATGGTTGAGAATGGAAAGGAGGATGGGGGCCCTGCTTTCCATTCAACACCAGACTTGTGAAGGGACAGAATTTCACAAAAAGCAACACTGAGAAGCGACAGACAGAGAAGTTCAGAGTGTAGAGGCACAAGGGGGCGTGGCTCGTCATTCTGACTACGAAAAGCCGTTGATGCTAAATAACATCAACGGCTTTCATTTTTTCTATGCCTGAAATCCTCAATTTACCGCTACAAAATCCTCTATTTCTTGACATATCTGGAAATACCGCTTTATTCTGAATCACTGTTTCTTTGCTTGCCATTACTTTTACGCCAAACAGGAGGGTTTCATTCGATGGATGCCAAGACCGTTTTACGATTTACTATAGATGAACAAGTGAAGTTTGTTGATCTGCGTTTCACCGATTTGCCCGGTTCCTGGCATCACCTCACCATTCCAATCAATCAACTGAGCGAAAGCGTCTTTGACTCAGGCATCGGCTTTGACGCTTCGAGTCTGCGCGGCTGGGCTTCGATTAACGAATCGGATATGTTGCTGCTGCCCGACCCGGAACGCTTCTGGGTAGACCCTTTCTTTGAAGAGACAACGCTTTGTTTGTTTGCCAATGTGGTTGACCCGTTGACCAGAGAAGGCTACGAATTAGACCCGCGTGGCGTGGCAAGACGAGCCGAAAATTATCTCAAGCAGACGGGCATTGCTGATGGTTGTTATTTCGGACCGGAAGCCGAATTTTTTATCTTCGATCAGGTGAGCTATTACAATGACGTAAACAGCGCCGGCTATCGCTTTGAATCGGGCGAAGGCATCTGGAGTTCCGGCAAACGCGAAGACAATCTCGGTTTTCGAGTGCGTCAGAAAGAGGGCTATGTGCCATTGCCGCCAGTGGATTCGCTTCACGATTTGCGCTCCGATATTGTGCAGAACCTTCAGGCTGTCGGCATCGAACCGGAGATGCACCATCACGAAGTCGCCAGTGGCGGGCAATGCGAAATTGATTTCCGCTTTTCAACTCTTCTCAGCACTGCCGATAATGTCATGCTCTTCAAATACATTGTCAAAAATACGGCGTTCTATTACGGCAAGGCGGCGACCTTCATGCCCAAACCGATGTTTGGCGATAACGGCAGTGGGATGCACTGTCATCAGAGTTTGTGGCGCGGCGACAAGGCGTTATTTGCCGGAGAAGAATACGCCGGACTGTCGGAGATGGCGCTGCATTATGCGGGCGGCATCCTCAAACACGCGGCGGCGATTGCGGCATTTGCCGCGCCGACAACCAACAGTTACAAACGATTGGTTCCGGGCTATGAAGCGCCGGTTAATCTGGCGTATTCGCGGCGCAATCGTTCGGCGGCGATTCGTATTCCAATGTATTCACAATCGCCAAATGCCAAACGTCTGGAAGTGCGCTTCCCTGACCCAACCTGCAATCCTTACCTGGCTTTCGCGGCAATGATGCTTGCCGGACTGGATGGCATCCTTAACCGTATAGACCCCGGTGAACCGCTCGACAAAGATATTTATGATTTGTCGCCGGAAGAGTTAAAGAATGTGCCAACGCTTCCCGCCTCGCTCGACCGCGCTCTGGAAGCCCTCGAAGCCGATTACTCGTTTTTGCTGAAAGGCAATGTCTTTTCGGAAACCCTGATTGACCGTTGGATTCGCTACAAACGCACGAAAGAGGTAGATGTGATTCGGATGCGCCCAACGCCGATGGAATTTCAACTTTATTTTGATGCATAATTCAGATTATGAGCGAAGAAGTTACGATACAGGTTTCCGAGCAGGTCTTGAGGCAGGCAAACTATATCGCGGCACGGACACAATTGCCTGTTGAAGAGGTGTTATCCCGCTGGTTAGATACGCTGGCAAGTGAGCTGCCGGTTCAGGTCTTATCCAATGAAGAGTTGATGGCGTTGACCGAAGCACAGTTATCTGACAATGAGCAAGCAACTTTTAGTGAGCTATTGGAACAAAATCGTGAGGGCGAACTGAATAGCGAAGGACAACATCAACTTGATGAATTTATGAGAGTTTATGAACCTGGTTTGCTTCGCAAATCTCAAGCTTTGCGCGAAGCTGTGGCGCGAGGATTATTGCAACCCTTACCCCACTAAAGAGAATTATGAGAGATAAAATCCATCGCCTATTACTATCATTCAATTTACTGCTTCTCTTCAGTGTCGTAACTTATGCACGAGAAAACCGCGCAGAGCAGAAGCCCGATTTCAAAGTGAAGAGCGTCAAACTCAATGGCGTTGACTGGTCGAAAAAGACGGCGGACACGACAGTTCTGGTGGTTATTACCAATCCCGGTATCGGGTTCAAGCTGATTGATTTGAATTATAAGTTGAAGGTGAATGAAGCGGGTTTTGCTGAAGGGAAATACGACAAAGAGGTACAGATACCAGCAAAGGGCGCAGCGGAGATTGAATTGCCGTTTACCATTGACCTGACGACGCTGCCCTTGGTGGCCTGGAACTCAATAAAAGATTCGCTGACTCTGCATTACGAAATCGAGGCGGAGTTCAAAATCCCCTTGCTGATGCTCTTTTCCCCGGCGCAGAAAACCTCCTTCACAGGCGATTACTCTTTAACCGAGGCGCTTGCCGAACTTCCGGCAAAAATCAAAGAAAAGATTTTCCGCTAATGCCTATCGCGTTTTAGAAATTGCACACACAATCTCTCAGCGCCATCTTTCGCAATATAGCGATTACGAACGACTGCCAGACTTTCAAATCGCCGGCTGACACAAGAAACCAGCACCAGATCAAAATAAGGCGGCGCGAATTTAACGAATAGCCGCATCCCCGTGGCGCTGACATTTTCAGTAATCGTTTCTTCTCTGGAGATGCTTCTGGCGTTGCTGTCGAAATACTCCAGACTGACGCGCTCCTGACGGTTGACACGAGGCGAACGCCGCCGTTCGGTTCCTGTCCAGTTCGAGGAGCGAAAGATTGACCACGGCTTTTCCAGAAAGCCTTTCGGCGGTTGTTCGCCCATAAATTCCAGCGCCACCACACGCTGACCATGATGTTCCGGTTCGACGCGACGCACTAGCGAGTAGACATTATAGCTCGCATCGCTAAAGCCGTGACTTCGCAATTTTGTGGGCAAAGGAAGATTCAGATAGAAGACCTGTCCGTGACGCACATTTTTTCGCATATGAACCGTTACGCCAACCCGGCTGACATCCACGCTTTCGCACATCTCGCTCCACTTATCGCCGTTTTTTTCATAGCCGGTAAGGCGAACGGGAATAGAAAGTTTCAAGCGTTGGGTGCGGCGGCGATTACCATCAATGTTTTCGACGGCAAATTCACTATAGGCGACATTGGGTTTCTGCTCCGCGCCAACTGGCAGCGCCGCAGACTGGGGTACGGTGCGAGGCGGCGTTACCGGCATCTGTTGAGGCATTGTTCTTTGGCTCAACGGTGCGGCGGTTGCTGGCGCTGGCGGACGCGGCATTCCGGTGGTGGCGGTGTGGGCGGCGTGCAAGGTCTGTAGAGTCGAAGCAGGAGGCGGCGTTAGCGGCTTCCCTACCGGCGGCGTAGAGACGAGGTGCGAGCCTGCTGCTTTGTGCAGAACCTCATTATGATAATCGGCGCGTTTTTTGAAATTTGCCAGAGTCATAAAAGCTGCTGACACTTTCAGGAATGCCATATCCAGCCGTTCAATCGTTTGCCCATCAAGAGAGATGCGAATCTGCTGCGCCGGATAAAACAGATTTAAGACGCTGTAATAGGCTCTGACCACTTCATCGTAAGTTGCCGCCATCTTCAATCCGAGTACCTGATAATGAGTTGCCGCATCCTCTATGCGGGTTACCAAGCGGCTCAATTGCAAATGGTATTCGCTCAGAAGTTTTGCTGAAGGTTCCTGCAAAGAAGCAGTCGCCAGTTTTTGCGCCAGATCGTGTTCGGCGTTGGCAATCAGAGAATCGCCGGTTGTTGAATGAGTTGGCTCCACGTTTGAAACTACCTCCGAAAATAGACTGCACCCATCAGGGGCGGCGTAGCGGGCAAAGAGTGAAAGAACAAGTCAATTATCGGGGCAACGCTTTATTTGTCAACAGTTGTCTTTGTTGACGCGGTTCATCGGCTGACTGCTTTTTTCCTAACAAAAAAGCTTGAGTCGAGTCTGAGAACTATGTACAATGAGCGACGCAAGCATTTTTTATATTGTCGTCTACAGGCAATGAATAAGAGCGATAGCGCCTTTCGCTCAAACAGTAAACGAACGTAGCCGCGTTATTGTAACGCTGACAGGAGGCAAACCCCATGTCCCTGCAAAGAAAAAGGGTTTCCTTTGCCGTCTTCCTGCTGTCTGCTCTCTGCCTGCCGTTCTCGTCTTATGCTCAGACCGCTAAAGTCGAACGCACAGCAGCTATTTCGGGTCGCGTGATGATAGACGGACAACCTGCCGCCGGTGTATTGGTGGTCTTACGAACCGGACAGCGACAAGATGTGCGCGACGAGCCGCTTGCCAAAACCTCAACCGATGCCGAAGGGCGTTTCCAGTTGCTGAAACTTGCGGCTGGCTCTTATCGAGTCAATTTCCTTGCGCCGGGTTACATCAGGGCAGATGAGGAAAATCCCTACCGCACCGAACAAACTGTCAATCTTGAAGCAAACGAAGCGATTGATAACATTGACTTCGCCTTAAAACGCGGCGGCGTGATTACCGGGCAGATTACTGATGCCCGTCAGCAACCGGTTATCGAAGCCCGCGTAACTGTGGAGCCGGTTGGCGAACGTGGGCAATATGTCGCCGGGATTCCCTACGATGGTGAGACTGATGACCGGGGCGTTTATCGTGTATTTGGGCTTCGTGCCGGTCGCTATAGGGTGTGGGTAAGAGCCTATTTGAGGAGTGCCAATTCAGGCGCTGCCACAGTGACCTATTATCCGAATGCAAAAGAGGAAACGAAAGCAGAACTTGTTGATGTTCCAGAAGGCGGCGAAGTTGAAAACATAGATATTCGCATCGGCGAAAGACCCAAAGGTTACAACCTCCTCGCACGAATCCGTGACGCGGCAACCGGCAAACCAATAGCCGGAGTGCCCTTGACCTTGGGCGCAATGAAGCCCAATGACACAGAGATTATCAGTTACTCAACCACCGGCATTGTTTCTGACAGCAAAGGAGAGTTCAGACTCGGCGGCGTACAGGCAGGTCGCTATAACATTTTAGTAGCAAGTCATACGAATCTCCCTGTCTACAGCGAGCCGGTTTATGTTGAAGTAACTGACACGGATGTGGAGGTTGACATCAAGACTCGCAACGGCGCAAGCATCAATGGTTCTATCATCATTGAAGGGATAACCGATGCGAAAGTTTTGCAACAGCCTTTCCCGTATTTTCTTTATGTTCGCAATATCCCTCAGACCTCTATGCCATCTCCGTCGGTTCAATTGACTCCCGCCGACAAGACTTTTCACCTCAGCGGGCTGCGCCCCGGCAACTATGCCCTTGATTTGGCGATGATGGATTATGGCAATTTCTCCCTCTCCCGTATCGAAAAGGATGGCGTCGAAATCAACAGCTTTGAGGTGAAAGAGGGTGAGCAAGTGGCTGATGTTCATATTATCCTCTCTTACAACAAAGGCATCATTCGCGGGCAGGTCAAAGTCGAAAGCGGCGAATTTCCTGACCTTTCCGGGCTAACTGTTTCTGCCGTGCGAAAAGGCAGCATCATGGGGCGCGGCAACCGGCGCAGCAACATTGACATACGCGGACGTTTCGTTCTCGAAGGGTTAGCGCCCGGTGAATATGAACTGACGCTCACCGCCGCCAGTCGCAAAGGTTTCGATGCACTCGCACGAGTGCAGAAATTCAACAAGCAGACCATAACCGTCACCAATGACGCCGAATCACCAGTCACCTTCGTTTTACAAACGCGAGACTAACCCCTCGCTTCAGCAGCCATACTGGGAGTGATGTTTATGGAAAAACTTTGCAACGCTAGCCGCATTATTACCGCACTATTTCTGTTACTTACCACTATAAGCGCCCAACAGCCGGTTGAAGATAAACCCACAACAGTTGTCAAAAAGAATGCCGAACAGCAGAAACAGGCGGCAAGCAAAGAGCGCCACGGTTCTATAAGCGGGCGCGTTGTCAGCGACAACGGGCAACCCATGACCAATATCGGTGTCAATCTCTTTCAACAAGCTACTCGCACTGCCAGCAATGGGCGCAATCTCACGGTTGATGACGAAGGCAGATTTCAGGCGGACGACCTTCCAGTAGGCGCGTATTCCGTCAATGCTTATGCGCCGGGCTTTGTTGAGACAACGACAAGAGAGCGCCGCTTCTATCGCCTTGGTGACAACATCACGCTGACCATGGCTAAGGGCGGCGTCATCACCGGCACGGTCAAAAACGCGGCGAGCGAGCCGCTGATTGGCGTTACGGTCTATGCCTTGCGAATGCGCGACGCCGAAGGCAAGCCGTCGCGTAGCGGGCAATCAACACGTTTCCGGCAAACCGATGATCGGGGCGTTTATCGCCTTTACGGACTCACTGCCGGAACGTATATCGTTGTCGCGGGCGGGCGCAGCATCTTTACCGGACAGCCGAGCAAATATAGCGACGATGTGCCAACCTACTTCCCTTCCTCGACTCGTGACACCGCCGCCGAAATCCCGCTACAAACCGGACAGGAAGCGACCGGCATTGACATCATCTATCGCGGTGAAAAGGGTCGCGCTGTCAGTGGCACGGTCGGCGGAACCTTGCCTACGGTTACAAACTATAATGTCAGCCTGTTTTTAATGAATGCGGCAACCGGCGTAGCCGAAGCCTCTACTAACATCAATTCCTTCGAGGGCAAACGCGGTTTCGCTTTCTATGGCGTCCCGGATGGTGACTATTTCCTTACCGCCTCTTCAAATATCTTCAATGAACCGAAACAGGGCGGCGCAGCCGTTCCCAAGCGCATCAGTGTACGCAGTGATGTTTCGGGGCTTGAGGTGACGCTTGTTCCCTTCGCTTCGATTTCCGGCGCTGTCGTTTTGGAACCACTCGCCGAAGCCGAAAGAAAGAAATGTCAACCGAGCCGCGACGCAACACTGGAAGAGACGATGGTTTCATTGCGCCCCGATACCAAAGGCGAAGCTCCTGAACGGCAATGGTTCTCTTCCGGTTCGTTCAGTTCCTTGGGAGAAAAAGGCGAATTCACCTTCAATCGCTTGAACGCCGGACGCTACCGCATCACCGCCGATTTACCGAGTGACAACTGGTATCTGAAAGAGGTCGTATTGCAACCGGCAGGCGGCGCGAAACAACCAAAAGCGGCAAGTCTTCAACTAAGTGACGCGGCGACCAAGGGCATCACGCTGAAGACGAGTGAAACCCTTGAAGGCTTGAAGGTCGTACTAGCAGAAGGCGCGGCAACTGTGAGCGGGCGCGTTACGGCAGAAAAAGAAGGCGAATCATTGCCGACAAAATTGCTCATCCATGCCGTTCCGGTCGAAAAAGAGCGAGCTAACGAGGTCTTGCGATTCGCGCAGGCAGAGGTAAAAAGCGATGGCGCATTTACACTGGCGAATCTTGCACCGGGAAAATACTGGTTACTGGCGCAGCCTGCCGAAGAGAGCAACGACCCGTTGCCGCGTTCGGTAGCGTGGGATGCCGCCGAACGCCTCGCGCTTCGCAAAGAGACAGAAGCCGCCAATGTTGCAATTGAGTTGCAAAGCTGCCAGCAAGTCAGCGACTATGCTTTGCGTTACGTGATAAAGACAGGGGCAAGTAAAAAGTAAAAAGGCAAAAGTAAAAAGGAGTAACGATTCAGAGCCAATGATTTGAACCACGAAGACGACGAAGAACGCGAAGAGAAGAAAAGGAGTGAAGAGCAGCATGGCAAGAAATAAATTGAAGAGCTATGCAAACGAGGGCTTTCCACTTTACTTTTTCCCTCTTTCCCTCTTCTATTTTTATCTTCGTGCGCTTCGTGATCTTCGTGGTTCAAAGAAGTCTCTCAAGTTGTTACGAAATGACAGAAGCGAGCCGGTATTCATGAAAAATCTGATTCATTTAATTGTTATCGTTATTCTCATAATTGGCATTTCTGCGGTTGCCGAGGCTCAGGATTTGCGGCAAGGCACAGGCTCAATCTCCGGGCGCGTCACCGTCAATGGCAAACCCGGACGCGGCGTTGTCGTTCTGGTTATCTATGAAGGTAAAGATAAGAACGACGACCCGCATTCCTTTGCCGATTTGCTTGGTCGCATCAATCGCCTTACCTGTGGCGAAGATGGCAGTTTTCATCTGACGAACCTCGATGCCGGACGCTATCAAATAGGAGCCTACACTCCTTCGCTAATCGGTGTGCCAAAGTCCGCCGAAAGCGGCGCAGACCCGAAAATAAAGCCTGCCTCGGAGGATGAGGATGAGGATGAGGATGAGAAGCAAACCAAAGCGCCTGAACCGTCGTCGCCAACCAATCGGACAATCAACCTTCAGGACGGCGAAAAAGTTGAAAATGTGGAATTTACATTGACACGCGGCGGCGTCATCAACGGGCGCGTTACTTATGAGGACGGCAGCCCTGCCATTGGCGTAATCATGCAGTTAAACCAGATTCAAGGCAACAGCAAGAACTATTATACGCCACATACCGAATTTGAATCGTCGCCATATAAAACCGATGATCGCGGCATCTATCGCATCTATGGCTTACCCGATGGACGTTATAAAATCAGCGCCGGCAGCAGAACCGGCGAAGCCATGCAGGTCTTGTCAGCCAATCGCTACCGTCGCCGCACCTTTCACCCGAACGTCACCGACGAAGCAAGCGCCGCCATTATCGAAATCACCAATGGCAGTGAAGCAGGCAATATAGATATAAGATTCGCCGAACCGGCAAAGAGTTATTCGGTCAGTGGGCGCGTTGTTGCCGGCGATACCAACCAGCCCGTGCCGAATGCGCCGGTCACTTTCACGCCGCAAAATTCACAAACTCAAGTTCCCCCCGAAAAGAGCTATACGACGACCAACAGTAAAGGTGAATTCAAACTTGAGGGCTTCCCGTCCGGCGCTTATAAGGCGCTGTCGCCGCCCCGTGGCTATGACGCGGATACGCCATATGTCCCCGATGCGCCAGTGAAACCCAATGATTACTATAGCAGCATCACGAAATTTGAAGTCAAAGACGGCGATGTGCGCGGCGTTGTCATTCGGTTGCAACCCGGTATTACCATCGGCGGCAGCATCGTCATTGAAAGCGGCGATGCCAGCCCACTGTCAAAGACCCCCGGAGTAAAGCTTTACGCCAGCATACAAAATCTGACCCCGGCGGTGGAGAGCAATTTTCTGTCGAGCAATAGTGTCGCCGATGTAAGCCCCGACGGTTCTTTTCTGCTCAGAGGGCTTTCACCGGGCAGAGTCCATTTTTTCCTCAACTCGATAGGCGAGAATACAACCCGTTTTCAACTGCTGCGCGTCGAAGCCAGCAACGTCGTTGACGGGCAGTTTATGGATTTGCAAAAGGGCGACAATCTGACCAATGTTCGCCTTATCGTGGCGGCGGCAAATTGTACCATCAAAGGACAAATCAACATCGAAGGCACTTTACCGAAGCACGCCCCCATTTTGGTCTCCGCCCGCAAGGTGAATGTGGCGAAGAAAAATGCAAACGATGAAGATGATGACGACGAAGCCGGAGAAACCACCGCCGACGCCAATGGCAACTTCGTCATTACCGGCTTGCTCGCCGGACAGTACGAAATCGTCGTCGAAGTTGTAACCGGCTTTACCAAAGACGGCGACCCGATCACCAAAGAGGCAAAGCAGATTGTTGTTGTAACGTCAGGACAAGAAGCCACCGTAACGCTTACGGTTGACCTTCGCTAGCTGACCGTTAGAAGCGGTTTGAAAAATCCCTGTAAAGTACAGATTAAAAGAGAGTTAGCTAAATTTCGCGCAGATATGAACGCTCTTGAATTCTGAATGGAACGGTACTCATTCGCCGATTTTTCAAACCGCTTCCAAATCTTATGCCCGGATAGAATCTTATGCAGAAAGCAGCACACATCATCCTACTGTGTATGTTCATCTTCTCTGCTTCAGTATGCTTTGCTCAAAGCGAAACCTCAGAAGCAACCGCATCCATCAGTGGGCGCGTCACCATTGACGGCAACCCGGCTCGCGGCATTACTGTACAGGCAATATCGTTTGATAAAAGTGCAACGGTTGGATGGCAACAGAAACTCGGCATTAGGGCAGCGCCAAAAACTGTGACATCCGTAGACGGTAGCTTTCGCTTGAATAATCTGGCATCAGGACGATACCTCATCAGCCCCTCTGCGCCTTCGATGGTTGGCATACGTGAAAGCGAAGATTCTGTTCAGCCTCAGATTATTACTTTGAAAGCTGGCGCAACGGTGGAAGGAATCAATCTATCACTAATACGCGGCGGTGTTATCACCGGACGCATTACCTACGAAGACGGCTCGCCGGTAATTGCTGCACATATTATCTGCTCACGCGACGAGGCATTACAGCAGACAAGTTCATCGCGTTCCTTTACATTTAACTTTTTCGAGCATCAGTCTTTTCGGACAGACGACAGAGGAGTTTATCGAATCTACGGCTTGCCCGAAGGCAATTACACAATCAGAGTTATGCTGGATGTTGAGCAGTTAATAAAATCGCGGCAACATCTACAAGAGGTCTACTATCCGAATACGACCGAGGTAACAAAAGCCGCATCTATTGAGGTGAAGAACGGTGTAGAAACACAGGATATAGACATAAGGCTTGGCGCTCCAAACAAACTATATACTATTGCTGGTCGCGCTCTTGATGCGGATACTGGCAAACCTCTTACCGATGTTTCTATTGTCTGTGTTCTGAAAACTATAGCGGGTGGTTACGCAACTAACAGAATTAAGACAAATAAAAAAGGCGAGTTCCTATTTGAAGATATGCCATCCGGTTCTTATCATGCCCAGATTTTCAAAAGCCAAGGGCGAAGCGATGAATACTATAGCGAAACAACTTACTTTGAAGTGCAAAATGCCGATGTAAGTGATGTCGAAATTAAACGGCACAAAGGCTTGACCATAAGCGGGAAGATTGTTTTCGATGGAGCAACTGATTTCACTAATGCCGCAACTCTCCGACAACTGCAACTCCAGGCGGACTCTTATCAGATAAAGAACAACAAGGAAGTATTTTCCGCCGCATCATACGCTGAAATTTCGCCTGACGGTAAGTTTATTTTCAAAGGGTTGAGTCCCGGTTCTATCATCATTGATCTGCTGTCGGAGTCCCGCTTTGTACTGCTTGGTATTGAGCGAAACGGCGTAGAGGCAAGACCTTTTGAGTTACCTAAAGGCGAAACCGTCAATGATCTCCTTATCACAGTTGCAGAAATTGATTGTGCGGTTCGCGGACAAGTCATAATTGAAGGCGGCATATTGCCTGATAATGCCATGCTGCACATTTCTGCGCGGCGTATTACTAGCGACCCGCCAGACCCTCATGACTTCAGATTCTTCAAGAGCAGTATCAGCGTTACCCCTGATAATCACTTCACGATTGCAGACCTTATTGCCGGAAAATACGAAGTGACCTTGATTGCTGAAGTTCGCACACAAGATAGAATTAACCGATGGATCACGAAACAAAAAGTCAGCGTCGAGAGCCGACAGACGGCGGATGCAACCATCAAACTCGATTTGAATGCCAATAAAGAGAAGTAGTAGCCAAGTCAGAATGCCGTAGTTCCATAATTCAGGAAACGCTTTTCAACCGTTAGGAGGAGTTATGAAGTTATTACCTCGTTGCACGCTGATTCCCTCAATCATCCTCGCTGCTTTCCTCGCCGCCTATGCTCAATCCGGTAACTCGGAAATCAAAAAGGGTACAGCTTCGATAAGCGGGCAGATTACTTCCGGCGGTAAACCCATACGCGGTATTGTTGTCATTGCGCGTCCTCAACTTAGGAATCAACAGCAGATGATGAAATATATGTTGGGACAAGCGCCAATGCCCCGTTCGACCACAGATGCAGAGGGCAACTTTGCTTTTACGAGTCTGGAAGTTGGCAGCTATCAAATAGAGATCAATGCTCCAACAATGGTTGGGATGAGAATGCCAGCAAATGATTCAGATAAGCCACATCTCAATCAAAATGTTATTGTCGGAGATGGTGAAACTATCGAAAACCTCAATTATTCCATCACTCGCGGCGGCGTAATAACCGGAAGAGTGACTCGCTCCGATGGCAGCCCTGCTATTGGTGAAAGCGTTAAACTGCAACCTCAAGCCTCAAAAGCTCAAGGCTTTTCTCGACTATCGGGTGTGCCGCTCGATTATGAATCTTTCACTACAGATGATAGAGGGATATATCGGATTTATGGTGTGCCGCATGGGCGTTACAAAGTCGTCGCAGGTTCAGGGTCTGACCCAATAAGAGATGTTTTCAGGACTAACCGCCGCACCAGACAGGTCTTTTATCCCGGTACTACAGATCAAGCTACTGCCGGAATCGTGGAGATTTCCGGCGGCGTTGAAGTGCGCGAGATAGATATAAAACTCAATCCTCCTGAAAATACCTACTTTGTTAAAGGTCGGGTCATTGATGAAACCGGCAAGCCCGCCCCAAATGTAGTAGTGAAGGGTGAGTCTGTTTACCCAAATTCAGGAGCGCCGTTGTCACCATTTGCTGCGCCATCCACCGTCACAGCAAATTCGCAAGGCGAATTTACAGTAAGGGATTTGCCTCCCGGAGCTTACAAATTTACCGTCAGTGCCGCCCTCAAAGGTGAGCAAACCTTCTACTCGGATGAACCGGAAGTGCAGATCAAAAATTCCACCATCAGCGGCCTAGAGATTCATTTGCATAAAGATATTCCCGTCAGCGGGCAGGTCATCATAGAAGGAGCCAATGATACTGCCTTGCTGTCCAAACAGCCGATGTTTATCTCCTTGAGAAGCTATACGCCAAGGAAGAGCGATCCTAAGATTGATGATTCTACGACAGTAACAGCCCCAATCAGCCCGGACGGAACATTCACATTTAGAGGATTGAAACCAAGTAAGGCTCGCATCCTGCTATTTGTATCTCCTTCACTGGCAGAATTGGCGATTATTCGCGTTGAGCGTGGCGGGACAGATATAACAGACGGGTTTGAAATTCAGGCAGTCGCCCCATCAGCGACCTCCGTATTGTTATGGCGCAAAAAAACAGCAAGATACGCGGGCAAATTAAAGTTGAAGGCGGAACCTTACCAAAGGGAACGACTTTAGAAGTTTCCGCTTTTCGCCTAAGAGATGGCGATTCTTTTTATCAGTTCAATAAATATCATGAGTTAAAGTGCGATGTTGGTTCCGATGGTCAATTCATTCTATCAGGTGTGGCAGCAGGTCAATACAGCATCTCCCTCTATGGAGAAGGCTATGTAAATTTTAAGAAAGTTAGTTATTCCGCCAGTCAAACAGTGACTGTAGCCAACGGACAAGAATTGAATATCGTCATGACTCTCGATTTGAATGCTAAAGAGAAGGACAAATAGCGGCGGGCTAGGCACCCGATAAGCGAGGATGCAATGATAAAACTTAGGATTTTTACCCTCATCATTCTTTTGACGATTAGCGCACCGGCGCAGCAATCTACGAAACCAGCGCCGCCGCAAACCGGCAGCCCGACAAAGAACGCGACCACTAACACAGCAAAGAAAGAGGACAGCAAGCAGACCATTAGCGGGCGTATTTTAGACGATGCCGGAAAGCCGGTTGCCGAAGCCTCCGTTGTTGTGGTTCGCGCTGGTTCGCTCAGTCAATCGCTCAACGCCTCGCCCAATGTGCAAATATCAAAACTTCAGCGCACCGCCATAACCGACAATGACGGCAAATTCAAATTTGATGAACTGCTTGCCGGAGCCTATATGCTCAACGCCACGGCTCCCGGTTACGTTCTCGCCAGCGAATACCAGATGGAGAGCGGCAAGCCGCGTTATTATCGCGCTCCTGACAATCTGACGCTCCGCATGGTCAAAGGCGGCGTTATTACCGGCACGGTCACAGACCAGTATGGCGAGCCGGTTGTCGCTATGCGTGTGCAGGCGACCAAAGTGCGCGATGCGAATGGGCGGGCGGCTCGCGGCGCGACCTTCAATGAAAACGATTTCACCAGAGAATGGAAGACCGATGATCGCGGCATCTATCGCATCTACGGGATGGAACCCGGCGTCTATGTCGTGGCTGCCGGCGGCAAAGGTTTCAGTTCCTTCTTCGGCTTAATAGAGGCAGCGTCAACCACCTACTTCCCTTCCGGCACACGCGACACGGCAACCCCGTTGACGCTGCAAGCCGGACAGGAGTTGAACGGCATTGACATTCGTTTCCGCGACGCCAGAGGTTTTGCTGTGAGTGGCAAAATCAGCAAGGCGGCTGATGCCAATGCCGGAATTGACGGAGCTTTCATTTCGCTGACCAGCGCGGCGACAGGCAATCTCGAAGCGTGGACGATTGCCGGGATATTCGGCAGAGGCAGAGGCGGCAGCAATGAAGAAGACCGCAGTTTTATGCTGACGGGCGTACCGGATGGCGACTATACGCTCACGGCTTTTGCCGGCGAAGGCAAAAACGCGGCTGGCAATATGCTGGTATCGTCGCCGCGCCGCGTCACGGTTCGCGGCGGTGACGTAACCGGCGTTGAATTGCTGCTCTATCCGCTTGGTTCCATCTCCGGGCAATTTGTTCTTGAACCGATGAAGACCGCCGATAACAAACCTGCCTGTAATGGTGCGCCTCATACGATAGCTGAAGCCGTCATCTTTGCCCGCGCCGATGCAAAAGGCAAAGATTTGCGCGACGATTTCCCCTTCAATTTTTCGCCGATGATGCTCAGTTTCGACAGTTCGCCAAATGAAAAAGGCGAGTTTCAATTATTCATCTTTGATGCCGGACGTTACTACCTTGAGAGTTCCTTACCGTCGGAAGATTGGTACATTCGCGCCATCACTCACCCTGATACTAACGCCAAGCCAGCAGCAAAAGACGGCGCAAATCAGGTAAAAGAGGGGGCAAATCAGGCGAAAGATGCCGCCAGCAACGGTGTCAATGTCAAGCTCGGTGAGAAAATCGAAGGCGTTAGAATCGTCGCTGCGGAAGGCGCGGCAGGCATAAAAGGGCGCGTCGTCGCGGCAAAAGTGGGCGATGCGCTGCCCGCCAATCTGCACGTTTCACTTGTGCCAGCCGAAACCGAAAGCGCCAATGACACGGTGCGCTACTATGAAGCCGAAGTGCAGAAAGATGGGACGTATGCATTTCGTCACCTCGCGCCCGGACGTTATTTTGTCTATTTGCGCGAAGCCACCGAAGAGGAGCGCACCGAAGCCTTTTCGCGCCCCCTCGCGTGGAATGCCGAAGTGCGGGCGAAATTGCGGAAAGATGCCGAAGCCCTCAATCAAACGCTGGAATTGCAACCGTGTCAACGACTTACTGAATTGCTGTTGACCTATCCGCAAGCAAAAAAGACGGAGCCGAAAAAGGCGAATTGAGGGAGTAGATTGCAAATGCAACCTATTTCCGCCTCAGTTGTCTTGCCTCGCTGTCGCATAGATGTGTGAAATAGCTTTGAGTTTAGGTTCCGGGTCACGGCTGTGCGACTTTGAGTTGAAGTTTAGTTTCGCGGCTGTGCCGCTTTGAGTTTTAAGCAGTACCCGAATAAAGTGACATTGGCGGCGGTTCGGTTTCGCGGCTGTGCCGCTTAGATGTGCGGAATGGCTCTGCCTTTCCGTCAGCAATAGGCTTATTCTAGCGGCTCTGCCGCCGCGAGGCTGCGCCTCGATTCGATGTCCAGAAACCAGTGGCGCGACAGAAGAAATGCCATAAATGGTGAATAGAGATGAGATTATCTGGCAACAAGTAAAGGAATCGAGGCAAAGCCTCGCGGCGGCAGAGCCGCTCAAGGGAGCGGGCAAGTCCAACGGAAAGGCGAAGCCATTCCGCACATCTAAGCGGCACAGCCGCCTGAATCAGCGCCATTTCGCAAATTCTGACGGCACAGCTGTTAGACAGCTTCGGAACCATTATCAGAACTATTATTCGCCTCACCGAGTAAACTTTCTGCCGCCGTTCGGCGTTTGGCATAGCGAGAAGTTTTGCACCTGCAAAAAAGTTTGCCCTCGCATTGCGCTCCGCTTGCGTACTTAGCTAACGGGGTGGGAAGGAATGATACGTTGAGTCGGGAGATTTTATCTCGGACGGAGGAAAATTTGAGCCGCGCTTCGGCGGGCGACCAGTTCGCCTTCGCCGACCTTGTACGCGAGAATCAGGCAATGATATTTAGTATTGCTTATCATTTCTTACGCGACAGGTCGCTCGCAGAAGAACTGGCTCAAGAGGTTTTCCTTCTTCTCCACCAAAACCTGTCCTCCATAAAGTCTCCCGCCCACCTAACTTTTTGGCTGCGGAAGGTTACGTCGCATCGCTGCATAGATGCGACACGCCGATTGCAGGCGCGACCGCAACTTTATCTCGAAGACGTGCCGGAACCGGCGGTAGAAGATGCGCCGACAGACCCGATGCTCTCGCGGTCGTTACAGAAAATGGTGGAGTCGCTTTCTGAAAATGCGCGATTGGTCTTGATTTTGCGCTATCAGGAAGATTTAGAACCGACTGAGATTGCCGAAACTTTGGGAATGCCGCTTAATACCGTAAAGAGCCATTTGAAGAGGTCGCTGGCGACCTTGCGCGAAAAGCTATCGCGCACTTTAGGAGAAGTAAACGTATGAGCCGTCTGGATGATGAATTGAGAGTAGCCTTCAAACGTGAAGAACCGTCGGCGGATTTTGCTGCCCGCGTTCTGGCGCGTATCGCGGAAGCGGAAAACCGCAAACCTGCGCCGACGTTGTGGCAACGATTCCGCGAATTTTTCAGTCCTGCCGTGATGCCCTGGGCAGTCGCGACTGCGGCGCTCCTCCTGATAACGGCAGTCGCTTTCATTCAATTCCAGAGTCGTTTTACGAAACAGGAAGGGGCGATTGCCCGAAGCAATGAAAATCAACGGCTCTTTTCCACTTCGGAAGCGGTAGCTACAGTGAAAGAAAAAACGATGCCAAAGGTGATGCCGGAGAGCGAGAAACAGCCAATGCAGACGGTTTCTCATCGCATTATCAAACGTCGCATACAGCCGCGATTGCCTCACGAACCCACAAAATCTCGCGCTCCTGAAGGCGAGATTGCGATGACTCGTAAATCGAAGGGGGAACTTGCCAGAGACCAACTCTACAAAGCTCTGGCAATTACTTCCGAACTGCTTCAGGAAGCCAAAGAGATTGCTCTGACAGGTGGCAGATAATCGAACTTATTTTGAGGTGTTATCAACCATGATACAGAAGACTACAAAAAGACTGCTCTTGCTTGCCGTTATGCTCTGCGTCATTCCGGCGGTCAAGGCTTATGGGCAGGATGCGAAATTGCGAATTGACCAGCTTAATTATCTGACCGATAAAGCGGTCGAGATTGTTGACGTGACGCTGGAGAAAAATCTCATCGAACTGGCGGCAAAATTCATTCCCGGCAAAACGCCGGATGAAGTGAAGATTAAAGAATTACTCCTCAGCATTCAGGGCGTCTTTGTCAAACGCTTTGCCTTCGAGAATGAAGGAGCATTCACCGACAGCGATGCCAATTCGATACGCTCGCAATTGCAAAATCCGGCGTGGGCAAAGATCGTCAGCTATATCAACAAAAAGAAAGATGGCAACCGCATGAATGTCGAAGTCTTTTTAATGACGCAGGGGAGCGTCATTAAAGGATTGGCGGTGCTGGCTACCGAGGCAAAAGCGATAACCGTCGTCAACCTCGTCGGTCCGATTGACCTTGAAAAACTGTCGCAACTCGAAGGCAAATTTGGCATCCCGAACATCGGACTGAAACAGACGACGGGAGCGCAAGAGGATGAAGCAGTTACCACGAAAAAGGCAGACCCGAATAAGAAGCCGTAGGAGATAGAGATGGCAAAACCATTCGTTGCAAAACTTGTCGTCCTGCTGCTGTTGTTGTCGTGCGCTTCCTCAAGCCTGGCGGCTGACAATAAACCGGACGACAAGAGCTACAGCACGTTCATTAAATACCTCAAATCGAACTACCATGCTAAAGGACAAGGAACCTTTGGCATGATGACCTTTGCCCGCTTTCTGATAAAGGTGATTAAGCCTGCCGGAGTCAAAAATTTTAAGGTTTCGATGCTGCGCGATTTGCAATTCACCAGCCTTAAAGTAGACAACGACCTTGGCAGCTTCATTCGTAAAAATGTGCATCAGGATTGGCGACCGCTCACACAGGTAGTATCGCTGAAAAACCAGCAATACGTTTATGTCTTCTTCGCGCCGGAAAAAGAGGATGCGAAATTTCTAATTGTCGCCGTACAACAGAAAGATGCCTTTGTCATTCAATTCAAATTTAGTCCTGAGCGGCTGGCAAAATTCCTCGAAAATCCTGAAATTATGGGCATTTCGCTTGCCGGTAATGATAAGAAGAACAACCCGAACACAGTAACGAGCAATCCCGACCCAAGCGCCGATAAGAGCGCGAAGAAGGCAGAAGAACCAAAAAAGTCTGACTCAAATTGAGCTTCATAAAACCCTTCTGACGTTCTATCCGTAGCCTTCTTCTTACTTTTGAGTCCCTGTAAGGTTGCCGCAGGCTGTCGTAAGTTTTGGTAAACTTTTTCGCGGCTTTCGACGTTTAAGTAGCTTGCCCTTACAAGTTCTCTGTTGCCGAAAAACTCAAGGCCTTGCCCAAACACGGTTTTGCCTTGTAATCGTCAAGGCAAGGCGGCAAGGTGAGTGAGACCTGAACCCAGCCTGAAATCAATAATCTTGGAGATTTCCAATGAAATTCTTGGTTCTCGGGCTGTGCCTTTTCGCCCTGCTAGCTATTCCAAACGCGGTTCCGTTCATCGTCCCGGCAAGCGCCCAACAAACGGCAACGGTCTTACCCGCGCAGCAACTTCAACAGATTGAAGCGACAATTCAAGACTGGTTGACAACGACGAAAGCGCCCGCTTTATCGGTTGCCATCGTTACGGACAATCAATTGCGCTATGCCAAAGGCTTCGGCATCTCTGACCTTGAAAACCGGATTCCGGCAACCGCAAAGACCGCTTATCGTCTCGCTTCTATCACCAAATCACTGACCGCCACTGCCATTATGCAGCTTGTCGAGAAAGGTAAAATTGACTTGGACGCGCCGATACAGAAATACTGCCCCGCTTTTCCTGAAAAACAATGGGCGATTACGGTGCGCCATTTGCTGACGCATCAATCGGGCATTCGCCATCATCAATTTGACGAAGTTCTCTCCACAAAGCATTACAACGACATTACCAGCGCCTTGAATACCTTTAAGGATTCCCAGCTATTGCATGAACCGGGCGCGAAATACAGCTATACAACTCTCGGTTATGTAGTTCTCGGCTGTGTTATCGAAGGCGCATCCGGGATGAAGTATGCCGATTATCTGCGCGATAATATCTTCAAACCGGCTGGCATGAGTGACACCCGCGTTGATGATGTTTATGCTATCATTGCGTATCGCGCCAGAGGCTATCGGAAAACGTCCGCTAATGAAATTGAAAATGCGCCGCTGCTTGATACTAGCGGGCGATTACCGGGCGGCGGTCTGGTTTCCACCGTCGAAGATTTAGCGAAATTCGCTATTGCTGTACAAAGCGGCATTCTCGTAAAGAAAGAGACGCTGGCGCAGATGTTGACGCGCCCAAAAACCAAGGACGGCAAGGATCAGGATTATGCGCTCGGCTGGCTGGTTGCCGATTTACCTGATGGCAAACTACTTCGCAATGATGGCAGTCAGGCAGGTACACGCACATTTCTGCTGCTGCGTCCCAATCAGGGCTATGCCATTGCTTTAATGACCAACCTTGAAAGAGCGCGATGCGAAGAACTAGCGCCGAAAATACACGACATTATACAGCCTGTGAAATAACCTGTTTTACCATCAGGCTTCACTGGCAGGAAGTTATCATGAGAAAAGTTCAATTCGTCATTACTGCACTCATTCTTTTACTCTTTTCGGCTTCTCCTGCGCCAGCGCAGGAGAATGTCGCGCCGCCGCCTCAACAGCAGGCAACCACGGCAAAAGCAGTGGAAAGAGTTATCGCCTCGCCGCCCACTTTCAAAATCCCGCGTGTCGACATTGCCCCAAAACTCGAAGATTACCTCGACGGCAAAGCACGGCAGGACGAAGTGAAGGTAACAGGATTTGTGCAACGCGACCCGCAGGACGGACAGCCGGTAACGCAGGAAACGACGGCGTATCTCTCTTACGATGACAAGAATTTTTATCTCATCTTCGTCTGTAAAGATGACCCGTCGCAGGTTCGCGCCCACATGAACAAACGCGAAAATGTTGATAATGATGATCTGGTCGGCGTACTGCTCGATACCTACAACGACCAGCGCCGCGCTTATCTCTTCGGCGTCAATCCCCTTGGCATTCAGCTTGACGGCATCAGCGCCGAAGGGCAGGACGATGATATGAGTTTCGATACGCTCTGGCACTCGGACGGCAAAGTAACTGCTGATGGTTTTGTTACGTGGATGTCAATTCCCTTCAAGAGTCTGCGCTTTGCCAATGCCGACATACAAACCTGGGGCATTGCTTTGATTCGCCATATCTCGCGCAACGATGAGGATGCTTTTTACCCTTATGTCACGCGGCGCATTGAAGGCTTTACCCAACAATTTGCCAAGATGGAAGGCATGGAGAAGATTTCGCCGGGGCGCAATATGCAAATTATCCCTTATGGATTTTTTGCCCGCGCCCGCTTCCTTGACCCGGCAATTCCGCAATTGAAAACCGATAATGATATACGCGCTGGCGTTGATGCAAAGATGGTATTGAAAGATACCATCACGCTCGATTTTACGGTCAACCCCGATTTTAGTCAGGTCGAATCGGACGAGCCGCAAGTAACGATCAATCAACGCTTCGAGAACTTTTTCCCTGAAAAACGCCCGTTCTTTCTGGAAAATTCCGGCTATTTCCAAACGCCCGAAAATCTCTTCTTCTCGCGTCGCATCATTGATCCGCAATTCGGCGTCCGTTTGACCGGCAAAGTCAAAGGCTGGGAAGTTGCCGGCTTGGCGATTGATGATCGCGCCGCCGGTCAGTTCTTTGATGAAGACGACCCATTGCGTAACGAACGCGCCGCCGTCGGCGTTATTCGTCTGCAAAAGCCGTTACGCAATCAATCGAGCGTCGGCTTTATCGCTACCAGCCGCGATTTTGCTGGCAGCCATAATCGCGTTATCGGCGCTGATACGCGCATCAAATTGACTCGCAATCTGGTCTTCACCGGACAGGTCATCGAGAGTTTCACCAAACTACTAAACGGCGAGCATCTGACTGATACGGCATTCAATGTAAGCCTGAACCGTTCCGGCAGATATTTTCAAAACTTCTTCAATTATACGGATCGCGGCAAAGAATTTCGCACCCAACTGGGCTTTGTGCCGCGGGTCAACATTCGTGATGTGAGCAATTTTATGTCGTATCGCTGGCGTCCGAAAACCGGCTTGATCAATGCCATCGGACCGAATCTCTTTACTGGGGCGATCTGGGATCACGACGGCAAATTGCTGGACTGGCGCGTTAATCTGCCGTTGTCCATTCAATTCAAAGGCAACACTGACATCTTTATCCGGCGCTCTGAATTTGCCGAGAGCTTCGCCGGCGTCCGTTTCCGCGAACACTCAAACGATATAGACTTTGAGACTAGCTTTTTGAAATGGCTTTCTTTTGAGTCAAGTTTTAATAAAGGCGTTGGCGTCAACTTCTTTCCGGGTGAAGGGCTGCCGTTTCGCGCCAACAGTGTAAGCGCCAGCGCCGGATTGACCTTCAGACCGTCCTCACTTACCTTCGAGCAAGTTTACATCTACGATAGGCTGGCAACCCGCAAGGATGAATTACCGGCAGGCGAAAGCAAACCGGCAGTCATCTTCAACAATCACATTCTACGCTCAAAGATCAATTATCAATTCAACCGCAAATTGTCGTTACGCACGATTATTGACTACAACGCCGTGCTGCCGAATGAAAGACTGGTCGAGTTGACTCGTGACAAAAGCCTGACCGCCGATTTTCTCGTCACTTATTTCGTCAATCCCGGCACGGCTTTTTATGCTGGTTACACGGACGGCTATCAAAACCTGCGAATCATTCCGGGCGCATCGCCGACCCTGCGCCTGACTTCATCGCCAACGACCTCAACCGGCAGACAGTTCTTCGTCAAGATGAGCTACCTGTTGCGATTTTAGGGCGCTCGAAATAAGTGACTGGCAGATTATTTATGAATCAGCCAAGGCGAAAGTAGGATTTATAGCGGATTTTAATTGGCTGCGGATATGCATGGATTATGGAAAGCAAGCGGCGGGCGAGCCGCCCGTGCTCCCAGTCCGCACTCATCTGCAACCCGCTATAAGGCGTAGAACTTAGATTGTGTTGATTATTCCTGAGAGGAAAGTCTCAAAA
>Ga0187894_10001050_pt1 | contig 36637 bp, 29 predicted proteins | sample GBC1701081metaG_FD_136650 | JGI IMG/M metagenome (GOLD analysis project Ga0187894, IMG submission 136650) | White microbial mat communities from a lava cave in the Kipuka Kanohina Cave System on the Island of Hawaii, USA - GBC170108-1 metaG ...
CCTTCAGCCGGTCGATCCAGAGCTTGCCGTCCGGGTTCAGCAGCACTTCGATGATGCCCGGATCCTCGAGCCACGCCGCGATCGCCGGGCCCAGTGCCGTGCGCAACATCCGCGCACTGCGTATCAATCCCTCAGCCGACATGGTCGCCCTCCTCCACGCGCTGAGATGGGGCAACCTCGCTCATCCCCGGCTGCAGCCCGGCTCCGCTCGATTCTCCTGAGAACAAAGCGCCGTCGCGGCGAGTCTCGGGGAAAACTTCTTCCGAGACTTCGCGGATCAGGCTGCTGCCTTTGGCCAGCCGCCGACCGAGCGTCTCGATGAAAGCCTCATAGCGCTCGGTACCTTTGGCTTTCGCCGCCGCCTGCGCGCTATCTGGAAGTGGCGGCGTCACGCTCAGCCAGAAGCGCACGAAGAGCGCCAATGTCTCGACAGCGATCGTCTGATCTCGTTCCAGCCGCTCCATTTGCCGCGACAAGCGGTCCAGCCGGCGCACGAAGACGGCCTCGCGCCGGTCGGCCGCGTCAGGCGACAAGAACGACGCCACGGCGGCCTCCACAATCTGCGATTTCGAGAGCTTTCGGCGCACCGCGAGTTCGTCCACCTGCTTCAGCAACGCGGGTGCAAAGTAGAGGTTGAGGCGCAGCTTCATCACCGACCTCACAGCCGAATGCCATCATCGGGGTCGAGCGCCGCCTGCCGAGCCACAGACCGGAAGCGATCCATCACGGCCTTCCCCCGGGTGCTTTCATCGTCCGGCTCGTCGTCAACGACGGCAAACTCATGCGGGGCCGGGCGCTCTTCCGGCACGATGGCTTCGTGTTCAGGTAGAGCTGGTTCCCGGCGAATGCCGCCATTCTCCGGATCCGCGTCTGTGCCGGTGGCCGACTCGCCCGAAGACGCTGGCGCCGGAGGGGGGAACCCGGTCCAGTCGTTCCACGGATCGAGCCGGCCACCAGCGCCTGCGCCGTGCGACCTCGGCGCAGGCGGTGACGCCATGCGCGCCACCAATCGCTTGTCTTCGTAGTAGCGTGCCTTGTACGCCCGGATGGGCGGCGTGCCGGATACCAGCACCAGTTCCTCGGATACCGGCAACTGCATCACCTCGCCGGGAGTCAAGAGCGGCCGCGCCGTTTCCTGGCGGCTGACCATGAGATGCCCGAGCCAGGGCGAGAGTCGATGGCCGGCATAGTTCTTCATGGCCCGCATTTCGGTCGCGGTGCCCAGCGCGTCCGACACGCGCCGTGCCGTGCGCTCGTCGTTGGTCGCGAAGCACACACGGACGTGGCAGTTGTCGAGGATCGCGTTGTTGGAACCGTAGGCCTTCTCGATCTGATTCAGTGACTGGGCGATCAGGAAACTCTTCAGTCCGTAGCCCGCCATGAAGGCCAATGCCGATTCGAAGAAATCGAGCCGCCCCAACGCGGGGAACTCGTCGAGCATCAACAGCAGGCGATGGCGGCGGGCCTCATTCTCAAGCCGCTCGGTAAGCCGCCGCCCGATCTGGTTCAGCACCAGGCGCACCAGTGGCTTGGTGCGGCTGATGTCCGACGGTGGTACCACGAGGTAGAGCGTCACCGGTCGCGTGCTCTCGACCAGATCGGCAATGCGCCAGTCGCAGCGGCTGGTGACCTGCGCCACAACCGGATCGCGGTACAGCCCCAGGAAGCTCATCGCGGTCGACAGCACGCCCGAGCGCTCATTGTCGCTCTTGTTCAGGAGCTCCCGTGCGGCCGACGCCACGACGGCGTGCGGACGGTCGCCCAGGTGCGGGGTACTCATCATCCGCAGCAGCGTTGTCTCGATGGGCTGCCTGGGGTCCGACAGCAGATCGGCAACACCCGCCAGTGTCTTGTCATGACCTGCGTAGAGCACGTGCAGGATGGCGCCGACCAGGAGGCTATGGCTGGTCTTTTCCCAGTGATTGCGCCGCTCCAACGCGCCTTCCGGGTCGACCAGGATGTCGGCGACGTTCTGAACGTCGCGGACTTCCGCATCGCCCCGGCGGACTTCGAGCAACGGGTTGTAGGCATTCGAAGCCGGGTTGGTCGGGTCGAACAGCAGCACACGACCAAAGCCTGACCGCCAACCCGCGGTCAGCGACCAGTTCTCACCCTTGATGTCATGCACGATTGCCGAACCGGGCCAGGTCAACAGGGTCGGCACGACCAGTCCGACTCCCTTGCCAGAACGCGTCGGCGCGAAGCACAGCACATGCTCAGGCCCGTCGTGGCGCAGATAGGTATGGTCGAACCGACCCAGTACGACGCCATCAGCATTGAACAGACCGGCGCGGCGGATCTCCGATGCCACCGCCCAGCGCGCCGAGCCATAGGTGGTAACGCTCCGCGCCTCGCGCGCCCGCCACACCGACATACCGATGGCGATACCGATCGCTGCGAAGCCACCGGATGCCGCGATGATCGCACCCTCGACGAAGATCTCCGGCGCGTAGGCGTCGTAGTGGTACCACCACCAGAAGAAGGCAGGCGGCAGGTAGACTGGCGTATCAGCGAGACTGAACCAGGACACGCCGAGCTGCGGCTGAAATTCAAGCCGCCACGCGGTCCACTGCGTCGCACCCCAGACCGCGGCGAGCACGATCGCAAACACGACCAGGATCTGGCCCCACAGGATCTTGGTGGCAGTCACCGCTATCCCCGATGAAGTCGACGGGGATGCATACAGAAGCCAACAACGGCCGCGATGCAACAACGGTAAACGGCCGTGCGTGCCGCGGGATACGATGGCGTAGAGAGACAAACAATCGCGCAGGTGCCGCCGTCCCCAACATCTGCCGGGATGTGGCAGCAAGCGACCGCTGCGAAAGCGATGTGCGGTGGCGGATACGCAACCGAGTCGTCAGCCGACGCCAGGACCGCGCGAGCGGCCCATTCGCCAATCGACACCGACGCTTTGCACGACACCGGTCACGTGCCGCCCAAACTGACGCTCCAGCCACGGCGTCCAGGGCACGAGGCTGAAGCCAAGACCGTCGTCGATCATCGCGAAGCGGCCGGACGCCAGGTCAAGCCGCTGGCGATAAACGCCCATCACCGACGCCCCGGCCTCGACGCGCCTGTACGTGCGGCCCGACGTCTGCGCGAGCCGACCCGCGGCCCCATCGAGCTCCCGCCGGCGCAGTGTGGACAGTAGATCCCGGGCAAAAACGACCCGCTGCGCCTGCCGCCGCCCGAGCCCTTCGCTGACCAGATGGTCGAGGCGCTGATCGAGTGCGGCTCTTACCTCGGCGCCGAACCCGCTCTCACCCAATCCCGTTGGATTACGGCCGACAAGCTGGCGGTCCAGCCAGGTCGCACCCTTGGCAGAGACCTGCTCGGCAACCGTCAGGTCGGCATGCACTAACATCACCACCCGATCTCGCTGGCCCTTGAGAGCGTCGGATCGCTTGATCTCGACTATGCCGCCAATCGGGGCGTCGTTCAGCGACTCGGGATCAGAGAGGCAGATATGGTGGACACGACCATCGACGCCATCGATCACGCCGTACGCAGACCCTGCAAGCTCATCATCGAGCCCCTTGGCAAGCAAACGGCCGACGATGGGGTCCCGCCCACCGTCCAGCACAAACGCGGAGGGGCTGCGGTCGGTCTTGGCAGCGGCCAGGCCCTGATGAATGCGCTTGACGATGTCGCCCCGCACGCCAAGGTCTCGCAGGGTCGCGTCCGCCTCCTCAGCCAGCATCCATTGCGCTGGTCCCAAGGATCGGGCCAAGCCCAATCGTTCGAGCTTGCCCATACGGGCAATCAGCAGGCGCCGCGCTTCGTCGTCGGTGTTGCTTCTGCGCGGCGGTCGCAAGTCGACAACGCGTCCACTGGCAGCTGCCTCGACCGCCAGGGCGCGATCAAGAGCCGTCCAGCGCTCCGCCTCGACGTCATTCAGCACGGCACGCCGCACTTGCTGGTCGCTTCGCTGCCCCAGCTCCAGAGTGACCAGGTGCTCGGCCCGCGCGCGCAGGCCGTGGCTGATGTAATCGCGCGCGATCACCAGATCACGGCCATCGTCAGCCTTGCCGCGCAGGACCACATGGACGTGCGGATGGCTAGTGTTCCAGTGATCGACGGCAACCCAATCGAGGCGCGTGCTCAGGTCGCGAGACATGTCGGCCATCAGGTCGCGCGTGAACCCCTTCAGATCCGTGAGTTCACCGGCCTCTTCCGGCGCCACCGTGAAGCGAAAGTGATGGCGATCGTCATGGCAGCGCTCGGCAAAACCCCGAGAATCCGCCGCATCGGTGTCCGGCCCAAAGAGCCGCGCCGGCTCCCCGTCCCGGGTGACGCCCTCTCGCCGCAGATACGTGAGGTGCGTCGCCAACGGTGCCGCTTTGCGGCCGTGGCGGATAACCCGCGCCTTGACCACAACGCGGCGCGCGCGGTCTGACAGCAGCCGCGCCGCCCGCCAGGTTGCGACCTGGCCACGGCCGAAGCTCGCCGGGCGTCCCTGAGATCGGCCGTGTCGAAAGCCCGCGCCGGCCTTCTCGGTGGCCGCCAGCACGCGGGCGACAAAGCGCTTTACGGTGCGCCCGTTCCCGCGATGACGGATGCGCCCCAGACGAACGCGCAGATCGTCGTCCCGTCCCATGGTGTCACGAACGCCATTGAATTCCCGAGATTTTCGACGGCCAGCGGCATGCCGCGCGCCGAACGGCACCATCGAAAAGCCCAGCCGATGAACCCCTTAGAGGCCATAGACCCACAGCCCAGCACCGCCCTTTTATCTTGCCATCCCGCAAGCCGTGATCCCTGCCCGGCCAGCCCTCCCGCCAAATCGCAACGGACTGTGAGCCACGACAAAGCATGAGTTCTTCGATCATGGCCGCTCGCGCTGGCCTGCCCCTGCAACAAATAGGCGGGCATCGGGCGTTGGTACCTCTCGCCCTGCGGCGACAGATCGGCCAGTCGGCGATGAACCGGTAGATTGAATGTCGTCAGCCGCAAGGCGAGCAGGCCGACGGTCAGCCAGCCGCCGGGCTGCAAACAGCGTGGGGCCGTCGGCGTCACTCGGATCGCCTGCCGGCCCCGGATTGTCCGTCGGTGCATTTGCGCCGCGCGCGACAAAAATTGGCGCCTCCTCCGGTGATGGCGCCGCATCAAAGGGGGCGATTCCCTGGCTCTCTGGGAGCGTACCGCCGATCGTCGGCATCAACGCCGCAACGAGGGCTACGGTCTCTGCTGGCAGCGGGCGACCGTCCCTCAAGTACCGCTCATAGCGTGCTGGCCCCGCGTTGTAGGCGGCCACGAACCCAGGCGCACCGTAGCGATCGAACAGTTCCCGGATGAAAGCGGCACCCGCCAGAATGTTGTCACGCGGATCGTACGGATTGCTGCCCAGACCGTAGCGGTGCTGCATCGCCGCGTAGGTGTCGGGCATCACTTGCATGAGCCCCATGGCACCGGCGGGCGACGTCGCCGATGCCACGCCGGCGCTCTCTGCCTGCATGACGACGCGGATCCACTGCGCCGGCAGCCCGAAGCGCTGGGCTGCTTCTGCGATTGCCCCGCCATATCCATCGACGCCGAGCGCAACGATGGTTTCACGGCCAGCAGAAGGGCTGCCCTGCGCCCGCGCATCGACCGCGAGTGTCGCGACCCATACGATTGCTAACCCAACAAGCGGCAACGCCGCGCGGCGATGAGTGGAACCCACCATCGAGCTCGCGTCTGTCGGGAACGATGCCACGATGCGCTGTTGCGACGGCTGGTCAGCATTGATGCGGTGACTGTCAAACGGCAGGCGCTTGGCCAGGCCGTAAGGAGGAGAAGACGTCCGGATGCGTGTCGGTGGCATGTTCAGGGCTCCTTGAAGATCCGGAGGGGGCTGGCGCGACCCATGATGGATGACAGGGGCGTAGGGCCGATGTAGCGGCCGTCCAGCGAGGCTGGATGCTCGGCAACCAGCAGAAAAATCTCGTCGTGACTGAGACGGCGGCAGCCCTGCCAGTCGGGCAAAGGCCGGTGATACCTGTCGTAGCGCAGCGCGGTCGCGACGCGTTTGCCATCGATCACGATGCGCGTGTCATTGCGGCATACGGTGCTGCCCTGGACGGCGGCGATGCGCTTGAACAGCGGCACGCCTGCCGGCAAATAGCCCCGTTGATCGAACTCGCGAGCCCATTTATCCGGCGTCCTGGCGAGCACGAGATCGCCGACCGCCGGCTGGTCGACGGCATGCACCACATAGAGCCCGACCGGCAGGCTTGCGGAGGCGTTCCAGATCACCAGGGGACGCAGCGCGGCGAACGCGGCCGCAGCGATGGCGACGATCGCAAGCAGCATGCTGCCAAGGATGGCCGGGCGGCTCATGGGTAGATCCGCTGCCGCAGGAGCCAGGCTCGATGTTGCTCTAGGGTGTACCGGCGCGGCCTCTCGCCGACGCAGAGTCGGTTGTGGACATGCCGCCAATGCTCGGGCGATGCGTCGGCCGGGTCGACGGCCAGCGACTCGACCGCGTCGATGGCCTGAAGCACCCGCTCGACCTTCTCCCAACCGGCGACGCGCAAGAGAATTTCACCACCGGGACTGACTCCGGGGACCGTGGCGATCGGCGCCCCAGGAGGAGCCGCGCGCAGAATGTCGAGCCGCGACAGCACGGTGCCGTGATCATTGGCCTGCCATCGGACGAACGCGAACACGCTCCCCGGCGCGAAGCGTACGACGCGACGGCGCCGGTCCAGGAACCGCTCGTCTGCGATGTGGCCAAACCGAATCCAGCGTTCGACCTCGCCCCCGAACCACACCAGCTCGACGTCGGTGAAGATACCGCTCATGGCAATGAGCCGTGCCCTAGAGAGGCTCTCGGCGAGCGAAGCGTCCGCTCGCTGCGCGCCAACCGTTGCGTTGAAGATTGGCCCGGGGGCGACGAGACGCGATCGGCGTAACCTTCCGTCCGATCGCGGACAGACACGAGCCGCGGGCACTCCGGCTAGTTGATAGGCCGCAGCCTCCGCATAATCCAGCCCGGGTCACGGCGTGCCCTCATCACGAGGGACGGCACCGCCGGCGGGTTGTCCCCCAGCCGCGGCTTCTTCTGGCGCTATTGAGTTAGATTCGACGTTAGAAGCGTTAGGGATTGAGTTTCGCTTGCGCGGCGAATGCGTTAACCGACATGCATGCGCCTGATGTCCCGATATCCCTGCGCCTGATATCCCGTGATCGCTTGCGCCCCAAGTCCCGATACCCGTCGGCTGTGTCCTCAGCCTGTCCACAGGCACCGCGCGGCGCGGACGGATCTTCAACAACGCTGCGCCATCGGCGCCATCTTCCAAGTGCAGCGTGTAGCCGGGCAGCGCTTGCCGCCGGACCAGGCGGCGTATGTCGAGCGAGAAATCCGCGAACCGTGCCTGGCTAGCGCTCTTGGCATGCAGATGCCGTAGATCGAAGCGCCAACCCTCCGGCTGACGGCCTGCGTGCTTGCGTGCGACCCTATACAGCCAGCGCTCGATGCCACCGGTCAACGCAAAGTACGCCGCCTCGATGGACAGCACGAGGCGCCGGTCAATCACACCATGGTAGAACCATTCCGGGAGCACGAACTCCATGCCCAGACAGCGGCCTGAGTGCGTGAGGCATTCTTCCCATTCGCTGATCCAGGAAAACTGCTGGCGCCGCCAATGTGCACCATGACAGATATTCGTGCGCACCACCGTCGACTGCAGACGTGCCATGGCTGCCTTGAGCAGGAGGTACTCGCGCTGGCCGGTGGCACGACCAACCGCGCGCAACAACTGGTACGGCGTGAACCGGAAAAAGCGAGAGGTCGCGAGCCCGCGATCGCCGGCCTCGACGATCTGGCTGGCGGCCCAAATCAACACGTCGGCATCCCAGATTGTCGCCATGCCGTGTTCCGGCACGGCGTAGACCTGCACTTCGGTATCGCCGGCCTTGTACAGGATCGGCTTTACGCGCCGCGTCTTCGCGAGAGCGAAGAACGGACGCTCCATGAGGTCTCGCTGGTCACGGGGGCGGATGTCGCCAACCAGCGCCTCAAACGGATCGAGTGTCGCGCGCTCACTCCCCTTCCCCACGCGAGCCAGGCTCACGCGCCACCTGCTCGGCGGCCGGGAGGCCGGCTTGAGTCCTCGTTGGATCGCCGCCGGGCGGGATGCACAGTGCCTACACCGGAATCGCCGGTGGACAGCTTGGCGCCCATGTCAGCCCAAGCCTTGAGGTCCTCCAGCGCATACACGACCCGCCCTCCGATCTTGCGATAGCGCGGACCCGTGCCGTAGGTGCGGTGCTTCTCCAGCGTCCGGCCAGACAGGCTCAGGAAGCGTGCTGCTTCGGATGTCCGCAGAAAGCGTGGCGGTAAACCGGCCAACGGATCGGGCATGGGTAGACCTCCGGCGCCCACGGCGCGGCATTTGGCCGGCACGTCGTATCGGCGGTCACCATGGGCGATGATCGGTCGATCTCGGAATGGCGAAGAGCGACATTGCGCAACTCACCAATCTCACGGCCGCATTGGCTGAAAAACTATCGGCGCAATCGTCCGCGCAGCAGGGCGTGATAGCCATGGCGCATCAGCCGCACACCGCCGCGCACCAGTCGAATGGTACGGTCGCGGATCGAACTGGCCTCCCACGGTTCACCGGCGAGGCGCGCATGGCCAAACAACACGGTTGCGATTGTGCGGTAACTGGCGCCTGCCAGGTGTCCGTCGAGCGCCCGCAGCGACAAGATCAATCGCTGACGCTGTTGGACGGTCAGTTTTTGCCTGGCGTTTCCCGGCTTCCGCCTGAGATGACGCCAGAGGCGCAGCACGGCGTCAACGCGCCGCGGTGTATCGTCATCCAGGACGATCAGCGCTGCCATCGGAGCGCCATCAGACAGAGGCTCGGGCAACCAGAGGCGATGTTCGCCGCCTTCAGCCGTAAGAATCGCGTCAACGCCGTCCGTGGCCTGCCGGGTAGCGAGCACACCCGGCCCGGCAGCAGGCGCGAAGCGCAGTATGTTGCGGCCGGCGGAAGCTTTAGAAGGGACTAGAACAACCGTCGATGGCAGCGACTCAGGTTGCCAAAAGATCGGCACCTCGTCGGACCGGTACCGCGGGTCGACCATGAAATCGCAGCCCCCAGCGCCGTGCGAGGTCCGCCGCAGCGGCCTCGGACACGAGGCCGAGAGCGTCCTGTTCTTGCATACGTTCGTATTCTGCCCGATATTCTGCACTTCGCCGCAGACACTCCCAGGCGAACGCTGCCGGCGAGAGATCAGAAAGATAGGAGAAGGCGGTCGGAGACCGCCAATCGTCGATGGCCATCGCGTTCCTGCCGATTCACTACTCAACACGACATCGGCTGTAAAAGTGGCAATATTCGCTCGTGTTGGGAAGTACCACCAGTGGCATTACGCGATGCCGCAATGGCAGCACCCCACTCTGCCGGGTCCCTGAATAGGGACCAGCCGACAAGCCATCCCACAACTGGCCTGCTTCGCTAGAGACCGTCGCGTAAGAGGTCGCGATAGCCATGGTTTGCGAGCCATTGAGCCCGCGCGAGATGACTTTCGTATCGACGCATCGCCCGCTCTGGCTCGCCCTTAGGGTCGATCTCGAGGAGAATTTGGGTGATTTCAGCCCACAACGCCTTTGACTCGACTGCATCAAGAAGGCGCAGATAGGTCACAGCATGTGCACGGTCATAGTCGGTGACGTGATCTGCCGATGGTGCGCTGTCTGCGACCGGGAGGTGTCCCGTGGAATTTCGCATGATCACTTCTCTGCTCTTGCCATGAGCTAGTACAAGATGACCGCAGCCGGAGATTAGGGCGTCGCGGTTAACATATTATAGTTGATAAACTTAAAGTATGTAACCGCTGACCTTGCGACGCATGGACATGCGGCGATTGGTTGGACGGAATGTGCGCCGGGTCAGGCAGAGTAAAGGGCTGACCCAAGAGCAGTTCGCCGACAAGTCGGGGTTTTCACAACAGTATATTAGCGGCCTCGAGCAAGGTCGGCGGAATCCCACCGTAGTCACGCTGTACGAGTTGGCCCGTGCCCTAGGCGTCTCACATGTGGAACTGATTCTCCCTGATGACGGTAGCTACCCGACAAAGGGGCGGGTAGATGCTGGCGTGCAACTCCGCAAGCGGACAGCACGAACCGACTGATCAGAACCGGCGACCGACTCTGAGGTGTTGCGTTGTCGCCTCTCTGACTCGCGTTGCCAGAGGAAGTTGGGCTGTGCTTTCACTTCGGGCAGGCGACTCTTGCAGGAATTTGAATGTATCGATAGCGGCGAGCCTAGATTCGGCGATAGCGCCAGCTTTCTCGCCAGTTTCCGCGCACAGCCCGTAGCAGAATGTCGGATTTCGGTTGGGCTTCACGGACGGCGACTAGGTTCAGGAGCGGGGTCGGCTACCCGTAGTGCCGGATCAGCCAGTAAAGGCTCCGTTCTCCATTATGAAGCAATTCATCCAGACAGGCTGGCGGCCAGCGCGAAGGTGCAGCGCTTTTGTAATGGGCATTCCTCGCACGCTGGTGACCGAGAGCTGCAGTGATGGGCAGCAAGGTCGAGAATAGCCCAGTTCACCCGAGCAGGCTCGCGCGATCGGACCAGGAGGCGCGCCAGACCTTGCAGCCGTGGGTCATAACGAATATCCACCAAGCGACGGGGCTCGAAGACACGATCGAGGACCCGCGCCATGTTTCCGTCCAGAAGGGGCTCAGCACGGCCGTGCGCGAACAGCAGCACGGCACTCGCAACGTATTGGCCGACGGCTGGCAGCGTTTCGAGCTCGTCGCGCGAGGCAGGGAAATTGCCACCGCGCACAACCATCTCCCGCGCAAGGGCCTTCAGCGCCGCCGCTCGTCGCCGCCAGAGGCCGATGGGGCGAAGCGCACCCTCGAGGGCTGCATCCGGCGCGGCGTCGATTTCATTCCAGCTTCTGAATCGTTCGAAAAAGGACTCGAAGAAGCGGCCAACCGTTAAGGCCTGCGTTCGCTGGAGCAGGACTTCCGCGACGACCTGCTGGTACACCTTGGCATCGCGCGATCGCCACGGAAACTGGCGGCCATGCCGGCCATACCAAGCCAAGAGTCTCAGGCGACACCACCGAGCCTTGTCCAGCGTCGACTTATCGAACGCGATCGGAATCGCGCCCGCCCTACTCGGTCTCGTCGAGGCCCGTGAAGATTCGGCTCGTTCCACCATGCTGCGTTACTCGGGGGCGCACCTGCACCAGCCGGGGGCGCGCGAACAAGTTTCGTTGTGAAGGGATCGACTGGACATAGCACGTTCCCGGCACGAGCTGCTGTAGCGGCAGATTCGAGAACTCGGGCGCAAATTTGACGAGGTCGCTTACATTGTCCCGGGTCCCCAGGCTGAAGACGAATCTGGTCGTAATGAAGCGCCTGATCTGCAAGGGAATCGATCCAACATCCTGTGTCGCGAAGACATACGATGTGCCCTCGTGGCGCATCAAGCGGATCCGCGCCTCTATCTTTTCGCCAAACGCCTCGCTCATGTACTCGTGGGCCTCGTCAAATACGACGAGCTTATTGAAGTCGCCTTGCACCCGGCTGATGTGGTTCGAGCACACCAAGAAAAACCGAAGGGCATCATCCTTGTTAAACAACGGTTGACGCAGGTCAAAAATGACAGCGCGACCGGGACGCAGGATTTCGGCGAACCGCAGGCCGCGCTCCGCGGAGAGGTAGCGACGCACGAAGTCGAGCCGAAGCTGGGCGGCCGATTGGCTGGACCTATTTAATGTGTTGGCAATGCTCCGCTCGAGGCTCTCAAGGCTGACATCGCCAGTCGCCTGCAAGTCCATCAGGGTGTTTCTGATCGCCCTGGCAAAAACGGCGTTGCTCCCGGGCTCTCCCATGAGGAGCTCCCAATCCTCCACGCCAAGCGTGGACGGGTCGAAGAATAGCTCAGAGGCCGGCAATTCTCCGTACTCGGCAACGCGTTCAGGGGTCAGCTGGCCGGGCAGGCAGAGGATATGGATGTCGTCGATCCCCCGCGGCGAGGCTCGGTACATTTGCTCTAGGCGCTCGCGGTCATTCCGATCCGGGTTGGGATGCGCAAGAGAGCTGAGCTCGAACCGGTCGGCGGAGTGGCGACGGTAGTTGAAGATAACTACGGCGAGCGGAGCCGGAAGCGAGTTAATGCCCGCTATGGGGACAAGGGCAGACTCAACGAGCGTCCCAAGGAGATAGCTCTTGCCAGATCCCATGTATCCGAAGACGCCAATTGCCTTCGGATTGTCGAGGTCCAGCCCAACCTGCTCGTTGGTTCCGACAAGATTACCCAGGAGGCAGTAGCGCGCCGAGGGCTCGGCCCACCCGACGTAGGCAGAAGGAGGCGCTATCCTCGCGGGAGCGGCCGGAGGCGGTACCGGTTCGCCGGTAGTTGCGTCCCCTGCAGCAGAAGAGTTCGAGCTGGTTGCGCCTCTCCCTTCATCCGTGTCTGCGCCTCCCGGTCCCGCACCTTGCGCTGGAATCGCCGCCGGATGGTCAGCATTGGGCATCGGCGGAGGCGGTTCGCCGCCTCCTGGCCCACTCTCACCGGGTCCTGTTGGCCCGGACTCGATTGGTGTATCAGGTGCCAGTCCGAGCATTGCCAGTAGCGCAGCCGTCAGGTCTGTCTCTGATTGCGGAGGAATGTCCTTGCGCGTGGCGAGCATGTCGGACATCGCGCTATCGATGGCCGTTCGCACAACGGCGCCGTCCGGCCCCGAGGGCGTTCCTGGCCACCACGTGCCGGGAACGGACGCGGGATCTATAAACGCCTCGTAATTCCCTCCAGTGCCAGCGCGAACAATGCAGGCTGCCCCGCTAGTGATAATTGATCCAGGAGCGAACCACAGCAACATGGCCGGTGCCGCGTCGATCACGACCCGGCCTTGGACCACGTAGCGGAGGATCGTTGCCCGGGCACCGGGGTCTACCTGCTCATTGGCAAAGCTGAGAGCAAGATCGAGAAGCGCTGCACACGCTTGTCGGCGCGCGACGGCGGCAGCGGGGTCGCGCGCTAGGGCGGATCCTGGATCCAGGGCAGCGCCCAGTCCTTGAACGAGTTTCGCCGCATCCACGAGCTGCTCCCGAGCGCGCCTGAGCTCGCGATCATTATCCGCGGGAAGCAGGCTGGGCTGCTGGGGCTGACCGTGGTGTTTCACTTCTATCGGCACAATGCCGACACGAACTCCGCTGCCCTCGATCGTAACCTTGAAGACAAGGAGGTCGGCCCGCCGGCGAAGAGGCTCCCCGGCAATGGCCGACAAGATAGGAGCGACAGGATCGATGGGAAGGAGACCAACGAAAGTGTCGTTTTCCAGCACGGCCCAACGCTGCGGGTGCGAGTGCCCAGCCGGCGGGAACAGGAGCCGAGTGGCGTAAAAGTGCCCCGCGGCTGCACTTTCCTGGGTTCCGCCCGCTGCCTGCAACGACGCTAGGCCGATACCCCGCCGGCCAAGCTCTGCGACCATTTCCTTTGCATGCGACTCATCGATGCCCTGGCGACTGGCGAGCGCCTTGACCAGCGACGCAGGCACTCGCGCGACGACGTAGTGGGCTCGCTTCGCGAGTTCATCGCGATCCCCTTTTCCGGCATCGAGCCAGGAGGGACGCCACTCCCAGAGGATCCTGTCGGCGTGCCCGGCCCCCCTGATCGTGTTGGACAGTAGCGCTGGGTCGATGTTGAGCGTCCCAAGAACCTCCCACCGAGCAGAGCTGCCGATACCCAGTGCACTTGCTTGCGGCGCGACACGGAGAGCGGACGCGCCGCTCGGCAGGGTATGCTCGATCTCGGACAACAATTGCGAGACGCCCAGCACGTCGTCGCCGGGCAGCGCGGCATACTGCTGGTCGAGCACTTGGCCTGAGATCGCAGGAACGGTAAATCGCCGAAGCGGCAGCGGCGCCATGACGCCGGTGGCCATTGCTTGTACCGCGCCCATGTGGGCACTGGCGTTCTCGATAAGAGCAATGTCGGAATCGGGGGCACTCGTTAGTGGATCGTATCGACGCCACTCAAATGGCCGAGCCCGCCATCCTGCGTCTCGTTGTGCCAGCAAGCGATCACGCGAAGGTGGCTCGCCCAGCCTATTGCCCGAGTCCCAGACTCGCGCTGCTCCACCGAGCAGGGAGACCTCGCGTATAGCAGAGCCTCCGACTGCGCGAACGAGTGCATCGTCTATCTCTCGAGCGCGAGGCGCCGCCGAAACGGACCGAACATCCACCTCTAGGGAGTTCAGGTAGGGGTGAATGGCAAGGTAGTCGGTCACAGCTTGGATAACGACTTTTTCGTTGATCCCGCTGGGGCCACCCCAGGGAAGCTCGAAGCCGGCAGCGAGCCTCGGAACACGGACGAGCCCATCGTTTCCAAGGACGCCGAGCGCGCTCCAGGTCGCAAAGTCCGCCTCGTCCCCCAGATCGAGCGGCAAGGCGACCATCGCCAGTGGCTGGCCCGTCACTGACACCGTTGTCCCGGTCAGTGGCAAGTTCCAGCCCTCGGCAAGCCCTAGCAGCGGACGATCGACACTCGGGCTTTGCGCAAGCCGCGCTACCGAGAATGCCCAGGCCAACCGAACTGGGTGAAGTGGTGAGAGGAAAACTGCTTGCACCTGTCCGAGGCTCGCGCCGCGCGCATCGTCTACCACGATGATCGAAAAGGGATAGCTCGCCCAAAACAGGTCCGCCACGGACACTGACCGGGCGTACGCGACCAGGGCACGGTGCGCTTCGACCAGTGCCTTGACGATCGGGCCTGGCAAGTCACCAGGGTTCGTCGCCGAGAGCCAGACTTCCGGTTCACCTTGCCTCACGCCAAGGTGAGTGAGCACGGCACGCGACGCCGCGACGAAGTCGCGCCAAGGTGCGCTAACAGTCACGGCCGGGCTTGGGCCATTTCCAACGCCCGGCAATTGGAACCCCGGAGGAAGGCTGGCCAGGATGGTCGGTGCTGTGCCGGTGATCGGTGGCCACTCAACGATGCTGCGCGTAGTCCCTAGAACGTACTGGAAGAGGCCCTCGGGAAGGTCGCCGCTCGCGTTCCGAACCGTGCCAACGATTGCCCCCTGGAAACGACCGAGAACGCTGGCGCGGGCGCTCGACGATGGCGGCTTTCGACCTGACCCTGCACCGCGAATTGCCGCGACAAGGCCCGACGTGACCGACTGCGCACGCTGCTTCACCTTTGCAACGGCAATCACGCCCGCCGTCGAGCCTGCTATCTGGTCGCCTTCATCCAGCCGTGCCTCGACTTGCTGCAAACCACTGGGCGGGGTTAACCCCTGGCCTTCGACCTCGATCGAGGCTTCCGCCTCGAACGCAGGGCCATCGGTGGTTCGCCCGTCGTAGCCAACGAGGGTATACGGACCTTCCTCGGAGAGGAGAAGGTCCGGCGTTGAGTTTGCGAGCCAGGTTGCATCGCCAGCACCGCGCGCAAAGGTATCGCCGCGGTCCGGCGCGACCACGAGCTTGCCGCGGCTACCGTTATAGGCGAGCAGCGTGGACGAGAAGCAGGATGGCACCACGATTTCGACAGTGTGATCGACCGCCCTCGGATCACCCCAGCCCGCGCCATCCCAATCGCGAGCACTTGCCATAAGCCGAATGGTGCGAACGGGGTGCCAGGAGCCGGAAGCGGTTCCGCCAGCATCAACCGCCGTTGAATACGTCACGGTAACGTCGAACCCGACCTCAAGCTGCCCCCCGGGCGCACCGGCGGTCGCGCGAACATCGACCTTCACGCCGCTGCCCGAAACGGACAGCTTCACGCTATCAGGATCGACGGCGGTCGCACCGAATGTGCCCTGCGAGGGCGGCGCGTGCGCGACGTGCAGGGTGGTCCAAGGTTCCTTGAGCCGGAGCGACAGGCCAGGAACGGAGACTATGACACGCCGTTTCCTGGCCGAGGTCTCCTCTGAGACGGATCCGCCGCGAGTAAGCAGGACAAGGGCGGTTTCCCTGCCTGGAAGCGTGGGCAGCCCGGCGCACGAAGGGTTGGCTACGATACCGCGCGCTTGCTGCAAGGCCTTGCGCGCGCTCTCGAGGTGGTGGTTGTTGACCCCCCACCACGCCGGCACGGGAGCAACGGGAAACGCCGGCAAGGTAGCAGTAAGAAGCGTGGGAGACGGTGGACGCGCAAACACCCGTCGTCCGACGAGCGGAGCTGGGGTTCCCGGCGACATCGCGGTCGCTCCGGCCCAAGCCAGGCCTCGCCAAGGCGTCGGCTTCTGGGCTCCAGGGACCTGGAGATCGAGTGCCATCAAGAGCGTTTCAATCGCGCCGCGCGGGATGACGAACTCGTCGACAAACTCCTGCCACCACCGAGCGAAGCGCTCACTATTGTCCTGGAATCGATCCAGGCGACCCGCGGGGCTGGTCAGGAAGGGATTGTCGGCATCGGTTTCACGGCCGGGAACCGGGATGCCGGCCAGCCGGAGAAATTCCCAGGCGTGGCGCTCCTCTGGGGCAGTGGCCAAGCCCCGCATGCCATGTTCGAGGTCAGCGAATGTTAGTGCCCAATGCTCCAGGAACCGGTCCGTCCAATGCTCGGTGGCCGTGCTGCCGGCGTGCTCGAACGCGGCGATGAGCAACTCGGCGACCCACGACGCCGTTGTTTTGAACGCCTCGAATGCCGGGCCCCCGGCCGGAAGCGAGAGCGTCCGCCATAGCTCGTCGACACACAGGCCGGAGAGCAACTCACTTGAGCATTCTCCCCCGCCCGTGCCCGGGAACCGGGCCGAAACGAAGGGGCGGACGACGTCCCGGAACGAGGTGTCGGGGTCGCGCTCGCTTCGCCTCCACACGAAGACCCGGTCGTCGGCTGTCCGCCATCCCAGCAGTTCGGGCCAGGCCACCTGCTTGACCCTGCTTGGAATCGTTGGCCGGTCACCGATCAACACGGCACGCGTCGGTTCGGTCGCATTGCACGTAGCGACCAAGTCGAGCATTTCCGCCTCTAGGGAGAGCGGTAGTTCGACCGAGTACAGCCCCTTCTGGTTGGAGAGATGGGCCGCAATCGCCCGTCCAAGGAGGCCCATTCTTTCCCGCCCTACCTTAGAAAGCTGACCTGATCACGAGCGCGTTGTCCGCGTCTGGACTATCCGTGCTCAGCCCGGCTTCCTCGAGCAGCCGGACGAGCACGGCTCGCTCGTTGTGGATACCAAGGGACGCCAGGTCGTCGACTAGCTCCCCGAGGGTGCAATGTCCACGTGGCCGCCTGGCAAGGAGGCTGCAGACAACGACGAGCCACTCCGGGCCAGGCTCGAACCAGAAGTTGCGCTGGTTGCTTCGCGCCACGTAGTAAAAATCGGCTTGGTCCGCCGTGTCGTCATCCGACGCTCTTGGGACGAGGAGATATCGTACGAACTCCCGGGTGTTCTTCGCGGTATTGTTCTCGGGCTGGAGGTTCTCCTCCAGTTCACCTGCTCCCGTGAGAGAGAACTCTGCTATCCAAGCGGCGAGTCGATCTGGCAATTGGCCCGGCTCGATCGTGCCGAGGTTTAGCCCGTTGGACTGCTGATCGACGGCGGCGTCGATAGCGTCCCGCGCCACGTAGCCTTGCATTAGAAGCGTTTCGAGGGCGGGCCACGAGTTCTTCTCCGATGAAGGAACGTCGACGGGCTCTATTGACGCCAGGTGCGCCCCGCCCCGCACCAAGCTTGTCAACGCCAACACCGACGCCGCAGCCTCGCTCCGCCCATCCCGGGTATCGACAATAGCGCGATGCAGGAGGCGGAAAAACTCCGCTTCCCAAAGGTATGCAAATGCCAATCCAGTTCGGAGGAGGCAGAGCGACCAATCTGCAAAGCGCCGGGACGGCAACGCGCTACGCCAGCCGTTCGCTGGATCGCAGAGGATGGCCCATTTCGTCCAAAACCAACGAAAGGGCGTGAAATGCGCTGCTGCTAACGGGTGCAACCGGCCCGATGATGGCGGGATAGGAGCAATCGCCGGCCAAGGGCGCCAGTTGTCGGCGCCACTTCCGAGTTCGCTCCAGGTATGCTGCGCCATCGCTTGCAGAGTTTTCGTGACCAGCTGGGGCAACGTGGCGTTACTGCGGTCTTCCGCGAGGATTGAGAGTAGAATCGATGCAACGTGGCCCTCCCCAGAGGAGCCACCGAGCCATCCGACCATCTCGATTGCGCGGGCCTGGTTCGCCGGGCTGTCCTTGTTGACCATGCCATGTAGCGTCTGGAGGACAACGACATCTGGCGTGATCGGTACGCACGCTAAGGACTTGTCGCCCCTAGCACGCGGCGCGAGGATCGAGTCAAGGATCACGGATACAGGATTTATTCCCGGTGGCTGGCGGTCGATCAACCCGGCCAATGTTGTTCCAACTGCGATAGGATAGGTCTCGCGGGCTTTCGGAGACCCGCCATGGGTCTTCTGCGCCACCAGCCTGCGCGGGTCATATTCTCCCGTGCTCGACCGAGTGCGCACAAGGTCGTCGAAGTATCCCCCGGCGTCCGCAGTTCCGCTGAGGCTAGAGCCGCTGGACCTCCAGAGAAGGTCGGTGAGCAACGCCTCGGTCTGCTTTGCGTACTCGGGCCGCGGTAAGGGGAGGAAGTCGCTCGTGAGCCAGCTTCCGGTCATCTTGAGACCCCGCTCCGCGGCTGCAGGCGGAAAGACGTGCCCGTCGCCTGCGCAACGACTTCCCAGGCTTGCCCCGCTGGGCCGGATAGCAATACCCTCGCACCAGCGAGGTACCGTTCGCTAACGAGCGCTGCGCGCGCGCGTTCGATACGTGCGAATGCCGCCTCGCCGATCTCCGTAAACGACCCTGACAGGCCCTCGACGTTGTTTAGTAGCGCCTCACGTGCCACCCGCAGGTCGATTGGTAGGCTCGCGACCACTTCCGTCGCACCTCCCTGCCGGGGAGCAAGTCGCAACTCTGCGGACAACGTGTCACCGTCGGCCACGACCTCGAGCCGCACATCGCGCTCGAGGAACGATACTACTACGCAGCCCGCAGGGAATGTACTCCCGAGCTCCATCGTCCGTGGACGAAAGGGAGCAAGGTTGAGCTCGATTCGTCCAGGCAGCACGAGGCTGTTCAGCCCCACGCGAAGTGCGCCAGGTGGCCGGTTCCCAAGCGCTGCTTGGTGCTCGCTTAGCCAGGCTTGCACCACGATCTTGTGAGGGAACCATCCGAGGGCGAGCCCAACTTGCCGCAATAGCAACACTGCGCGCCACTTTCGAAGGAGCTGCGCCCGGCCCAGTGCCTGCTGACCTCTCCCGAGCCCCGCGACCACTTCCGCCGGGACGACGGCGTCAAGCTGCCGTTCGATCTCGCAGTTTGCAGTGTCAATCCAGCCCGCGATGTTGCCGACCTCGGCCGCCGGCGGCGACACATCCATGGCCTCCACTAGGTCCAGTACGCGCGCACGCAACCCGCCCCACGCGTCCGTGTCGCGAGCCGGATCAATGAGGTTGAAGGCCTGCTCGAACGCGCGAACGCGAGGTGCGTCGTGAACGGCCCGCATCGTCGAGGCCACGACACGAAACGCACGGGGCTCTGAAAGGGGCCGCCTCTTGGGCCATGCATCGGGGTCAGTGGTAGGGAAGAGGTTTGCGTAAACTCGGTGACTTGCAAGCTCGGCGATCTTTTGAGGATTTCCGCTGCGTGCTTCGCGAGCAGTACGCTCGGCCCATCGGCACGGGTGCTCGCCCGCGAGCCACGTCTGTTCAGGCGTCCCGATGAAGGCGAGGCCCAGATGGCCAAGCAGGTCCCGGTAGGTCAGTCGGCGGCCTCCGGCGATCTCCGCCGCACGCAAGGTATCCAAGAATCGTTCGGCGAGCCGCCGATGACGAAGCCAGCGAGCATTCTGCGCGAACGGACAGGACCCGTGTGCCTCGCATAGGGCGTCGGAGCCGTGAGGGCGGCATCCACCGCTCTCCCAGTTCGCTTCGCCCGCTAGCTGGCCTGTAACCTCGCCCGCGATCGTCTCCATCCGAAACGCACTGTCGTCGGTCAAGCCTCCTAATGGCTCGTAACGCGCGGGCACTGCCGACGACGCGGAGAAATTCACCGACCGACTGTCGCTTCCCGGCGTTGGCTCAACCAATGACAGCGTGTCAAGAAAAAGTGCGTGGACGATTATGTCGTGCCTAGCGCCCTTGTCCGTCAGGCTGACTGTCAATTGCCCATAGTACGGGGTCGTTGCGGTGACAGGCACGGTAGCCCGCACTTGGACTTGGGCCTCGAGCTGTTGTGATCGCGGATCCGCGAGCCAGCGAATAATAGCCGCTGCGGCTGATATCTGGGGCTCCTCGCTCTGCAGGGTTTCGAGCACCCTGCATTCCTCGACCAAGATTCCGCGGTTCACATTTGCGAACACGACGAACGCGGGACCGTCGCCGAATAGCTTTTGAACGCCGTCGCGCAGATCGAGGAAGAGAGAACCAGTGCGTCGGTCTCCGTACGCATCCGGTCGAGGCACGGATGCATCGTTTACAAACACGATTTCCAGCTCGGGAACGACGACTGCGCCCAGGCTCGGCCACGTCGGCGGCACGGTCCGCGGGGCGGGCTGTCCACCAGCGTGAATTGGGAGCTCGACTTGCAGCGCACCTGCCAGCGCTCTGAGCGCCTCCGACTTCCCATTTCCCGGGCCACCAACCAGGAAACACCACTCAAGCGCTGGTCCACCTCTGGAGGGCTCCCAAGCCGCATACACGTCCACGAGCCGGTCGAGCACGTCTTGAACGCCAGCGGGGAATCTGCCCCTCATCGCGAACGATGACGATGCGGCCGGCGTGGTATCACGCGTCGGTATCGACACGCTCCCACCTTGTCCGTAAGAGTGTCGAAGCAGGTAGTCGACAACAGGATTGGTGAAGTAAGCCACGTCAGGCCGCCTTGCTCCTCGGTGGCTCCGCCCGTGACATGCGCGAGGCCAGTGCCGCCTTGAGCACCGTGCCAAGGAGCTCGGCCAGTAGCGGCGGCACAGCATTCGCGACTTGCGTGAACCTGGGCACCTCTCGGGCGCGGCGGTCACCGCCCGTTGTGTACTTTCCCTTGAACACGAACCAATCCGGAAACGTTTGCAGCCGGGCATTCTCCCGGACCGTCAGCGTTCGCGGCTCTGAGTAGTGAAGCAGATCGTCGGGCAGGCTCGTTATGGTCGGCGCCGGCGCATGCGGATTCAGGACGCGCAGCGTCGACTTTGCGACTCCGAATTCCTTCCGCTGCTCGGCGTTGAGTTGGATACCGAGGCGATGTCGTTTCGTCATCGCGGCAATGATGCGCGCAAACCGTCGCGCAATATCCGGCCGGTGACGCGCCAGGCGCGTGTCCGAGGGCATCCCCGTATGTTCGTCGCGCATGGCCCTTTGATACTCGGATAGCGGTGCCTTGTATCCGATCGACTTGAATTTTGGCGCTCCTTCACCCTCTACGAGCCCATTTCGGCGGATCTCTAGGTCAGAAATTGCTTGCTTTACTGTTGTAGTAGACTTGAGGCCCCTTACCGCCAGGAAGTCCACTTTGCACGCGTCGAGTTCTGCGAATGGCGGAGGAATATCGACTCTATCGAAGAATTTTTTCGAGTATCCAACAAGTATGAACCGCGGGCGGTTTTGCGGAATGCCATACTCGGAGCAACGGATGATCGATGTGAATAAATGGTAGCTCTCAGCCAAGGCTTTTTCGATCGCGGCGGCGTACGAGGGCTGTTCCTCGCCAGTACGAATTGCCTTAGCAGGAGCTTCGCCTCGGCCGAAGGGATAGGTGATGCCCTCGACATTCTCGAGAAGAATTAGCCGCGGCTCGATTAGCTCCACGAGGGCGACGTAGTCACGGAAGAGCTGATTTCTCGGATCGTGTGGCTTGCGCCGGCCAGCGGAAGAGAATCCTTGGCACGGCGGCCCCCCGGCCAACAGGTCTATCGAGCCGCGAAGGCCGCGAAGCTGCTCCGCGTGCGTCTCCAAGAGCGCGCGTATGTCGCACGCCTGTTTCGGCAGCCAAGCCGGCCATTCGAATTGGTAGCGCGACGTGGCCTGGAGGAAGTTCGCTTCGAGCGTTGCGTATGCGAACGGATCCTTCTCGACGGCAAATATGGCCTGCCAGCCTGCACGCACAAGACCCAACGTCAGGCCCCCGCAGCCGGCGAAGACGTCGATAAACGTCGGAACTTGCTTAGAAGCACCAATGCGCGCCACAGCGCGAGCACTACTGCTGTGCAACGTAGAGCTCCCCAACACACTCCGAGAACCCACCGCCTGATAGCGCTGCCCCGATCACCTCCATCGCGATCACCCCTCCCGATTTGCCTCATCGTATTGCATGGCAACGTCTTCCACCGCTGAACAATTTCAATAGCTCGCGTACCGCAGTTTTGAGATTATAGAACAAATACAGAACGAGACAATTCGGATCCCAACCTCGCCTATGCACACAGTGTTGGCGATGATACATTTCCTCGGATGATAACTCAATATAGCCGAGGGATTGTACCGCAAACTGTGCCACCGCAGCGGGCCCGGCTGACCACCCTCTTGCGGATGCAGGGGATTGCGCGGCTCGCCGAAATCCGGCGAGCCGGCATTACGGCCACAACCGTTAGCCGCCTTGAGCGGGAGCGGATCGTGACTAGACTCGGCCGAGGTCTCTACAAGCTTACCGGGGCGCCGGTAGAAGAGGGCCAAGCCCTCGCGGAGGCGGCCAAGCGAGTCCCCAAGGGTATCGTCTGCCTTGTATCCGCTCTCGCCTTTCACGGTGTCTTCGACCAGATGCCGAGCCGGGTTTGGATCGCGATCGGCCCTAAGGATTGGAAGCCTCGGGTCGACCAACCTGCCCTGCGAATCGTCCGCTTCTCGACTAGTTTCCTCCACGATGGAGTTGCAACCCACGAAATCGGCGGCGTCTCCGTCCCCGTCTTCGGCGTTGCTAAAACGATTGCCGACACGTTTCGGCATCGCCGCACCGTCGGCATCAACGTCGGTGTTCACGCACTGAAAGCCGCGCTCCAGCAGCGAAAGACAACCCCTTCCGAAATCTCGGAGTATGCTATCCGCTGCGGAGTCTGGAGTGTCCTTCGACCATATCTTGAAGCGATCGGCGCAGATACATGGTAGCGCAAACGAACTCACGGTTTGACGTCTCTGTCAGGCTGCTTGGTCACCAGCGCCCAATCCAAGGGTACGAACGTTACCATGGTGAGCGGAGCGTCGTCTGGCTTGTGGCCGGTGCCGCCGATCCCAATCAGCTCGAAATCGCTAGCCTTAATCTCGCGGTCAACGCCCGTCGCCGGAACGGCGATCGAGGCCCTCAACAAGAGGCGCCTATCGGGCGGTGCATTCGCTAGGCGATTGTCGATATCGGCCTGCCAGACCGGCGTGGCGACTCGCTGGTGACCGAACTGCCGGGTACTTAGTCCGTCGCTGCCGATCATCATCGCCAGCGGCCGCGGCGCCCGCGACCTGGGCGGCAATATCGACCGCGCCATAGGGTTTCTTGCGAAACCCTGTACGATCGAAAAGCTGCGCGCTGCACTGCGCGGGGTGCGCGTGCCCAACGTCGCCTAAGCTTAATGCGAAGCGCGCGCTCCGCCGCATGCGCGGGTGCCGGCGAAAAGCGCAATGAGCGGAAGGACCGTCAGCCGCTCAAAGCACGCGGCAGTCAGTGCAGCGCATGGCGTCAACGCCTATTCCCGGCCTGCCTGACGCGACACCATCCTAGTCCACATTGCTGGACCATCTTTGGACACCGGAGCACACGCAGTCGCGAGCGGTCTCGGAAGGCTCAACGGCGGCTGCGTTAGAGCAGCTTGTCCAGGGTGATCGGCAGATCACGCACGCGCTTGCCCGTTGCGTTGAATACGGCGTTGGCGATCGCCGCTGCCGTGCCGGTGATGCCGATCTCGCCGATACCGCGCGCGCCCATCGGCGCCTGGGGGTCGGGGATGTCGGTCCACATCACGTCGATTTCCGGGACGTCGAGATGCACCGGCAGGTGATACTCCGCCAAGCTCGGGTTCATGACCCGACCGACTCGCGGATCGAACAGCGTCTCCTCAGAAAGCGCCAGCCCCATCCCCATGATGATGCCACCGCGGAACTGGCTCGCTGCCGTTTTGGGATTGAGGATTCTCCCACAGTCGAATGAACCCAGAAAGCGCTGCACCCGCACCTCGCCGGTCACGACGTTGACACCGACCTCGGCGAACTGCGCACCGGTGGAGTGCATGGAGTACTTCGTTTGCTCCAGCGGGGGCGCTCCACCTTCCTCGGCTTCGATGCTGTCGCGTCGAGCGCGCGCCAGGATCGAGGCGTAACTCTCGTGCCGCGACGGATCCTGTGCACGCGCCAGCCCGCCATCACGCGCGATGACGTCTCTGGCCTTCAGCCCCGCCAGCGGGCTGTCGTTGCCGGCGAGTTTCAGCAGTTCGGCGACGAGTGTCTCTGCGGCTGCGGTTACAGCAGCAATCGTGCCCACGGTCTGTGACGAACCACCCGCCATTGCGCCCGCGGGCAACAGGCTGTCGCCGTATTCAAACGACACATCTTCCAATCTCACGCCCAGTCGGCCGGCGGCGTGCTGAGCCTGCACCGTGGCAGTGCCCATGCCCATTTCGTGCCCTGCGGTGGAGACTGTGACACGACCGTCGGCGTCGATCCGTAGCCGCGCTCTGGCGCCCGGCATGCGGTAGTAAGGATAGGTCGCGGTGGCGACCCCCATGCCGACAAGCCATTCGCCGTCGCGCCGTCGGGATTGCATCGGGCCCGGCACCGGATCGCGACGCTCCCAGCCAAAGCGGGCGGCGCCGGCTGCATAGGCCTTCATCAGGTGTCGCGACGAAAACGCGGCCTTGCTGGTCGGATCTCGTTCGGGCTCCCAGCGCCGCCGCAACGCGATGGGATCAATCCCCATTTCATGCGCCAACTCGTCGATTGCGCTTTCCAGGGCAAAGGTGCCCACCGACTCGCCGGGCGCGCGCATGAAGGTGTTGGCGAGCATGTCGAGGGTGGCGATTTTCTGCTCGAGCCGGAAACTCTTCGCGGCATAGAGGTGCCGCGCCGGAAAGGTGAACTGCTCCGGGCAATTGTTATGCGATGTCATGGCGGCGACGCCGCTGTGGATCAGCACAGCGAGTTTTCCTTCCGTGTCGGCGCCCAGCGCGACGCGTTGTACCGTCGGCGTGCGGCCACCAATGAGGCGGTAGACTCCCTCACGGCTCAGGACCAGCCGCACCGGCCGGCCGGCAAGTTTGGCCGCGGCGGCGGCAAGGATCTGGTGGCTCCAAAGCCCCTTGCCGCCGAAACCACCACCAACGAACGGCGATTGAACGCGCACCTGCTCAGCCTCGAGGCCAAACACCCGGGCAAGCGACGCCGCGGTACCGGTGATCATCTGGGTGGCGTCATGCACGACGAGCTCGCCACCCTGCCAGACGGCGGTGGCGGCGTGCGGCTCGATGGCGTTGTGATTGAGTGGTGGCGTTGAATGAGTCCGGTCTACGCCATAGTCGGCTGCCGCGAGTTCCTTCTCCGCGTCGCCGATCTCGACGACGGCCGGCTCGCCGAGCACCGAGTCTGGATGTCGCGCGTGCGCTCGCGCATCGGCGAAATCGGTGACCGCAAGCTCGGTCGCGTAGGTAACGGACACCAGACCGGCGGCATGGTCGGCCTGCTCCGGTGTCCCCGCCAGCACCACGGCCACCGCTTCGCCGTTCCAATGCACGACGTTGTCCTGCATCACGGGAAGGTTGCTGCCGGCGACACCGTCGTCTTCGAGGAACGCCTGCGGCGGCTTCATTCGCGGCGCATTGCGATGGGTCATCACCAGGGCCACACCCGGCGCCGCTTCGGCGGCAGCCGTATCCAATGCGGCAATCAGCCCGCGAGGCACGGTTGAATGGACGATGGTGGCGTGGAGCATGCCTTCCATCGACACTTCGGCGGCGAATCGCGCCTGGCCGCGCACCTTGAGCGCGCCGTCGAGACGCGACACCGGCTGCCCAACTTGGCCGTGCTGGACGCGCGTCTCGTCGGGCCGCGTGCCGGGCATAAGAGCATCGGGCTCATAACGCAGCACCGTGCGCAGAATCCCCGTCGCGGTCATGCGTAGCCTCCCATGTGCTGCGAGGCAAGCTGTCCGAGAACGGCTGCGATCGTCCGTTTGGCGAGCTCGACCTTGAAGCCATTGTCGCGCAGAGGCTGCGCCGCGCTCAGCTCGATCTCCGCCGCTGACCGAAACGCTGCTTCGTCCGCGAGCTCGCCGCGCAAGGCAGCCTCGGCCGCATGCGCCCGCCACGGCTTGTGCGCCACGCCGCCCAAGGCCAACCGGGCCTCACGGATCACGCCGTCCGCGCCGACCTCGAGCGCTGCGGCCACCGAAACCAGCGCGAAGGCGTAGCTCGAACGGTCGCGCACCTTCCGGTAGGTCGAACGGCGCGCCATGGAAAGCGGCGGCAACTCGATCGCGGTAATCAACTCCCCGGCGCGCAGCTCGGTCTCCCGATCGGGCGTATCACCAGGCAGGCGGTGCAGGGCTTCGAGCGGCAGCGTGCGCGCACCCTCCGCACCTTCGAGATGCACCGTCGCATCGAGCGCGGCCAGCGCCACACACATGTCGGAGGGATGTGTCGCTACGCAGGCGGGCGAGGCCCCGAGGATCGCGTGCATGCGATTGAAGCCGTCCAGCGCATCGCAACCCGACCCCGGCGCGCGCTTGTTGCAATGCGCGGCGGCGTCATAAAAGTAGAGGCAGCGCGTGCGCTGCAACACGTTGCCGCCGACCGTCGCCATGTTGCGGATCTGTGCCGACGCGCCCGCCACGATGGCGCGTGTCAGCATGGGGTAGCATGTGCGAACACGCCGATCCGCGGCCAGATCGGTATTGCTGGTCGCCGCGCCGATCCGCAGCCCACCGTCATCGCGCTCGCGGATGCCATGCTCCAGCTTGGACACGTCGACCAGCTTCGTCGGCTGCTCGACTCCCTCGCGCATCAGGTCGACAAGGTTCGTGCCGCCGCCCAGATAGCGGGCGCCGGCATTCGTGGCCTCACGGATCGCCGCGGCGGCATCGCCGGGACGGATGAAGGTGAACGGCGTCATGCGGCCTTCTCGCGGCGGCCGGGTGCGTCGCGCGCGTCGTCGCCGAAAGTCTCGGCGATGGCTTTCACGATGCCGTTATGCGCGCCGCAGCGACAGAGGTTGCCACTCATACGCTCGCGCAATTCGTCGCGAGTAAGCGCGATGTGCGCGGCGGCGAGGTCGCCCGTGATCTGGCTCGGCACCCCGCGCGCCAGCTCGGCGGCCATGGCAATCGCCGAGCAGAGCTGCCCCGGCGTGCAGTAGCCGCACTGGAAGCCGTCATGCGTGACGAACGCGGCCTGCAGCGGGTGCAGCCTGTCACCATCCGCCAGGCCTTCGACCGTGGTGATTTCGCGCCCCTGGTACTGCACCGCCAGTGCCAGGCAGCCGTTCATGCGCTCGCCGTCGACCAGAACCGTGCAGGCCCCACAAGCGCCCTGGTTGCAGCCCTTTTTGGCGCCGGTGAGGCTGAGGTGATCGCGTAGCAGGTCCAGAAGGGACGTGCGCAAGTCGATGTCCACGGTGACCGTGGACCCGTTAATCCGAAACTCCATGGGCGAACTCCTGTCGCGGGTGAACGACAGTCGGTGTCGAATGTTCCCCGACTCGCCACGCTCGATGAAATGGAGTCGCCTCGACCGCCTTCGGGATTTCCTAATTTCGAGAGTCCACGGTAGCGGCGGGTCTCACGCGAAGCTGCGATGCAGACGGACCCCTGATCCCGGGTCAGTTGGGCTGGCCTAAAGCGTCAGCTTAAGAGCGCTCATATGCAACGTCTACCGAAAGGCAATCTCGCCATGTTACAAATGGAACTGAACGAATGGCGACTCAGCTGTGGCGCTGATCGCCCAGAGCGATGAACCAACAACGCGTTGCTGCTGCAACTGTGATAGTAACGGCGGTCATAGCTTCTCGCATTTAATGGCATCGCCGTACGCCACCGGCGCGGAACAAGTAGCCGCCTTTCCCAACACGTCCCTTGCGGGGACACCCACGATGAGCACGTATTTCCGATGGATTGCGCCCGGGCCGGACCTGATACGGGCGAAGGCGAAGTCTCTGCAGGTGTCGGCGTCGCCGCGGACCGCTTGTTGGATTTTCGACATGTCCGGCCTGTGGAAGCCGAGCAGCAGCATCTCGAGCGACCGCGTACTTGTCGCCTTTACCTTCACAGACCTGGGCCAGCAGTTGATTGTCGACCAATCCAAGTGGATCCGGTTTCCCGGCGAGGCCTTCCTTGGCGAGGCCCAGCATCCGAACGGGGTCATCGTGAAGTCCAACGAACCCGGCGCCTACGGAGTTGGGGCGTCCGTTCTCAAGGACCTGAACATCTGCATCAAGGAGACGCGACTGGCCGATCTGAGGGAGGTGGCGAAGGCACTTGGGAAGCCAACCGCTCACGCGCAGCAGCGTATGCGGATGCAGAAATGGTAATGGTCATGCCATCTGGCAGAGTTGGAGAGTCCGGTAGGCTGACACGCTCCTGCTGCCGCCGGCACACGCCGCTCAACGCGCTCCGCGGCCGCACGCCGGTGTCTAGAAGCTCGCGCGGAGCGGCGATGATCCTTGCACCGGTGCCCAGGCGCGGCGGGCCTGCCTGCCAAACGACCTCGACGACGCGCCACCATCGGGAGCTACTGTTTTTTCGGGCGCCTTGCACCGCGCTCGCCTGCGGCGGAGTGGTCACCGGGGCGGAGGCGGGCGGCGGAACCGGGGCGCGGGCCGGACGACCTCTGGTTGATGGGATGAGAGACTGCACTTCTCACTCACGCGAGGGATCGTCACCGACCGGCGGAGCCGCCCGACCCTCAGGTCGCCGGAGGGCGGCTCCGGGAGGCCGCCAAACACCCCTATGCGGCCGACTAGAGCCCGGTCCGGCGCAGCCGGGCGCGCCCAAATGCCAAGTCTCAGCCTCAGGTTGTCGAGTCTGACCTGCCCTCCCCTTGAGTGGCTTTGACCGACTTTCTTCATGGCCATAGCCGGCACAATCTCCATAACCGACGCTTCTAAGGGTTGTGATCACCCCGCACCGCGTCAAGCGGGACCATCAAGCGTGCTACCGCCGAGAATCCGACCATACCCCCGCCCGCAACAGCGAACACCTGACGCCAGGCGTCTGAAGGCACGCCGTACTGGCCAAGGGTCAGCACGACGTGATAGCCGGCGTAGGCAGCCGGAAGCGCAAAGGCCAATGCCACAACCGCGCGCGCCGGCATACTGCGCGCCGCACCCAACGCATGCCGGCCTCCGACAAGCGTCGCTAGCGCGGCGATCGCGCCAACGACGATACCGCCCAATACACCCGCGCCGGCGTCAATCGCCCACCAACCAACGGCAAATCCGGCGGCAGTCGGCAGCGCATACACGGCAAGGCGATAGACGAGGATGCACAACGCTCCCAGTCCAACGATGCTGAAAAGGATGCCGACGGCCATTGCGCACCGTCCTCTATTGAGATGTATTATCACTATGTAATACAACCATATTGCGCTTCAACCCCAGCTCGCTTCACACGTCGCGCTCATTGTCTCGCCTTTCAATCACACGCGAACACCCCGTCCGGGATTCGGACGGGGTGTTGCGATCGGTTGGGATCAGTCGGCGTTGCGGGCCCGTGACCAGATCAGGTTGAAGCCCTCCTCGACCTCGACCAGTGAGGCGTAGATCGGTGCCGGGAAGCTCGGATCGTCCAGCTTCACCGAGAGATACGGGCGCCCTTCGCGGGACGTCTTCGTCCAGGCCGCGCCAAACTCAGTGGCGCCTGCAAAGATGCGGTAGTCTGGAGCCTTCTCGTTCTCCTTGTCGGCCGGCCGGATCTGCGCCTTCACGTTGAGCGTGAGGGTCTTGACCGAACCCGTGAATCCGTCGCCGGACTTGGTGAAGCTGCCGATGGTTGCCATGATCGTCTCCTAGTCTGTACTTCGGGACCACGCCCATCGTGGCCTCGATGGCGATCGTCCGGCCGAGGCGATCGATGCCGCAGCCTTCAGGCCCGCAGCGCAGCGAAGGACGGCGGCGGGAGACTTTCTTGCCTCGCGAGGAATGGGCGATCGGCGCCCCCAACCGACAGGCGGGGTGGTCGCCCAGGGGAAGAAAGTCGATGCGCCGCCGTTGCGGCTCAAGCGATCGAGGCGAAGCCGGCCTCGGCCAGATCAGGCCATCCGAGGCAACGATGGGGTGACCCGGACAGACCCACCAGGAGACGTGGCGACACTCGGCTGCCTTTGACAAGGCGCGGCAGATAGCGATCGGGCAAGGACCGACAATAGCGTAGGAATGGCGGTGAAAACGGCGACGAGGAAGGCCAGAATACTCCTGATACGCAGACCCACGTTCAACCAGTAGAGCTGAAGAAGCCGATATCCTGCGAGGACTGCACGCATGTCTCGGTGTAGTTGGACGATTCGAGATTCCCGGCACCGATCTGTGCGTTGCAAGTCCACATCGAGGAGGGCTCCAACCTGATCTGGTCACGGGCCCGCAGCGCCGATACTGCTCCCAACGAGCCGGTAACGCATGCCCGGATCCCGAGGGGTTCGCCAGGCACGGACACAGATCGTCCCGTGAACCCCTGATCCGACGCACGGGTGACGATCGCTCGAGACGTCGACACCAAGGGCGGCGCTTATGCGCCGCCTTCGTCGAATCGCCAGACCTTGATGCCGAGCGCGCGCGCCTTGTCGGCGAGGTTGGCGGAGACACCCGAGCCGGGGAAGGCAATGACGCCGATCGGCAGCGCCTGGAGCACTCGGTCATTGCGCTTGAACGGCGCGGCGTGCTTGTGCCGGATCCAGTCGGGCTTGAACACGACCTGCGGTACCTTGCGATGATTGGCCCAGCGTGATGCGATGACCTCGGCGCCGCGATTGCTGCCGCCGTGCAGGAGCACCATGTCCGGATGCCGGGCATGGACCTTGTCGAGCGCGGCCCAAATGCGCTGATGATCGTTGCAGTCGACGCCGCCGGTAAAAGCGACGCGTGGACCGGCCGGTGCGAGGACATCGACATCCGCCTTCTTGCGTGCGGCGAGAAAATCCCGGCTGTCGATCATGGCGGCCGTCATGGTGCGATGGCTCACCATCGATCCCGACCGTGGACGCCAGGCCGACCCGGTGTGGCGTTCATAGAGCTCGGCCGCATGCTCGCGCAGGAACTCGAAGGCATTGCGCCGCTCGATGAGCGAGATGCCCTCGACAACGAGGCGCTCCAACTCGACGGAGAGGACCTCCGAACCGTTCTGTTCGGCCTGCGATCGGCGCTGCGCAACCTCATTGTCGTCAAGCAAGCGCTCCACACGAGCAATGCGGCGGTGGAAGATGTTGACGTGCGCCCACAGTAGATCGGCAAGGTCGTCCTCGAGGCGCGTGTCGGCGAGCATCGCGCCCAGGGCGTCGAAAACCTCGTCCAGCGACCGCCGGCAGGCATCGGGGTCTGGGAGCGGCCGCGGATCGGGTTCATCGGCGAACGCGCGATAGCCATGGAGCTGCAGCTCGTCGAGAAGGTGGGCGGTGGGCGATGTCTCGGGCGGCGCGTCGGGGTTGAAGAGCGTGTCGTCTGTCGCCATGGGGGCCTCCTGGGATGGGGGTTGGCCGCGCCGATCGCGGCCTTCACGGCGACCACCAGGCCGCAGGCAGCGCGCAGCCGCATCCGCAGGACCGCAGCGCCAGCGAAGGATGGCGGGCGCCGGCTTGTTTGCTGCGCGAGGAATGGCGCGGAAGGCGCCAGGGGAAAGAAGCCGGCGCCCGCCATTGCGGCTGCGCTCAGGGCGGCTCGGGCCGCCCGATGCTTGCGGCAAGGTCGCCGCTCTGCAGAAGGCCGTGCGCGGCCCTCCCCGATCCTGGTGGTGCTCATGGCGGCAGCCCCACCCGCCTCGCCCTGCCGAGAGACACCTGCGTCAACCGACCATCGCGCTCGAATGCTCGAGGAAGCGCGCGACGTCGGCCGAATGAAGCTGCGCACGAACCCTGTGGAGCACCCTGGCGAGCCCCTCGACGCGGAGGTCGTCATTGAAGTCGCCGACGCGGGGGACGAGATCGAGGACCTGCGCAACACCCACGTCCCTGGCGCGCTGGTGCAGTCGCACGGCCGCCGCACGGCCGGCCGCATCGTCGTCGCGCGCGATGTAAAGCCGCTGCAGTCCAGGCGGCAGAAGCAGGGCCGTGAGATGACCGGCCGACAGCGCGGCGATCATCGGCATCGAGGGTAGTACGGTTCTCAGTGACAGGACGGTCTCGATCCCCTCGCCGACAAGGAGCACGTCGTCGGGCTGACCGAAGCGCACGCCATGCCCAAGGAGGTAGCCCAGGGCACGACGCGGGTCGGTGATCGGGGCCAGTCCTGTCGTGCGCACGTCAAGCCACGTGCGATGTACGCCGGTGATCCGGCCATCGAGGTCGGTCACGGCCGCCAAAAGTGCGGGCCAGCGTTGCCCCAGGACATTGTCGTCCGCACGATACCAGACCGCCGGATGGAACCGCAGCCAGTGCAAATCGCCTCTCACGGCGATTCCGCGATCGCGCAGATAGGCCTCGGCCGGCGTACGGGCGATGGCACGCCCGATGGCAAACAGCCGTTGCGCAGATTTGGAGGGGTCGCGGCATAGCGCCCGCGACGGCGTTGGATCCGACGGCGGAAGCGTCAGGAACCACCGGACCTCATCCTCTACACGGTGGAGGCGATCAAGGCCGCGGTTCAAGGCGATCAGATCGAGCAGATCGCCATGCTGACCCGTGGCGGCGTCGATCCACTTGCCGGCGGCGCGAGGGCCGCAATCAGGTCCGTGAAGCCGGACAAAGAGGCTTCGACCACGGGCGTTCATGACGTCACCCACGATCCAGTAGCGACCCTGGCGGCGACCCTGGTCGAGATAGTGGCGGCACACCGCCTCGGCGTTCTGCGCGAGGCGGCGGGCCAGATCGGCGGCCCGGCTGCGCATGTCAGCCTCCCGCGCGCGTCGTGAGGCGCACGAGCGGATGGCGTTCCAGCAACGCGCTCAGGATCGCCGGTCCCTGCGCGGCCATGGGCACGAAGAAGCGCAGTCGCCAGGAGATGATCTCGCAGAACAAGCCGAGCGCCTTCAGGCGATCCACCATGCCGTCGGTGAAGCCCGCGAGTTCGACCCGGGCCAACCCCATTACCGTTGATCGGCGCAGCTGCAGGCCGTCGGCCAGATCCAGCACCGCGCTACCGGCGAGAACCTCGGCCCACGCGTCCTCGGCTGCAAGGACCGGCACATCATCTTGCCCAAAGCTTCGAAACACCTGCCCGAGCTTCGCTGGCGAGAGCAGACGGCCAATCACCCGCTCGCCCTCGTCGCTCTGCAGGCGATAGACCCGCAGGGACTCATCGGGCAGCCGCCGCCAGACCGGCAGCAGAAGGCCGGTGACAACGTGGAACGTGCTCTCCGAATACGCCGGCACGTCGGCGACCTCGGCCTGCCATGCGTCGGCAAAGCCCTGCTGGTCAACCTCCTGCCAATGACTGCCGGCGAGCGCCTGGAGCGACAAGGTGAGCCGTTCCATGGGGCGCAACAGGCGGACGCGGCGCTCCACCGCGCCCTCGTCGCTCATCAGGCTGGGGGCAGGAACCTGCACGGCAGCGCGGCCGGACTGCGCATTGATCACGAGGCGGCCGTGGGACGCACGAGCGCGCTCGTGCGCTTCAGCCAAGCTCAACGGCCGGTTCCGGTCACGGCGCCGAAAGCTGAACACCTCGGTCTGCGCGCCGGTCTGCGGATGGACATGGAGGGTGCGGCGCACGGTAACCTTGAGGCTCTCGGCCACCAACGTCTCGACACCGACGTCGTAGGTGCCGGCGGTCATGGCCCCTTCGATCTTCGCGGTCAGCAGGTTCTCGAACACGGCGAACAGCGTGTTCTGCAAGGTGATGGTCAGGGCCAGCAACCGGTTCAGGAAGGTCGTGATGGGCGGCAGGTCCTCGCGCAGGCTGCCATCGGTGCCGGCGAGTTGTAGGCCAGTGGCCGCCTCGAAGGCCTGCAGCGAACAGCCCTCGATCCTGCCGGCGTGGAGCAGCAGGTAAAGCTGTCGCAGCGCCGCCCGGGCATAGGTGGACTCAAGGTTGTCGTCGGCACGGAAAAGTCCCTGGCCACCGGTCTGACGCTGCCCTCGGGTGATCGCGCCCAACGTGTCGAGCCGGCGGGCAATCGTCGAGAGGAACCGCTTCTCCGCCCGCACATTCGTCGTGATCGGCCTGAACACCGGCGGCTGGGCCTGATTGGTCCGGTTCGTGCGCCCGAGGCCCTGGATGGCAGTGTCGGCCTTCCAGCCGGCTTCGAGCAGGTAGTGGATGCGCAACCGGCGATTTCTCGCGCTAAGGTCGGCATGGTAGCTCCGGCCCGTACCGCCGGCGTCGGAGAAGACAAGAATGCGCTTCTCGTCATCCATGAATGCCTGGGCTTCGGCGAGATTGGCGGAAGCGGCACGGCTCTCGACGCAGAAACGATCCGCACCGTCAGATCCGACCTTCCGCACGATGCGACGGGCGCGGCCCGTGACTTCGGCCACCTGGTCCGTGCCGAAATGCTGGACGATCTGATCGAGCGCACCCGGCACGGGCGCCAAGGCCGCCAGGTGCTCGATCATATGATCACGCCGTTCGACAGCCTCTCGACACCGGACGGGCTGGCCGTCGCGGAAGACCGGGCGAGACGAGAGATTGCCGTCGCTGTCGGTGAACGGCTCGTAAAGCTGCGTGGGAAACGCATACGCCAGATAATCCAGCACGTACTCGCGCGGGGTGATGTCGATGGAGACGTCGGCCCATTCCTGTGCCGGGATTTCCGCCAGCCGGCGCTCCATCAGCGCCTCGCCGGTCGAGACGATCTGCACGACACAGGCACGACAGCCCGCAAGATCCTGCTCGATCGCCCCGATCAACGTCGGCGTCTTCATCGCCGTGATCAGGTGACTGAAAAAGCGCTGCTTGGCACTCTCGAAGGCAGACCGGGCCGCAGCCTTTGCCTGTGCATTCAAGGTACTGCGCTCGCCCGTAACGTTGGCGGCCTGCAGCGCTTCGGTCAGGTTGTTGTGGATGACCTGGAAGGCGCCGGCATAGGCGTCATAGATGCGGATCTGCTCGGGCGTAAGCGAATGCTCGACGATCTCGTACGTGACACCCTCGTACGACAGCGCGCGGGCAGCGTAGAGGCCCAGCGCCTTCAGATCGCGCGCCAACACTTCCATGGCGGCCACGCCGCCGGCATCGATGGCCTGGACGAACTCGGCGCGGGTCGCGAAGGGGAAGTCCGCACCACCCCACAGGCCCAGGCGCTGGGCATACGCCAGATTCTGCACCGTCGTAGCGCCGGTGGCCGAGACATAGAGCACCCGCGCATCGGGCAGCGCGTGCTGCAGGCGCAACCCCGCACGGCCCTGCTGGGAGGGCGCCTTATCGCCGCGCTCGGAGGTCTCGCCGCCGGCGTTCTGCATCGCATGAGCCTCGTCGAACACGATGACGCCATCGAAGTCGCGGCCCAACCAATCGACGATCTGCCGTACGCGCGAAACCTTCTCGTCACGTCCAGCGGAGCGCAGCGTGGCATAGGTGGTAAAAAGGACACCCTGCTCTAATCGAATGGGCGTGCCCTGCCGGAAACGGGACTGGGGCACGATCAGGTGCCTCTCCTGGCCCAACGCCGCGCAATCGCGCTGAGCGTCCTCGATCAGCTTGTCGGACCGGGAAATCCACACGGCCCGTCGGCGGCCCTTCAGCCAGTTGTCGAGCAGGATGCCCGCGACCTGGCGACCCTTCCCCGCACCGGTGCCGTCGCCGAGAAACCAGCCGCGGCGGAAGCACACGCCGTTCTGTGCATCCTCCGGTGCCGCGGTAACGACATCCCACGTCTCGTCCACCGTCCAGGCGCCGGCGAGATGGCCAGTATGGGCTTCGCCGGCATAGATGACGCTCTCAAGCTGGGCATCGGAGAGAAGGCCATTGGTGATGACGGCTGCCGGCAGGTGCGGTCGGTAGCGCGGCTTGGGCGGCCCGACGGCGGCCATCGCCGCCGACTGCACGAGCCGTGTCGGATGCGGCCGCGCGTCGGGGATGCGGATAGACTGCAGGGCGTAGGGCTCATAGAGCGCGTCCGTGAGACGCCCGTCGAGAGCCGGCACCCAGTCGCAGGGCTCGTAGGTGAGCTCGACGGCGGCAGCCTCGGCGACGGCCACTGCTGGTTCGGAGGTGGGTGTCGTGGCCGTCGACGCACTCGTAAGGCGTGCCGCGACAGGCCTGGCGATTCCAGGAGCCGGGATCGGCGGCACCCGAACGGGCAGCCGTGACGGCACCAGCCGCAGCACGCAGTCGAGCAAGGTCGCGGGATCGGCGATCACACCTGGCGACCGCGGAAAGGCGGTCGGGTCTTCGGCCGGCAGGCGGTCGATGATCGTCAGCCGTGTGTCGATGCTGGTGCCATGGCGCGCATACACACGGCCGTCGACAGGGGCGGAGAATACCACCCGCCCCCGTGCCTGGAGCCGGGTGAACGCGTCACGCCAGGCCGGATTGTCAGGTGCAAGGGCAGCGCCTGTGATCGCGACAAGTCGACCACCATCCACAAGCCGCGCCAGTGCCGACATCACGTGACGCAGCGCGGCATCCCCAACCCGGGCCTCC
>Ga0187894_10001051_pt1 | contig 36606 bp, 27 predicted proteins | sample GBC1701081metaG_FD_136650 | JGI IMG/M metagenome (GOLD analysis project Ga0187894, IMG submission 136650) | White microbial mat communities from a lava cave in the Kipuka Kanohina Cave System on the Island of Hawaii, USA - GBC170108-1 metaG ...
CGAGCTGATGCTCGAGTGCGTGCGCGCCTACAACGATTTCCTGCTCGAGTGGTCGAGCGCGGATCTGCGCCGGCTCGTACCCGTGATGGCGACGCCATTCTGGGACGTCGCGGCGAGCGTGCGCGAGATCGAGCGCTGCGCGGCGAAGGGCTACAAGGCGCTGCTGTTCTGCAATCAGCCGCAGGACCACGGCGCGCCGCTGCTGCGCGACAGGCACTGGGATCCGGTCTGGGCGACCGCGCAGGATGCGGGCATGTCGATCAGCTTCCACATCGGGGGCGGCAGCCTCGCCGACGAGTTCAAGGACCCGGCGAACATCGGCGTGAAGGCGAACTTCGCGCGGGTTTCGAGCATGGCGACGTTGGAGAACGCGCGCTGTATCGCGGATCTCGTGCTCTCGGGGATTCCGCACCGCTTTCCGAAGCTTCCGCTCGTCTCCGTCGAGAGCGGCGTCGGCTGGATTCCTTACCTGATGGAATCGCTCGATTGGCAGTGGAAGAACAACGGCGTGCACGAGGAGCACCCGGAATACGAGCTGCTGCCGAGCGAGTACTTCCGCCGCCAGATCTACGCGAGCTTTTGGTTCGAGGAAGCGGGCGTCGCGAAGGCAATCGAGCTCTTCCCTGACAACATTCTTTTCGAGACCGACTACCCGCACCCGACTTGTCAGGCGCCAGGCCCGGCGAGTGCGGGCACGCATCCGCGCCTCTACGCGGAGAAGGCGTTGGCCGGTATTCCGGAAGCGACGCTCGCAAAGGTGCTGCAGACGACTGCGCAGAAGATCTACGGCCTGGCGGTGGCGTGAGCCGGCGCCCGGCCGGCGCTCAGAATCCGCGGCTCACGTAGAACGCCAGTCCGACGACCTCTCGGTAGGACGAGCTACGCCCGCCGGCTGGATCGGAAGGCACGAGATCGTCGCGAGAAATGTTCGGCGCGTAGCGCGCGTCGAGCCCCACGTTCCAGCTGGGCAGGATGTCACTCCACTCGGCGCCCGCGCCGACGTAGACGCCGTACGCCGGCGTCTCGAGCGCCCAGCGCGCGGCGCCGAGAAATGCCGTCAGCGCGAAGTGGCGACCGACACGCAGGCGGTAGTCGACGAACCGCACACCGAGCAGCCAGTCTTCGTCGACCTCGTCGAGCTCGACGCGAATGCCGAGATCCTGCCGTTCCGTGACGGCGCGGCGCGCGCCGATCGCGAGGTGGAGCGCGGGGGCCCAGCTCGTCTCCGTCGTCGGCAGCGTGCGATCGAGGTCGATCCGCACTCGGCTCAGGTTCGCACCCGCAGCCATGAACAGCTCTGCGCCGCGCGGGCGCTTCTGTGCGGCGGCCGTGCGGGTCGGTGTCGCGTTCGAAGCGGGCGCCGCGCTGCTCGGTGCGTAGCGCACGAACGCGAGCATGCGCGTGAAGTCGTCACCGTCGACGTCGCGGCCGGCCGTCAGCTCGCCGCCGACCGAGAGGTCGCGCCACGGACGCGCGTAGCGGAGCGTGAAATCGTGCCCGCGCTCGTAGTCTTCAGATGAGTACGACTCGTTCTCGATCGTGCGGTAGCGGAGCTCGAGAACGCCGCCGGCGCGCGGACGCCAAGCGAGCCGCCACATGTGAGTCTGCGCGCCGACGCCGTCGCCTGCGCGCCGCTGGTCTCCTCCCCAGTGGCCGAGCACGCGGCCTTTGTTTGCGAAGCCGTCCCCATAGAGTGGGTGCACGTACCACGCGTTCTGCCACTCGGATACTTCATAAGTGAAATCGAAGCGCTCGAAGATCTGCGGGAGGTCGATCCCGAACGACAGTGCCGCATTCCCGAGCAGATAGTTCTCTCTGCTCAGCGTGTCTTCGCCGGCGTATTCGACGTAGGCCGAGAACGGAACGGGGCCGGGAAACACGAAGCGCGTCGAGATCGACGCGATCTGATTGCCGAACTGCTCACTCACTCCGCCTCCGGGCGGGACGTTGTCCTCGCGCGCGGGATCGAAGAAGGCGTGAAGCAGGTCGCTGAAGGAGCTGCTGCGCGAGCCGCCGCCGTACTGCATCACGCGGCTCACGCCGATCGACCAACCCGGGAAGGGCTCGACGGACAGCTGCACGCCGAAGAGCTGAGGGTGACCGGAAGTGAGAGTGCCGTCGTCGTCGACGATCTCGTCGCTGTGCGACATGCGCGCACCGAACACGAGGTATCGGAAGCCGAGCCGCGTCAGCGCCTCGCTGTTCGAAAGCGAGATCGACGGCATCGTTGCAGCTTCGCTCGAGAGCAGGAACGCACTGTCGGTGAACGGCGAAAGCCAGTAGTCGCGCCAGCCGACGTCGAGCTGGAGCTTGCTCCAACCCGCGCTGATCAGCGTCCCAGTCGGAGTCGCGTCGCCTTCGTAAGCAAGCACGCCGGCGCTGAGCTGAAGGTGGTCGAGCGGCCGCCAGTGCGCGCGCGCGGACAGCTCCCAACTGCTGTCGATGCGGCGGCCGTGGCGGTTTGGGAGCGCGCGATCACTGCCGTCGGCCCACGCTACGTCGAACGTCGCGTTCGTGAGCGCGAGGCGGGGCACGTAGCGCTCGAGGTGCGCCCGCACGCGCACGCACAACGCCGCGTCGACTCTGCAGGCGGCGGGCAGCGCTGCGACCACGGCGACTGCGGGAATCGGGCGCGCGAGGCTCGGCTCGCCGGCGAGCGTGAGCACGCGCTCCACGTCGCGCTCCAACTCGGGATCGACGAACAGCGGCAGGTACGGGCTCACGCCGCGAGCGAACGCGCAGCTCGCGACGAGCAGCAGCGCAGTCGACGCGGCGGCGATCCCCCCGAGCATCGAGCGCAACCTAACTGCGCTCTGTCTGAATTCCCTAAGTGTTTTTACTTAGAGGAATTTGTTGCGAGTGCGCTCGATGTTGCGACGATGGTGACGAGCAGTCGCGGGCTTGATTTGCTGAAGTTATTAGGGGCGCTCGTATCGTGTCCAGCAGCGACAGCGCGGTGTCGGGCGGAACGAGGGGGAGGCGAGCCGCGCGCTGCGCGGAGCTCGCGCTCGCCTGCATGCTCGCGTTCGCTGCGCATGCGAATCCAGGCGAGGCGCCCGGCGCGGCGGAGATCTCGGAGGAACAGCGCGAGCTGTTCGAGAGCCTGCCGCGCGACCAGCAGCGCGAGCTGATCGAGCAGGCGCTGCGCGCGCGCGAAGCGCGCGAGGGCGGCGCGGACAGCGGCGCCGCCCGCTCCATTCCGTCGGAGCCTCAGCCCGAGCGGCGGCCGCTCGCTCCCGAACGAGACGTGAAGCAGGAGCGTGTGCCCGCGTTCGAGGCGGGCTCGTCCCTGCTGCTCGAGCTGGTCGCTCCAGAAGATGCGGACGGGCGCTTGCTCGCGTTGCACGAGCGCATTCAGCGCGGGAATCCATACCTGCTCGATTCACTGGGGAGGCTCGAGCTTCCGGGCTTCGAGCCGCTGCCGCTGCTTGGACTGGACGAGGAGCTCGCGGCCTCGCGCCTCGCGACCGATCCCGAGCTCTCGATGTTCCGCATCCGCGTGAAGCTGCTCCCGCTTCTGCGCACCGGAGCGGACGCGCTGCGCCCGTTCGGCTACGAGCTTTTCACGGATGCGCCCTCGACGTTCGCGCCGTTTGCCGATGCGCCGGTTCCGTCGAATTACGTAGTCGGCGCCGGCGACATCCTGCGCGTCCAGCTGTTCGGCAGCACGAATCGTTCGCTCTCGCTCGAAGTGGGGAGGGACGGGCAGATCGACTTTCCCCAGCTCGGACCGATCGCGGTCGATGGCATGCGCTTCGACGAGGCGAAGGAGCAGATCGAGGCACGCGTCGCCGACCAGCTGAGCGGAGTGCGCGCGAACGTCGAGATGGGAGAGACGCGCTCGATCCGCGTGTTCCTGCTGGGAGAGGTCGCGCGGCCTGGCTCGTACACGGTGAGCGGCCTCTCGACGGTCACAAACGCGCTGTTCGTGGGTGGTGGGATCAGTCGCGTCGGCTCGCTCCGCAACATTCAGCTGAAGCGGTCGGGCAAGCTGATCGAGACGCTCGATCTCTACGACCTCCTGCTGCGCGGCGACACCAGCGACGACGCGACGCTGCTGCCCGGAGACGTGGTGTTCATTCCACCGGTCGGCGCGAGCGTGGGCGCGAGCGGCGAAGTGTTACGGCCCGCGCTCTACGAGATCGCGCCCGGCGCGACGCTCGCAGACCTGATCGAGCTCTGCGGCGGGCTTGCGCCAGCGGCCGACGCTTCGGCTGCGCACCTCGAGCGCATCAGCGAGCGCGGCGAGCGCACCGTCGAGAGCGTCGACCTCGGCGCGGCCCCCGCGCGTGCGCTGCACCTGCGCAGCGGGGACCGCCTACACGTTCCACCAATTCGCGCGACGCTCGAAGGGGCAGTCACGGTCGACGGGCACGTGCTGCGGCCCGGCCCCCACGAGTATCGCGCCGGGCTGCGGCTGAGCGACGTGCTGACGTTCGCCGATCTCGAGCCGAAGGCCGACACCCATTACGTGCTGATCCGACGCGAGCTCGGGCCGGACCGCCGCGTCGTCGCGCTCTCGGCCGATCTGGCGGCCGCGCTCGAGACTCGTGGCTCCGACGCCGATCTCCCGCTCGCGCCGCGCGACCGCCTCACGGTGTTCGATCGCGAGTCGGGACGCGACCGCGTCGTGTCGGCGCTCATCCGCGAGCTGCGCTCGCAGGCGACGCACTCTCAGCCACTGCAAGTCGCGAGTATTTCCGGCCGCGTTCGGGCGCCGGGTCAGTATCCGCTCGAGCCGGAGATGCGCGTCAGCGACTTGCTGAGGGCGGGCGGCAGCCTCGAGGACGCGGCGTACGGCGGGAAAGCCGAGCTGACTCGGCATCAGGTCGTCGACGGCGAGTTCCGCGAGACGGAGCTCGTGGAAGTCGACCTCGGCGCCGTGCTGCGCGGCGATCCCTCTGCCGACGTCCCGCTCGCGCCCTACGACACGCTGACGGTCAAGGAGCTGCCGGAGTGGAGGGAGCAGGAGGCCGTAACAATTTCAGGAGAGGTGCGCTTCCCGGGCGAGTATCAGCTGCGCCGCGGCGAGACGCTCTTCTCGGTGCTGCAGCGCGCAGGCGGGCTCACGGATCTCGCGTTCCCGGAAGGCGCCGTGCTGCTGCGCGAGGACCTGCGCGAGCGCGAGCAGCAGCAGCTCGACTCGCTCGAGCAGCGCCTACGCCGCGAGCTGGCGGTGCTCGCGCTGCAGGGCGGTCCGCCGGGCGAGCCGCCCCGCTCCCCGGAGCTCGCAGAGGAGCTGCTCTCGCAGCTGAAGAGCGCCGAGGCGGTCGGGCGGCTCGTGATCGACTTGCCCGCGATCGTCGCAGGAGCTCCGCACGGCCCCGCCGACATCCTGCTCAAGCCCGGCGATCGGTTGTTAGTGCCGAGGGAGTCCCAGGAAGTCACCGTGATCGGCGAGGTTCAGAACCCCACCTCGCATCGCCACATCGAGGATTTCACGCGCGACGAGTACGTGGGACTGAGCGGCGGCTTCACGGAGAACGCGGACAAGAAGAAGATCTACGTCGTGCGCGCCGGCGGCGGCGTCGTAAGCGGAGACGGCGGCGCTTGGTTCGAGCTCGGCTCACGCGAGATCCGGCCCGGCGACACGATCGTCGTCCCGATCGCCGCGGGCCGCATGCGCCCGATCACGCTCTGGACCGCTGCGACGCAAGTCCTGTTCAACCTCGCGATCGCGGCCGCGGCCGTGAATTCGTTCTGACCGGAGAGGCGATGAAGCCGGATGAAAGCGAGCCAGTGGTGGCCGCGGGGCCCGTCACGGTGCACGGGTACTTCATTCCGCTGCGCGAGCCGAGCGGCGGTCGCATCGAGCTGGCGGCCATCCGCGCTTTCGTGCGCCGCAAGCGCGCGCTGCTGCTCGGTGTCGCGGCGGCTTTCGGCATCGCCGCGTTCACCTATGCCAGCGTCAGCCCACCGCGTTACCGAGCGACCGCGGTCGTCGCTCTCGTCGAGACGAGGGACACCGGCGGTCTCTCGCTCCCCGGCCAGCTCGGAAGCCTGGCGTCCCTCGCAGGCGTGACCCTGCCGAATGCGAGCGAGCGCGCCGAGCACGTCGCCTTCCTGCGCTCGCGCTCGCTCGCGGAAGAGTTCATTCGGGCGCGCGGAATCGCGGCTGCGCTCGGCGCGGAGGAGCCTGCGCAGGCGTCGCTGCGCGGCGCCGCGCACCCGGCACGGGAGCCGAATCTGACGGGTGCGATCCGCCGTTTCACCGAGAGCGTCTGCTCCGTGCGCGAAGACAATCTCAGCGGACTGATTACGGTGACGGTGCGTTGGCGCGATCCTGTGCTCGCGGCAGAGTGGGCCAACGCGCTGATCGCGTTGGCGAACGAGCGCACGCGAAGGCGTGCGATCGCCGAGTCGCAGCGAACCATCGCGTTCCTCGCCCGTGAGCTCGAGAAGACCGAGAACCTCGAGCTGCAGCGGGCGATCCATCGGCTCACGCAGTCGCAGCTGCAGATCGCAGCGCTGGCGAGCGTTCGCAGGGAGTACGCGCTGCGCGTGATCGATCCGGCACGCGCTCCGGACCCTGACGACTACGTTTGGCCCCGCCGCGCAGTGCTGCTGCCGCTGGGCTTGGTGATCGGCACCCTCGCCGGCAGCCTGATCGCGCTGCTGCTCGACTGGGCCCACGCGTCTCGCCTGAACCTCGACCGCGTGCAGCGCACGAGCGCGCGCAGCGAAGCATGAAGCGGGCGCTCGGCTTTGCGTTCCTCGCGGAGGCGCTCACGGCGCTTTGCATGGTGACGGGCTTCAAGCTCGCGTTCGTGCTGTGGGGCTCCGCGGGCTTTGGCGAATGGATGCTCGCGCGGCGGCTGCTCTCGTTCGTGGTACCGCTCGCGACGCTCGGGCTCGAGGTGGCGATCCCGCGTTATGTGGCGATCGCGCGTGCCGGCGAGGGGGAATTCAGCGCCGCCGAGATCATGGCCGCCGCGCTCCGCATCGGGCTCGCGACCTGCGCGGCGCTGCTCGTACTGATGTTCGGGTTCCGGGATGCGATCGCAGCGGCGGCGTTCGGCAGCTCGGCGTACGCGCCGCTGCTGATCCCCACCGGCGCGCTCGTCGCCGTCTACGCACTGCACGTCCTCGTCTACGCGTATCTGCGCGGCTCCTCGCGCGCCGCCGGCTCGAGCGGGCTCCACGTCGCTGTGCATGGGCTGGTTCCGCTCGCGGTCTTCGCGCTGCGCCCCGCGTCGGTTGCGAGCGCCCTCGCCGAGGTCGCGCTCATGACGCTCGGCTGCTCGCTCGCAGCGGCGGCGTACGTCGTGCGCCGCGACAGGCTCGCATTGCGGGCGCCGGCGCCGCACGCTGCGCGTGCGCTGTTTCGCTACGGCCGCTCGCGGATGGCGGCAGCGCTGGGCTTGTTACTGCTCGCGACGTTCCCGGCCGCGTACACGGCGCGGACGGCCGGGATGGAACATGCAGGCGTGATCGCGCTCGGACTCTCGCTGATCGGCATGGCGGGCTCGGCGGCCACACCGATCGGTGTCGCGCTCTTGCCGGCGGCGGCGGTCCACTTCGCGCGACGCGGCAGCTCGCGGCTTCCCACGCTCTCGAGCGCGAGGGCGCTCGCCGCCGCAGCCTCCGCGCTCGGCACGCTGTTGGCCTTCTGGTTCGCGCCCGTAGTTGCGAGCACGTTCGTCGACGCTGCGAGCGGAGCCGAGGCGGCGCTGGCGCTGCGCATCTGCGCGCTCGGCGCTGGTCCGTACTTCTTCTTCTGCTGCACGCGAACCCTGGTGGACGCCCAAACGGTGGAGGCAGTGAACGCGCGCGTCGTGTTGCTTGCGCTTGCGTGGTTTCTTGGAGCGCTCGCTGTGACTCGGATCGCGCTCGATCTCGATCCCGCGCTCGCGGCGGTGAGCAGCTACGTGGTCGCCTGTTGGGCTCTGGCGGGCGGAATCTGGCGCGCGCTTTCGCGGGCGTTCGCAGGCGCCGAGCCGGCGCGCGCCGCCGGCGCCGCCGTTCACGAGGCGCGTACGGCATGATGCTCGACGCGCTGCGCCTCGCGTTTTTCGCCACGCTGATGCTCGGCGGCGCTTCGCTCGAGCGCCTCAGCGAAACGTTCGGAGAGCTGGGAGCGTTCGGGGAGGCGCGCTTCGTCGGGCTGCTGCTCGTCGCGACCGCGCTCGCGCTCCGCGCCGCTGCGCGGGGGAAGCCCGAGGCGATCCCGGGGCCGCTCTTCGTTTGGCTGCTGTTGCTCGCGCTGCTTCACGCCGAGGTCGCTACTTCGTGGCTCTGGTCGGACCGCACGCCGTACGCGTGGACGCAGCTGCTCGAGCTCGGTTTTTCTGCGGGAGCACTCGCACTCGCCGTGCCGTTGTTTCGCGACGCGCCGGAGCGCTGCCTGCGTCTGATGCTGGTCTCGTTCTACGCGGCCGCGCTGGCCTTCGTGCTCGCGTCGCTCGCGTTCTTCGGAGCGCCGGCCGGCGAGCTGGCGAGCGCTGGTGCGGGCGGGATCGGGAGCGCTCGGCTGCTCTGCATGGGGATCGTCGCGGCGGTTTGGTTGCTGCGCGAAGCCGGGCAGCGCGGCTGGGCGTTGCTGCTGCCAACGCCGCTCATGCTCGCCGGTGCCGTCGCCAGTGGCTCGCGCGCGAGCGTGCTCGCGCTCGCGGTCAGCCTCGGCGTTTGCTGGATGCGCTGGCAGCGCGAAAGCCTCGCTCCCGTAACAGCTGCGCCGCCCTCGCGAGCAGCCGTAGTCGGGCTGGCCGGCGTCGCGCTGTTCGTGGTTCTCGCCGTACCGTTCACGCGCGGTCTCGCGACGCTGTGGCTCGAGCAGCTGCTCGCCCCTTCGAGCGGCTCGGGTGCGGTCTATCTCGCGGATCGCGACGTGATCTTCCTCGACGGCTGGCGGCAATTCTCGGCGAACGCGCTCGCGGGCATCGGGATCGGGAGCTACGTCGGGCCCTTCGGTGAGCAATACCCGCACAATCTTCTGCTGAGCTACGCGATCGACGCCGGTGGCCTCGCGCTCGCGTGCGCGCTCTGGGCGCTCGGCTGGGGTTTCGCAGCGCTCTCGCGACAGCGCGGCGACGCCGCAGGCGCCGCGCTCAGCGGCGCGGCCTTTTTCGCCGTCGCGAGCTGCTTTGCTGGAAGTTATTACGATGCGCGCTTTCTGTGGATCTTCCTGCTGCTCGGGTTCCTGCTGCGGGCGCCTGTGGGTGCCCGGGCGGGCGTGGTTCGCTTCGTGCGCGCATCGATCGCGCAGCCGAGCACGAAGTGCGCATCTGGCTGATCACCGTCGGCGAGCCGCTTCCGCTCGGCGCGAGCGCGGTGCGGCTCTGGCGCACCGGCCTGCTCGCGCAGGAGCTCGCCGCGCGTGGGCATAGCGTGCTGTGGTGGACCTCACGCGTCGACCACTTCCGCAAGCGGTTTCACGAGGTCGCGGGGCGGCGCGTCACGGCGCAGCCTGGCATCGAGCTTCAGCTGCTCGATGGCTGCCTCTATCGCCGTAACATCTCGCTCGCGCGACTGGTCAACCATGCGCAGCTCGGGCGCGATTTCCGGCGCGCGAGCGCACGAGAGGCGGAAGCGCCGGGCGTCGTTCTGTGCTCGCTGCCGACGCTCGAGCTTTGTGACGAGGCGGTCGCGTACGGGCGCGCGAGCGGGATTCCGGTGCTGGTCGACGTGCGCGACCTGTGGCCGGACGAGATGCTCGTGCGCGTTCCGGCTGCGCTCCAGCCGCTCGGTCGACTGGCGCTCGCGCCGCTCGCTCGCAAGGCGCGGCGCGCGCTGCGCGGAGCGAGCGGGATCGTGGCGATCTCGCGCAGCTACATGCGTTGGGCGGAGCAGCTGCGCGGGCGCGCGGCGGGGCCCGCCGACTTGGTTGCGCCGATCGGTTACCCGACACCGGCAGCCACGGAGGCGCTGTCGCCGCAGGCAGCGGACAGCCTGCGTGCCAAGGGGGTCGACCCGGCACGCAAGATCGTCTGGTTCTGCGGGACGTTCGTCGGCAGCATCGATCTCGGCACCGCGATCGAAGCGGCGCGGCTGATGCAGCGCGATCCGGAGCTTCAGTTCGTGTTCTCCGGGGACGGCGAGCGCCGTGAGCAGTGGGAGAGCCAGGCACGCGGGCTCGCCAACATCGTCTTCACGGGTTGGTGCGACAGGCCCCAGCTGGCTTGGCTCGCGCGCCACGCCTGGATCGGGCTGGCGGCCTACAAGCCCGGCGCGCTGATGAGTCTTCCTAACAAGCTGTTCGAATACATGAGCGCGGGTCTGCCGGTCGTCTCGAGCCTCGGCGGCGAGGCGGCGGAGCTGATTGCGCAGCGTGAGCTCGGCGTCTCCTTCGCGGCGGGTGAAGCCGCCGAGCTAGCCGCCGAGCTGCGCAGCCTCGCCGCGAGCGGCGATCGGGTCGCGCGCTATGCGGCGAACGCGCGGTCCGTTTTCGAGCGCGAGTTTGCGGCAGAGCGCCTCTATCCGCGGCTCGCAGAGCACCTCGAGGCGCACGCGCGCGCCGGCGTTTCCGTCGCTGGCGCCAGCGCGCTCGCGGGCGGCTCCCAAACCGTCGTCGCGACTCAGTAATAATACGCAGTCAGAAAGCTCTCGAGTTCGGTACACGTCCGCGCGATTCCCTAACACGTAAGCCATTGCAGCGGGGGGTTGCGAGATGGCCGACGGGCCGAAGCGTGGGCGGCCTTCATGACGAGCGCGGCTGCGGCGCTGGAAGCGCACTTCGTCGAAGTCAGCGAGCTCGCGGGCGAGCCGATCAGCCGCGAGCAGCTGGAGCGCATGCAGCACCGCTACGCATGGGCGGCGCAGTACTGCAGCGGGCGCGACGTCGTCGAAGTCGCATGCGGGTCGGGGCCCGGCCTCGGCATCCTCGCCGCTGCAGCGCACTCGCTGGAGGCGGGCGACATTTCGGAGCCGATCCTCGGGCTCGCGCGCAGGCATTACCGGGACCGCATCCCGCTGCAGCGCATCGACGCGCTCGCGCTGCCATTCGCAGCTGGCTCGAAGGACGTGATCGTTCTCTTCGAGGCGATCTATTACCTCGCGGACGCGAGCCGCTTCGTCGCCGAGTGCCTGCGCGTGCTGCGTCCGGGCGGCCACGTGCTGGTCGCGACCGCCAACAAGGACCTCTCCGACTTCAACCCGAGCCCGCACAGCCACGCCTATTACGGCGCCGTCGAGCTGCGCGAGCTGTTCGCGAGCGCCGGCTTCGCGGCGCTCTTGTACGGCCACCTTTCGCTGCGCGCCGTCGGCTGGAAGCAGCGCGCGCTCTCCCCGGTCAAGCGCGCGCTGGTCGCGCTCGGGCTGATGCCGAAGACGATGCGCAGCAAACGGCTGCTGAAGCGCTTCGTGTTCGGCGCGCCGCTCGCGATGCCCGCGGAGCTGGCCCCGCCGGCCGCGCTGGTTCCGCCGCGCCGGCTCGCCGGCGTGGCGCCCGACCGCGAGCACAAGGTGCTCTACCTGGCGGCGCAGAAGCCATGACAAGTCGACTCGAACCGGAGGACTCGATGCAGGGGCGCCCGCGCAACGTTCCGTTCTTCAATTATCCCGAGCTGTTCGCTCGCCAGCAGCCCGAGATCCTCGCCACGCTGCACGATGTGCTGAGCCGCGGCGCGTTCATCCTGCAGCGCGACCTCGCAGAGTTCGAGGCGAACTTGCGCGCATACCTACCGGTGAAGCACGCGCTCGGCGTCGCCGACGGCACGAACGCGCTGCAGCTCGCGCTGCTCGCGATCGGCTGCGGCCCGGGCGACGAAGTAATCGTGCCGGCGCATACCTACATCGCGAGCGCCGCGGCGGTGCATTTCGTCGGGGCGAAGCCGGTGCTGTGCGAATGCGGGCCAGATCATCTGATCGACGTGGATTCGGCGCAGGCGCTCGTCACGAAGCGAACGAAAGCCGTAATGCCCGTGCAGCTGAACGGGCGCACGGCCGACATGGAGCGCGTCGGCGCATTCGCCGCCGACCACGGGCTCGCGGTGATCGAGGACGCGGCGCAGGCGCTCGGCTCGCGTTTCCGCGGGCGCGCCGCCGGAACCTTCGGCGCCGCCGGAACCTTCAGCTTCTATCCCGCGAAGGTGCTCGGCTGCTTCGGCGACGGCGGCGCAGTCGTCACGAACGACGACGCGATCGCCGAGCGCGTCGCGCTGCTGCGCGATCACGGGCGCAACGCGGCGGGTGAGGTCGTCGCATGGGGGACGAACTCGCGGCTCGACAACCTGCAGGCTGCCGTGCTGAACCTCAAGCTGAAGAGCTTCGACGCGGATCTCGGACGGCGCCGCGAGATCGCGCGCCTCTACGACGCGGGCCTGCGCGATCTCGCGCAGCTGCGGTTACCCCCGGCGCCTGCCAGCGATCGGCACCATCACGACGTCTTCCAGAATTACGAGATCGAGGCCGAGCGTCGCGATCAGCTGAAGCTGCATCTCGAGCGGCTCGGCGTTCGCACGATCGTGCAGTTCGGCGGCAAGGCGGTGCATCAGTTCGCCGGGCTCGGCTTCGAGGGCGTCTGCCTGCCGCGAACCGAGCAGCTCTACACGCGCCTCTTGCTGCTGCCGATGAACACGACGCTCAGCGACGACGACGTTCAATACGTGATCGAAGCGGTGCGCACGTTCTATCGCGGCGCGGACGCACGATGACGCCGGCCCGCAGCTCGGAGCTCGGAGCTCTTGCCGATCCGGCGCAGCTCGCAGGCGCGCTCGAGCTTCGCGGTGCGCCCGCCGCGGTGCTGCAGCGATACCTGCGCGACATGCTGCTGATCCGCGTCGTCGAGGAGGTGGTGGCGGAGCTGGTCGAGCGCGGCCACGCGCGGGCGCCGTGTCATCTCGGCATTGGGCAGGAAGCGATCGCAGTTGGCGTCTCGGCGCATCTCGAGAATCGCGACCGCGTCTTCGGCGGACACCGCTCGCACGCGCACTTTCTCGCGCTCGGCGGCGACGTCTATGGCCTGCTCGCCGAGATCCTCGGCCGCTGGGATGGCGTCTCTCACGGCATGGGTGGCTCGATGCACCTGATCGATCGCGAGATCGGCTTCCACGGCAGCGTGCCGATCGTCGGCGCGACGATCCCGATTGCGGTCGGCGCCGGGCTCGCCGCGAAGATGGACGGCGGCGGCGCGATCGCCGTCAGCTATTTCGGCGACGGCGCGAGCGAAGAAGGCGTGCTTCACGAGTCGCTCAATCTCGCCGCGACCCAAGCGATTCCGGTGCTGTTCGTCTGTGAGAACAACCTCTATTCGAGCCACCTCGACATCGCGCAGCGCCAGCCCTCGGATCGCATCGCGCGCTTCGGAGAGGCGCACCGAATCCCGAGCGTCACGGTCGACGGCAACGACGTCCTCGCGGTGGCGGAGGCAGCGCAGGAAGCGATCGCGCGCGCGCGCGCCGGCGAGGGCGCGTCGCTGATCGAGGCGGTCACCTACCGGCATCGCGGCCACGTCGGCTCGAAGGAAGACGTCGACGTCGGGCTGCGCCGCAGTCTGGAAGAGCTCGCCGCGTGGAAGCGGCGCGATCCCATTCGCAGGCTCGCAGATGCGCTGCTGACGGACGGCCTGATCACTCCGGCGCAGCTGGCCGCTCGAGAGCGTGCGTTGCGCGCAGAAGTGGCCGCGCTCGCCGAGCGCGCGCTCGCAGCGCCCTATCCGCCGGAATCCGCGCTGCTCGACTTCGTCTTCGCAGGAGCCGCACGATGAGCGAGAGCCGCAGCGCGAGCTACGGCGAGGCGATCCGCCTCGGCTTCGAATACCTGATGAGCACTCACTCGAACGTATTCGCGATCGGCCAGGGGCTCTGGAGCCCGTGGTACGTCGGCAGCTCGATGACCGACCTCGATCGCAAGTTCGGCCGCGCGCGCGTGATCGATACGCCGGTCTCCGAGCTGGCCTGCACGGCTGCCGCGCTCGGCGCCTCGCTGTGCGGCTATCGCCCGATCGTGATTCACCCGCGCATGGATTTCATGCTGCTCGCGGTCGACCCGATCGTGAACCAGGCCGCGAAGTGGTCGCACATGTTAGGGGGACGCGCCGCGCCGGCGTTGACCGTGCGCGCGATCGTGAACCGCGGCGGCGAGCAGGGCGCGCAGCACTCGCAGTCGCTGCACGCCTGGTTCGCGCACGTGCCGGGCCTGCGCGTGGTGATGCCGGCCACCGCGCGCGACGCCCGCGATCTCTTGATCTCGGCGGTGCTGTGCGACGACCCGGTGCTCTACATCGACGACCGCTGGCTCTACGAGCGCAGCGAGCCACTGCCCGAGGTGCGCGAGCGCGACCTGCGCAGCGAAGGCTGCGCGCGGCGCCGGCTCGGTACCGACATCACGCTGGTCGGCGCGGGCTACTCCGCGTACCTGTGCGAGCAGGCGGCCGAGCGGCTCGCCGAGCTCGGCGTCGAGTGCGAGGTGATCGACACGCGCGTGATCAATCCGCTCGACGAGTCGACGATCCTCGAATCCTGTAGCCGCACGAGAGCACTGTGCGTAGTGGACGGCGGCTGGCGCGCGGCCGGCTTCGCGAGCGAGATCTTGGCGCTCGTGGCCGAGCAGTTAGGGCCGAGCGCGCTACGGGCGGCGCCGCTGCGCATCACGCTGCCGAGCGCCCCCGCGCCCACCAGCCGCGTGCTCGAGCAGAGCTACTACCCGACCGCGGAGACGGTCGTCCGCGCGGTCGCGAAGCAGCTCGATGCTGGGGTCGCCGTATGAAGCGGGCGCTCGACGTCGCGCTCGCGCTGCTCGGCCTGATGCTCGCCGCGCCGCTGCTCGTTCCCGTGATGATCGCGATCTGGGCGCAGGACGGGCGCTCGCCGTTCTACGTGGCGCCGCGCACGGGCCGCGCCGCGCGGCCGTTCCGCATGGTGAAGCTGCGCTCGATGCGCGTCGGCGCAGATCGCTCGGGTGTCGACTCGACGGCGGCAGGCGATTCCCGCATCACGCGCGTCGGCGCCTTCGTGCGCCGCTACAAGCTCGACGAGCTGACGCAGCTCTGGAACGTGCTGGTCGGCGACATGAGCCTCGTCGGGCCGCGGCCGAACGTCGAGCGCGAGACGCGGCTCTACACAGCTCGAGAGGCGCGCCTGCTGAGCGTCCGTCCAGGCATTACGGATTTTGCGTCGATCGTATTTTCGGACGAGGGCGACATCCTGGAGGGTCAGCGCGATCCCGATCTCGCGTACAACCAGCTGATCCGACCCTGGAAGAGCAGGCTCGGGCTCTTCTACATCGAGCGGCGCAGCCTCGCGCTCGATCTCGAGCTGATCGTGCTGACCGCGCTCGCGATCGTCTCGCGCGGCGCCGCGCTGCGCGGGGTCGCACGTTGCCTCGCCGCGCGCGGCGCACCGGAGAGCCTGCTGGCGATCGCCGCGCGCCAGACCCCGCTGCGGCCGTTCCCGCCGCCGGGAGCAAGCGAGATCGTCACGGCGCGCTGAGCGCCGGGCGAATCCCTGGCCTCTCGGCCTAACAGCTCGGCCGAAGAGACTACGGGGCGCCGTTCATCGCGGGCGCAGGCCGCAGCTCGCGCAGCGCCCGCGAAGCGCGCCTGCGCTGCTGTGCGACGGCCGGTGGCGAGAAGTCCTCCTCCTGTGGCGCGAGCACCATCACGAGATCGTGCCAACGGCCGGGCTGGTACTCCGCGACCGACTCGCGCAGCAGCGCCAGCACGCGCGGGCAGTCGAAGCGCGCGACCGAGTGCGCGAGATCCTTGACCAGCTTCGCGACGACGTCGAAAGGCAGCGCGTGCTCGACGACGCGCATGATCATCGGGTGCTTCGTACCGGTGACGTTCTCTCCGATCAGCAGCTCCTCGAAGAGCTTCTCGCCCGGTCGCAGCCCCGTGTAACGGATCTCGATCGTGCCTTCGGGATGGTCTTCGTCGCGCAGCGTCTGTCCCATCAGCTGGATCACGCGCCGCGCGAGCTCGTCGATGCGGACCGGCTCGCCCATGTCGAGCACGAAGACGTCGCCGCCCTCGGCGAGCGCGCCCGCCTGGATCACGAGGTGCGCCGCCTCGGGGATCGTCATGAAGTACCGCACCACCTCGGGATCGGTGACGGTGACCGGCCCGCCGCGCTCGACTTGCGAGCGGAACAGCGGCACCACCGAGCCCGACGAGGCGATCACGTTGCCGAAGCGGACCATGCAAAAACGCGTGCGCAGGCGACGCTGATCGATGCCCTGCAGCACGAGCTCGGCGACCCGCTTGCTCGCGCCCATCACGCTGGTGGGGTTCACCGCCTTGTCCGTCGAGATGAGCACGAACGTCTCCACACCCGCGGCGGCGGCGGCGTTCGCGGTCTCCCAGGTGGCGAGCACGTTGTTGCGGACGCCCTCGACCACGTTCTCCTCGACGATCGGCACGTGCTTGTAGGCGGCGGCGTGATAGACGGTCTGCACCGCGAAGCGCTCCATCACACCCTGCATGCGCTCGCGGTTCTGACAGTCGCCGAGCAGCGCGACGATCTCGGGCGGCGCAGCGTCGTGCGCGGTCAACAGGCGCAGCTCTTGGTCGATTCGGTAGAGCGAAGCCTCCGAGACCTCGACGAGCACGAGCCGCGCTGGCGCGAGCCGCACGATTTGCCGGCACAGCTCCGAGCCGATCGAACCTCCCGCGCCCGTCACCAGCACCGATTTGCGTTGGATGCAGGCTTCGAGCAGGCCGGGCTCCGGCGGGACGGAGTCGCGTCCCAACAAGTCGTCGAGATCGACGTCGCGCGCGAGCTCGGCGAGCTGCCCGGTAGCGCAGAGTGCGATGTCGGGCAGTGTTTGAACCACGACGCCGTGCGGCTCGAGCGCGATCAGCGCCTCGCGGCGCCGCTGCTTCGTCGCGTCGGGAATCGCGAGCAGCACGCGCCGCACCCCGCGCTCCCGCTTCAGCCAGCCGAGCCGTTCCGGGCCGCTCACTTCGATGCCTGCAATCAGCTGGCCGTGAAGGCGCGGATTCTCGTCGAGCAGCGCGATCGGTCGAACGCGCGTGCTGCAGCGCAGCGCTGCGAGCAAGCTGATCGCAGCTTCGCCGGTGCCGTAGATCGCGACGCGCTCCGCACGGTTCGAGCGCTCGAGCAGCACGCGCGCGAGATGGCGCGAGGAGCTCAGGTAGGCATACGCGAAGAACGCATACAGCAGCAGCGCGCGCAGCAGCTCGCCGGCAGGAGCGAAGGAAACGCCCGCAAGCAGCAGCAGCAGCGTCGAGAGCGCGATGCCGGCGACCGCCGGGCTGACTGCGCGGATGCCGACGTAACGCACGACTGCGCGATACAGCCCGAGCCGCGCGAAGATCGGAAGCGTCACGAGCGGCAAGAGCAGGTAGAGCGAGGGCGCGTCCAGCAGCGGCGGTTTCCCCAACAAGGCATCCGTCGAGAACAGCGCCAGCCAGATCGCGACGATGTCCGCGCTCGCCAGCACGAAGCGCTTCAGGGTCCGCGGCAGCGAGAAGAGAGCCTCCACGACCGTCTCGACGAATGGACGCACCTGTCACCCCCCTAACAGGCAATCTCGACCAGGCGTTTCGCTGGTGTCAGTCGCGAGCTACGGGGAGCGCGAGGATTTTCTACTTAGGGAGAATCGCGCGAGACCTAACGACTCGCGCCCAACATCTCGCGCAGCACGTCCACGAGCTCGTCAACCTGCGCGCGGCTGAAGCCGAATGCGGGCGCGAGCAAGAGCGCGTCGCCGGTGGCCTTCAGATGCAGGCCCGCGTCGAACAGGCGCTTCTGCGCCTCGTGGCCGGCGAGGCCGGGCGCTCCGCTCTCGGCGCGCAGGTCGATGCCCGCGAGCAGGCCGTAGCCGCGTACGTCCGCGACCGCCGGCAAGTCGCAAAGCGAGAACACGCGCTCCTGGAAGTAGGGCGCGAGCGCGCGCGCCTGCTCGAAGCTGCGCTCGGCGTCATACAGCCCGAGCGTCGCGAGCGCAGCCGCGCAGGCCGCCGGATGGGCGCTGTAGGTGTAGCCGTGGAAGAGCTCGGGCGCGTGCAGCGGGCCGCGCTCGACGATCGCGTCGTGGACTCCGCGTTTCACCGCGACCGCGCCCATCGGTTGCGCGCCGTTCGTGAGCGCCTTCGCCATCGTGATCAGGTCGGGTGTCACGCCGAATGCCTGCGCGGCGAAGGCATGCCCCGTTCGGCCCCAGCCCGTAATCACTTCGTCGAAGACCAGCAAGATCCCATGCGTGTCGCACAGCTCGCGTACGCGCTCGAGATAGCCGCGGGGAGGAGGGAGGCAGCCGGTCGAGCCGGCGATCGGCTCGATGAAGACCGCGGCGATGTTCGCGAAGCCGTGAAGCTGTCCGAGGCGCGCGAGGTCGTCGGCGAGCTCGCCACCCTTCTCGGGTAACCCGCGCGCGAAGCGGTTCTCAGGGAGATGGGTGTGGCGCATGTGCATGACGCCGGGGACGCCTGTGCCGAAGCTCTCGCGGTTGCGCACCAGCCCCGAGAGCGCGACTCCGCCCATGTTCACGCCGTGATAAGCGCGCTCGCGCGAGACGAACAGCGTGCGCTGGCCCTCGCCGCGCGCGCGGTGGTAGGCGAGCGCGATCTTCATCGCGCTGTCGACCGCCTCGGAGCCCGAATTCGCGAAGAACACGCGATCGAGGCCGGTGGGCGTGAAGCCCGCGACGCGCGTCGCCAGCTCGAAGGCCTTCGGATGCGCGCGCGTGAAGGTGGGCGTGTAGTCGAGCGTCAGCAGCTGTTCATGCACAGCGTCCGCGATCTCGCGCCGGCCGTGCCCGAGCGGCGTGCAGAACAAACCGGAGCAGCCATCGAGGATCTTACGACCCTCGGGTGTGAAGTAGTGCACGCCCTCGGCGCGCGCGAAGAGGCGTGGCTCGCGCTTGAACTCGCGGTTCGGGGTGAAGGGCAACCAGAAGTGATCGAGCGTCGCAGTGCGGTCCATCGCGCCATTCTGGCATGCGCTCTCGCACGCGCGCGTGCCGCGAGCGCGTTCACTCGCAGGCGAAGCACATCCCGGTCCCGCAGGCCGAGGAGCGAGATCGCTCGCGTCAGGTGATCAAGCGGCGCTGCGAGCGACCTGGCCGCTCGCTCGTACCCGGATCAGGGGCTGCGCATCGCGTTGGCGCTCATCTCCCTGTTCTATGGCGTCGCCGCGGTTCATTATTGGCGTGCGTCGCGCTGGCTCGCGAGCTCTCCGGCAAGCGAGCGCTGACTGCTCGGAGGTCGCATGACCGAGACGCCCTCCCAACCGCGCAGCATCTACGACCAGCCCGAGCTCTGGGAGTGGGCGGGCAGCATGGAGGGCGTGCCGGACTGGGCCGGGCCCGGCGAGACCTGGGCCGAGCGCCAAGGTCGCCGCCCGTGGCAGACGCGCGGCAACGAGCTGTTCGCGCTGGCCGGCGCGCTGCTGCCCGGCGTCGCGATCTGCGTCGTGCTCGCCGGCGTGGGCGAGCTGCTCTCGGTGTTCGCCGGCGAACGGCTGATGGGGCTCGCCAAGAGCCCGCTGAGCCCGATCCTGTGCGCAGTCGTCGTCGGGCTCGCGATCCGCAACGCGATCGGCCTGCCCAAAGTCTACGAGCCCGGCTTGCAATTCGCGCTGCGACGCTTGTTACGGCTCGGCGTCGTCCTGCTGGGGATTCGCATGAGCCTCGCGACGCTCGGAGAGCTCGGGCTCGTCGCGCTGCCGATCGCGTCGGCATGCATCGCCGCGGCGTGGCTCACGATGCGCGGCATCGCGCGCGTGCTCGGGCTGCCGCCGAGGCTCGGCACGCTGATCGCGGTAGGCACCGCGATCTGCGGAAACACGGCGATCGTCGCGACCGGGCCCGCGATCGGCGCGGAGGATGACGAGGTCAGCTATGCGGTCGGGACGATCACGCTCTTCGGCGTGCTCGCGCTGCTCGCGTACCCGTTCGCAGCCCACGCGCTCTTCGCTGGAGATGCGCGCCTCGCGGGCGTCTTCCTCGGCACCGCGATCCACGACACTGCGCAGGTCGCTGGAGCAGGGCTGCTCTACGCGCAGCACTTCGCAGCCCCCGCCGCACTCGACGCGGCGACGGTCACGAAGCTCGTGCGCAACGTGCTGATGGTCGGCGTGATCCCGCTCGCCGCGCTTGCGCATCGAGCGGACGCCGGAGCCAAGCACGGCAAGCGGCTGCCGCTCTCGCAGATCGTGCCGCTGTTCGTGTTCGGCTTCGTCGCGATGGCGCTGCTGCGCACGCTCGGCGATCTCGGCCAGAGCCCGTTCGGCGGCCTGCTCTCCGCCGAGAGCTGGAGCGCGGCGATCGAAGCGCTCTCCTCGCTCTCGAGCTGGTGCCTCACGATCGCGATGGCGTCGATCGGACTCGGCACCAACCTCACGCGCCTGCGCGCGCTCGGCGCGCGCCCGCTCGTCGCGGGCCTCGCCGCCGCGCTCACGGTGGGCGCAGTGAGCTTCGGGATGCTGCAGCTACTGCGGACGTGGGTCGCGTAGTGGCGGCGTCGTCGCGCCGGCGCTCGCTCTCGTAGACGACTCGCCCTCGCGCCACGGTCTGCTCGACGCGGAGCTCGAGCAACCTCTCAGGCGCCATCGCGAGTGGGTCTTCGGACAGCACGACGAGATCCGCCTGCTTCCCGACCGCGATTGTGCCCTTCCTCGCTTCCGCAAAGTATTGGCGCGCGCCGTTCACGGTGAGGGCGCGCAGCGCGTCCTCGGTGCCGATGCGCTGCTCGGCGCCGAGCGTCTGCCCGCTGCGAGTGAGGCGATTCACCGTCGCCCATAACAGACGCGCGGCGTCCGGGGGAACGACCGGCGCGTCGTTGTGGATCGTGAAGGGAATCCCACGCGCCAACGCGGAACGCGCGGGGCTGATGCGCGCGGCGCGGACGGGGCCGAGCACCGAGTCGCGGTGCCAGTCGCCCCAGTAATAAGGATGGGCGGAGAAGAACGATGGGACGACGCCCAGCTCGCGCATGCGGTCCAGCTGGTCCTCGCGCGCGGCCTGTGCGTGGATCATCACGGTGCGGTGGTCGGCGTTCGGCTTGCGCGCGAGCGCGCGCTCGACCGCATCGAGCAGCATCTCGGCTGCGGCGTCGCCGTTGGCGTGCGCGATCACCGGGATGTCTGCCGCGACGAAGCGCTGGAGCGCGGCGTCGACGAACTGTTGAGAAACGATCGAGTAGCCGCGGTAGCTCCCGGGCTGCCCGGGCGGAGGAACGTGGTACGGCTCGCCGAGGAACGCGGTCTTCGCCTGCGGTGAACCGTCGAGGATCAGCTTCACGCCTCCCCACGCGACGCCACCGCGAACCGCGCGCAGCGCCGCTGAGGGCAGCGGCTGCTCGACGTCGCGAATCACCGGGAAGTAGACGACGTCGAGCGGCGCGCCGCCCGCGAGCGCGAGCTCTTCGAGCGCGCTCACGGATTCCGGCGAGCTCGCTCCGTCCTGAACCGTGGTGAAGCCGTAGCTCGCGTAGACGCCGAGCGCGCGGCGCAGCTGCTCGGGCGTCACCGGCGCGACGAGCGGGCTTCTCCCTAACAATGAGAACAGCGCGGCCTCCTCGGCGATTCCGTTCGGCTCCCGGGAGCCCTCGCGCCGCCGGAACTTCCCACCGGGCGGGTCCTGCGTTTCGCTCGTCACGCCCACCGCCGCGAGCGCCGCGCTGTTCGCAACAGCGAGGTGCGCAGAGACGTGCAGGATCGCGATCGGCACGTCACGCGAGACCGCGTCGAGATCGTCGCGTGTCGGGTGGCGCTGCTCGGCCAGCAGCGAGTCGTCGTAGCCGTAGCCAGCGAGCCAGACGCCAGGCTCGACCGGCCGCGTCGAAAGCTGCGCGCGCAGCGAGGCCTGCAGCGAGGCGATGCTCGTCACCGGCCCGACCGGCGGCGAGGAGAGGTTCACGCGATCGACCAGGCTCGCGAGCATCGTCACGTGCCCATGGGCATCGATGAAGCCGGGCAGCAGCGCGCGCGCGCCGAGCTCGACGACGCGCGTATCCCGGCCCGCAAGCGCGCGGCACGCGTCGCCCGCGTCGACGCAGACGATCTCCTCGCCGCGCACAGCGAGCGAGCGCGCGCGTGGGAGCGAAGGCTCGAACGTGAGGATGTGCTCGCCCACGTAGACGAGATCGGCCCGGAGTGGCTCGGCCGTCTCGGGGCCGCCGCCTCGCGAGCTCGGCGCGCAGCCGATCAGCAGCGAAGCCGCAAACGCGAGCGGCGCAGCGCCACGATTTGCCATGCGGCCTCCGACCCCAGCCTGCCACAGCTGGCGCCGGCAGGAATCCATGAGCCGAATCGCGCCCTTGGTCGCGCTTCCCCGTGGTAAACCCAGCACAGGCGGTGCAACAATCTCGTGTTCCGTTTCAGGAGGTTCCCATGGCTCAGCTGAAGGCCGGCTCGCGGCTCAAGAGCACGGTCTGCGACACCCAGGTGATGGTGATCGCGACTCCCCAGGGCGATGTGGCGCTCACCTGCGGCGGGGCTCCGCTCGTAGAGGTGACGGCGCAGGCGGCGAAGGGCGAGATCAATCCCGAGTTCAAGGACGGCACGCAGATCGGCAAGCGCTACGTGAACGACGACACGAAGCTCGAGCTGCTGTGCACGAAACCCGGGCAGGGCTCGCTCGCGCTCGGCGGCGTGAAGCTGAAGCTGAAGGAAGCGAAGGCGCTGCCGTCGTCGGACTAGTCCCGCGGGCATTCGCGCGTGCGCTACGCGAACGAAGTGAGGAGATAGGCGAAGTCCTGTTCGAACGCGGCTCGAGAAGCCGCAAGCCGTCAGCGGCGCGCAGCGCTGCAGACGGCGCGCAGCGAGGCGAAGCCGAGCGGAGCCCAAACAAGATGAACCTGATGATGCTGCTCGAGATGGCCGCGCAGGGCATGGGGGAGCGCGAGGCGGTCGTCTGCGACGGCGACCGCTTCACGAGCGCGCAGCTCTACGAGGCGGCCGGACGACTCTCGCGGCGGATTCGCTCGAGCGGCGCCGCGCATGTCTCGCTGCTCGACACCTCGAGCCCCGCCGTGCCGCTCGCACTCTTCTCGGCCGCCTGGGCGGGCGTGCCGTTCGTGCCGCTGAACTACCGCCTCACCGGCGCCGAGCTCGACGCGCTGATCGAGCGAGTGAAGCCGGTGCTCTTGATCGCCGGCGACGATCGCGCCGACGTGCTGCGCGGGCGCGACGGCGTGCAGCTGATCACGCGCAGCGAGCTGCTCGCGGAAGCACGTTCCGCGCGCGGCGAAGTTCCGGATCCCGACTGGTCCGCCGAGGCCGAGGACGTCGCGATCCTGCTCTTCACGAGCGGTACGACCGGCGCGCCGAAGGCCGCGGTGCTCCGGCACAAGCACCTCGTCTCGTACATCCTCGGCTCGGTCGAGTACATGGGCGCCGGCGAAGCGGACGCCGCGCTGATGTCGGTGCCGCCGTATCACATCGCCGGCATGGCGGCGGTGCTCAGCTCGATCTACTCCGGCCGCAAGATCGTGCAGCTGCCGTCGTTCACGCCCGGCGCGTGGCTCGCGATCGCGGAGAAAGAAGGCGTCACGAACGCGTTCGTCGTGCCGACGATGCTGGGCCGCATCGTCGACGAGATGGAGGCGCGCGGCACGCCCGCGCCGAGCGCGCTGCGCGCGGTCGCGTACGGCGGCGGCAAGATGCCGCTGCCGGTGATCGAGCGTGCGATGAGCTTGTTCGCGCCGACGACGGACTTCACCAACGCGTACGGTCTCACGGAGACGAGCTCGACGATTGCGGTGTTAGGTCCCGACGACCACCGCGTGGCCGCGTTCAGCGACGACCCGCTCGTCAAGCGGCGCCTCGCTTCGGTAGGCAAGCCGCTTCCCTCGGTCGAAGTGCAGGTGCGCGATCCGGAAGGCCGCGCGCTGGGCCCGAACGAGCGCGGCGAGATCTACGTGCGCGGCGAGCAGGTCGCGGGCGAGTACGTCGGGCGCGGCAGCCAGCTCGTCGACGGCGGCTGGTTCCCGACGCGCGACGGCGGCTACCTCGATGACGAGGGCTACCTGTTCCTCGAGGGCCGCACCGACGACGTGATCGTGCGCGGCGGCGAGAACATGTCGCCGGGCGAGATCGAAGACGTGCTGCTCGAGCACCCCGCGGTGGCGGACGCGGCGGTCGTCGGCATTCCGGACGTCGAATGGGGCGAGGCCGTCGCCGCGGCGATCGTGCTGAAGGAAGACAAACACGCGAGCGCGGCGGAGCTTCGAGAGTGGGTGAAGCGCCACCTGCGCTCCTCGCGTGTCCCGCAGCTCGTGCGCTTCGAGGCCGAGCTCCCGTACAACGAGACGGGCAAGCTGCTGCGCCGCAAGGTGCGCGAGCTGCTGAAGTAGCCAACGCGAGCCAGCTGCGTCGCGGCGATAGCCGCAACTCGGCTATCCGCCCCGCGCCGCTGCGCGTGCTTTGACACTTCGCGCGGCTACCGCCCACTTCGTCGTTGGGGGTTGGGGAGGATCCATGCGATCAGCCCTTTTCGGAACGCTCGCGGGGGCACTGGCGCTGGCCCCGTCGCTGTCGAGTGCGGTGCCGATCTGGGCAACCTGGTCGGCCCCCAGCAGCACGACCCGAGAGGCGACTCTGCCGGGCGGTCGCACTGCCACCTTCACCGGCTTTCCGACCAGCTTCAGTAACACCCCGACACCGGGCACGGTGTTTGGCACGGTTCCCGGGCTCGCGAGTGGCGTTCACCCACCGTCGATGACCTTCTTCTCTGCCGATGTCGGTGCGATGTCCATCCCGGGAGATTTGATCTTCGAGCTCGATCTCACCGGCTTCGCCGTCGACAGCGAGACTTTGTTCGGGCTCGAGGATGCGCTCGACAACGCCACCTACCGGCTCGAGCTGCTCGATTCCTCGAGGAATCCGCTCTCCCTCGCGAGCCTCCAGCTCTCTCAGTTCAATCTCGACTACAGCAGCGTTGGCGGCGGAATCCAGGACTACGACCTCAGCCTCGATTCGACGACGGGAATCTTGGTCGCTGTCCGCGTCCACGACTCTGGCGATCCGACGGCGGGTCGCCACAGCGCCCTCGCAATCTTCACCGGCCTCCCGCTGGCGACCGCGTACCTGCGCCTCTATGCCGCGGGGTCTGCGCCGTTCTTGCGCGATGGATTGCGGCTCGCTCTCGGCGGCTCGCCGGTGCCGGAGCCTTCGTTGGCGCTGATGCTCACGCTCGCCGGCGCGGGCTTCGCATGCGGCGCGGCGCGCTCGCGGCGTCGGTAAGCGAGCCGTCCCAGCGCCCCGCCTTTTTCGCTGCGCGTGCGTTACAACGACGCCCGAGGCATCGCGAAGGGGGCAGGAATGAGGCGACGGATCGCAGCTGCGCTTGCGCTGACGCTGAGCCTGAGCGCTGCGTGCCAGTGGGTGCCGTTGACGCCTGAGGGCGAGCAGGTGCGCGTGGGGAACGCGGCCGAGGTCGAGAGCTGCAAGGACCTCGGCAAGGTGACGGGTAAGACCACCATCACGGTGGGCCCGCTCGCGCGCAACGAAGAGAAGGTCGGCTCCGAGGTGGAGGCGCTCGCGCGCAACGAGGCGGCGAAAATGGGCGCGAACGTGATCGTGCCGACAGGCCCGCTCGACTGGGACCAACGCGAGTACGCCGCCTTCCGCTGCGACGTGTAATCCAGAGCCGAGCCGCAGGCGAACGGAGGTCAGAGAAATGGCGATCCGCTTCACGCTGAACGAGAAGGCCATCGAGTGGAGCGGCGATCCCGCGATGCCGCTGCTCTGGTATCTGCGCGATCACGCAGGCCTCGCGGGCACAAAGTACGCGTGCGGGGTCGGCGCTTGCGGCGCGTGCACCGTGCACGTCGACGGCGCTGCGCAGCGCTCGTGCGTGATGCCGGTCGCGGGCCTCGAGGGCAAGCGCGTCGCGACGATCGAAGCGCTGGCCGCCAGCAACGACCGCGCCGCGCATGCCGTTCTCGACGCGTGGAAGGAGCTCGACGTGCCGCAGTGCGGCTGGTGCCAGGTCGGTCAGGTGATGGCGGCGATCGATCTGGTCGCGCGCAAGCCAGCGCCGACCGACGCCGACATCGCGTCGATCACGAACCTATGCCGCTGCGGCACCTATCCGCGCATTCGCGAAGCGATTCGGCGCGCCGCCGCGCAGAGCCGCGAGCGAGGTCAGTCATGAGCGCCGTCACGCGTCGCGACTTCCTGGTTGTTACGGCCACCGCGGCGGGCGGCCTCGTCGCATCCGCTTACTTCCCGGCGCGCGCGCGGGCGGTCGAGACCGCGACGCGCGGAGCATCCACCGCGCTCGGCGCGTTCGTGCGCATCGAGCCCGACGGCACAGTGGTGATCGGCGCGCGCGGCGCCGAGATCGGACAAGGCGTGATCACATCGCTGCCGATGCTGATCGCCGAGGAGCTCGGCGCCGATTGGGAGCGCGTTCGCGTCGAGCAGCTGCCACTCGGAATCGAGGCCTCGCCGAATCCGCCGGGCGTTCGCCCGCGCTTCGGCGCGCAGGGCGCCGGCGGGAGCACGAACATCCCCGAAGGCTGGAACGAGCTGCGGCAGGTCGGCGCGCAGGTGCGCTGGCGGCTGGTGCACGCGGCGGCGCAGCGCTGGGGCGTGAAGCCCGAGGACGTGCGCGCGGAGAAGGGATCGCTGTTCGTATCGGGCGGGCGACGCACGGTGCACTTCGGCGAGGTCGCGGGCGACGCTGCGAAGCTTTCGCCGCCGGGCGGCGAGCTCCCGCTGAAGCCCGCGAGCACCTGGCGGATCATCGGCACGCCGCAGCGCACGGTGGATGCGGCGGGGATCATCAGCGGAACGACGCGCTATGGCCTCGACGTGCGCGAGCCCGGCATGCTCACCGCCGTCGTCGCGCGCTGCCCGTACTTCGGCGGCGAGATCGCGAGCGTCGACGACACGAAGGCGCGCGCGATGCCCGGGGTCAGGCACATCGTGCGGCTGCCCGCGACGCCAGCGAACGAGCCGATGCTGCACAACCTCGCTGCGGGCGTCGCGGTCGTCGCCGACGACACCTGGAGCGCGCTGCAGGCGCGCAACGCGCTCGCGATCGAGTGGAAGCCGGGCCCGGGAGCGAAGGATTCGACTGCCGCGCTCGAGCAGCGCTGCATCGCAGCGACGAAGCAGCCGGGCACGCACGTGCGCAACGACGGCGACGTCGAGGCCGCGCACGCCGGCGCGAAGCGCGCGCTCGACGTGACCTACATCGTGCCGTTCCTCGCGCACGCGACGATGGAGCCGCAGAACGCATTCGTGAAGCTGGAGAAGGATCGCGCGCTGGTGATCGCGCCGACCCAGTCGCCGGGCCAGGCGAACAAGGTGGTGCACGAGCTCACCGGCATCCCGCGCTTGAACATCGAGGTGCAGCTGCCGCGCGCGGGCGGCGGCTTCGGGCGCCGCGGCGAGACCGACGCGATCTCCGAGGCGACGCTGATCGCGAAGCAGGTGAAGGCGCCGGTCAAGCTGATGTGGACGCGCGACGACGATTTGCAGAACGACTTCTATCGACCGTTCGGCGCGCACCGAATGCGCGGCACGCTCGCCGAGAACGGCCAGCTCGCGAGCTGGTGGCACACGACGGTCGGCACGCCGATCGCGTGGCGCGGCCGCGACATGGAGAAAGCGCCGGCGTGGATGGGCCTCGTCGATGAGGACGGCGTGCCGGCGGGGCTCGTGCCTAATTACCGCAGCGAGTTCAGCGCCGCGGAGTTTCAGCGCATGCGCGGCTGGTGGCGCGGGCCGGTGCACACGTTCGCGGCGTTCGCGACGCAAAGCTTCATCGACGAGATGGCGCACCTCGCGCAGCGCGATCCGCTCGAGTTCCGTCTCGCGCTGCTCGGCGAGCCGCGCGAGCTGCCCTACGACGGGCACGGCGCGAAGGTGCTCGACACGGGCCGGCTCGCGAACGTGTTACGGATTGCGGCGGAGAAGATGGATTGGAAGCAGGCGCGGCCCGCGGGCCGCGGCCTGGGCATCGCCGCACATCTCGTGTTCGGCGGCTACACGGCGCACGCGTTCGAGGTCTCCGTCGCCGGTGGCGAGCTACACATCCACCGCTGTGTGTGCGCCGTCGATGTCGGCCAGCCCGTGAACCCGCTCGGCATCGAGGCACAGATCATCGGCGGCACGCTCGACGGCATCAGCGCCGCGCTGCACCAAGAGATCACCGTGAAGGACGGCCGCATCGAGCAGAGCAACTTCGATACGTACCGCCTGCTCGCGATGCGCGAGGCGCCGGACGTCGAAGTGCACATCGTGCCGAGCGCGCTCGCGCCCGCCGGCGCCGGCGAGATGGGCACGCCCACCGCCGCACCCGCGCTCGCGAACGCGATCTTCGCGGCGACGGGGAAGAGGTTGCGGCGGATGCCGTTCGCGCCGCAGCTGCGGGGGTAGCGACGGACGCCCCCGGACGAGCGGGCCCTCGAGGCCGGTCGAGAAGCGAGTCCGAGAATTGTTACGGACGCGCGGAGCTCTCGCTCGCGAGCGGAAGACGCGCGGGGCGGTCCGGTGAACCGCCCCGCGCCATTTTGGCTGGACGGCGTGCGCCGCACCGCACTGATCAGTTCCCAGTCCAATGCTCCACCGGCATTCGCAGGAACTCCTCCAGCGGGATCCCATCTCCGCCCACGAGCAGCATGCGCTTCGGGCGAAACGCTGCGGCGAAGGCCTCGAATCCCGGCCGCATCTCGCGCGGCTTGCCACTCTTCACCTCGATCGCGACGACCCGGCGTGCCGCGCGCACGACGAAGTCGACCTCGCGATTGCGATCGCGCCAGTAGAACACTTCGCACTCGCCGGCTGCGGCGGCGTTCGCGAGGTGGGCGCCGACGGCAGACTCGGTGAGCCGCCCCCAGTACTCGCGATCGGCGAACGCTTCGGCAAAGCCGATCCCTGACTGCGCGGTCATCAGGGCCGTGTTCAGCACCTGAAGCTTCGGGCTCGAGCCGCGGCTGCGGGCTTCGCTGCCTGCGAACTTCTGCAGGCCCGCGACCATGCCTGCGCCCGCGAGCAGCTCGAGGTAGTGCGCGAGCGTCGTCGCGTTTCCTGCGTCGTGGAGCTGTCCGAGCATCTTCGTGTACGAGAGGATCTGTCCGGAGTAGCGACAGGCGAGCTCGAAGACGCGCCGCAGCAGCGCGGGCTTGTCGACGCGCGTGAGCAGCAGGACGTCGCGCGAGATCGTCGTCTCGATCAGCGAGTCGAGCACGTAGCGCGTCCAGCGCGGCGGGTCCGTAATCAGCGGCGCCGCCCCGGGATAGCCGCCGTAGAAGAGGTACTGGTCGAGCGACCAGCCGAATGCCGCCTCCATCTCGGCAAACGACCAGTGCCCGAGCCGAATCGTCTCGAAGCGTCCGGCGAGGCTCTCCGTCAGCCCGCGCTGTATCAGGAGCGGCGCCGACCCGAGCAGGACCACGCGCAGCTTCACGCGCTTGCGCGTGTCTTCGTCCCACAGACGCTTCACCGCCTCCGACCAATCGGGGATTTTCTGAACCTCGTCGAGCACGAGCAGCGCGCCGCCGTTCGCGACGCGAAGCCGCCCGGCCTCCCACTGCGCCGCGATCCACTCGGGCCCGCGCGTCGCGGGCTCGTCTGCGCTCGCGAAGTGCACAGGGCTGCGCAGTGCGTCGGTTACTTGGCGAACAAGGGTCGTCTTCCCGACCTGCCGCGGACCGGCCACGACCTGCAGGAAGCGGCGCGGCTCCGCCAAACGCGCCGCGAGCACGCTCGCCTGGGCTCTCTGGAAGGGCGACGGTTTACTCAAGACTTTGAGTATTTTTGCTCAGGAACCCGAGGAAGCAAGCGGCGCGGTTTCGAGAGGCGGCTGCTCCGGCACCCAGAGCGCTGCCAGAACGCCAAAGATCGCCACTTTCCGGCGGATTGCGTTCGGGCTGCGCTGCTCGAACGGTCGAACGCAGTCTCAGAACGGCGGCTCGTCCCCGTGCCAGCTCCACCCGACGCGAATGCCGACGATGCGCGGAGCGGCGAGAAACCACTGCCGGTGGTCAGCCTCGTTCTGAAGGCTCGTCTTCACGTTCTTCCGGTTCTCGACGTTGTTCACGTAGAGCTCCGCCCACCCGCCGCGGTCCTCGCGCCGGCTCCAGCGCAGCGAGAGGTCGGTGCGCGTGAATGCCTGCTGCCGATCGAGCGGGTTCTCGAAGTGGCGCAGGTAGATCTCGTCGCGCCATGCGAAGTCGAGGCGAGCTGTTACGGAGCCGCGCGCGCCGAGCTCGCAGCGGTACTCGCCGCCGAGCGCGAGCGTCCAATTCGGCGAGCGCGTGAGCGGGTTGCCTTTCAGGTTCTCGAGTGGGCGCGCGACGCCGTGCTGGCGGCCCGGCTCGCCGAGCGAGTCGAAGCCCGTCGGGTTATCAGGGCCGAGCGAGCTGTCCCCGGCGAAGAAGTCCGACGCGTACTCGGCACTCAACCAGCCGACGCTGCCGCGCAGTCTCAGAGCTTCGCTCGCCGCCCAGGCGAGCTGGAGCTCCGCGCCGTACACGTCGGCCTGCGCCGCGTTGCCAGTGACCGTAAAGCCGCGCATGAAGCCGGTCGTGGTCTTGTTCTCGTAGTCGTACCAGTACGCGGCGGCGTTGATGCGCAACCGCTCGCGCAGCGTCGCCTTCGCGCCCAGCTCGTAAGTGCGATTGGTCTCGGAGCCGAAGCCACGGTGCCCGGCCCAAGCTTCGACCAGGTTGAAGCCGCCGGCGCGGCTCGCGTTCGCGAAGCTCGCATAGAGCAGAACGTCCTCGCGCGGCGTGAGCTCGATGCGGGCGTTGCCGGTGACGGATTCCCACGAGCGATTCAGCGGAACGATCACCGTGTTCCCTGTGAAGATGTTGCGGTCGCCGCGGATCGGGACGACGAAGGCCGTGTTGCCCGGCGTCAGGAAGCCGCCGCTCGGCGCGCCGAGCAGCGCGTCGAAGCACGCGGCGGCGGGAAGCGCGACGCCGATTGCGCCCAGGCAGAACTCGTCGTTGATGATGTCGAGCGATTCGCTGAAGATGTTTACGAGCGACGTGTCGTGCAGATCGCGCTCGGTGCGGTTGTATCGCACGCCGCCGATCAGGCGGATGCGCTCGGTGAGCTCGAAGGACAGGTTCGCGAACGCGCCCGCGACGTCCGTGCGCACGCTCGCGCGGATCTCGGCCCACGGAAAGCTCGTCGGGAGCGCGGTGAAAACGCACGCGTCCGTGCCCGCCACGCCGCACTTCTCGGCCGGGGCTGCGGTGATGGCGTCCAGCACGACGAAGTTGGCGGCGGCGGCGTTGACTTGCTGATCCCACACGAGCGCGCGGCTGCGGTGAGGCCGCTCGCTCTGCCACATGCCGCCGAACAGCCACTGGAAGCGTCCGTCGCCGCTCGACGCGAACGAGATCTCTTGCGTGAGGATCTCGATCCAATCGTCGAACACGACGCGCTCGATGTCGAGGTCCGACGAGTCGCTGTCGAAATCCGTCGAGAAGTGGGCTTCGCCGTAGTGCGAGATCGACTTCGCGACTACGGGTCCGAGATCCCACTCCGCGGTCAGCTGAGCGGTCCAGCCCTTGGTGCGCTGGTTTCGTTGGATGCGGTCCTGGCTCAGCGTGAGGCCATCCCGCGGATTCGGCGTTGCGTTCGTGTAGTCGGGCGTGCTGTCGAAGAACAGCGGGCTCTGGCCGGCCGGGTACGCCGGGTAGTCACCGAAGTAGCGCCACTGGGCGCCGCTGGTTGCGATGTACGTGCGCGTGCCGATCAAATCGACGACCAACGCGTCGCGGGGCGTCCAGTGCAGCGACGCGCGCAGCAGCGCGCCGCCGTCGAGGTCGTTCATCGTGTAACGCTGGCCCGCGGGCTCGGCACTCAGCGGATACGGCGGCTTCTCGTAGAGCGCAGCGACGCGCACCGCGAGGGTCTCGCCGAGCGGCACGTTCACGACGCTGCGCACGCGAAACTTCTCGTAGCTCGCTGCTTCGACGTCGCCTGAGAAGTACCACTCCGGCGTGGGCCGATTCGTCCAGATGTAAATGCTGCCTCCGGTCGTGTGCCGCCCGCCGAGCGAGCCCTGCGGGCCCGGCAGCACCTCGATGCGCTCGATGTCGAAGTAGTCGAGCAGCGCGGCGCCCGGAACCTGATAGACGCCGTCGACGTGAATGCCGAACCCGGGATCGGCGCTCGGCGCCGTGATGTCTGTGCCGATGCCGCGCACGGTGATCTGCGAGGCGCCGCCCGTCGTAACGAAGCTCGGAACGTGGAACTGGAGGTCGTGCACCTCCTGGATGTTCTGCGCCTCGAGCATGTCCTCGCTGAACGCGGAGACCGAGAGGCCGAGATCCTGCGCATAGATGCCGCGCCGCTCGGCGGTGATGATGATCTCTTCGATCGGCTCGCGGTCCCGCACAAGTGCCGGCGAGGGCGTGCTCGCTTGTTGGGCGGCGGCGCTCGCGCTGATTAGGAGCGCGAGGGCAGGCAGCCGCGGGAAACGGCTTCCGTAGTGGGTCGCTGCGGGCATCGGGGCGCCTCGCGCCCTAATGCTCTCACGGCGCGAGTGCAGCGGAGCAGCAAAAGCTCAACGTGCAGCACTCTCTGCCTCTAGCCGAGTTTCGGCCCCGCGCGGAGCCGCGGATTCTGTCCTCAGCGACGCGGGCGCCTCAGATACTTCGCGTGATATGCGGTCAGCCCCATCTTCTCGATCAGCGCGCGGAAGCGACTCGTATCGCGGACCGGGTCGAAGATGGGATCGAGGCCGAACATCTCCATGCCCGGCTCGTGCTCGGCGACGGAGCGCTCGAGCTCCTGGAGCGCCAGTTCCATGTCGCCGAGCTCTGCATAAGTCTGCGCTGCCGCGAAGTCGTTCATGTTGGGCGGCGAGAGCCGGCCTGCTGCCTGCTGGCCGGCGAGCCATCGCCAGAGCCCAGCGTCGCCCTTCGCGGCAACCTGCTCGAACTCGCGCATCGTCTCGCGGTCGCCGTTCGCCTCGACCCAGCGGCGCCAACCCTCCAGCAGCTCGGCTTGGTGACCGAGGCGCCACTGGAGGTTCCCGAGGAACTCCGCGGCAGTCGGGTCGATCTCGCGGGCGCGCAGGCTCACCCCCTCGGCTTCCTCGAGGCGGTTGTTATTGATGAGCGCCCAAGGCAGATAGAAACCGTTCGCGTTGGCCGCTGCGACTCTCTCCGCGTACAGGCGTGCGCCTTCTAGCTGTTCCTCGACGCAGCCGAGCGCGGCGCAGAGTTGCGCCTTGAAAGCTCCGCAGACGAGTCCGTCCCGAGGCGTGATCTCGCAGGCGCGGCGCATTTCGCGCTCTGCCTCCTCCCACCGCCAGTGATGAGCCAGCGCACGCGAGAGTGCGCCGTGCGTGTACGAAACATCCGGCGCACTCGCGACGGCTTGCTCCGCAAGGCTCAGCATCTTCGGCCCGGCCTCGCCGAAGGGCCGATCCTTCCACACGAAGAGGTTGGCCCACGTCATCGACATCATCGCGAGGTTCTGGGCACGCCCGCGCAGGTAGGGCTCGCGGTTGGGCATCGCCGCGTTCAAGCGCTCACCGAGCGCGAGCGCTTCCTGCCAGCGGCCATCGAGGAACGCGCGGACGAACGCGAGGCTGTCTTCCGCGAGCTTCGCATGCCCGGGGATCGATCTCAGCTGAGGGTCGAAGTCCCAGACGCGAAGATAGACCTCGTGCGCGACGCGATCCGTGATCTTGTCCTGGATCGCGAACACGTCCCCGCTCGGCATCTCGAAGACATCCGACCAGACTTGCTTGCCGGATCCCGTCGAAGCAACCTGCATCGTCACGCGCAGCCGGTCTCTGTCGCGCCGCACGCTTCCTTCGAGCACGTGCGAGACGCCGAGCGTCGTGCCGAGCTCGCGCACGTCGGCGGCGCGCTTGCGCCAGAGCGAGGCCGTGGTGCGCGCGACGACCGGGTACCCGTGCTGCGAGAGCACGTGCGTGATCTGCTCGGTGAGCCCGTCAGCGAGCTCCTGATCCGCGGGATTCGACGTGAAGCTCTGAATTGGCAGCACGGCGACGCCGAACGGCACGTTTGAGAGATCGGGCAGCGCCGCTGGGCGCAGCCAGACAGCCGCTGCGATCGACGCGAGAACGAGCGCGCCCGCGGCGCTCGCGAACCAAACGCGCCTGCGGCGTCGCCGCGCGTACTCCAACGCCCGGGCGACTTCGCCCCCGCTCGCGTCGTCCTGCGCGACCAACGCCTCCGCCACGAACCGATACCCCGCGCCCTTCAGCGTGCGAATCACGCGTTGCGCGGCGCCGTCGTCTCCGACCGCGTGGCGCACCTCGGCGAGCGCGGTTGTTAAGGACTCGTCACCAACCACCACGCCGGGCCAAATCGCATCGAGCAGCTCTCGGCGCGGCACGGTGCGGTCGCGGTGCTCCGCGAGGTAGAGGAGCACGCGCAGCGGCGTGGGCTGGAGCGCGACCAGCGCGCCGGAGCGGCGCAGCTCGCTGCGCGCGAAGTCGAGCTCGCAGTCGGCGAAACGAACGATCTCGCCAAGATCGTGCATCTGCGCGTCCTCGCGCGTCTCCGGTCCAGGTCGCCGGGTTCGCATTGTATTCCGGCCACTCATGCTGGCCTCACGATTTTGCTTCGCCGGCGTGCGCTGAGCGCGGCGAGCGCTTGCGATTGCAACCACGCAGAGTACTCCTACGGTCATACCAGGGTAGGAGCGGGGCATGGCGAAGTCTGCCGTCAAGATCGCGATCAGCATTCCCAATCCCCTCTTCAAGGCGCTGGAGAAAGCGCGCCGCGAGTCGCGCAAGAGCCGCAGTGCGGTCGTGCAGGAAGCGCTGCGTGAATGGCTGCGGCGTGGACTTCAGCAGCAGCTCGTTCGCGACTACGAGGCCGGCTATCGCACGCAGCGGGAGACGCCCGCGGAGGCCGAGGCCGCGCTCGCGACGGCCGTGGGCCTGATGGCGAAGGACGAGGAGTGGTGATGCGGCGCGGAGAGGTCTGGTGGGCGGACCTCCCGGCGCCCGCAGGGCGGCGGCCGGTCGTGCTGCTCTCGCGCGACGAAGCCTACGCCGTTCGCGACCTCGTGATCGTTGCGCCGGTGACGTCGCGCACGCGGCGCATTCCGACCGAGGTCGCGCTCGGGATCGAAGACGGCATGCCTCGGCCGTGCGTGGCCAACCTCGACACGATCACGACGATCCCGAAGGCCGCGTTGGCGCAGCCGCTCGCGACGCTCACGCCCGCAAAGCTCGCGGCCGTGGAGCGCGCGCTGCGCTTCGCGGTGGGGCTGGCATGAGAATCACGTGCTGTGCGGCGCCGTCGTCTCCGACCGCGTGACGCGCTTCAGCGAGCGCAGTCGTTAGGGCCTCGTCGCCCACCACGACGCCCGGCTAGATCGCGTCGAGCAGCTCGCGGCGCGGCACGGTGCGGTCGCGGTGCTCGGCGAGGTAGAGCAGCACGCGCAGCGGGGTCGGCTGGAGCGTGACGAGCGCTCCCGCGCGGCGCAGCTCATTACGCGCGAAGTCGAGCTCGTAGGCGTCGAAGCGGAGCGTCCCGGGGTCGTGACTCATCGCGAGCTCTCGGGGAGAGCGGGCAGCGGCAAGTTCATGCGGCGCGCGAGGTCGGCGAAGCGCGGGTCGGAGTGGAGCGGGGCGAGGCAGTAGAACACGGTTAGACGAGCCAAGGCGGGGTCGCCTGTCTCGAACGCACGTTCGAGATCCCCCAAGGCCGCTTCGCGGTCGCCTCGCAGTAAGGCATCGCAGGCCGCGGTCGTCCACCTGCCGTAGCGCGAGTCGAGCCGCTCCCAAACGCGGGAGTAGCCGTCGAGGCCCCCTGCACGCCAAGCCTGCTCGGCTTCCGCTGCCTCCGCCGCGGTAACACCAAACCACGAAGGCACTCTCATACTGATCTGGATGGCGTCCGCGTATCTCCCCACTGCGTGGAGGTTTTCCCCGTGGTCCCATAGCAGCAGCGCAGGGATTTCTGGATCTCCCTCGAGAGCGCGTGTCGTCAGCTCGAGCGCTTGCTCGACTCGCCCCGCGTTCCTGAGGAAGTCCTGCTGAAAGTGGCGCGTTTCCAGATCGTCAGGGGCATTTGCCAGCCATCGGTCGTACTCCGCAAGCGCCTCCTCCCTGCGCCCAGTGATGAGCAGATTCCACGCCAGCAGCGGGCCCATCCCGTAATCCACGCTCGACAGCTCGGCCGCACGGCGCAGCTCGCGTTCGGCTGCCTCCCAATTCCAGTCGAAGAGGGAATGAACCAAGGCCATCGCAAAATGGGAATCCGCAAGCGTGGCGTCGAGTGCGATCGCGCGAACCGCCGCCTCACGCGCTCTCGACCCAACGCCGGACGGATCCACGCAACCCCAGCCACACCAGGCAAACTGGGCACGCGAGAGCGCCGCCCAAGCGGGTGCGAACTCCGGCGCGATCTGTACGGCCTGCTCGAAGGATCGCAGCGACGCGTTGGGGTCGCGCGCGCGCAGCGCGAGTCCCCGGAAGTACGCCTCCTGCGCTCGCGGATCCACCGGCTTCCGTGGCGCGAGGCGCGCCCCTTGCTCGGGTGTTAGGGCGAGCGCGATCTGGCCTGCGACCGCGCGCGCCACCTCGCCCTGAATCTCGAACACGCGCGCGAGCTCGCGGTCGTACTGCTCGGCCCACACCTGGCGGTCGCCGCGCGCGTCGACGAGTTGCGCGGTGATGCGCGCTCGGTTCTCGGCGCGCATCACCGAACCCTCGATCACACCGTCGACGTTCAGCTGCTTCGCGATCTCGGGCAGCGGCACACTCGTGCGCTTGAACTGCATCACCGAGGTGCGCGAGACGACCCGC
>Ga0187894_10001052_pt1 | contig 36585 bp, 32 predicted proteins | sample GBC1701081metaG_FD_136650 | JGI IMG/M metagenome (GOLD analysis project Ga0187894, IMG submission 136650) | White microbial mat communities from a lava cave in the Kipuka Kanohina Cave System on the Island of Hawaii, USA - GBC170108-1 metaG ...
GGACGTGGGCAGCCCGCTTGCCCGTTCGACAAGCTCAGGGCCTCGAGCCTGTCGAGAGGCGGGCGCTTTCCAGAGCGCGAGCAAGCTCGCTGGCCCACAGCCAACTGCATGATCCCGGCTCAGACCAAACGCCCGTAGCTTTTGGACTATTGTCATCGCGAGGCGTGCGTAGCGCGCCGTGGCGATCCAGATGGATTGCTTCGTCGCTGCGCTCCTCGCAATGACAGTCTAAAGCTAGGGGAGCTTGGGATCAGACCACCTGCGCCGACGCAGCCGCATCGAGATGCACCGTGGCATTCGCGTGGGTCCGCGGGATGCTCGCCGGGCAGACGGTCGAGACCGGGCCGTGCAGCGCGGCGCGCACGGCGGCGGCCTTGCGCGGTCCCGCCACCGTGCCGATGACCGTCCGGGCGCCGCGCAGCGCGGGAATCGTGAGCGTCAGCGCGCGGCGCGGGACGTCGTCGAAGGTCGCGAAGCAACCATCATTAACCTGCTGCCGGCGGCAGGCCTCGTCGAGTTCCACGATTTTCACCAGCTCCGGATCCTTGAAATCAGCCATCGGCGGATCGTTGAACGCGAGGTGCCCGTTCTCGCCGATGCCGAGGCAGACGAGGTCCGCCGGCGCCGCCGCGAGCAACGCGGCGTAGCGCCGGCACTCGGCTGCCGCGTCCGCCGCCTCGCCGGCCAGCGGATGGAACGCCGCGACCCGCACGCGCGAAAGCAGATGTTTGTGCAGATAGCAGCAACGACGCCGGATGCGCCGTCTTGAGCCCGACATATTCGTCCATGTGAAACGCCGTCACTTTCGCCCAGTCGACGGGCTTGGCGACAAGCGCCGCGAGGATGTGATCCTGCGATGGAGCGCAGGCGAAGATGACCCGCGCCGCGCCGCGCTCCTTGATCGCCGCGTTGATGGCATTCGCGGCATCTTGCGCCGCCGCCCCCCCGCCGCCGGCCGGTCCGGATGGATCCGGACGTTCAGTTTGTCGTGGCACACGGAGTTTGACATCCCGCAGCGAAGCCCGACGCGGGATGTCCCCTCAAGCGGATTCTCAGCGGCCTGCGGCTGCGATCTTCTCGACAGAACCTGCTGCGCTGTCCGTTTGATGTCCTAATATTCCCGCGATGGCTTGCCCTACGGCACGCCCCAACAATGGCGGAACCGCATTTCCGATCTGCTTCACGATTTGCGAGCGGGTTCCACAAAAGACAAAGGTGTCATCGAATGATTGGAGCCGGGCTCCTTCTCGCGGGGTCAGGGCACGGTCCTGCCGCGGATGAATGCAGCGATTCGACGCCGGATGCACGAAATTGACCGTAATGGTCACGCTCGGCGCTTCGCCATCCAAGCGCGAGTAACAGCTGCTAAAGCCACTCGTGATGAGATGGCCGGGTATGCAGGTGATATTCGCGCCGGAATGCCGGATTATTTCCAGCATCTTCGGAGTATGGCGCGTTGACTCATGAAGCGTCAGTGTTTCAGCACCCGCTCTTCTTGCTGCTTGGAATGACGTGCGGGGTGGCCCGGCATAGGCGACGGCATTGCCGCCCGAAGGTATGCTCGGCAGATCGTCGATCGCATCCATCACAGTGACCGGTGGCTGAAGTCGCGCGGACGAGCGGAACAGCGGCAGATCATCTTCGGATAACATGCGCGAGCGCTCCCGATGGCCGATTGTCGAACCTCTCGACTCATGCGTGAGTCTCGGAAAGCAAAGTCGTCCGCCTTTTTCTACTCCGATCAGAATCAAACGCTCACGCCTCTGGGGCACGCCATAGTTCGCGGCATTGAGTATCCGCCAGTCACATTCATAACCCAGCTGTGCGAGGCAGTCTTGGATTTGCGCGATTGTCGCCCCCCCATTGTGGGTCGCCAGGCCGACCACATTTTCCAAAACCAGTATCCTTGGTCGGAAGAAGTTCACGAAATTGGCGAATTGCTCGAACAGCGTGTTGCGAGGATCGTCATTGTTCGTCGAACGGAACGGGCGGATCGAGGAAAAGCCCTGACAGGGCGGACCTCCGACAATCACATCCACACCGCCTCTGGCCAATTTTGTTCTCTCGGCTACTTCCCGGCAGGAGAGACGCCGCAAATCCCGACGGACAACCAATGCGCCGTCGTGATTCGCCGCAAAGGTTTCCAAGCTCGCTTCGAGTATATCCACGCCAAGCCGGGTGTCGAAAAGCGCGTCTCCGCTCTGCTCGATACCGTGCGAAAATCCACCCGTTCCACAAAAGAGATCGAATACCGTGTAGGGCATCGGTGGAGACAATTGTCTCGTGGACGCTGATGGGCAAGAAAAAGTATTCTCCGGTTAGTGAGCCAAGACTCCGTCACCCAACTTCTTGCCGGACTGATGGATGAAATCCGCAAGGAGCGGACTCGCCAGGGCATGAATTACGAGGATCTGGCCGCCGCCACCGGCCTGCATAGGACAACCTTCGGCCTGTATGATCGTGGCGAACGCGGGCCAAGTTTCGAGGTGTTAGCGCAAATTTCGATCGCTTTGGGTATTCCATTGTCCGAGCTGGTTCGCCGCGCCGAGGTTGGCGTGCATGCCCAGAAGATCCAAGAAACCTTCGCCACCAAGCGAGAAGCGCCAATCGGCTTGTTTCGCAACGAGAACTCCCTGCGTGAGACAACCGGGCTTTCTCTCGAAGCGCTGCGCCAAGCAATTCGTGAATGTTACAGCACTCTCGATACAATTGACGCACAGTTGCAGTCGCATGGCGCCGATCCCGTCAGTCGGTTAGTCGAGCTTGCTAACCTATCATCCATGACCGGCAATCTCCTGGCTGCTGGTCTGGCCGGAACCTCCAACGGGTTGTATAAGCGCAATAAGCCGCACGCTTTCCCCGACCTCATTCCACAGAACACCGAATACGGGGACCTTGAGATCAAGGTCGCACTGGAAAGCAACAAGCCCAAAGGTCATCTGCCGAAGGCTGGCACCTATCTGACATTCCGCTATGTCCTCTGCGATGAGGCTGGCGAATACACGCGCGGGAAAGAGCACCGCGGCACCAAGGTCATTATTTGGGAAGTCAAAGTCGGCCGTATTCGTGAACAGGACTTTGATCTGAGCAATACTGCTGGCGATTCCGGCAAAACCGCAGTGATCAAAACTGCCGTGATCAATTCTATGTCCTTGGTGTTTTTTGATCCCGATTATTTGCCCTACAGCAGCAAGACGGGAGTTTATCCGGGATACAACTAAGGTGTCAGGACGCCGGCTTCGCCGGGCTGTTCTTCGCCGCCCACTTGTCGTAGTCGGCGCGGGGCATGAAATTCAGCGAGGCGGAGTTGATGCAGTAGCGCAGGCCGGTGGGGCGCGGGCCGTCCTCGAACACGTGCCCAAGGTGGCTGCCGCACACGTTGCAATGCACCTCGACGCGGACCATGCCGTGGCTCACGTCGCGCTCCTCGCCGACGAACACCTTCTCGAGCGGCTGGGTGTAGCTCGGCCAGCCGGTGCCGGAGTCGAACTTCGTCCGGCTGTCGAACAGCGGCGTGTCGCACCCGACGCAGAAATAGACGCCGTCGGCCTTGTGGTTGTGATACGCGTTGTAGAACGGCGGCTCGGTGCCTTGCTGGCGGGCGACCCGGTATTGGTCGGGCGTGAGCCGGGCCCGCCACTCGGCGTCGGTGCGCTGCACCTTCACCTTGCTCATGTCGATGACGACGTTGGAGGGCAGGCCGCAGGCGGAGATCTCACCGGGCTTGCATTCGAGGGCGTCCTTGGCGGAGAGCGTCTGGGCGGATTTCATTTTGGGATCGGCGGAAAAAAGGAGCACCGCCGCACCGGCGGCGGCCAAGGTGATGAGCAGGGACAGGATTCGCTTGGTCATCGGGAAGGCAGGTTAGTCAAGGTCGGCGGCGGTGCAACCCCGGGAATGATGTGGTTTGGTTGTAGCCGGGGCCGCCGACCCCGGCCCGGCCTCGGCGAGGCCGGCTCCAGCAGAGGAATCGGGCCTGAAGCCCGACCTACAATAGAGTCCTCATCCCCTCACTTATTCCACCCGGACGTTCAACTTCCCGTCGTGGAATTCGCTGACGAGCCGCTGGCCGGGCTTCGTCCCCTTCGCCCGGGCGACCGGCCGGCCGGCCTCGTCGCGCACGATGGCGTAACCGCGCTTGAGCACCGACTGCGGGCTGGCCGACTCCAGCCGCTTCCACAGGGCGAGCAACCGCTGCGATTCCGACTGCACGCGCTTTTCCGGCGAGGCGGCGGCCAGCCGGGCGCGAATCCCGGAGAGCTGTTCGCGGCGGGCCTGGGCGCCATGACGCAGCGCGGCGCCGAGCCGGTTGGCGAGATCGTCGAGCCGCAGGCTGTGCTGCTCGATCACGGCGGCGGGCGACAGCAGCCGCAGCCGGCTGCGCGCGTGGTCGAGTTTATCGCGGCTGCGCGCCACGGCATCCTCCAAGGCCGCGCGGAGGCTCCCGCGCGTCGCAGCCAGCCGCTCGGCGACCGCCACGTAGCTGCTCGAGATCAGCTCGGCCGCGCCGCTCGGCGTCTCGGCCCGCACATCAGCGGCGAAGTCGCACAGCGTGAAATCAATCTCGTGGCCGACGGCGGAGATGATGGGGATCCGGCACGCCGCCACCGCGCGGACGAGCGGCTCCTCGTTGAACGCCCAGAGGTCCTCGATGCTGCCGCCACCCCGGCCGATGACGAGCAGGTCGAAGATGCCCGCTTCTTCCGCCGTGCGGAGCATCGCGATCATCTCCTCCGCCGCGCCCTCGCCCTGCACCCGGGCGGGCAGCACGACCAGCCGGCCGGTCCAGCCGCGGCGCGCGAGGATGCGGATGAAATCCTGCAGCGCCGCGCCCGTCGGCGACGTGACAAACCCGACCGTGCGCGGCAGCACTGGCAGCGGCAGCTTGTTCTCCGGCGCGAACAACCCCTCGGCGGCGAGCCGCTGCTTCAGCTTCTCGAACTCCTGTTGCAGCTTCCCGGCGCCCTGGTCGATGACGGCGCGGACGACGAGCTGGTATTGGCCGCGCGCCTCGTAGACGCCGACCGCCCCGAAGAGCAGCACCTGCAGCCCGCCACGCAGTTGCGCACTCTGCCGAAGCGCGTCACCGCGGAACATCACGCAGGCGAGCTGCGCGGCGGCATCCTTGAGCGTGAAGTAGACGTGCCCGCTGGCCTGCGCCCGAAGGTTCGACACCTCGCCGCGCACCCAGCACGGCGCGATGCCGTCCTCGAGCAGCGACTTCACGCGGCGGGTGAACTCCGTGACGGTCTCCACCCGCTCGCCGCCGCCGGCGCTGAAGAGCGTCTCCTCGCGGGTTTTCACGACGCCGCTTTCTTCTTCGCGTAATGCCGCCGCACCGCGTGCAGGACGGCCATGATCGCCAGCAGCAGACCGAGGGCGATGAGCGCGAGCCGGCCCTTGCCATGCACCAGCGCGTCGCCGAACAGCATGAGCGCCACCGCCTGCGGCCAGGCGAGGACAATGGACACCAGCACGAAGCGACCGAACGCGACGTTCGCCAGCCCGAGCAGGTAGTTCTGCACGCAGAACGGGATGCCGGGTGTCATGCGCAGCACCACGATCAGGTCGGTGGCGTCCTCCGCGCCGACCTCCGGCACCTTGTAGCCGAGGCGGGCCATCAACCGCAGGAGCAGCGGACGCAGCGCCCAGCGCGCCAAGGCGTAGGTCAGCGTCATGTTGGCGAGGATCATCACCAGCCCCAGCAGCACCGTGGCCGGTGTGCCAAAGCGCGGCCCGAACAACGACACCGCCGGCAGCAGGAAGGCCAGCATCGGCGCCCCGAGCGCCGGCAGGACGGCCATGGAGGCGAAGAAAGCCAGCGGCCCCGCCCCGCGGATGAGATCCAGCCCCTGCGTCACCAGCGCCTTCACATCGAGGCCCCGGGCCAGAAACAACGCGACCACGATGCCTGCGATCGTCACGACGCCCAGTTTGATGAGAAGAGGTTTCTTCGTGCGCGGCGCCGGGTCGGTCATGACCGCCACGATGCGCGGGCGGATTCCGCACCGTCAAGGCCGGAGCGGACCGGCCGCCCGGTAAAGCCCCCATGAAAGGCGCCTTTGCGCTTTCCTCGCCCGCCGCGCCCCGTAACGTGACCCGCACCGCATGAAGCTCTCCATCGTCATCCCCTGCTACAACGAACGCGCCACCATCCGCGCCCTCGTCGACGCCGTCCGCGCCGCGCCCGTGGCGCAGAAGGAAATCATCGTGGTGGACGACTGCTCGACCGACGGCACGCGCGACATCCTCCAGGCCGAGATCGAGGCGCTGGTGGACAAAGTCGTCTATCACCCGGTCAACTGCGGCAAGGGCGCGGCCCTGCGCACCGGCTTCGCCTCCGCCACGGGCGACGCCGTCATCGTGCAGGACGCCGACCTCGAATACGACCCGCAGGAATATCCGAAGCTGCTCAAGCCGCTGCTCGACGGGAAGGCCGACGTGGTGTTCGGCTCGCGCTTCATGGGCGCGGAGGCGCATCGCGTGGTCTATTTCTGGCACATGATCGGCAACCGCTTCCTCACCCTGCTCTCCAACATGTGCACCAACCTGAACCTCACGGACATGGAGACCTGCTACAAGCTGTTCCGCCGCGACGTGCTCGCGAAGATCCGGTTGGAAGAAAACCGCTTCGGGTTCGAGCCCGAGATCACGGCCAAGGTCGCCGCGATCCCGGAATGCCGCATCTACGAGGTCGGCATCTCCTACTACGGCCGCACCTACGCCGAGGGGAAGAAGATCGGCTGGCGCGACGGCTTCCGCGCCATCTACGCCATCGTGAAATACAACCTGTTCCGGTGACGCGGCGCGCGCGCCGGCCGGACTGTGCGATGAATAGACTCCCCGCGCTCGTTCCGGTCGCCGCCCTGCTGCTGCCGCTGGCCTGCCACCTCGGGTTCTCGTGGATCGGTTTCAATCCCACGGATGACGGCTGGCTGCAGGCCGTGGCGCGCCGCATCGCCGATGGCGAGGTGCCGCACCGCGACTTCATCTTCGTGCGCCCGGCGCTGTCGGCGCTGCTCCAGGTGCCGCTGGTGTGGTGGGGCGGCGAGCACATCATCTGGCTCTCGCGGCTGTGGGGCTGGCTGACGCTCGGGGCCGTCTGCTGGATCTGGAGCGGACGCGTCGCGACAGACTCCGCCCTGACCAGACTCGCGCTGTATGCCATCGCGCTGCCGTTGTGCGCGCACACGTTCCCGGTCATGGCGTGGCACAGCCTCGACGCCATGCTCTTCTGCTCGCTGGCGGTGGCGTTGGCGGCGCGCGGCACATCCTGGGCGTGGCGCGGCGCGTTCTTCTGCGCCGGGCTGGCCGCGCTCTGCCGGCAGAATTTCGCCGTCTTCCCGCCGCTGCTGCTGCTGGCCACGGGCGGGCGCTGGCGCGAGTGGTTGACCGCCGGGTTCTGCGCCGCCCTGCCCGCGCTGCTGTATCTGGCCGGCCTCGGTCTGGCCGGCGGGGTGCGGGATTTCTTCGCGCAGGCGCTGGCAACCGGAGGCGCGTTCAAGGCCGTCGGGGTGACGCGCTTCGTCAACGAAACGCCGTTCCTCGTCAGCAGCGCGACAGGCGTGAGCATCGCGCTGGTTCTCGGGCACCCGCGCATGGCCGCACCGGCGTGGGTCCGCTGGCTGGCGCCGTTGCTCTTGCTGGCCGCGGGAGGGTGGACCGTCGCGGCCCTCTGGCGAAGTCCCGGCGCCTTCCATGGGGCGTCGTTCGTGCTGTTCGGCCTGGTGCTCGGTCTCACCCCGCCGGTCTTGTGGAGTGGCGGCGACAAGGCCGACCGGCTCACGTTGGTCTCGGGCCTTGCGCTCGCCTGGACGACGGCCATCTCCATCGGCTACAACAGTCCCGCGCTGCTTGCGGGCGTGCTGCTGCTGCTGCTCTGGCGCCTGTTGCACCGGCTGGTGCCCGCCGCAGCCGCGATGCGGCCGGTGCTGCTCCTCCTGCTCGCCGGCACCGCCGCGGCTTTCTCGCACGCGCGACAGACCTTCCCCTATCGCGACCGCCCCGTGGCGCAGTTGCGGTGGGATGCCGGCGAAGTGCTGCCAGGCGCCGCCGGATTGCGGACGAACGTCCTCACTTACGCCACGCTGGCGGATCTGCGCCGGCTGACTGCACAGCTCGAGCAGGAAGGCCGGGCCCACGCCATCCTCACCGATTTCGCGGCGCATTGGATCCGCAGTGGTCAACCCAACGTGCTTTCCTGCGAGTGGCCGCAGGAGACCGAACTCGGCTACAGCCCGGCGCTGTTCCGGCGTCTTTTCGGCGACCTCCGTCGCCTGCCGCCGGATGCGCGCATCCTCGTGCAGAAATACCTCGTCTCCGACTACGAATGGCGGATGGCGCCGGTGCCGGGCGACTGGAGCTACTACTTCGTGCAAAACTGGGTCCGGGCGAACTGCCCGAAGGCCGGCGAAAGCGAGTTTTTCGAGATCTACGCGCCTCCGCCCGCCGCTCCCTGATTTACGCCCCCTTCAAGCTTACGCCGCTTGCCCCGCCGCGCCGCTTCTGCCATCACTCGACCGCCCATGAGCCAGCCGCCCGTCGTCACGCTCGTCATCCCGCTCTTCAACGAGGAACAGGTTCTGCCCGAGCTGTTCAAGCGGCTGGACGCGCTGTTTGACGGGCATCCCGCGATCCGCTGGCAGGCGTTGCTGGTGGACGACGGCAGCCGCGACCAAACCCCCGCGCTGGTGCGCGAAAAGGCGGCAGGCGACCCGCGCTTCCGGCTGCTCGAGCTCACCCGCAACTTCGGCTTCCAGGCCGCCATCGCCGCCGGTCTCGCCCACGCGGAGGGCGATGCCGTCGTCACGATGGATGCCGACCTGCAGGATCCGCCCGAGCTCATTCCAAATATGATCGCCGCGTGGCGCGGCGGCGCCGAAGTGGTCCGCGCCGTTCGCCGCACCCGGCAGGAAACGGGCCTGCGCCGGCTGGGCATGGATCTGTTCCATGCGTTCTTCGACCGCATCTCCGATTTCCCCATCGAGCCCGACAGCGGCACGTTCGGCCTGCTCGACCGCGCGGCGCTCGACGCGCTCAACCGCCTGCCGGAGCGGCACCGTTTCTTCCCCGGCCTCCGCGCGTGGGTCGGCTTCCGCACCGCCGAGGTGCCCTACGACCGGCAGGAGCGCGCCGCCGGCCGGCCGCAGCAGACCCTGCGCCGGCTCGTGCGCTACGCCTTCGACGGCGTGTTCAGCTTCTCCTACCTGCCGCTGCGACTGCTGACCTACGCCGGGCTCGTCGTGGGCCTGGCGGGATTCGCGCTCGGCCTGTATTACGTCGTCAAGCGCCTCACCGGCCTCGAGCAGGCGCAGATGGGCTTCACCACGCTGGCGGCGCTGGTGCTCTTCCTCGGCGGCATCCAGCTCATCGGCATCGGCGTGCTCGGCGAATACCTCGCCCGCGTCTATGACGAGGCCAAGCAGCGCCCGCTCTACCTCGTGAAGAAGGACCACCGGTCCGCCGGACCCGACGCGCGCGCATGAATCCGGCGCGACGTGCGATCGGCCCGCGCGCGAAGCTGCTCGTCGGCGCAGCCCTGCTGCTCCACTGGCTGATGGCGGCCAGCGTCTCGCCGCGCATGGGCGTGACGACCGACGAGGTCGTGCATCTCACCGGCGGCTACACCTACTGGAAGTTCAACGACTACCGCCTGCACCCCGAGAACGGCACGCTGCCGATGCGCCTCGCCGCCCTGCCGTGGCTGTTCTCCGACGTGAAGCACCCGTCGCTCGAGGACCCGACCTGGTTGAACTCCAAGGTCAACCTCTGGGGCGCGAAGCTTTTCTTTGAAAGCGGCAACGACCTCGACGCACTGCTGCTGCGCGCGCGCATGATGATCGCGCTGACCGGCGCGGCGACAGCGTGGCTGACGTGGTTCTGGGCCCGGCGGCTCTTCGGCCCGGCCGCCGGCTGGGTCGCGCTCGGCCTGGCCGTCTTCTCGCCCACGCTGCTCGCGCACGGCGGGCTGGCCACGTCGGACATGACGATGACGGCCTGCGTGCTCGGCGCGCTCTCCGCCGTCTGGCTGCTGTTGCACCGCGCGACCTGGGGGCGGCTGGCGCTGGCCACGGTGCTGTGCGGGCTGGCGTTCCTCTCGAAGATGTCGGGTGTCATCATCGTGCCGCTCCTCGGTGCGTTGCTGCTGCTGCGCTGGCTGCGGCGCGCGCCGTTCGTCCTCGCTTTCGGCCGCCGGATCCTCTGGCTGCGGCGGCGCGGTCAGATCGCCGCGGCGACGCTGGGCCTGCTGGTGGCGACCGCCGCGGGCAGCATAGTGATCCTGTGGGCCGGCTACGGTTTCCGTTACGAGGGTTTCAATCGCGCCGGGTCCGCGGCCAACGACTATTTTTTCTCCTGGGAGGTGATGCTCGAGGAGGAGCCGCTGCCGTGGTCGGAACCGAGTTCGCTCTTCCGGTTCGTGCCGCCGGTCCGCCCGCCGCAGCCGACCGGGCTCACGCGACTCGTCGGCTGGATCCGCGACCATCGGCTGTTGCCCGAGGCGTATCTGTGGGGTTTCGCGCACACCTACAAGTTCTCGCACTACCGCCCGGGCTTCTTCATGGGCGACTACCGCGGCACGGGCTGGAAGCTTTTCTTCCCGACCGCCTTCGCGCTCAAGACCACGCTGCCCGCCATGGCGCTCATCGCCGCCGGCGCGCTCACGCTCGGGTGGTCGCTCCGCCGTCGTGCCGGCCCGGCGCGGGTGAAACCGTGGCTCTATCGCGCCGCGCCGCTGGCCGTGTTCTTCGCCGTGTATTGGGTGATGGCGATCAACATGACGCTCAACATCGGGCACCGGCACATCCTGCCGACTTACCCGATCTTCTTCGTCTTCGCCTCGGCCACGGCGGTGTGGCTCGCCACCAGCGCGCGCCGGCTGGTCGCCTTCGCGCTCGGCGCGGCGCTGTTGCTGCACGCCGCCGACTCCGCGCTGGCGCGGCCGTTCTACCTCTCCTACTTCCAGCCGCTTGTCGGCGGACCCGCGCGCGCCTCGCGCTACCTGGTGGACAGCTCGCTCGACTGGGGCCAGGGCCTGCCCGACCTGATCAAGTGGCTCGAACGCAAGCAGCAGTCCGGCGATGCCGCGCCGGTCCACCTCACCTACTTCGGCGCCGACTCGCCGCGCGCCCGCGGGCTCGACGTGGTGCGCTTCGGCGACGAGCTGAGCGACAGCGGCCCGCGCGTCTTCCCCGCGCAGGTGCGCGGCGGCTGGTTCGTGATCAGCGCGACGTATTTCCGGCGCGTCTATATGCCGACGCGCGGGCCGTGGCGGCCGGAACTCGAAGAGCATTACGGCAAGCTCCTCCGCCGTTTGCGCGAGGAAGGACCGGCTCTGCCCAAGGAAGAGCTGTCGCAACTCGCCCAGGACATCGAGCTGCTCCAGTTCGCCCGGCTTTGCCATTTCCTCCGTGATCGCGAACCGGTGGAGGTCATCGGCGGCTCGATGCTGGTGTTCCGGTTGGGCGATGCCGAGGTCGCCGCCGCGCTCTATGGTCCGCTGCCCGAGACAGCCGTGTCTTCCCCCGCCCGGTGAAAGCCGCGTAAACGCCCAGCCGCCGCCGACTTCGCACTCGACACCCCCGCGCCCCGGCGGCGAAATCAACGCCCCATGAGCACCCCCTCGACCATCCGCGTCGGCGTCATCGGCTTTGGGCAGTGGGGTCCCAATCACGTCCGCAATTTCAGCCCGATGGACGGCGTCGAGGTCGTGCGCGTGGCCGACGCCTCTTCCGCGCGCCAGCAGGCGGCGCAGAAATTCCTCCGCGGCGTCGCCGTCACCGCCAGCGCGGCCGACGTCACCAACGCCGCGGACATCGACGCCGTCGTCATCGCCACGCCCACCGGCACCCATTACGAACTGGTCAAGGCCGCGCTCGAGGCCGGCAAGGACGTGCTCTGCGAGAAACCGCTCGCCCGCACCACCGCCGAGTGCCGCGAACTGGCCGACCTCGCCGCCGCGAAGAACCGCATCCTGATGGTCGGCCACGTCTTCCTCTACAATCCCGGCGTCCTGCACCTGAAGACCGACCTCGATCGCGGCGAGCTCGGCCGCATCTATTACATGGACGCCATCCGCACCAACCTCGGGCCCGTGCGTTCCGACGTCGGCGCCATCTACGACCTGGCGAGCCACGACATCTCCATCTTCAACTTCCTGCTCGGCGCGCAGCCGGTCGAGGTCTCCGCCACCGGCAACAGCGTCCTCAAGCAGGGTATCGAGGACGTCGGTTTCCTCACCCTCTACTACCCCGGCAACGTCGTCTGCCACGCCCACGCCTCCTGGCTCAACCCCCGCAAGGTCCGCCAGCTCACCGTCGTCGGCGACCACAAGATGGCCGTCTGGGACGACATGAACAACCTCGAGCCTGTCCGTTACTACGACAAGGGTGTGACCGCCGACCACTATTCCTCCTTCGGCGAGTTCCACATGATCTTGCGCGACGGCCAGATCACCATTCCGAAGGTGAAGCTCTATGAGCCGCTCCAGAAGCAGGACGCCGAGTTCATCGCCAGCATCCGCTCGCGCCGCGCGCCCGCCGCCGACGCACGCTGCGGCCTCGCCGTCGTGTCGGTGATGGAGGCCGCCATGGAGTCGCTCAAGAACCACGGCCGCGCCGCCAAGGTCTCCGCTCCATGAGCACGCCCCCTCCGGACTTCGCCCGCATCGCGCCCGATGTCGTGCTCGGCCGCGGCGTGCGCCTCAACGCCTTCATCAACCTCTATGGCTGCCGCATCGGCGACGAGTGCATGATCGGCGCCTTCGTCGAGATCCAGCGGGACGTGGACGTGGGCCCGCGCTGCCGCATCCAGAGCCACACCTTCATCTGCTCCGGCGTCACGCTCGAGGCCGACGTGTTCGTCGGGCACGGCGTCATGTTCATCAACGACCGGCACCCGACCGTCGCCACCACCCTCACGGGACAATGGAAGCTGGAACGGTGCGTGGTCAAAAACGGCGCCTCGCTCGGCTCCGGCGCGCTCGTCTTCGGCGGCGTCACCATCGGCGAGGGCGCGGTCGTGGGTGCGGGTGCCGTCGTCACCCGCGACGTGCCCGCCGGCGCCACCGTGGCCGGCGTGCCGGCGCGCGCTTTGAAGAGACCCCCATGACCGCCGCCGGCCATGGGTGGAGCGCGTTGACCTCAACGCGCTTTTGCCCGAAGCGTCTTGAGGTCAAGCCGCTCCACCTTCGATGAGCGAAAGCGCGGTTGTTCTCAGCGTCGTCCTGCCCGCCTACAACGAGGAGGCGCTGCTCGACGGCTGCGTCCGCCAGCTCCACGCCGCCCTCGCCTCGCTCGGCGTATCCGCCGAGATCATCATCGTCAACGACGGCAGCCGCGACCGCACCAAGGACATCGCCGACACGCTCGCGCGCGATCTGCCCGGCGTCGTCGCCGTGCACCAGGCCAACCAGGGCATCGGCGGCGCGTTCCGCACCGGCACCGCAAGGGCGACCGGCGAATATTTGATCCTCTGGCCGGCCGACATGCCGGCCGAGCCCGCCGACCTCGCGCCCTACACGAAGCAGTTCGGCCAGGCCGACGTCATCGTCGGCGTCCGCCGCCAGCGGCTCGGCTACAACCCGCTCATGCGCTTCAACGCCTGGCTCTACCCGAAGCTGGTGGCCACGCTCTTCGGGCTGCGGCTGCGCGACGTGAACTGGATCCACGCCTACCGCCGCGCGCTCTTCGCGCGGATCACCCTCACCCAGCACGGCATCCCGATGCTGGTCGAAGCGCTGGTGCGCCTGCGCGACCTCGGCGCCACCTTCGCCGAGGTGGAGGTCGCCATGAAGGTCCGGCTCGGCGGCGTGGCCTCGGCCTCGCGCTTCAAGGTGATGTGGCGCACCTTGACGGGCCTCTTCGCCTTCTGGAGACTCTGGCGCGGCGAACGCCGCGCCTGAACATGGCCCAATCGTTCAAAGTTCCCTTCCAAGACCTGCCGGCGCAGACGGCGGCCCTCCGCCCCGAGCTCGATCCCGCCATCGACCGCGTGCTCCGGCACTGCGGGTTCATCCACGGCAAGGAGTGCAGCGAGTTCGAGGCCGCCTTCGCCGCCGCCATCGGCACGAAGCACGCCGTCGGGCTCGGCTCGGGCACCGACGCGCTCCAGTTCATCTGCCGCGGGCTGGGCATCGGCCCGGGCGACGAGGTCATCACCGTCGCCAACAGCTTCATCGCCTCCGCCGAGGCCGTGTCCTACGCCGGGGCGAAGCCCGTGCTCGTGGACTGCCGGCTCGAGGATTACCTCATCGACCCCGCCGCCCTCGAGGCCGCCATCACCTCGCGCACCAAGGCCGTGCTCCCCGTCCATCTCTATGGCCAGCCGGCGGACGTGGATGCCATCGCGGCCGTCTGCCAGAAGCACGGCCTGCATCTCATCGAGGACGCCGCGCAGGCCCATGGCGCGAAGCTCAAGGACGGCCGCCACTGCGGCACGCTCGGCGTCGCCGCCGGATTCAGTTTCTATCCCGGGAAAAACCTCGGCGCGTTCGGCGACGCCGGCGCGGTGACGACCGACGATGCCGCGCTCGACAAACAGCTCCGGCTGCTCCGCAACTGGGGTTCGGTGGTGAAGTATCATCACGAGATCCAAGGCTACAATTCCCGCCTCGACACGCTGCAGGCCGCCATCCTCCACGTGAAGCTCGGTCATCTCGCCCGTTGGAACCAGCAGCGCGCGCAGGTCGCCGCGTGGTATCGCGAGAACCTGCAGGATTCCCCGGCGGTCGTCCTCCCGCAGGAGATGCCGTGGTGCGGACGGCACGTCTGGCACCTGTTCGTCGTCCGCCTGCCGGGGCACGACCGCGACGCCGTCGCGGCAAAGCTGCTCGCCGGCGGCATCCAGACCGTCGTGCATTACCCGATCCCGATCCACCGGCAGAAGGCCTACGCGGAACTCGACTATAAGGCCGGCGCGTTTCCGAACGCAGAAAAGGCCGCTCGCTCGATCCTGTCGTTGCCTATGTTCCCCGAGCTGACACGCGCCCAGTGCGATTACACCTGCGAACGGCTCCGCGCGGCGCTGGGCTGAGTCATTTCTGAAAGATCCCCTCCCGGACATCACGTAATCGCGTCAGCGCCAGATTTCCCAGCCAGCCGCCCAGCAGGCACATCAGCAGCCAGGTGAATGGCTCCGTGCCCAGCCACCACCACCTTAGGATCCGGTCGTATTGCCCCGCCTCGAGATTGGGAAACCATCCGCTCAAGGCCAGACAGAGCAAGCTGTCATGCCACAACACAAAAGGCAGCAGCCACACGGCTGTCATCGCAGCGCCTTGCTCTCCTCGTTTTCGCCACAACCAGGGTGCAAGCCATAGCGCAAAGACCCACCGGTAGGCATGATTGATCGTCCCGAGAAAGCAGGCCGCCAGCACCGATCCGGCCAGAACCATCGCCACCCGGGATTCCAGCTCCTCCTCCGGGGCGGCGAGCCCCGACGTCCAACCCCGCCACGCCAGCGCCACCGCCGCCATGCCGAACAACCCGAGCGCAAACGCAGCCCCCGGCTGCTCCGCCATGCCCAGGTTGTCGGGCCAGATCCGTCCACCCATGACATGAAGCTGCTGGCCGACGGCAAAGGCGCCGCGTTCCAATTGATCGAAGACCGAAACCAACACCCCCCCCACCACCACAATGGCGCAACCGACCGCTGCCAGCATCCGCCGGGGTTGCGGGATCAGCAGGAAGACTGCCGCCGCCGCGGCCGGGTAGAACTTCAACCCTGTGGCCAGGGAGATCGCAGCCAGGGCCAGGGCCAGACGCCATATCGCGAACGTGCGCAGTGCGAGCACGACCGCCGCTAACACGGCGAAGACGGCGAGGTCGTTGTTCGCTCGGATCACGCCCAGCATGACCGGAGGACTCGCCGTCAGCAATGCGAGCCAGACAGCCTCCCCCCAGGTCCGGGGCCGCAAGGTCAGAAACACGGCCGCGAGGAAGGCCAGCACCCAACCGCCACCGACGAGGAAATTGTCCTCCCGGGTCAGCCCGAGCCGGCCCAGCACCAGCCACCAGTCGGAGTAGCTGTTCGGGCGGTTCAACACATCGTATGGATTGGGAGCGTGCGCATCGCGCATCCCCGCCATGGCCGCATCGCTGGAGGCCAGGACTGCGTAGGAATCGAGGAACCACCGATTGTAATCGATCAGCCCAAGCCGGAGTCGCAGGCGGAGCGACAGCGTCAGAAGCAAGAGCCCAGCCAGCGAGACCGCGATGAACAGCATCCGGGGAGAGATCAACCGTGGTTTGGCGCCGGGAGGGGGCATGCTATTTTTGCGCTTCGGCGAGGTAGAATCTTGTCCGCGCATCCTCCGGCATGGCCGCCAGGGCCAGCTGCAATTCAACCGACGCCTCCGGTTTCCGACCCAGCCGCAACAACCAGACCCCCCTCTCCCGATGCAGGACGGGGGTGTAGTTGAAATGATGCCCGATGTGGGTGGAAAGCGCGAGCGCCTCGGCATAGTCCTCCCGCTCCACCGCCGCCCGGATGGCCGCGTGATAAATCTCATTCGCCCGCTGGAACTTTTCCATCGCGCGCTCCGGCGAGTCATTCCGTGCCAGATGTTGCCCCCAGAGAATGTAGACATGCCCCTGCTGCCGGGGATTGTCGGCAAAGCGCGGTTCCCGCTCCATGTGCGTGAAGAGTGTCTCAGTGTCCCGCCAGATCGTCATCTGCCTGCGGGCGGCTGCCGCTGCGACCACGATCAATCCGGCCCCAAAAGCCGTGATCAAGGCTGGTCGCAGGCCCTTCCGGCCGAAGACCCACGTGGCGACGCCTCCGATCAGAACGAGATGCACCAGATAGCTGTAGCGGTCCACCGGCCAGGTGGGACGCTCCGTCAATCCCAGGCAGGGAATGCTCAACGCGGCAAAACCCAGGATCACCAAGGTCAAGCCGGGGCGCGTGCGCCGCACCTTCCACGCCAGCATCAAAGCCGTCGCCGCCGCGGCCGCGGCCGTCAGCACCAGCGCAAGCATGCGGGCCGAGGCCAGATCGAGCGGGATGCGATTGGGGGACAGTTCCACCGGCCAGACTGCTCCCCAGGCCAGCGCCATCAGATTTCCCATGGCCATGACCAATCGCAACGGCACTCCGACCGCCGCCAGGTCCGGCGCAGCGACAAAAATCCCCGGTGCAGCATGGCGGGTCCAGACGGTAACCGCCACAGCCGCTCCCGCCGGCAGGATGAACATCAAGTGCTTGATCCACCAGCGCGGCTGCCGCGGTCCCTCCTCGCTGAAACCACGGTGAAGCAGCCAGAGATCGAAGCCCACCAGCCAGAGTCCGTAGCCCACGCCGACCGGATAGCTCCCGTAACCCAGCACCGCCAGCGCCCAGGCCAGGCCCAGCCATCCGTTGTGTCGCCGGCCGGATTCATAGGCTCGCAGGTAACAAACGAACGACCCCAGCAGGCAGGCTCCGGTGAGCGGATAAGTCGATGCCGTCGCCCATCCGACCGTTTCCGCGCGGAGCGGATGGAGCGCCCACAAGGCCGCCCCGATCAGTGCGATCATGCCGGCCCGCAATCCATCCTGTGGATCGATGCGGGTGAACAGAGCGCGCAACGCGATGGCGAACAGAGACGCCGCGATCAAGTGCCAGAACAATCCGAGCAGATGCCAGATCCCCGGGTCGAGCCCCGCCGCCGCGTAAAGCAGCCGGCAAACCAGCCAATGCACCGGCTCGAAACGCAGCGCCTGGTCCGCTGCGAACAACTGCTTGATCAAAGTCCACGACCAGGGTGCGGAAAGCAGCGGATTCTGGATGAAATTGTTGTCATCGTCCCAGCAGACGAAATCGAAATTCCGGACCGGCCCGTAAACCGCCGCGATGAGCGCAGCCAGCGCCGTCAGCCCGATGATGAAGCGCAGCTTCTTGCTTGGCATCGGTTCATATAGGAGGGATGGACCGCTCGAATGCGAGTCCTCAGTTGGGTCTCCTGTTACCGGCCCGCTGAAAGGCTGCCGCGATTCACTCGGAAGGCCCGGACGCGCCTGGATGGCCTGCCAACGCCGGCCTGCCTCGACATGCTTGCTCCAGCAACCCGGCCTCATGCATATTCCGACCATCCACTCCGCAGATCATTCCAGTCGAGATCCGTCTGCTGCCAACCGGGCCCATTTGCTGCCAGTGGCGGCCGGTGTGGCCACGCTGCTGTGCGTGCATTTCATTCTGGCGCTGGCTGCGGTGGCATCGAAGAGCGTCACCACCGATGAAATCTTCCACCTCACCGGTGGCTATTTCTACAACAAATACGGCGACTTCCGCATCCATCCCGACAACGGCGTGATGCCCCAGCGTTTGCACGCCCTGCCCGCGTGGCTGGGCGGCGCCAAGCCGCCGCCGATGGAAGGCAGCGAATACTGGCGGCTCTCCGACATCACGGTCGTCTCCCACCAGTTCCTTTATGAGAGCGGCAACGACCACTGGCCGCTCCTGATGCGCGCCCGCGCGCTCAACCTGCTCTTCAGCCTCGGGCTGTGCGTGACGGTCTTCGTGTGGGCGCGGCGGCTGGCCGGCGACCTCGCGGGCTTCACGGCGCTCGCGCTCGCGGCGCTGTCGCCGACCGTGCTCGCGCACGGGCCGCTGGCCACCACCGACATGGCCGCGGCGTTCCTGCTCACCGCCAGCGCCGGGCTGTTCTGGTGGCAGCTGACAGGCGGCGGGGCCTGGCGGCTGGCCGCCAGCGCCGCGGCGTTCAGCCTGGCGTGCACCGCCAAATATTCCGCCGTGCTCCTTTTGCCCGTGATGCTGGTGCTCGCGATCGTGCATGCGGCCACGGTGTCACCCCGGCCGCGGCCGCTCGCCTTGCTGGGCAACCTGCTGCTGCACGGGCTCGCTGCGTGGATTGTCATCTGGACGTTCTTCGGCTTCCGCTACACGGCGTTCTCGCCCGACCTGCCGCCCGCGGATCATTTCGTCCGCAGCTGGGACTGGATGCTCGGTCGCATGGGAGCGCAGGCACCGGTCATCCAGCTGTGCCGCGACCTGCAGGTGCTGCCCGAGGCATTCCTCTTCGGCTACACGCACACCTACGTCGGCTCGCTCGTGCGCGGGGCGTTCCTCGCCGGCGAATACAGCACGACCGGCTGGCCGCAGTTCTTCCCGCTCGCGTTCCTGTGGAAATCCACGCCCGCGGAGCTGGCCGGCGTCGTGCTGGCGTTGCTGGCCGCAGCGCTGAAGTGGCGCACGCTGCGCCCGTGGCTGCTCCGGCTGGCCCCGCTCCTCGCGCTCGTGGCCGCCTACGGCACGGCGGCAATCACCAGCCACCTCAACATCGGACACCGGCACCTGCTGCCGCTCTACCCGGCGCTGTTCATCGTCGCCGGCATGGCGGCGGCGCGGCTGGCGGCTAATCCGCGTGCCCGGCTCGCCTCGGCCGCGGCGCTTGCAGGCGCGCAGGTGCTGTCGTGCGCGGCCATCCACCCGTATTACCTCGCCTATTTCAACCGGGCCGCGGGCGGACCGGAGAACGGCTGGCGGTTGCTCGTGGACAGCTCGCTCGACTGGGGCCAGGACCTCGCCCGGCTCAAGCGCTGGCTCGACGAGCACAACTCCGGTCCGATCACCGCGCCGGTCTACATATCCTATTTCGGAAGCGGCAATATCGATTACTACGGCATCAAAGCAACATGGCTGCCTTTCGTGAACGGATTCAAATTCAGGCACCCTTGGTATGAGCCTCGCAGCGGTATCTATTGCATCAGCGCCACGATGCTGCAGCAGGTCTACAGTCCTTTCCAAGGAACTTGGACAACCGAGTTGGAGCGCGAATACCAGCGCCTGCGCGAGGCCGACCCTTGGTTTCGCCGCTTATGGCAGGAGCCGTCTGCACGAACAGAACTCCTGGCCGGAGGCACCGAGGAGCAATGGTTCGATGCATGGGAGCACTACGACATTCTCCGCTTTGCCCGGCTCTGCCATGTTCTACGTGTCCGACCGCCCGATGCGATAATCGGCTACTCCATCCTCGTCTATCGCCTCACGGACGCCGAGGTGGACGCGGCGGTGCGCGGGACCTACAGCGAGTGGGCCGCCGCCGTGGAAGCGGCGGTAGGTCGTTGAGCGCTTTAGGCTTTGGCCGCCGGGCGGCGGAGCTCGCGCCAGGTGGCGAGCAGCGCCGCGGCCAACCAGCCGGCCAGCAGCGCCATGAGCATCCACACGAGCGGCTGTGTGCAGAGATTCCAAGTGCGGAAGGCCCGCAGCATCGCGCTCTCGGTGATCGCGCCCGCGCTGTTGAGCGCGAGGCAGAAAAATCCGTCCATCCACATCACGATCGTCAGCAGCAACGCCGTGCCGCGGGCCATCATGCGGCCGGGGGCATCGGCCGGGGCGAGCCAACCCCGCCGCCACAGCCACGGCAGCAGCCACAAGGCGAAGATCCACCGGTAGGCGTAGCTGGTGCCGCCGGCGAAGCACGCCAGCAGCAGCAGCGCACCCGCGAGGAAGGCGAGCCGTTCGCCTTCGTCGCCCGCATCGCCGTCGGTGAGTCCGGTCGTATGCCCGCGCCACGCCAGCAGCAGAGCGCCGGCGGCCAGCAACACCAACGAAACCGGGACAAGCGCGGTCGCCTCCAAGCCGAGCTGCTTCCAGAAAACAGTGGCGCCAAAAAGGTAGACCCCGATCGGCGCGGGGAACTCGGCGCGCAGGAAATCTTGATAGACGCTGGCGAACACCAGCAGCGCCGCCGCCGAGAGCGCCGCCGCCCAAACCACACCGCGGCGCGCGGGCCGCAACAGCATCACCGCGCCCGCCGCGGCCATCGGGTAAAACTTCAGGCCCGTGGCCAGCGCGACCGCGGCGCCATATCCCGCCAGCCGGCCGGTCGAAGCCCGGCGCACCAGCCAGAGCCCGAGCCCCAACAGAGCGAAGATGACGAGATCGTTGTTGGCGCGGTTCACGGCGAGCAAGACAGGGGGCGAGAGCACCAACGCGACCTGCCACGCCAGCTCCGCGCGGCTGCGTGGCGCGAGCAACAGCCACGCCACGCCGAGGAACAGCGCGACCATGGCGCCGCCAAGCAGGAAGTTGTCGCTCCGCTTCAGCCCGAGATCGCCGAGCACGAACCACCAGTCGGAGTAGCTGTGCGCGCGGTGATAGACATCCAGCGGATTCCGCTGCCAGGGATCGCGGCCCGCCTGCACCGCGTCGCTCGTGGCCAGCAGGGCGTAGGAATCGAGGAACCACGGGATGTTCTCGTCGAGCAACCCCAGCCGCTGCATCGCGCCCGGCCGAAGGATGCCGCCGAGCAGCGCACCCGCGACCACCAAGGCGAGCGCCAGCCGCAAGCGCGGCGGCGGGCGGGCAGATGCTGCTGGTTTCAGATCACTCATGGCGCGTTGGCTCCTGTTCTGTTCTTCTGAAAATAGCGGAGGGCAAAATGCCCCTGGGCCGGCTCCTGATAAAGGATGATGGGATCGGCGGGCACGGCGGCGCGGATTTTATCCGGCGGCGGCTCGAGCCCCGTCACCCAGAGATAATAGAGCGCGTTGTCGAAGGGCTGGACCTTCCGGTCAACCATCAGCGTGACGAGCGGATTCCACGGGAAATAGTAGCGTCCGGGCTGGGCGCGCGCCAGGCCGGCCAGCTCATCGACGGCATAGGACAACGTCCAGCGTCCCTGGTTTTTTGCGATGCGCCAGCCGGCGCCGGCCAGCGGCAACGCGATGGCCGCCAGCCACAGCACGGCCAGCAGCACGCGGGACCGCGCTGCGAACGGCAGAACCGGCAAATCGAAGGAGCGAAGCACCGCGATCAGGCCGGCCAAAAAGGCAAAATGCAGCGAATGCAGGGAATTGAGGGCGCCGCCGTCCTTGAGCATCGCGGTCACGCCCAGGGGCAGTTGCCACACGGCGACCCACAACAACAACCCCGGCAGCGAACCCTTTTCTACCGCAGTTCCCGCAGGCCGGATGCGCCGTTGCAGCCAGCCTGACAACAGCGCCAGCGGCAGCCAGACCAAGCTGGCCGCAGCCAGATGCCCGAAATCGCGGCCCAGAATCTCCCAGCCCCCGCGCCAGGGATTGCGCGCGTGGACCAGCCAGAGATTGAACAGCACCTCTTCCGCCCCGAAGAGCCGGAAGACCAGCCAGGTTGTCGCCGCTCCGTAAACCGCGCACCAGAAAAACAACGGCCAGACGAGGCGCCGTTTGCCGGAAGTCCACAGCCAGCAGGCGAGGGCCGGCGCGAGCATCACGGCGATCTGCTTGGTCCAGATGCCGAACACCAACGCCAACGCCGCGACGTGCATCCAGCGCTTGGCGTCACCGCTCGCCGCGCGGTGAAGCGCGGCGCAAGCCAGCAGGCCCGCCGCCAGGCACACGGCGTCCACGTGCACGAAGTAGAATCCATAGGAGGTGACCTCGTGGCCGGCCAGCAGCACGCCGGCGAGCACGGCACCGGACAGAGCCTTGCGCCACTCCAGCCCGGCATAGCGCAGGATCACCGCAATCGGCGCGAGCCAGGTCAGCAGGTTGATGAGACCCGCCAGCACGAGCGCCGGTGTGGGATTCGCCGCCAGCGTGACCGGCAGATACCACAGAGGAAAACCCGGGCCGTAGAACCAGCCCAAGTGCTGCCCGGAGTCGCGCAGCGCGTAGAGCGGCTGTCCTTGCGCGAGCGCGAACGGCGCGGCCAGCCGCGCGGAGTTCCACTGGATGTCCGGCACCGAGCAGAGGAGGCTCCAAGCCACCACCACCAGCCCCGAGGCCGCGATGCCCACGCCTGCACGAAACACTCCCGTGTCCGCAAACCTGCGGGCCGGAGGGGAGGCTTGGCTCTCGGGATTGGATCGGTTCACGGATGGACCGGCTCCGCCGCCTGCTCCTGGCTGCGGGGAAAATAGCGCAGGGCGAAATGACCTTGGGCCGGCTCTTGATACAGGATGATAGGTTTCTCGGGGACGGCGGCCCGCACGGCCTCTGCCGGCACCTCCAGCCGAGCGCACCAGAGGCAATAGAGCGCGTAGTCGAGCGGCTGGATGCGGCGCTCGGCGATGATCGTGACCAGCGGGTTGCCGGGAAAATACATCCGGCCGGGCTGTTCCCGGGCGAGCTGGAGCAGGTGTTCCTGCCCGCGATGAGGCGTCCAGACAGCTCCCACGGAGACTACGGAGCGGAACGCCGAGCCCAACATCAGACCGATCAGAATGAGGCCGCTTGCAGCAACCAGCCGGCCACGCGTCGCGCACGCCGTCTGCTGCAAGGCACAGGCCAGGAGTATCATCCCGGCGACAAAGGCATAGTGGAGGGAGTGAAACGAGTTGAGCCCGCCCCCGGTCTTCAGCGGAGCCATCAGCCCGAGCGGCGCCTGCCACGCGGCGGCCCACAGGAGCAGCCGCACCAGCGACGCGGCTCCCGCGGGCAGCGCCGGCGACTTGCCGCGCAACAGCCACCCCGCGGCCAGGGCCACCGGCAGCCACGGCAGCGTGGATGCCAGCAGGATGCCGGCCTGCTGCAGCAGCATGATCCAGCCGCCCTCCCAGGAATTGCGGGAATGGAACAACCAGACGTTGAACAGGATCTCCTCCGCGCCGAACCAGGCCAGGAACAGCGCCGAGATCGCCGCGCCGTGGACCACGCACCACAGCACCATGCGCCCGAACATGGGGCGCGGCGCCTCCCTCCACATCCAGACCAGCAGGGCGGGATAAAGCATGAACGCGATTTGCTTGCTCCACACCGCGAGCGCCAGCGATGCGGCGGCCAGGTGCAGCCAGGCGGGTCGGCCGGTGCGCACTCCTCGATGAAGGGCCGCGCACGCCAGCAACCCCCAGAGGAGGCAGACCACATCCACGTGGACGTAGTAGAAATTCCTGAAGGCGATCGGATGAGCCAGGAGCAACAGCGCGGCCAGCAGACCGTATCCCGCCAGCCACCGGCCGCTTGCGACCCCGGCCACCCGCAGAACCAGTGCGACTGGCGCGAGGTAGGTGAACGCATTCCACAACGCCGCGAGCATGTGCGCCAGCGTCGGCTGGTCTATGAACGAGACCGGCAGATACCACAGCGGGAAGACCGGCCCGTAGAACCAGCCGAGCTGCAGGCCGGAATCGCGCAGCGCATAAATCGGCAGCCCGCGCGCCAGGGCAAAGGACGGGGCCAGCCGCGCCGGGTTCCAGTTGAATCCCGGCACGGTGCAGACTATGGTCCAAAGCAGGATGCCAAGCCCGAAACCGGCGAGAATCAATCCGCCCCGGAACCACTTTTCCTCCTGCACGGCGCTCACGGCAAGGCCGGGCGGCTGGCTTGGATCGGGGTGGCTCACTGGAGTGCCTTAGGATCGGGCGGGACGGCGGAGTCGTCCACCGCCACGAGCCGGCTGATGCGGACGAGCTTGGTGCCGAAACGCTTCTCCGCGAGCTGCTCCAAGTGGAAGCCGGCCGGCAAGCGGTCGTCCATGATCAATTCGTGCCAGCCTTCGGGGCTGGTGGGCCGCAAGGATTGCAGGACGAGGATCTCGGCGAAGTTGTGCTCGCGCAACTGCTCCTGCAGCCGTCCGGCGACCAGCTTGGAGCGGTCAAGCAGGATGGCGGGGGTTTTCTGCAGCAGCCACGGCAGCGAAGTGCGGTTCGTGAGGATGAGCCGCGGCCCGGGCGGCCGGGCGTTGACGTAGCGGAGCGTCCACTCGATCTCGTCGATGCCGAGATGCGAATACAAATGGCTCGAGAAACGGGTGGTGCTGACGCCACAGGCGAAGGCGACCGTCAGAACGAGCAGCACGGGCGTGGCCGGCCAGCGCCGGTCCAGTCCGGCGGCCATCAGCACCGTGCCGAAGGCAAACAACAGGTGCAGCGGCAGGCTGAAGCGCGCGGCCATGGCGTCATCGAAGCTCGACCAGTAGTAGCAGAAGACGAGCAGGGTGTTGGCGAGAATGGCCAGGCTGAAGCAGAAGAAGGCCAGCCGCGCCGGCTCGGCCGTATCCGGCCGCGGCCGGGTGCGCGCGAGCCGCCAGATGATCCACGCCAGCCCGGCGAGCCCGAGGAGCGTCAGCAGGGCGGAGTTGGCGAGCCGGGGGTTCGTGTTGAAGAGGAAATTGCCCGCGCCGCGGAGATTCTTGGGAAAGTAATCGAAGCTGAACCGGCTGCTCGCCTGGTCGGTCAGCTCCCACAGCAGCGGCGAGTGGGCGATGACCTTGTTCTGGAGCGCCACGGGCAGCAGCAGCAGCGGCACCGCCACGGCCTGCCACGGCCGGATGATGCGCCGCGCGCGCCAGCAGCCGGCGGCGGCGACGAGCGCGGCCGGGGCGGCGTAGAGCGCCGACTCGTAGCGCGCCTGCGCGAGCAGCACGACCCCGAGCAGGAAGGCCGCGAGCCGGTCCTCGTCCGGCGCCCGCAGGAACCCGGCGGCAAGCAGCATGCCCGCGAGGATCATGGCCGTGTTCAGCAGCTCCATGCCGGAGCCGGTGGCGTTCTGGCCGAGCAGGGGCAGCGAGCCGAGCAGGCCCACCGCGAGCAACCCGCCCCGCCAGTGGCTGAGCTGACGCCCGAAGACGAAGGCCAGGAAGAGCGTGACGGGCATGAGCAGGGCGTTCACCAGGTAGGCGTTGAGCACGCGGTAGCCGGTGAGATCGTGCATCAGCGAGACGAGGAACGGGTAGAGGTAGGGCCGCTTGTCGAGGTAGTTGTCGATGGACAGGAACACGCCCTGCACCTCGTAGCCGCGCACCATCGTGGCCACCTCGCGGAAGTAATGGAGGTTGTAGGCGGTGGACTGCAGCACGAACTCGTCGTTGAGGATCTTGCTGCGGAAGGGCTCGGCGGCGACGGCCAGCAACGAGAACAGGCCGATGACCGCCGCGACCACCCAGCGCTGGCGGCGCGTCAGCGGTTCGGTCGCGCCCGCCCAGCCGCCGCGGATCCGCCAGAGCGCGTGCAGGAAGAGTCCGCAGGTGAGCAGCATGACGTAGTAGCCCCCGTGCTTGACCACGGCCTGCGCCGCGGGCACCGGCAGGCCGATGAATCCGAGCCAGACGGCGAGCACGCCGGCGAAACCGAAGAGCACCAGCCGGGTCTCGACCCGGTGGAGCAGGCTGGAGGGTTGGGCGCCGGTCCGGTTCATCGGCTCGAAAATCAGGGCAGCCGCTGGATGAACTTCTCGAAGTATTCCAGGCGGATCTTCTCCAATTGCTCCGGGGTGAGCTTTTCCAGCGGCGTGGGCTCGTCCGGGGGCTTGGCGAGAGGGCCTTCGCGCACCGATACGACCCGGCTGATGCGGGAGACGGTCAGCGGGGTGAACCGCCGCTCCCAGACGGTCTCCAGCTGGTAGTCCGGCCCGAGGGCGTCGTCGCGCTGCACCACGACCCGGCTGGTGCCGGGATCGACGTCATAGCGCTGGAAGGCGTAGATGGCGGAGAAGCTGCGGTTGCGGAGGTTGAAGACGATCTTGTCCTTGTGCTCGAGCGCCTGCTGGAACGGCGTGGCCGAAACCCGGTGCGCGACCCAGAAGATGGAGCTGTTGTCGATCATGAGGTAATCGCGCTCAGGGTGCGCGCGCATGAACTCGCGTTTCCACGCCGCCTCGCGGCCGATGTAATAGGTGAAGGAGTAATCGTGCCGCGCCATGGCGGGCAGCGAGTGGCTGAAGATGCCCGCGCCGGCCGCCAGCGCGATCCATCGCCAGGGCCCGGTGCGTCCGCGCGCGAGCTGGGCCAGCACGGTGACGATCGCGAGCACCAGCGCCAGGTTCAGCGGCAGGCTGAGCCGGCGGATGACCGGATCGTCGAACCGGCCCCAGAAATAGACCATCATCAGCGCCGTGTGAGCGGCGAACCCGAGGCCGAACACCGCCATGGTCTGCGCCCCCGGCGCGGCGGTCCGGATCACGCGCAGGGTCTTCGCCAGCCAGAGGACGAAGAACGGCACGGCGATGAACCCGAGCACCGAGAGCAGGAGCGAGTTGGACTGCCCGCCGGTCGGGTCGAAGAAGAAATTGAGCGCGTGCTGGAAGTTGTCCGGCACGTAGGACAGCGCGAAGGGCTTCTCGTAGCCCGGCTGGCTGCCCAATTCCCACGACGAGGCGCGGACGCTGAACACCTTGTTGTGAAGCGCGTAGGGCAACAGGCAGAGCGGCATGAAGACGAACATCCAGCCCAGCACCGGCCGGCGCTCCTGCCACCAGCCGAGCAGGACGAGCAGGGCCACGGGCAGGAGGAACAGGACGGACTCGTAGCGGGTGTTCGCCAGCAGGATGCCGGACAGGCAGAAGGCGTTCAGGCGCGCGGCATCACGCTGCTCCATCCAGCGCAGGCCGAGCAGCATGGTCGCGAGGATCATCACGAGGTTCAGCACTTCGAAGCCGCCGCCGGTGGCGTTCTGCGCCAGCAAGGGGAGGCTGGTCAGCAGCAGCACGGCCAGGGCGCCGGCCCACGGCCCGACCAGCTTCGAACCCAGCCGGTGGGCCAGCGCCAGCAAGAGCACAGTCAGGACCGAGTTCAGCACGAAGACGTTTTCCGGGCGGTAGCCGGTCAGGTCATGGAGGATGGACACGAGGAAGGGCTGGAACAGCGGCCGCTTGTCGAGCTGTCCGCTCAGCAGTTGGAATGCGCCCTGGATGTCGTTGCCTCGCATGGGGACGAGGGCGGTCTTGTCGAAGTGCATGCTCATCGACGTGCCGAGCAGCATGGCCTCGTCCATGAGGATCTTGAACCCGTAGGCCTCGTGCACCAGCAGCACCATGCTGCACACCGCGATGAGCGCGGCCGGCCAGCGCGGCCCCGCCTGCCACTCCGCCCGCAGCCCGGGCCAGGCGCCCCGCAGGCTGGACCCCAGCGACCACGCGAACAGCGCCGACAGCATCAGCATGGCCCAATAGCCGCCTTTGATGACCGCCTGCAGCGCCTGGTCCGGCGTCAGGGTGAGGAAACCGAGCACAAGAGCGAGCCCCGCGCTCAAAATCAACAGCCACAGCCGACGCTCTGACGCCACGATGTTGAATCTCGTCATAAAAAAAAGCCGCCCATCGAAGATGGACGGCTTGGGAAGTGAGTGTCGAAACTTAACTTACGGCGAGTAGGTGACCGTGCGGGCGCCGGCGACGGCGCTGACCGTGATGGTCACACCCTGCGTGTAGGCGGTCGGGTAGGCCTCCTGCGCCACGGTGTTGACGACCTTCACATACTTGTCGGAGCCGACGAGGTCGCTGTAGGCAGCGGACGAGACGCCGTTCTCGAGGAAGTATTGGTCAGCCGCCGCGCCGAGCTGGCGGGCATTGTTCAAGACCGCTTTGTCCTGCGAGGACTGGCGGACCTTCTGGAAGGCGGGGATCGCCATGGCGGCCAAGAGGCCGATGATGACCACCACGATCATGATTTCGACAAGGGTGAAGCCCTTGGAGGAACGATTCTGCGTATTCATGCTGTTATCGGGTTTGGGTTATTATTAACGGCCTGCAAAGCGCAGGCGAATGGGCAAATAAGGCCTTTTTCCGCCGGTTGCTTCAAGACCTAATTGCTGCAAAGAATCGTAAAGGGAATGTGCCGGGAGGATTTCATGACTTGTCCGAATCGGCTTGCTCATGGCCGGCGGCGCCGGCCGCGTTGTTAATCCTTTGACGCCAGCAACGTGGCGACCTCCACGGGCCGCGCATCCTTCCACAGCAGCTCCAACCGGTATTTCTCACGGTTTTCCGGCGTAAAGATGTGGATCATCACCTCGAAGGCATCCACCACGGTCCAGCCGCTCCCTTTGGTGGTGTCCACGCCCAAGATGGACGCTTTTTCTGCATCCAGCACCCGCTCCAGCTCGATGCGCAGGGCCCGCAGATGCGGCTCCGAGGTGCCGGTGGCCACGACAAGGTGGTCCGTGATGCTCGAGACCGCGCTGACATCCAGCACCTGCAGATCCCCGGCCTTTTTGGCATCGAGCGCCTGCACCACGAGGGCCAGCAGGCGCGGCGCCGGCACGGGTGGCCCAGCTTTCGGTTTTTTCGCGGGTTTCCGCTTGGCGGGCTGTTTCATCAATAGGTCAGCGATAAAGCTCGTGCGTCTCGATGTAGGCGATGACTTTTTGCGGGCAAAAGTAATGCAACGACCGGCCGGCCCGCACCCGCTGGCGCAGCTCGCTCGAGCTGATCTCGATCAGGTGGCCGTCGCACCGGTGCAGGCGCAGGCCCGGGATGTCCTCGTGCGGCTTGGTCGGGTGCTTCGGCCGCTCCATGAAGATGAACTCGATCAGCCCGGCCAGCTCGCCGATGTCTTTCCACTTGTGCAGCAACGGCAGTTGGTCGCCGCCGATGATCCAGTAGAGTTGATCGTCGGGGAACTCCCGCTGGAAATGCCATACCGAGTCGATCGTGTAACTGACGCCGCCCTTCTGCAGCTCGTAGTCGGAGATCTCCAGCCGCTGGTCCCACTCCACCGCCGCCTGCAACATCGTGAGTCGGTCCGTGGTGGTGGATTGCACGTCGTTCGGCTTCAACGGCGCCTGCGCGGCCGGCACGAGGAACAGCCGGTCGAGGTGGTATTGCTCGAATACGTCCTGCGCCGCGATGAGATGCCCGAAATGCACCGGGTCGAAACTGCCGCCGAGAAAACCGATTTTCATGCTTCGGCCAAACCACTGCGGGGCCGCCGCCCCCGGCGCAAGGCCTTTCCCCTCTCCCATCTGTGCCATAATGTGACCGACTTCTTTCTCGTTCCGGCCCGGCTTCTGCGCTTTGCTCTCAGCCTTCTTCCGCCTTATGCCCGCCGTCCGCCGCCTCGCTTTCCATGGAGAAAAAGCCGTCGAGCTCCGCACCCGCGCCCTCCGTCTCGTCGCCGTCGCCTCGCGCGGCCCGCGTCTCGCCTTCCTCGGCCGGCCCGGGGGCGGCAACCTCCTCTACTGGGCCCCGCGCCGGCACCGCCGCGGCAAGTGGGACCTCATGGGCGGCCACCGTCTCTGGACCGCCCGGCCCGGCGCCGACGAGACCGAGGAGACCTACCGCCCCGACAACGCGCCCTGCACGACCCGACGCGCGACGTCCTGTTCGCCAAACACGCGCCCTTCGACCCGCACGCCGCCTATCCGCTCGGCACCAACCTCGCCGTCCATGTCGGCCCCAAGAACTTCATGGTGGAGATGGAGAGCCTGGGACCGTTTCTGACACTCAAGCCCGGCGAAACCCTCCGCCATACCGAAACCTGGGTGCTGCGTCCCGCCAGTGCGCGCCCGCCCTCTTCCGCCGCCCTCCGCAAACTCTTCCGCTGACCCACGGCCATGAGCATCCATATCGGCATCGATTCGGGCACCCAAAGCGTCAAGGCCGTCGCCCTCGATCTCGACACCGGCCGCGTCGTCGCCGAGTCCCGCGCGCCGCACACGCTCATCGCCGGCCTGCCCGCCGGCCACATGGAGCAGCACCCGCAGGAATGGACCGCCGCCCTCGACCAGGTCATTGCCGACGTCGCCTCCAAAGTCGACCGCGCCCGCGTGCGCGGCATCGGCATCTCCGGCCAGCAACACGGCTTCGTCCCCCTCGACGGGTCGGGCAACGTCATCCGACCCGCCAAGCTCTGGTGCGACACTTCCACCGTCGCCGAATGCGCGCTCCTCACGAAAAAACTCGGCGGCCCCAAAGCCGTCATCCGCAAGACCGGCCTGCCCTTCCTGCCTGGCTACACCGCGCCGAAGATCCTTTGGCTCAAACGCCACGAGCCCGCCAACTGGAAACGCCTCCGGCATGTCCTCCTGCCGCACGACTATCTGAATTATCACCTCACCGGCGCGTTCTTCATGGAGCACGGCGATGCTTCCGGCACCGCGCTCATGGATGTCCGCAAACGCGCCTGGTCCGCCGCTGCGCTCTCCGCCATCGACCGGAGCCTTGCCGACTTCCTCCCGCCGCTCTCCGCGTCGCACGAGGCCGCCGGCACGCTCCGCCCGGAACTCGCCGCGCAGTTCGGCCTCTCCACCGAGGTTGTCGTCAGCGCGGGCGGTGGCGACAACATGATGGGCGCCATCGGCGCCGGCAACGTCGCGCCCGGCGTCGTCACCGCCTCGCTCGGCACCAGCGGCGCCATCTACGCCTTCTGCCAGAAGCCCGTCGTGGATCCGCACGGCGAGATCGCCGCGTTCTGCTCCTCCACCGGCGGCTGGCTGCCGCTGCTCTGCACCATGAACCTCACGCTCGTCACCGAACAGGTGCGCACGCTCTTCGGCTGGGATCACCCGCGGCTCGACACCGCCGTCGAGTCCACCCCGCCCGGCGCCGACGGCCTTTCCCTCCTCCCCTACTTCGACGGTGAGCGCACGCCCAACCTCCCTACCGGCACCGGCGTCCTCCACGGGCTCAACCGCCGCACGCTCGCCGCCGGCCATCTTGCCCGCGCCGCCATGGAGGGCGTGACCCTCAATTTGAACTACGGTCTCCGCCGGCTCGTCGCGCTCGGCCTCAAGCCGAAGGAGATCCGCCTCACCGGCGGCGGCGCGCGCTCGCCCGTCTGGCGCCAGCTCATGGCCGACATCTTCGGCGTGCCCGTCGTCGCCATGGTCGAGGACGAGGGCGCGGCCCTCGGCGCCGCGCTCCAGGCCGCATGGTGCGACGGATTGCGTCGCGGCGAAAGGATCTCGCTGCCCGCCCTTGCCGCCCGCTGCGTCGCGTTGAACGAATCCACCCGCTGCGCGCCCGACAGGAAACGCCACGCCTTCTACCGCGGCCTCCAGTCGCGTCACGATTCCCTCAGCCGCGCCCTCCGCCCGGCCTTCGCCTGAAGATTGCCCGGGGCCGGACTCGAACCAGCACTTCCTTGCGGAAAGGGGATTTTAAGTCCCCTGCGTCTACCATTCCGCCACCCGGGCGCAGACCGCACCCTTCATGCGGTTTCCCGTCCGGCTGGCGAGCCAAAGCTGGCCTGCGCCTCAGACCCCGAAGCCCGGCCGGTAGCTCTTCGTGAGGTATTCGTTGGCGTAGGGCAGGTTCGTCACCTTCATCGCGGTGGCGTCCCACTCGATGGGCCGGCGCGCGCGCACCGCCACGTTGCTCAGCAGGCACAGCTCGGTGAGCTTGGCGGCGTAGCCGAAATTCGAGCCGGCCGGCTCGCCGCCCTTGCAGGCGCGGATCCACTCGGCGAAATGTCCGCCCTCGATGCGCGGCAGCGTTTTCGGCGGCAGCCCGGGGGCCATCTCCTTCATCTTCGCCTCGGGGATGATGCGCACGCTCTCGTAGTAATCGGTGGCGAACGCCGTCGCCTTCGAGCCCACGACAAACGTGCCGCTGCCGCTGCGCGAGACCTTCGCGGCGGGATCGAGCCCCTCGGGCAGCATCGGCTCCAAGCCGCCGTCATACCACGTCCACTTCAGCGCCGGCATTTTCCCGCGCGGCGGGAAATGATACACCATCGTCGAGGCCACGGGCGCGCTGACCTCGGTCTGCTTGGCGCTGATGGCCTCGACGCGCACCGGCGCATCCCGCCCGAGCGCCCAGAAGGCTCCGTCGAGCAGGTGGCAGCCCATGTCGCCCAGCGCGCCGGTGCCGAAGTCCCACCAGCCGCGCCAGTTGAACGGCAGGTAGGCGGGGTCGAATTCGCGCATCGCCGCCACGCCGAGCCAGAGATCCCAGTCGAGGGTGGGCGGCACCACGGGCATCATCTTGCTGTGGTCGGGAGCCCCCAGGCCTTGCGGCCAGATCGGCCGGTTGGTCCAGGTGTGGCACTCGCGCACCTCGCCCAGCACGCCGGCATCGAGCCACTCCTTGAGGATGCGCGGCCCCTCGTTCGCGTGGCCCTGGTTGCCCATCTGTGTGGCGACTTTCTTCTCCGCCGCGAGCTTCGCGAGCTGCCGCGCCTCCCATACGGTGTGCGTCAGCGGTTTCTCCACGAACACATGCTTGCCGAGCTGCAGCGCCGCCACCGCGATCGGATAGTGCATGTGATCCGGAGTCGAGACGGTCACCGCGTCGATCTGGCCGCCGAGCTGGTCGAGCATCACGCGGTAGTCGCGGAAACGCGGCACGTCGGGAAATTCCTCGTAGGTCTTCTCCGCGCGCGCATCGTCCACGTCGCAGAACGCCACGAGGTTCTCCTCCTTCATCCCGTCCACCGCCGCGCGGCCGCGGCCTTCTTCCCCAGCTCGACGTTGAACTCGCCGCGCTTGTGCGGATAGAACGGGTTGATGATGTAGGCGACGCCGAGAACCTTCGCCTCGTGCAGCACCGCGGCCATCTCCTTGTTCCGCCGGTCGGCCCCGACGTGCATGCTCACGGGCTTGAGCTTCCGCGCATCGAGCAGCTCCTTGAACTTCTCCATCGGCATCCCCCCGTCCCCGCGGTCTCCACCTCGACGATCCCCCACTTCTCCACGAGGTCGAGCGCGCCGGGCACGTCCGTCTTCGTCTGCTCGCGCAGGCTGTATAGCTGCAGGCCGTAGGCGGGCTTGGCGTGGAGAATCGGGGCGGCAAGGAGTGCGGCGCACATCAGCAGGAGGCGTTTCATGGGGCGGGGTGGAAGGCACCCATACTCGACCGGCCGGAGTTCCGGAGGCAACACCTCTTATTCCCCCGCCGCCACCCTCGACACCGCGCTCCCGATTGCTAGTTTGCCGTCTTGCCGCGCCATGGTCCGCTCCAAGCGAAGGTGCGCCGCCACGGCATCACCCCTTTCACTTTCACTCTCACTTTCCCCTCTCTCATGACCCCCGGCCGCAAGTTCCGCTTGTCTCGCCGTAGTCCCGCCCGGCGGGACGAAGGCGGACGAGGCTGACTCCCTTCGATCCTGTTTCCATGCCCACCCCCGGTTCAAAGTTCCGCGCAGCGCTCGAGACCGAAAAACCCCTCCAGATCGCCGGGGCCCTCAACGCCTACGCTGCGCTCCTCGCCGAGCGCGCCGGGTTCCGCGCGCTCTACCTCTCCGGCGCCGGCGTGGCCAACCACAGCTACGGCCTCCCCGACACCGGCAAGACCGAGCTGGCCGACGTCGTCATCGACGTCCGCCGCATCGCCGGCCGCGTGCCGCTGCCGCTGCTCGTGGACATCGACACCGGCTGGGATGACCCCGCGCGCGCCGTCCGCGAGATCGCCGCCGCCGGCGCGGCCGCCGTGCATATCGAGGACCAGGTGCCGGCCAAGCTCTGCGGCCACCTCCCCGGCAAGCACCTCGTCAGCACCGACGAGATGGTCGCGCGCGTCAAGGCCGCCGTCTCCGGCAAGCCCGACCGCGACTTCGTCATCATGGCGCGCACCGACGCCGCGGCCAACGAGGGCGTGGCCGGTGCCATCACCCGCGCGCAGGCCTATGTCGCCGCCGGCGCGGACATGATCTTCGCCGAGGCGCTGCGCTCGCTCGACGACTTCAAACAGTTCACCTCTGCCCTGAGCCTGTCGAATGGGCTCCGCGCCCCCGTCCTCGCCAATCTCACCGAGTTCGGCCAGACGCCGTATTTCACCCTCGACGAGATGCGCGCGGCGGGCGTAGCGCTCGTCCTCTACCCGCTCTCCGCCTCGCGCGCCGCCGCCGCCGCCTCGCTCGACGTTTACCAGGCCATCCGCAAGGACGGCACCCAGAAGAACGTCACCGGCCGCATGCAGACCCGCGCCGATCTCTATACCACCCTCGGCTACACCCCGCCGACGGGACAGAATGAACACAATAATCAGAATCAGAATTAACGGACTCAGACCTCGGTCATTCGGTCCATTCTGTTGATTCTGTCCAATTCCATGAGCCCCGAAACCCCCGCCCCCAAGGGCAAGAAATCCGTCGCGCTCTCCGGCGTCGCGGCGGGCAACACCGCCATCTGCACCGTCGGCCACACCGGCAACGACCTCCACTACCGCGGCTACGACATCGCTGACGCCGCCAACCACGGCACCTACGAGGAGGTCGCGCACCTGCTGATCCACGAGCGGCTGCCCAGCCGCGCCGAGCTCGCCGCCTACCGCGAAAAACTCCGCAAGCTCCGCGGCCTGCCCGTCCCGCTCCGCGCCGTGCTCGAGCAGCTCCCGGCCCGCACGCACCCGATGGACGTCCTCCGCACCGGCGTCTCCGTGCTCGGCGTGCTCGAGCCCGAGAAACTCCCGTCCGCCGGCGCCGGACCCGGTTCCGCCGCCGGCGCGCGCGACCTCGCCGACCGGCTCCTCGCCTGCCTGCCGTCGATGCTGCTCTACTGGCATCACTTCACCGCGCACGGCCGGCGCATCAACGTCGAGACCGCCGACCCGACCATCGCCGGCCACTTCCTCCACCTGCTCCACCAGCGCCTTCCGTCCGCGGAGCACGTCCGCGCGCTCGACCGCTCGCTCATCCTCTACGCCGAACACGAGTTCAACGCCTCCACCTTCACCGCCCGCGTCATCGCCGGCACCGCCGCCGACTTCCACTCCGCCATCACCGGCGCCATCGGCGCGCTCCGCGGCCCCAAGCACGGCGGCGCCAACGAGGTCGCCTACGAGATCCAGCAGCGCTACCGCACCCCCGACCAGGCCGAGGCCGACGTCCGCGAGCGCATCGCCCGTAAAGAAATCATCATCGGCTTCGGCCACCCGGTCTACACCATCGGCGACCCGCGCAACCCCATCATCAAGGAGATCGCCCGCGAACTCTGCGCCGGGACCGGCAACACCAGCCTCTTCGCCATCGCCGGGCGCATCGAGACGCTCCTCTGGAACGAGAAGAAGATGTTCCCCAACCTCGACTGGTTCAGCGCCGTCGCCTACCACGAGCTGGGCGTGCCCACCGCCATGTTCACCCCGCTCTTCGTCATGGCCCGCACCGCCGGCTGGGCGGCGCACGTCATCGAGCAGCGCATTGACGGCAAGATCATCCGCCCCGGCGCCAACTACACCGGCCCCGAGCCCCGCCCCTTCCCACCGCTCGACCAGAGGTGATTTAACACCAAGTCCGCAAAGCCAGCCAAGGGGATCGACTCACCCGCCGGCACTACTTTGCTATCTTTGCTTCCTTGGTGTAAGTGGTTTTATGACTTCTTGTGCCTTTTCGTGCCCCTTTGTGGCCAATCTGCTCTCTCCCACCTTCCGCGTAATCTGCGCCTTCCGTGGCTATCTCTCTTTCCTCTTTCGTGTGATTAGTGTGTTTCGTGGTTAAACTAAATGTCTTCTCATATCAGCAACGTCCGTCCGCCCGCCGACCAGCTCCTCGCCGACCTCGCCGACTACGCGCTGAATTACGACGCGCCGTCCGACGAGGCCCTCGACACCGCCCGCTGGTGCCTCGCCGACACGCTCGCCTGCGGCATCATGGCCCTCGCCTACCCGGCCTGCACCAAGCTCCTCGGCCCCGTCGTCCCCGGCACCACCATCAAGAACGGCGCGCGCATCCCCGGCACGTCCCACGAGCTCGACCCCGTCCAGGCCGCCTTCGACATCGGCACCATCGTCCGCTGGCTCGACTTCAACGACACCTGGCTCGCCGCCGAATGGGGCCACCCCTCCGACAACCTCGGCGCCATCCTCGCCACCGCCGACTGGCTTTCGCGCAACCAGGCCGCGGGAGTCCGGCTCTCTGCTTTCGGCTCCCCGCTCCCCGCTCCTCGCTCCTCGCTTCTGGTTCGGGACGTCCTCGTCGCCATGGTCAAGGCCCACGAAATCCAGGGCGTGCTTGCCTTGGAGAACAGTTTCAATCGCGTGGGCATGGACCACGTGATCCTGGTGCGCGTGGCGAC
>Ga0187894_10001053_pt1 | contig 36580 bp, 29 predicted proteins | sample GBC1701081metaG_FD_136650 | JGI IMG/M metagenome (GOLD analysis project Ga0187894, IMG submission 136650) | White microbial mat communities from a lava cave in the Kipuka Kanohina Cave System on the Island of Hawaii, USA - GBC170108-1 metaG ...
CGAAGTCGCGGCGCGGGCCGACGATGCCGTCGCGCGTCGCGTTGGGCGTGAGCGAGTAGAGGTTCCCGTTCGCGTTGTCGCCGAAGACGTAGCGGCCCTGGTACGGCGCCGGCCAGTCGCAGCTGTCGACGATGAGACCGCCCGTGATCGCGTCGCATCCGCTGTCGACGCTCTGGTCGAGACCGCCGGTTCCACCGTGGCGGCAGTAGTAGATCGGCTCGACGCAGTCCTGATCCTGGATCGGTGCACCGCCGGTGGTGGTGCCGATGCGGACGTCCCGACACTTGTCGAGCGGCCAGCCGTGTTGCCCCTCGCGCCAGGGCCAGCCGTGATGGCGGCCCGGCTGCAGGATGGTCACCTCTTCGTAGGAGATCTCGCCGACGTCGCCGACCCACACCTTGCCGGTCTGCGGATCGACCCACAGCCGGAAGGGGTTGCGGAAGCCCCAGGCGTAGACCTCCGTTCGCGGCGCACCCACGTTCCCCGGATCGATCGCCACCGAAGGGCTGGGGCCGCACGCCGTGACGTTGGTCGCGGCGACCAGCGGATTCGTCGGAGGGATGCTGCCGTCGAGGGCGATGCGCAGGACCTTGCCGTTGCCCGCGCCGTGCGCCGTCGGATCGTCGGCGAGACACGTGGGGTAGAAGTTCGACGGCGTATACGGCGGCTCGGGGATGGTGTTCGAGTTGTTCCCGGTGTCACCGACGCCGATGTAGAGGTAGCCGTCCGGACCGATGTCGAGCGCACCGCCGTCGTGGTTGGCGGGCCCGCAGAGGTTCTGCAGGAGCAGCGTCTCCGGTCCGAGCTGGTTCGTGACGGAGAGGACGCGCATGACGACGCGGTGCCGGTTGGCGTCGTTGCCGGGGACGGGCGCCGAGCCGTCAGCCGAGTAGTAGAAGTAGAGGCGATGGTTGGTCGCGAACTGCGGATCGACCGCGACCCCGAGGAGGCCCTTCTCGCTCGACGAGTCGACCGAGAAGTTCCCCGCCGGGACGATCGCGCCGCCGCCCGACGGCCGGACGTACGCGGTGCCCGTCTTGGAGAGGATCACCATTCGCCCGTCCGGGAGCCAGCGGAAGTCGGTGATCTGGTCGATGCCGGTGACGAACGACGGATCGAGGTCGAACGTCTCGTTCGGACTCGGGCTTCCGATGCTCGAGAGCGAATCCGCACGCGAGGGAACCGCGCGCGCACACACGAGCGCCACCACCGCCACCACCACCACCCGCATCATGCATCGAGGATGCCGGGCCACCCTCCGAGTGTCGATCTCAGCCGGCGGCCCGCGCAGCCGGTGTGCGTTTCTCCATGGAAATCGCTGGCGTTCTCAGCGGCTCGGACGGAAGCGGCGAGTGCGACCGCGGCCTGACCGCGCCCCCGCATGCGCGCCGTGCGGCGCAGCGGGCGCTGCCGCAGGCCGGGGGTGCCCGCGCCGCTCGGCGTTCGCGCGCGCCCGCGCCCGCTCGTCGGCTCTCCGAGCGCGGATGGCGGCGATGCGTGCGTGCACGGGGATCTCGAGCCGTTCGGTCGGCTTCGTCGTGTAGTCGAAGCCGGGCAGAGTGACGCGGGGCAGGCTCCTGCCGATGGCCCGCTCGATGGCGCGGAGATCGGCCTCCTCCTCGCGCGAGACGAACGTGAACGCGTCGCCCGTCGCCTCCGCCCGCGCCGTCCTGCCGACGCGATGGATGTAATCCTCGGGCACGTTCGGGACGTCGAAGTTGACGACGTGGCTCAGTGCCTCGACGTCGATCCCGCGGGCCGCGATGTCGGTTGCGACCAGGACGGGGAAGCGACCCGTCTTGAAGCCGGCGAGAGCGGCCGTGCGCTGCGCCTGCGAGCGATTGCCGTGGATGCGATCGCAGGCGACGTGCCGCTTGGCGAGAAAGTCGGCGAGGCGGTTGGCGCGGTGCTTCGTGCGCGTGAAGACGAGCGCGCTCTTCATCTCACCGCGCTGGAGGAGCTCGAGCAGGAGCGCGCTCTTCAGCTCCTGCGGCACGGGATAGACCGCTTGCGTGATCCCGACGGCGGGCGCCGCCTTGCGCTCGAGGTTCACGGTCGCGGGGTCGTGCAGGATCTCGCGCGTGAGCGCGATGATCGGCTGCGGCATCGTCGCCGAGAAGAACAGCGTCTGGCGTCGGGCGGGTAGGTGGCGCAGCACGCGGCGGATGTCGGGCAGGAAGCCCATGTCGAGCATCCGGTCGGCCTCGTCGAGCACCAGCACCTCGAGGCTGTCGAGCCTCGCGTAGGGTTGGCGGAAGTGGTCGAGCAGGCGGCCCGGCGTCGCGACCAGGATGTCGACGCCGCTACGGAACGCGTGCTCCTGCGGACCCATGCCCACGCCGCCGTAGACTGCCGCTCCGGTGAGCGGGGTGTGCACCGCGAGCTCGCGCAGGTCCGCGTCGATCTGGGCCGCGAGCTCGCGCGTCGGCGTGAGGATGAGGGCCCGCGTAGTGCCGCGGCGCTTGAGGAGGAGCTTTTGCATGATGGGCAGCAGGAAGGCGGCGGTCTTGCCGCTGCCGGTCATGGCGCAGGCGAGCACGTCGCGTCCCGAGAGCGCGAGGGGGATCGCGTCCTTCTGGATGGGTGTCGGACGGATGAAGCCGAGCTCGCGCACGGCGCGCAGGATCGCGGGGTCGAGGCCGAAGTCGGTGAAGGGCATGAGTCCGAAGGGGTAGAGCAGCGAGGCCTGGACGACGCAACGGGTGGGGCCGGCGTCAGGCGCGGGCGTCAGGTTCGGCCGCGGCGCCCGTGCCGGGGGCGCGCGTGACGCGATAGGCGCGACCCTTCCACACCACGCCGGTGCCGCGATGGTGCCGCCACGCGGACGACACGGTCATCGCCGCGTACAGCGTCGCCGACAGCGGGAGCGCGAACGCCCACGCGGGCTCGCAGCCGAGATGGGCGACCATCGGACGGTAGGTCCACACCATCGCCGCGTAGGCGACGAGCCCCATGACGCGCAGCGCTCCCGGCCCGAGGATGATGGCCCCGACCGGCAGCAAGAAGACGTAGGCGAGACCCGCCACGACGCCCGCGACGATGAGCGGGTTGTAGCGGAGCTGCGTGTACGCGCTGCGCGCGACCATGTTCCAGATGGCGCCGAGCGTCGGGTAGCCCCGCGTCGACTCGACGCCCGCATGATATCCGAGCCAGAGACGTCCGCCCGCATCCTTGCAGACGCGGGCGAGCGTGCAGTCGTCGATCACGGCGTCGCGGATCGCCGCCATGCCGCCGACGCGCTCGAGGAGCGCCGCACGCACGAGGACGCAGCCGCCTGCAGCGCCGGCGTCGCGGGTGCGGTCGTCCCGGGTCCGGTGAAAGGAGTAGACGGTGGCGAAGAAGTAGGTGAAGGCGGGGATCAGGAGCTTCTCGAACACGTTCGCGCAGCGCAGGCGCGCCATGATCGAGACCAGGTCGCGCGTCTCGCGATAGGCCGTTGCGAGCAGGCGCTCGAGCACGTCGACATCGTGGCGAACGTCGGCGTCGGTGAGCCACACCCACCGCGCGCCGCGCGTCTGCGCGTGGGTGACGCCCTGATGCTGCGCCCACACCTTGCCGATCCACCCCGGCGGGAGATCGGGGGCCGCGAGGACCGTCAGGCGCTCGGGCGTGCCGCGCTCGTCGGCGATCCGCCGCGCGACCTCCGCCGTTCCGTCGTCCGAATGATCGTCGACGAGTACGACGTGCAGGTCGGCGTGCGTCTGCCCGAGGAGGGCGGCCAACGTGCGCGGCAGCTCGGCCGCCTCGTTCCGCGCCGGCACGACGGCGACGACGGGCTCGGCGAACGCGACCCGCGGCGGCGCCACGCCGAGGCGCGGCTCGATGCGCCAGCGCCGGCCGAAGCACGCATAGCCCACCCACAGCGCCACCAGCACCGCCAGCAGGAACGACATCGGGCGTCGTGGCTTGTTTCAGATTGGGTTTGCGTCCGCAATCGGGCTACAACGCCCCCCCAACCATGACCGCCAACCCCGGCCACGCGGAGCCTTCGGACGAGCTCCCCGTCCCCGGCGCCGCCTCCCACGCCACGAGCCTCGTCCCGCTCGCGCTCGGAGCGCTCGGCGTCGTCTACGGCGACATCGGCACCTCGCCGCTCTACGCGCTCAAGGCCTCGTTCGACGCCGTGCAGGGCGTAACGCCGACCCCCGTCAACGTGATGGGCGTCCTGTCCCTTTTCTTCTGGACCCTCACGCTGGTGATCGTCGTCAAGTACCTCACCTTCATCATGCGCGCCGACAACCACGGCGAAGGTGGGATCCTGGCGCTCCTCGCGCTCCTGCGCGGCGATCGCGTGCGGACGTCGACGCTCGTCTCCCTCGGTATCTTCGGGGCCGCGCTCCTCTACGGCGACGGTGTCATCACGCCGGCGATTTCCGTGCTCTCGGCGATCGAAGGCCTATCGGTCGCGACGCCGCGCTTCGAGCCGTACATCGTTCCGCTGACCGTCGTCATCCTGACCGCGCTGTTCGTCGTCCAGAGGCGCGGTACGGCGGACGTGGGCGCCGTGTTCGGCCCCGCGACGCTCGTGTGGTTCCTCAGCATCGCGGCGACGGGCCTGCACTGGATCGTGAGCAACCCGGCCGTGCTGCAGGCGGTGAATCCCTGGTTCGCGGTCCGGTTCTTCGTGGACAACGGAACCCACGCGTTCTTGCTGCTGGGTGCGGTGGTCCTCTGCATCACCGGTGGCGAGGCGCTCTACGCCGACATGGGACACTTCGGGCCGCGTCCGATCCGCATCGCGTGGTACGCGGTCGTCTTTCCGGCGCTCCTGCTCAACTACTTCGGGCAGGGGGCCTACGTTCTCGCGCGCTGCCAGGACGCGCTCGCGCGTCCCTCGTGCCAGGTCGCCACGGAGAACCCGTTCTTCTCGATCGTGCCCCCATCGCTGCTCTATCCGATGGTCGTGCTGGCGGCGATCGCCACCGTCGTCGCATCGCAGGCGCTCATCTCGGGCGCCTTCTCGCTGACGCAGCAGGCGGTCCAGCTCGGCTTCGTGCCGCGCGTACAAATCCGGCACACGTCGGCGACCGCGGAAGGCCAGATCTACATCCCGGTCGTCAACTGGGCGCTCATGGTCGCCTGTGTCACGCTCGTGCTCGTGGCCGAGGATTCCGCGAAGCTCGCGGCCGCCTACGGCATCGCCGTCACGGGGACGATGGCGATCACGTCCGTCCTGTTCTACGCCGTCGCGCGCCGGCGCTGGCGGTGGCCGCGATGGCGAGCCGTCGCGCTCGTCGCGCTCTTCCTCACGATCGACGTCGCGTTCTTTGGGGCGAACCTCGCGAAGTTCTTCCACGGCGGCTGGTTCCCGATCGCGGCGGCGCTCGGGATCTTCATCCTCATGTCCACCTGGAAGCTGGGCGGCGTCTGGCGCGCGCAGGAGTTCGCCAAGAGCCGGGTGCGCTTCGAGGACTTCGTCGGGAGCCTGCGGCACGATCCGCCGGTGCGCGTCCGCGGCACGGCCATCTTCATGAGCCAGGACCCGGAGGGGACGCCGCCGGCGCTGCTACACCACTTGAAGCACAACCAGGTGCTGCACGAGCAGGTCGTGATCCTCACCATCCAGACGCGCAACGAGCCGACGGTGCGCCCCGATCGCCGCGTTCAGCTCGTGCAGCTGAGCCACGGCTTCTGGCGGGTGCTGGCCTTCTATGGATTCATGGAGACGCCGAACGTCCCCGAGGTCATGCGCTACGCCGCCGCGGCGGGGTTGGCGACCGTCCGCGGACGAACGAGCTTCTTCCTCGGCCGCGAGACGTTCGTGCCGAGCGGGCGGTCGGGCCTCCCGGGATGGCGGAAGGCGCTCTTCACGTTCATGACGAGGAACGCTCGCTCACCCACGGACTTCTACGGCATCCCGCCGAACGACGTCGTCGAGCTGGGCGCGCAGATCCAGATGTAGCGGACGCGACGAGCGCTACTTCCCCGACCGCGCCAGCGCGTCGACGTCGAACAGCGACGGGTTGAACTTCATCCGACCGTAGAACCCCGCCGTGGGGCTCGACTTGATGCCGGCCACCGTGGCGCGGTTCAGCTTCAGGTTCTCGGCCGTCTGAAACGCTTGGTTCGAACCCTGGTTGTAGTCGACCTTGCCGCTCGGGCGCGTGAAGGGCAGCGGATCCCACCCCATCACCTGGAGGGTGTTCAGCAGCTCGCCCTTCCAGCTGAACTTCCGGTTCCAGAAGCCCTGGAAGGTGATCGAATCGATGAAGAGCTCGATCTTGCCGAACAGGTAGTACTTGTCCTTCGGCGTACCCTCGACGACGTAGGCATGGCGCTTGGCGAGCACCGCGTTCGCGGTCGGCGCCCAGGCCACGCCCTTCCAGTTGGGATCCATGTAGCCGACGAACGGGAGGTCGGGCCACACGGTGTCCCAGCCCTTGCCGTCGACCCAGCGGCTTTCGGCCTTGCCCGCCAGGTTGGTCGACTCGGCGAGGCGGTATTGGTCCGTCTCACCCTTGAGCTTCCACTCGAAGTCCTCGGCCTTGCCGTCGAAGAACGGGCCGTCGTCCTGGCTCATGTCGGAGCCGAGGAAGCCGTCGGAGCGGTTCGCCGGCGACACGGCGCGCACGCGACGCAGCGCCGGCACGAAGGCCCACACGGAGTCGTGCTTGTCGGCATCGCGGTAGCGCCAGGTGAGTGACGCCGTGCCGTTGAGGTCGGCCGGGGTCTTCGCGACCGTCAGCGCCTGCGAGAGGAAGTTCTGCGGATTCGGATTCTTCTCATCGTCGGGAACGCCGTCGTAGTACGCGAAGTACACGTCCTGGTCGCTGCGGCGCTCGAGGGCCGTCGGGCTCACCCAGTTCACCTGCGACTCCGCGTGCAGGTTGCCGAAGTACCAGGTGCGGTAGAAGAAGTTCCACAGGATCTTGACCCCGGCGTCGGGATCCTTCGGATCGATGGTCGGGAACGGGTGGCCCATGATGTACTCGGGCTGCTTCCCGGTGGACTTGTCGATGACGGTTCCCACGGGGCTCACCGTGAACTTGCCCTCGTTGGCCTTGGTGGCGGCTTTGAAGTCGGGGGGCCAGTTGTAGCGGCTGGCCGGCCACTCGGCGATCTTGTTGATGTACTCGCCGTCCTTGTAGTGGCGAAGGATCTCGGGCGGCAGCAGGCCGTCGGCCTTCTGGTAGGTGCTCGCGTCGAGCGTCTCGCCGGGGCTCAAATCGGCGCGCGCGACCGAACCCATCAGCGCTGTCGAGATCATCGCTGCGGCGACTAGGAGCACGAGCTCACGCATCATCAGGGTCCCCCTCGATCGGAAAATTGACCGGGCGAGGTAAAGCAGGTTTTCGCCGCGCCGCAAACTCCCCCGTCCGGGGGGCGTCCCGCGACGCCATGCCGCGTCGCGACAGGGGCGACGGCCTTCACGGGACGGCTCACAGCCGCGTCGTGCGGGACAGGTCGCCCGCCTTCTTCGCCAGGTCGAGCACTACGTCGCCGAACATCGCCATCTTGGGATTGTCGGCGCCCCCCTGCACGAAGCGTGCGTAGCCCGCTTCGAGCACGATCGCCAGCTTGAAGCGGCCGAGAATGACGTAGTAGTCCATTTCGTCGACCGGCAGGCCCGAGCGCTTCGCGTAGCGATCGAGCAGCTCCTCACGCGACGGCATGCCCGTGTAGTCGACGTAGCCGGCGCCGGAGCGATCCTCGTCCGGGTTGGGCCATCCCATCACCACCCAGGCGAGGTCGAGCAGCGGGTCGCCGATGGTCGCCATCTCCCAGTCGACGATCGCCGCCATGCGTGCCGGCGCGCCGTGGCGGAACATGACGTTCGCGAACTGGTAGTCGCCGTGCAGGATGCCCGGTCGATAGGCGCGCGGCTTGTGGCGGCGGAGCCACGCCGCCGCGTCGTCGATCCCGGGCAGCTCGCGGAACTTGCAGGCGGCGAGATGCGCGAGCCAGCGGTCGACCTGGCGCTCGTGGAAGCCTTCGGGCTTCCCGAACCCTTCGAGCCCGCGCGTGTTCCAGTCGACGCACGCGAGCTTCGCGATGGCGTCGACGAGCTCGTACGCGAGCCCCTTGCGGGCTTCGAGGTCGGTGTCGAAGGGCGCCGGCCACCCGTCGGTGCTCATGCACGACCAGCCGTCGACGAACTCCATGAGGTAGAAGGCGGCGCCGGTGATCGCAGGATCGTCGCACGCGGCGAGCACGCGCGAGTGGGGCACGTCGGTGTCCTTGAGCGCCGCCAGCACGCGGTACTCGCGCAGCATCGTCTCGTTGCGTCCCTTCGGGACCTTGCGCGGCGGTCGTCGCAACGCCATGCGCGCCGCACCGCGGCGGATCTCGAACAGCTCGTTCGAGGCCCCGCCCGTGATGAAGCGCGCCGTGAGCGGCTCGCCCGAGCCCGGGAGCTTTTGCGCGTCCATCCAGCGCGCGAGTGCCTCGGTGTCGATGAGGCCCGAAGTGCGATCGGCCTCGGCTCTCACAGGTTGCCCGCTTCGTGGTCGAGGTATTCGGCGAAGCGCGCCCGCGCCGCCGCGACGCGATCGGGGAGGAACTCGGTCGGCCACAGGCCCGGCGACGCTTTGTGCTGCGAGAGGACCGCCTTCGCGACCGTCACCTTGTGCACCTCGGTCGGCCCGTCGGCGATGCCCATGACCGGCACCGCCATCCACAGGCCAGCGAGCGGCATCTCGTTCGAGCAGCCGAGCGCGCCGTGGACGTGGAGCGCGCGCCGCACGACGTCGTGCAGCACCTCGGCCATCCCCACCTTCACGGCCGCAATGTACGTGCGCGCCTCCTTCTTGCGGCCCTTGTCGATCAGCCACGCCGTGTAGACGACGAGGAGGCGGAACTGCTCCAGCTGGATGAAGGAGTCGGCGACGTACTGCTGCACCATCTGCTTCTGCGCCAGCAGCTCGCCCTGCGTGCGGCGCGACAGGGCACGCTCGCACATCATGGCGAGCGAGCGCTTCACCATCGCCACCGTCCGCATGGCGTGGTGGATGCGGCCGCCGCCGAGGCGCGTCTGCGCGATCGTGAAGGCCTGCCCCTCGCCGCCGAGGAGGTTCTCGGCCGGGACGCGGCAGTTCTCGTAGCGCAGGTGCGGATGGTGCCCGTGGCCCAGCGGCTCGCCGCCGAGCCCCGCCATGCGCAGGAACTTGAGGCCGGGCGTGTCGCGTGGGACGAGGAGCATGCTCGCGCCCTGATGCACCGGCACGTCCGGATTGGTGATGGCCATCACGATCAGGAACGACGCCAGATCGGCGTGCGACGAGAAGTACTTCTCGCCGCTGATCACCCACTGATCGCCGTCGCGCGTGGCGCGGCACTTGAACTCCTTCGGGTCGGCGCCGGCCTGCGGCTCGGTCATCGAGAACGACGAGACGATGTCGCCGTCGAGGAGCGGCTGGAGGTACTTCTTCTTCTGCTCGGGCGTGCCGTAGTGGGCGAGGATCTCGGCGTTGCCGGAGTCGGGCGCCTGGCACCCGAAGACGTTCGGCGCCCAGGTCGAGCGCCCCAGGATCTCGTTCATGAGCGCGAGCTTCACCTGACCGTAGCCGGGCCCGCCGAGCTCGGGGCCGAGGTGGCACGCCCACAGCCCACGCCGCCTCACCTCGGCCTTCATCGGGTCGGTGATCTTCTTGTAGACCGGGTTGCGACGATCGTAGGCGGCGCCGGGCTCGCGGAAGGCCAGGTCGAGCGGCTCGACCTCCTCGCGGACGAAGGCGTCCATCCAGTCGAGCTGTTCTTGGAACTCCGGTTCGGTTTCGAAATCCCAGGCCATGGCCTTGTACCTCCCTGACGTCGGCGCCTGATTTCGATACAAGGCTCCGGGGCGAGGGTAAAGGAGGAGGGGAAGCATGGGGCTCGGCAACGTCGCGCTGGCGGTGATCGCGGCCTGCTCGGTCGGACGCACGTACCTCGCGAGCGGCGCGCTCCCCGAGCGTGTCGCGTCGCACTTCGACGGCTCGGGGCAGCCGAACGGCTGGATGACGCGTGACGCCTTCGTCACCACGAACGTGACGATGTTCGCGGTGCTGCTGGTGGTGTTCCTTGGCATGCCGGCGTTCCTGCGGCACGTGCCGGTCCGGTTCGTGAATCTACCGAACAAGGACTACTGGCTCGCACCCGAGCGTCGCGAGGGGTCGGTCCAACGGGTCGGCGAATGGCTCTCGTGGCTCGGGGTCGCGACGGCCCTGGTGCTGGCGCTCGCCGAGGAGCTGGCGCTGCGGGCGAATCTCGACGGCGGCGGCCGCATGACGTCGATGCCCCTCGTCGTGGGTCTGGGCGCCTACGCGGCCTTCATGGGCGGATGGCTGGTCGCGTTCTACGCGGCCTTCCGCCTGCCGAAGGCCGTGCGCCGTTGACCCCGGGGCGGCCGCCCCGGCATATGTTCGTCCATGCAGATACACGAGCAGCTCTTCATCGGCGGCGAGTGGGTGGCGCCCGCCACGTCGAAGACGATCGACGTCATCTCGCCAGCGACCGAAGAAGTCATCGGCCGGGTTCCCGAGGGACGCGAGGCCGACATCGATCGCGCCGTCGCGGCGGCGCGCGACGCGTTCGATCGCGGGCCCTGGCCGCGCATGACGCCGTCCGAGCGCGCCGACGCCATGGCCCGACTCCTCGCCGGTCTCCAGGAGCGCGCCGGCGAGCTCGCCACGACGATCACGCAAGAGATGGGCTCGCCCATCTCGTTCTCGCACATGGCGCAGGTGATGGCCTCGAACATGGTGCTCGACTACTACGTACGCCTCGCCCGCGAGTACCCGTTCGAGCAGGTGCGTGCCGGCATGCTGGGCCCGTGCCTCGTGCGCCGCGAGCCGGTGGGCGTCGCCGGATGCATCGTGCCGTGGAACGTTCCGCTGTTCGTCACGATCCTGAAGCTCGGCGCCGCGCTCGCGGCTGGCGCGACGGTGGTGCTGAAGCCCGCCCCCGAGACGCCGCTCGACTCGATCCTGCTCGCCGACGCGATCCGCGCCGCGGAGATCCCGCCGGGCGTCGTGAACATCGTGCCCGCCGGCCGCGAGGTCGGCGAGCACCTCGTGCGCCATTCGAACGTCGACAAGATCGCCTTCACCGGGAGCACGGCGGCCGGCCGCCGGATCGCGTCCATCTGCGGCGAGCAGCTGAAGCGCGTGACGCTCGAGCTGGGCGGCAAGTCCGCCGCGATCTTCCTCGACGACGCCGACGTCTCGAGCGCGATGGCGGGGCTGCTCCCCGGCGCGCTCATGAACAACGGGCAGGCATGCGTGGCGCAGACGCGGATCCTCGTGTCGCGCCGGCGCTACCGCGAGGTGGCCGACGCGCTGGTCGCCGCCGTGAAGGACTGGACGGTCGGCGATCCGATGGATCCCACGACGCTCTGTGGCCCGCTCGTCGCGGCCCGCCAGCGCGATCGCGTGGAGGGCTACATCGCGGTCGGGCGCAAGGAAGGCGCGAAGGTCGCGTGCGGCGGTGGGCGCCCGGCCGGGCTGCCCAAGGGCTGGTACGTCGAGCCCACCGTCTTCGTCGACGTCGACAACCGGATGAAGATCGCGCAGGAGGAAATCTTCGGCCCGGTCCTCGCCGTGATCCCCTGTGACGACGAAGCCGACGCGGTCCGCATCGCGAACGACTCCGACTACGGGCTCTCCGGCTCCGTCTGGACCGCCGACGTCGCCCGTGGCCTCGAGGTCGCTCGCCGCGTCCGCACCGGCACCTACACCGTCAACGGCTTCGCCATGGAATTCTGCGCCCCGTTCGGCGGCTTCAAATCCTCCGGCATCGGGCGCGAGCTAGGCCCCGAAGGCCTGGAGGCCTATCTCGAGCCCAAGCAGATCAATCTCCCGATGGGCTACGAAGTCCCGAGCTGATCGAAGAGCCGCCGCGCGCACCACTCGAGCCACACGCTCGCGTGCCGGGACCCAGCTCGGGCGGCGAGCTAGGAGCCTGATCCAAGACTCGCTCTGACGTAAAAGGGCGAGCATGGCGGACGCGGGGCGGTGGAAGCCGTATGTGCAGCGGCAGGGGCAGTTGCTGCCGCCGTTTGTGGATGACGCGCTCGACCCGAGCGACCCAGTCTTTTTCATCGACGATTCCGACCTCGTCTCGCGTACCACGTCTGCCGCGCCAGCTTCGCTGGCCGCGGCATCCCGGTTGCGCGTGCCACGAACGCGACACGCTCGCGTCCTACCTCGACCCAAGACGTAGTCTTGGGTCGACCTCCTAGTGGACCAATGCCCACGTGAGCGCCGCGATGAACGCGGAGCAGGGGATCGTGAGAATCCACGCCCACACGATCCGGCCAGCGACGCCCCAACGGACGGCAGACGCGTTCAGCACCGAGCCCACGCCGACGATCGCTCCGGTGATCGTGTGCGTCGTCGATACTGGAATGCCGAGCCCCGTTGCCAGGAAGAGCGTGATCGCGCCGCCCGTCTCGGCGCAGAACCCGCCCACCGGCTTCAGCTTCGTGATGCTGAGCCCCATGGTCCGCACGATCCGCCACCCGCCCATGAGCGTTCCAAGACCCATCGCCGCGTGGCAGGCGAGCACGACCCACAGCGGCACGTGGAAGGTCGGCCCGAGGTAGCCGTTCGCGAACAGCAGCACCGTGATGATGCCCATGGTCTTCTGCGCGTCGTTGCCGCCGTGCCCCAGGCTGTAGAGGGCCGCCGAGAAGAGCTGCCCGCGCCGGAACCACGCGTCGACGCGTGCCGGCGTGAAGCGCCGGAAGATCCAGAACACGCCGACCATGAGCCAGAACCCGAGCGCCAGCCCGATGAAGGGCGAGAGCACGATCGAGAGGCCGATCTTCGAGAGCCCGGCCGTGTCGAGGACGGTCGCCCCCGCCTTCGCGACGGCCGCGCCCGCGAGCCCACCGATCAAGGCGTGCGACGAGCTCGACGGAATACCGAACCACCACGTGATGAGATCCCAGACGATCGCGCCGCACAGCGCCGCGAACACGACCGGGGTGTCGATGACGCTCGGATCGACGACCCCCTTGCCGATCGTGTTCGCGACGTGCGTCTCGAAGATGAGGAAGGCGACGAAGTTGAAGAACGCCGCCCAGAGCACCGCGTAACGCGGCGAGAGGACGCGCGTCGAGACGACGGTCGCGATCGAGTTCGCGGCGTCGTGGAAGCCGTTCACGAAGTCGAAGGCGAGCGCCACCAGGACGACGGTGGCGACCACGAGCGTCATGAATCAGGCGTGCTCGAGGACGACGCCCTCGATGATGTTGGCGACGTCCTCGCAGCGATCGGTCGCGTTCTCGAGCGCCTCGTAGACCTCTTTCCACTTGAGGACCAGCAGGGGGTCCTTCGCTTCACGGAAGAGTCCGGCGAGCGCATTGCGGAGGATCTCGTCACCCTCGTTCTCGAGGCGGTTCACCTCGATGCAGGCTTTGAGGATGGTCTGCGACTGCTTGACGTTCTTCAGGCCCGCGACGGCGATGGCGACCTCCTCGGTCGATCGCACGAGGACGGCGGCGAGCTCGCGCGCCGGAACCGTCATGTCCTGGAGCTCGTAGAGCATGACGGCGACGGCCGCGGACTCGATGTAGTCCATCACGTCGTCCATCCGCGTGATCAGCCGGTGGATGTCGTCGCGGTCGAACGGCGTGATGAACGTCTTGTGGAGCCGCTCGACGCAGGTGTGCGTGATGACGTCGGTCTCGTGCTCGATTTCCTTGATGCGCGCGGCGAGGACGCGCGTGTTCTGCCCGCCCTGCACGAGACGCTGCATTTCCTTCGCTCCCTCGACCGTGAGGGCGGCGTGCTGCTCGAAGAGGCCGAAGAAGTCGTCCTCGCGCGGCAGGAGACGGCGAAGCATCCGGGGGCGGCTTCTAGCCCGGCGGTCGTCGGGAGCGCAACCGCCGCTTGCGTTGACGGCGAACACCCACGAACCCTGCCCGAGTAGCGCTCCTACCGCACGTCGGCCAGGGCGGCGGGCAGCGCGACCTGCACGGTCGTACCCTGACCGAGCGCGCTCTCGATGGTGAGCCGCCCGCCGTGCGCCTGGACGATGTGCTTCACGATCGCGAGCCCGAGCCCCGTCCCGCCCAGCTCGCGCGAGCGCGCCTTGTCGACGCGGAAGAAGCGCTCGGTCAGGCGCGGCAGGTCCTGGCTCGGAATGCCGACCCCGGTGTCGGCGACCGACAGGACGACCGCGGGCGCGCCGCCGAGCTCGCCGCTCCGCGCGCGCACGACGACGCGACCACCCTCGGTCGAGTACTTGATCGCGTTGTCGACGAGGTTGATCAGCACCTGGCGGATCTGGTCGCCGTCGGCGAACGCGAGCGGCAGATCCGGGGCGACATCCGACATCACCGCGACGCCGTGCTGCGCCGCGCGCTCGGCCAGGATCTGCAGCACGTCGTCGATCGCCGGACCGACCGGGATGGGGCGGCGGCGAAACGGCGTGCGCCCGAACTCGAGGTCGGAGAGCGTCAGGAGATCGTCGATCAGGCGACCCAGCCGCTCGGAGTGGCGGTCGACGACCTCGAGAAACCGTAGCGCCGTCGCCCGATCGTCGCCGGCTGCGCCGAGGAGGGTCTCGGCGTAGCCCTTGATCGCGGTGAGCGGCGTGCGCAGCTCGTGAGAGACGTTGGCGACGAAGTCTCGGCGGACGGTCTCGAGGCGCCGCAGCTCGGTGACGTCGTGGAGCACGAGCACGAGGCCGAACGGCTTCCCGTCCTGGCCCGTGAGTCGCGCGCCGTTTACCTGCACGACGGGCCCGCTGCCGCCCGCGAGGGAGACGTCACGCGAGACGACGCTCAGGCCCGCGGCGAGCTCGCGCGGCAGCTCCGCGAGCCCGGGATCCCGCACCAGCTCGACGAGCGGGTGCCCCGCCGGATCGAGATCGCGGGGGAGATCCAGGAGCTCGCGTGCCCGCGTGTTCAAGAGGACCACGCGGCCGTCGAGATCGGTCACCAGCACGCCCTCGACCATGCCGCGCAGGATGGCTTCGAGCCGCTCGCGCTCGACCCGCACGGTGGCGAGGGTTGCGTTCACGTCGCGCGCCATCTCGGCGAGCCGCGCCTCGAGCAGGCCGAGGTCGTCGTTGCGCTCGGGGCCGAGCGGCGGCGGCGGGGTGCCGTGCGCGAGGGCCGCCGCGAAGCGGACGAGGCGCTGGATGCGGCGGAGCATCGCACCCGAGAGGAGCCAGGCCACGAGGAAGCCGAGCCCGGCCGCGACGGCGAGCCCGGTGAAGACGGGCCCGCGCAGCCCGAGCAGATGCTCCGTGATCGAGCTGAGCGGCACGGCGATCCGGACCACGCGCCGCTCGTCACCCCGCTCCTGGAGCCAGGCCGCATAGAGGAGGCGCCGTCCGACGGTCTCGCTGCGGCGCACCGCGTGCCCCTGGCCGTCGTGTAGCGCCGCCTGGATCTCCGGACGATCGGCGTGGTTCACGAGCTTCTCGGAGGGCTGCGAAGACTCGCCGAGCACGACGCCATCGGGAGCGACGACGGTGATGCGCGCGTCGAGGCGCCCCGCGAGCTCGGCACAGGCGCGATCGAGCGCCGGGCCGTGTGTCCACGGCAGGACGGCCGCCGCGACGTGCGCGTCGCCTTCGAGGCGCGTGACGAGCGTCGTGATCTGGTCGCGCTCGAGGGTGACGACGAGCCACGGGACGGCGGTGAGGAGCGATCCCACGATCGCCGCCAGGACGGGCAGGAGAAAGCGGAGCGTGAGCCGCGCCGGATGGCTGGCGACGGCCCGCACGGACGTCAGACCCACCCCCGGAAGTAGGGCAGCTTCGCGGCGACCGCGGCCGTCGCGGCTTTGCCCTCGAGCAGCTCGCCCGTCGTGTCCCAGCGCCCCTCCGTGAGCTGCGCCCGAGCTCCGCCGGGCATCGCGACCGGAAACGCGAGGGTGCCGGCGATGATGCGCATCGAGGTGAGATCGAGCGCGAAGGGCACACCGGGCTCGGATTCGGCACGCTCCATCAGCGCGGCCATGGCGCGCTCGTCGGCCGTGACGCACGGGATGCCGTTGGCGACGCAGTTGCCGAAGAAGATCTCGGCGAACGACTCGCCGACGATCGCCTGGATGCCGCGGCCCCATCGCATGATGGCCTGGGGCGCGTGCTCGCGCGACGACCCGCAGCCGAAGTTCCGCCCGACGAGCAGGATGCGCGCGTCGGCGTAGCGCGGATCGTCGAACGGGTGCGGGCCGGGCCGGCCGCGCTCCTGGCGACGGTCGTCTTCGAACACGTGCTCGCCGAGCCCGTCGAAGACGACGCACTTCAGGAAGCGCGCGGGAATGATGCGGTCGGTGTCGATGTCGTGGCCCCGCAGCGCGATGGCGGGTGCCTCGATGATCGTTCGCGTGGCGTCGCTCATGTCAGGTCGTGCCTCCCAGGGTCGTTTCGAAGAGCTCGCGCGCATCGGTGACTTCGCCGGCGATGGCGGCCGCCGCCACCATGACGGGCGACATGAGGAGCGTGCGTCCGGTCGGCGAGCCCTGCCGGCCCTTGAAGTTGCGGTTCGACGACGACGCGCACAGCTGCGTACCCTCGAGCTTGTCCGGGTTCATGGCGAGGCACATCGAGCAGCCGGCCTCGCGGAACTCAAACCCCGCCTCGCGGAAGATCTGGTCGTAGCCGAGCCGCACGAGCTCCTGGCGGACGGCCTGCGAGCCGGGGACGATGAGTGCCTTCACGTGCGACGCCACCTTGAAGCTGCGACCCTTGATGTGGCGCACCACCTCCTCGAAGTCCGACAGGCGGCCGTTCGTGCACGAGCCGATGAAGGCGACGTCGATCTTGGCGCCCCGCACGGGCGTGCCGGGGCGGAGCTGCATGTAGCGGTAGGCCTCGTCGACGAGATCGCGCTCCTCCTCGGGGTAGCGGCTGCGGTCGGGGAGCGGCGCGCCTACGGGCGTCGACTGCGCGGGCGTGATGCCCCAGGTGACGACCGGCTCGATGTCCTCGCCGCGCATCCGCACGACGTCGTCGTAGCGCGCGTCGGGGTCGGACCGGACCTGATCCCACGCGCCGACGGCGCGCTCCCAGGCTGCGCCCGACGGCGCGAACCGTCGGCCCTTCAGATACTCGTACGTCGTCTGGTCTGGGTTCACGTACCCGCAGCGCGCGCCGCCCTCGATCGACATGTTGCACACGGTCATCCGCTCCTCCATCGAGAAGCGGTCGAACACGTCGCCGCCGTACTCGTAGGCATACCCGACGCCGCCGTGCGCCCCGAGCTTGGCGATGATGGAGAGGATGACGTCCTTCGCGTACACGCCCGGCCGCAGGCGGCCGCTCACCTCGATGCGGCGGACCCTCAGCTTCTCCATCGCGAGGCACTGCGTCGCCAGCACGTCGCGCACCTGCGACGTGCCGATGCCGAAGGCGATCGCGCCGAACGCGCCGTGCGTCGAGGTGTGGGAGTCGCCGCAGCAGATCGTCATGCCCGGCTGCGTGAGGCCCAGCTCGGGCCCGATCACGTGCACGATGCCCTGCGAGCCCGACGACGGCGCGAAGAACTGGATGCCGAAGTCGGCGCAGTTGCGCTCGAGGTGCTGGAGCATCTCCTCGGCCATCGGATCGGCGAGCGGGCGGGCCTGGCTGTGGGTCGGGATGATGTGATCGACGGTCGCGAAGGTCCGCTGCGGGTAGAGCACCGCCAGGCCGCGCTCGCGGAGCATGGAGAACGCCTGCGGCGAGGTGACCTCGTGGATCAGGTGCAGGCCCATCAGGAGCTGGTGCTGGCCGGACGCCAGGCGCCGCACCGCGTGCGCGTCGAAGACCTTTTCGTAGAGCGTCTGTCCCATGCATCCTCCTCGGGTGCTACGTGCGCGCTGCGTACGTCTCGATGCGGCGGATGAGCTCGTCGCTCACCCGCGTGAAGGTGGCGAGCGCGTCGCGATCGAGCGTCGTCCAGATCGCCTCGATGGCGGCCGCGCGACTCGCGCCGAGCGCGGAGAGTGTGCGGCGCCCCTTGGCGGTGAGGACGTACTGCCGCTGTCGCCCGTCGTTCGGCGACACCGATACCGAGACCAGCTTCTTCTCGATCAGCTGGCGGATCAGGCGCGAGACGGCCGCCGCGCTCGAGTCGCGATGGCGCGCGAACAGCGACGGCATGAAGTGCTCGGTCGCGATGCGCTCGAGCACCTCCCACTGCTGCTCGGTGAGCCCCGCGTCCTCCGCGAGCTGCGCGCGCCGCTCGCCGAACAGGTCCGTCAGGCGCTGCAGCCTGGCGATCGCGTCGTGCACGTCGGTGATGGGTGGCGTGGCGGGCATCCGTGCCGATAGTTAACACGGGTTAACTATCGGCGCAAGGGGACCTCGTCGCGTTGCGGGTCCAGCGCGATCGTGCGAAACGTCCCGCGTGGAGCCCGACATGCTCGCCGCCGAAGCCCGGTTGTTCGGGCGCTACCTCGTGGGACGCGAGCCCGAGCCGGCGGTCATCGAGCGCTACGCGGCCGCGAACCAGGCCCTCTTCACGGAGCCGCTCACCCCCGACGACGCGGCGGCGCTGGCGTTCGTGCAGGCGCACCCGTGGAGCGTCGGCATGCTCGATGGGGCATCGGGACTCCTTCGCCCCGGCGGGGCGCTGCGCAGCAAGATCCTCCTCATGGCGGCCATCCTCGAAACGACGCCCGACCACGCCGACGAGTTCCTGCCCCGACAGGTGGGCCCGGTGGCGCTCATGTTCAAGGTTGGCGCCGCCGGCGTCCGGGCGGTCGCCGAGGCGATCGTCGGTGCGGTGCTGTTGCGCACCGTCGCCCGGAAGCGGGCCTGACTCGTGCCCGCCGTCGTCGTCACCGGAGCGTCGGGGTTTCTGGGCGGCCATCTCTGCCGCATGCTCGGAGCGCGGGGCTGGGAGGTGCGCGCGCTCGTGCGACACCCCGAGGCGGCGTCCCTCCCGCCCGCAGTTCGCACCGGACGGCTGGACCTTCCCGATGCCGTCGACGACGCGCTGCTGGCCGGCGCCGACGCGCTCGTGCACGCGGCCTGGGCGATCCGCGAGACCGACCCGGCGCGCGCCGAGCGCGCCAACGTGCAGGGGACGCGGCGCCTCGTCGCCGCCGCTCGCCGTGCGGGGGTGGGCCGCGTCGTGTTCGTGTCGAGCGTCGCGGCCGCACCCGATGCGCCGAATCAGTACGGTCGCACCAAGCACGCCGCCGAGGCGCTGCTCGATCCGGCGCGCGACCTGGTCGTGCGCCCGGGCACCATTCTCGCACGGGGCGGAGGCGGCATCTTCGGCCTCATGCGCGATCTCATGCAGAAGGTCCACGTCGTGCCGCTCTTCGGCGGCGGGCGGCAGCCGCTGCAGACGGTGCACGTCGACGACGTCTGTGAGGCGATCGCGCGCGGCATCGAGCGCCGGGTCACCGGCGCCGTCAACGTCGCCGAGCCGGCGCCGCGTGCGTTCCGCGACGTCCTGCGCATGGCGGCCGAGCGCATGGGCGTGCGCTGCGTGTTCGTACCGCTCCCGTTCGGGCCGGCGCTGTTCGGCGTGCGGAGCCTCGAGCGCCTGGGCGTGCCCACCCCGCTGCGCAGCGAGAGCCTGCTCGGCCTGCAGGGTCTCCGCCAGGTGGCGGTCGACGACGACCTCCGGCGACTCGGCCTGCGCGTGCGGCCCGTGGCCGAGAGCCTCGCCCAGATCTTCTAGCCGAGTCGTTGCACGCGCTGGAACGCCGGGCGGCCGGTGCAGCGTGCGAGCCAGGCCTGGACGGCCGGGAAGGGCGCGAGATCGATGCCGGCGATCGGGGCCCAGGAGAGCACCGATGCGACGTTGAGATCGGCGACGTTGAATCCGCCGCCGAGCAGGTACGCACGTCCGGCGAGCGCGCCCTCGAGGACGCCGAGCGGCTTCTTCGCGCGTTCGGCGGCGTCGTCGGCCTTGGCGGGGTCGCGCTGCGCGGTGGGGAAGAACATGCGATGAAGCAACGTGGTGATGACCGGCTCCTCGAGCTCCGTCATGGCCCACACGCTCCACTGGAAGCTCCGTCCCTCGTCGTCCACGGTCTTCGGCCACAGGCCCTTGTCGTACTTGCGGGCGAGGTAGAGGTTGATCGCGAGCGACTCGAAGAGGAGCGTGTCGCCGTCCTCGAGCGCCGGGACGTGCCCGTTCGGGTTGATCTTCAGGTAGTCGGGTTTGCGCGTGTCCCCGGTCGCGAAGTTCGTCTTCACGTTCTCGTACGGCACGCCCAGCTCCTCGAGCATCCAGAGCGAGCGCATCGTGCGCGAACGGGGAACGCCGTAAATGGTGATCATGTGTCGACTCCTTTCATGACTGCGCTTCGGACGCGATGCCGAAGTGCTGCTGGTAGTTGGCGTAGCGCTGCCGCTCGACGTCGACGTCGAGCCCTGCGGCTCCGAGGGTGTAGGTGTGGCGGCCGTGCTTGTCGGCCGGGTTCTCGGCGAGAAAGCGCCGCATGCACGCCTCGGCCTGGTCGGAGAAGGGCATGTCGAAGTGCGCGTAGATCCGCCGCACCATGCCGATCTGGTCACGCATGAACTCGGCGAAGTACACGTCGTACGCCTGCGTGGCCGGCAGCGCACGCTCGGCCCGCACCCGCATGGTGTGCTCGAGGCCGCGCGCTAGGCGGCGCGTCCAGTCGTCGGCGATCTCGCGCGGATCGATCGCGTCGGAGGCGAGGCTCCGCAGCACCGTGACGAGGCTCGCGAGCGACGCGGCGACCTTCAGGGGATCGCGATGCGTCTGGACGATGCGCGCATCGGGGTACACCGTGAGGAGCGCGTCGAGCGCCCACAGATGTCCGGGCGACTTCAGCACCCAGCGCGTGGCCGGGGCCTTCCACTGCAGGTACTGGAGCTGGCGCCGGTGCGACCGGTACACCCAGACGAGATCGGCCGACTCGAGCCAGGCCTGGTAGGTCGGAACGCGATGGCTCGTGTGGTTGATGAGCGTCGCGAAATCGTGCGCCGTGAGCGCGACGCACTCCTGGGGCAGGAGCGCGCCCATGGGATGCATCTTCTTGAAGTCGGGTAGGACGCGGTCGATCCCGGAGAAGTGACGCTCGACCGCGGCGATGCGCGGGTCGGTGTCGAACGTGGCGGCATCGGGCGGCGGCCACGGGTGCATCACCTCCCACGTCATCGGGACGCGATTCGACGGATCCTGGGCCATGAGCTCGTGCAGGATCGAGGTGCCGGTGCGGGGGAGTCCCAGGATGAAGAGGGGAGCCGTTACGGATCCCCTCGCGATCTCCGGATGGCGCCGGTGCTCGTTCTCCATGCGGAGGCGGTTCTCGAGCAGGCGGACGATGTCGTTGCGTGCGGTGATGCGACCGACGAGCGTCAGGTTGGCTTCGCTCCCGAGCGACGCGAGCAGCCGTCGCAGCGGCTCGCGGAAGGCGTCGCCGCCGAAATCGTCGAGGCCGGTGCGGCGCGACGCCTCGGCGAGCAGCGACGCCTCGTCGAGGCGGACGAGCGGCAGGCCGAGGGCGCGCAGCGCGCCGCCGGCGGCGTTGACGACGCGGAGCCCGAGGGGCATCTGCGGCGGAGCGAGCACGGGCCCTCCGCTCAGCGCCGCGGCCCGTCCTCGAACGTGATGTGGCTGCCGGGCGGCACCGACTCGACCAGCCAGACGTTGCCCCCGATCACCGAGCCGGCGCCGATCACCGTCTTGCCGCCGAGAATGGTCGCGCCGGCGTAGATCGTGACGTTGTCCTCGATGGTCGGGTGGCGCTGCGTGCCGCGCCCGGCCGGGCCGCGCTCTACGCTGAGCGCGCCCAGCGTTACGCCCTGATAGATCTTCACGCTCGCGCCGATGACGCAGGTCTCGCCGATGACGACGCCGGTGCCGTGGTCGATGAAGAACGAATCGCCGATCTTCGCGCCTGGATGGATGTCGATGCCGGACAGGGAGTGCGCGTGCTCGGCCATGATGCGTGGCAGCATCGGCACGCCGCGGGTGTGCAGCTCGTGTGCGATGCGGTGCGCGGTGATCGCCTCGATCGACGGGTAGCTGAAGATGATCTCTTCGACGTTGCTGGCTGCCGGGTCGCCCTGGAAGGCCGCCAGCACGTCCTTCGAGAGCCGCGTGCGGATGGTCGGGATGTCCCGGAGGAGCGCGAGCGTCACCGTCGTGGGCCAATCGGCCGGTCGCGGCTCGCCCGCCGTCCGGAAGCCGACGTAGCTCACGGCGCGCCGAATCTGCTCGACCAGGATCTCGTAGGCCGGGTAGAGGTGCGAGGCCACCGTGAAGCGGAGCTTGCTCTCGTCGAGCGAGCCGGTGGCGTAGTAGCCGAGGTACATGGCGGCTTTCAGATGCGTCAGGGCTTCGATCACCTGGCGCTTGTTCGGCAGGGTTGCGGTGCCGAGGCTGTCGATCAGCCGACCCCCGCCGTAGCTCGCCGCGACCTCGGTGATGACGTCCTCGAGCTCGCTCGGGTGCTGTGCGCTCATCTGGGGACTCCTCCCTGACCGTCGGGCGGCGTCCTAGCTAGCCGCTGCCCGAACCCCGGGCAAATAGGGCTCGCAAGCCCGACGGACTTGGTCTACGCTCGGGACGTGCGAGCAATGCTCGTCGTGCTGCTGCTGGCCGGTGCGCCGATCCTCTTCGGCGAGCGCGCCCGCGCGACCGAGCAGGCGATCGTCCCGCTGACGCCGGCCCAGGAGCAGCAGGTCGTTCCCATCGGCCCGGCGGGCGGCCAGGTGGTCCAGGGCGCGACGGCGTCCCAGGAGCAGGCGATCGGTCCAAAGGATCCGCCGAGCGAGAGCGAGAAAGCCGCCTCGACCGCCGGCAAGGTCACCATCGGGGTGCTCGCGGCGGTAGTATCGATGGCCGCCATGGCGGCCCAGCTGCTCCTGCTCTGACCCCCGTAGGACCGGGGTGGATTTCGTCAGGTCGATAGGCTAAGCACCGTCGCGTCTGGGCTGTTTCTCGCTGCCCCCTCGGGTGGCTCCATACCGGCCCGACGCGCGCGGTGTGCTCGAAGCTCGCAGTGCACTCGCCGTCCGGACGTGAGGTGATGCTCCAAAGTTCCGAAGCCGAAGCCGTGCAACCGCACGAGATGATCGACGAGGTGCGCCGCGTCGCGCGCGAGCGCTTCGGCCTCTCGCGCCTGTATCGCGAGCAGGAGCGAGCCATCCTGTCGGTACTCGGCGGCAAGGACACGCTCCTCATCCTGCCGACCGGCGGCGGCAAATCGCTCTGCTACCAGCTCCCGTCCGTCCTGCTGCCCCGGCCCACGGTCGTCGTCTCGCCGCTGCTCGCCCTGCTCGAGGATCAGCACCAGAAGCTCGTCGAGTATGGCATTCCGGCCATCCGCCTCGACAGCACGGTCGGCGTGACCGAGCGACGCGAAGCGCTCGCGCGTCTGAAGGACGGCGGATCGCTGCTCGTCCTCACCACGCCCGAGACGCTCGCCGGCAACGAGCTCGGGAGCCTGCTCGAGCAGAACCCCCCGGGGCTCGTCGCCGTCGACGAGGCGCACTGCATCTCGGAATGGGGCCACGACTTCCGCCCCGCCTACCTGGCCCTCGGCCAGCGCGTCGCGAAGCTCCAGGCCGGCCACGTGCTCGCGCTGACGGCGACGGCGACGCAGCCGGTTCGCGACGACATCATCCGCTACCTCGGCCTGCGCGACCCCGAGGTCATCGTCGCCTCGCCGCATCGCCACAACCTTCTCTTCGAGGTGCGGCACGTGCGCGGCGACGAGAAGCTGCGCCAGCTCGCGAAGCTCGCGCGCCGTCTGCCACGTCCGGGCATCATCTATTGCTCGACGACCAAGGCGGTCGAGGACGTGTGGCTCGGGCTCCGTCTGATCAAGATCCCCACTGCCCGCTACCACGGCAAGATGACGGACAAGGACCGCACCGAGCATCAGGCGCGGTTCATGCACAAGGGCAAGCGCATCGTCATGGTCGCGACGAGCGCGTTCGGCCTCGGGATCGACAAGCCCGACATCCGCTACATCGTGCACTACCAGGCACCGGCATCGCTCGAGCGCTACCTGCAGGAGGCCGGGCGTGCCGGACGCGACGGGCATCAGGCCCGCTGTATCCTCCTCTTCGACGAGAGCGATCTCGCGATCCAGGAGCACCTGCTCGCCCTCTCGCGCCTCTCGCCGGCCCTGCTCGGGAAGTTCGGTCGCGCCATCGCCGCCTACGCCGGCGAAGATCGCGACGCCAACATCGAAGAGCTCGCGCTCTCGGCCGGCATCTCGCAGCGCGCAGCCACATCCATCGTGACGGCGCTGGTCGAAGCCGGGATCGCCGAGCGCGTCGGCGATCGCGTGCGCGCCCTCGGCGAGCTCGACACGCTCGTCGAGCGGGTCGAGAGCCTGCGCTCGCGCTTCGAGGTCCTGCGCCGCGAGGACGATCGGCGCCTGCGCGCGATCAGCGAGTACGCCAACGAGACGGGCTGCCGCAGCCAGATGCTGCGGCGCTACTTCGGTGACGTCGATCCGCGTCCCTGCGGTCGCTGCGATCTCTGCCGCGCGAATGGTCTCGCCGAGCCCGGGCGCGGCCGGCGCCGCCGGCGCCGGGGCCGCGGCGGCGGCGATCGCCATCCAGCGCCGGGCCCGGGACAGCCGTCGGGTTCGCCGGAGCAGCCGCTCGCCGCGCAAGGCCGCCGGCCCGAATCGCACCACGACGTCCCCGACTCGCGCCGACGTCGCCGGCGGCGGCGCGGCCGCCGCGGTGGCGTAGACGGCACCGCACAGCCGCATCAGGTGGCGAAGCCGGCGGCCCCGCCGCTGATCGTCCTCGAGCCGCTCGGCGCCGACGCGGACGAGCTGGCGGCCGAGCTCGGCGCGCCCGGCCTGCCGCCCGTTCCGGGAAACGATGCGCCGCCCCCGATGCCCGGCCAGCAGCCCGGTCGTCATCCAGGGGGCGGCCGCCGTCGGCGGCGCCGCCGCCGTCGCCGCGGCCATGGGCCACATCCGGCCGCCGCGGCCACACCCGCTCAGACGTAGCGAAGCGCGTCCGTCGGCGCGAGGCGCACGGCGCGCCGGGCCGGCCAGAGCCCCGCGAGAGCGGCCAGCGCCGCGGGGAGCACGATCGCGCCGGCGAGAAGCCGGGCCGTGACGAGAAAGACCGGCGCGCCAAGCCGCTCCGTCACGGTGTTGAGGGCGCCCGCCACGACCATGCCCGCTCCGGTGCCGAGAAGGCCGCCGGCGGCGCCGATCGCGGTCGCTTCGAGCACCAGCGCGCGCACGACTTGCCCGCGCGTTGCGCCGACGACGCGCCGTAGCCCGATCTCCCGCCGCCGCTCGACGACCGCGGTCACCATGGTGTTGGCGACGGCGAGCGCTGCGACGACGAGCGCGACGATGGCGCTTCCAAGTACGAGCGCGCGCAGGAAGACGAGCGCCCGGTCGATCTGCAGCCGCGCGTCGGCGGGTGAGATGACCGTGACGCCGGGCACCTTCTCTCGCACCCGCGCCGCGACGGCCTCGGGATCTTCGCCGTCCTTCCAGAAGGCCGCCGCCGCCGTCGCGACGGGCAGTACCTTCGAGCCCGGCACCAGCGCCAGACGCCGGAGCAGGGGCTCGCTCTCGACCAGGAGCTGCTCGGCGATCGGGAAGGGCATGAACACGAAGCTGTCCGGCCCAGTAAAGGTGGGCTCGAGCACCCCGATGACCTCGAAGCTACGTCCGCGGACGGTGAGTGTCCCGCCGACCGAAAGCCCCGTGCTGCGAGCCACCTGGCTGCCGATGACGACCTCGTCGGCGCCGGGGCGAGGGACGAGGCGGCCGGCGGCGACGCGCGGTGGCCCGGTCGAGCGGTTCAGCCACAGGCGCTCGACGTCGATCCCGAACACGAGCGGCGCGAGGGTGAAGGGCAGCGGCGGTGGCCCGTCGCCGACCGGGAAGATCACGATGGGGGCGACCGCTTCCACTCCCGGGACCGCCTGCAAGGCGGCGAGCTGGTCGGCCGACACGAGCCCTCCGCGCGTGAGCCCGCCGGTCGCACCCCCGCTTCCGGCGCCGCTCACCGTGATCTGTCCGGCGGCGAAATCGCGGCCGCCGCGGACCAGGCGGTCCATCTTCTCGCTGAGTGCCCCCAGGAGCACGAGCGCGGTCACGCCGATGGCGATCCCGGCGCAGGTGAGCGTGGTACGCAGGCGACGCCGCCCGAGCTCGCGCAGCGCTGCCAGCAGGCCGTCCATCCGCGGCCCGCTTAGTCGACGGGTGTCCGCGCTGCAACATGCCGCAAAGAGTCGACGCGGCGCCGAAGGTGCGCTACAACCGAGGTCGTTACGGGGAGGTGAGGTGGTGGAGCTCGCGAGCATCGAGGGCGCGCGGCGTGACAAGTCCGCGGCGACGACGTTGCCGGGCCGGTTGCGCTCGGCGCTCACCGCACGCGGCTGGGTGCGACGACCCGAGCCGCGTGTCCGGTTCGGACAGCCGGTATTTCCGGGCGTGGCGTCGTTGGGCCCCGCACAGCGGGACGTCGCCGCGGCGTTCGTCGCCGAGGCCGCGGCGGTTCGCAAGGGCACCGTGACGCACCTCGGCCGGAGCGTCCGGTTCCCGAAGCAGCTGGCGTGGTTCCCGCGCGGTACGAGCCCGGGCTGGCAGCAAGCGCTGAACGCCCACGACGAGCTGCTCGCGATCGCCGTCGCCGGAGCGACCGCGAGCGACCCTGCCGAGCGCCGCGCCTGGTACGAGCTCGCCAAGGACCTGGTACGCGACTGGATCCGCCAGGTGCCGGCGGGACATCCCGTCGCCTGGACCGTCCCAGCGCTCGCGCGACGGATCCGGAACCACCTCCTCATGGGCGCCCTCTTTGCGACCGAGCTCCGCGGCGACGTCGAGACGCGCCGCGAGCTGCTGGTCAGCCTCTACGACCAGGCGGGCGCGCTCGCGGCGGCGACCGCGAAGCACGCGCCCAGCCCCTGGCTGGTCGCCGCCGGCCAGGCGCTGATGCTCGCCGGCCGGTTCTTCGACGGCATGGAGGCGCGGAGCTGGATCGAAGCGGGGACGGTGCTGCTGTGGGGCCGCCTGCGCGATCAGGGCCGCGACGACGGCGCGCAAGAGAGTCGATCGCCCGGCTGGCAGGCGTTCGTCCTCGCCGAGTACTTGGGCGTCCTTGCCATCCTCCGCGCCGACAACGACGACATTCCGGTCTGGGGCCGCAAGCACGTCAAGGGCATGACCGACGCGCTCGCGCGCATCGTCCAGCCGGGCGGCCTCCTTCCCGAGTTCGGGCCGACCCCCGTCGACGGCACTTGGCCCGTGGCGGAGATCCTCGCCACGGCGGCGGTCGTGCTGCACGATCCGACCTTCGCACAGACACCGGAGCTCCCCGGCATCTGGCCGCTCCTGTTGCTCGGCGAGAGCGGGCGGCGGACGTATGCCGGCTTCACGCGAACGGGCGAGATCGTTCCCGAGGCGCGCGCCGTGCGCCGCACCGGATACTACGTGCTCGCCGGCGGACCGGGGGACATGATGGTCCTCGACGGTGGCGCGCACCCGTGCTCGGACGGCTCGGCCGTATTCGGCTACGACCTCTCCGTCGGAGGGTTGCCGCTCGTCGTCGGCTCGCGCGTGACGCTCGAAGAGGATGGGGCGATCCCCGGGCACGCGCGCACGCGGCGCGCACGCAACGTGCTGGTGCCGGCGCGCCTCAGCGGCGAGCCCGAAGGCGAGATCGAAGGCCGCTTCACGGTGCGCGAGGGCGTGCAGTACTTCCTCGGCACGGCCAAGGGCTTCGCGGGCCTCGGCGCCGACGTCCAGTACCGGCGGCGGGTCTTCTGCCTGCCGGGCCGCTTCTGGTTCGTGTGCGACGAGATCACGGGCAGGGGAACCTTCGCCGGCGAGACGCTCGTGCACTTCCATCCCGACGTCGCGGTGCGCGCGGCATGCGCGGGGAAGCCGGTCGTCACCATCGCGCGCTCCGAGACGTCGGCGGTCTCGGTTCTGGTGGCCGGCGTTCGCAGCATCGGCCTCGTGGGCGGCGCCACCAAGCCCGATACGCAGGGATGGTACGCCACCGCCCCGGGCGCATGGGCGCCCGCGCCCGCCGTCGTGCTGCGCGTGAACGGATCGCTGCCGATCACGATCGGCTACGCCCTCGTGCCCGGCGACGAGGGTCCGACGGGCGAGATCGCGGTCGAGAGCGATGCGTTCGAGCTGCGAGCCGGCGTGCGCCTGGGCAAGACCGTCTACGAGCTCACGGCCGTGCAGGACGAGGTCGGGCTCGTCGTCCGACCCGCCTGACGATGGGCGCGCTGGTCGCGCTCGTCGGCTGGCCCGAGGCCGAGCCACCGTCCGAAGCGTGGACGGGATCGACGGCGAGCGGGGTCCCGATCGTCCTCGGCGACGTGCGCGGCCCAGGACCGGCGGTCGCGCGCGCGACGTCGGCCGACGGACTCATCTCGGCCGTGCTCGCGGGGGCGCTCTCGAACCGGCGCGAGCTCGAGGACGTGCTCGGGCTCGCCGCGGCGGCGAACGCACCGCGCGACGACGCCGCCATCATGCTGCGACTCTACGAGGGACGCGGCGACAATGCGGTCGGCGCGCTGCGTGGCGGGTTCGCGCTCGCCCTGTGGGACGGCCGCCGCCAGCGCCTCTTGCTCGCGCGCGACCAGCTCGGGCTCCGGCCGCTCTACTACGCGGCGGAGCGCTCGCGCTGCGCAGCCGCCTCCACGCTGGCGCCGTTGGCCGCCCTGCCCGGCGTCGCCGGAGGGCCGGACCTTTCGATGGTGGACCTCGTCTTCGCGTTCGGCGCCGTGCCCGCGCCGGCGACGCTCTATCCGGGGATCCGCCAGCTTCGTCCGGGCGAGCTGCTCGTGTGGGAGAGTGGGCGCCATCGCGTGCACCGTTACTGGCAGCTCCGCTTTCCGGAAGCCCAAAGCGGGCGCAGCGTCATCTCGCGCGACGCCGCCCGACGTGCCCGCGAGCAGCTCGACGAAGCGGTCAAGCAACGGACGGCGGGCGTCGTGACGGGGCTCCTCCTCTCCGGCGGCCTCGGCGCGGGTACCCTGCTCGCGCTCGCGAGCGGACTCGGCCGCGAGCCCGCCTGCGCGGTCACCATGGCCGGCGGCGACGAAGCCGACGCCCGGCGCGCCAGCGCGCTCGCCCAGCGCGCGCGGCTCGCGCACGACGTGCTGCGCCCCGACGTCGACTGGGAGCGCGCCATCGACGTCATGGTCGCGGCGCAGGGCGGGCCTGACGGCGCCGTCGAATCCGTGCTGCTCGGTCCGGCGGTGGGGGCGCTCTCGTCGCAGGCCCGCGTCCTCATGGCGGGGGCGGGCGTGGAGGAGGTCCTCGGCGGCGGTCCCGCCGAGCGCGCGTGGCTCGCCTGCGAGCGCTATCGCGCGCTCCCGGGGCTCGTCCGCGAGGCGCTCGACATCGTCGGCGCGAGCGGCCGGCCACGCCGCCTCGCCTGGACGTCGCAGGCGGTGGGCAGCGCGCCGCTCGACGTCTACGCGGACGTCGAGTCCCTCGCCGGCGCGGCGCGCCGCTACGCGCTCTATGGACCCGAGCTGCGCGCCGCGACGGGTCGCGCGCCGGCGGCGCGTGCGCTCGTCCCGCTCGTCTCCGAGGCGGTTTCGGCGGGCGCAACCGACGCCGGCGACACGCTCTACTACGTCCGCCTCGCGCTCGGCGTGCCGCGCATCGGGGCCATGTTCGACGCCGCCACGCCGATGGGCGTCGACCTGCGGCTGCCATTCATCGATCCGCGCGTGGCGCAGATCGCCGCCGCGATCCCGCCGCGCGTGCGTGCGTCGCTCCGCCGGCGCACGCCGCTGCTCCTGGGCGCCATCGGCGACGCCCTCATGCGCGAGGTGCGGCGCGCGGTGCACATCCCGCTCGGGCCCACGCCGGCGGCAGGACGCACCGGGGCGCTCGCCTCGCTCACCCGTGAAGTCCTGGCCCCCGAGCGGGTCGCGCATCTCGGGCTCTTCGATCCGGCGGCGGTCGCCCGCCTGCGCGCCGAGCACGACGCGGGACTCGACGACGGCGGCGTGCTCTGGCGCCTCTTGCTCGTCAGCCGCTGGCTGGAGCAGCCGGACCTCGTCGCCGGCTACTCGAGCGCGCCCGCGGCGACGAGCGCCGTGATGCGGTCGTCGTCGTAGCCGAGGATCGAGCGCAGCACGTCCTCGTTGTCGCGTCCGAAGGTGGGCACGCTGCCGCCGATCTCGGCCGGCGTGCGCGAGAGCACGAAGCGCGAGCCTTCGACGGGGCTCGTGCCGTCGGTCGGGTGCCGGAGCTGGACGAAGTGCCGGCGGTGCAGGAGCTGCGGATCGCGCACGAGATCGTGGCTGTCCTGGACGACGTGGGCCGGTACCCCGCGCGATTGCAGGATCGCCTCCACGTCGTGCGCGTCGCGCGAGGCCGTCCAGCCGGCGACGGCCTCGTCGAGCGCATCGGCCTGCGCGCACCGGCCCGCGGCACCCTCGAGCGTGGCGTTCGCGGCGAGGTCCGGCCGATCCATCGCGTCGCGGAGCGCACGCCACTCGGCGTCGGTGGTGACCGCGATCGCCACCCAGCGGTCGGTGCCCGCGGCCGGATACACACCATGCGGAGCGTGGTCGGGGTCGCGGTTGCCGATGCGACCCGCGACGCGGCCGTTCACGGTGTAGTCGAGGATCGCGGGTGCGAGGAAGTGGAGCGAGGCCTCGGCCTGCGAGAGGTCGATCGCCTGGCCCTCGCCGGTACGGCGCCGATGATCGAGCGCGGCCAGAATCGACGCGGCGATGAAGCGTGGCGAGACGTAGTCGGTGTAGGCGCTGAACGGACCGGCGGGCGGCCGGTCCGGCCAGCCGCCGAGGTTCGAGAAGCCCGAGATGGCGGCGGCGAGGTTGCCGTAGCCGGCGAAGGTCGCGAGCGGCCCCGTCTGACCCATGAGCGACGTCGAGAGCATCACGACGTCGGGCTTCACGGCGCGCAGCGTTTCGTAGTCGAGGCCCCAGCGGCGCATCGTCCCGGGTGCGAACGACTCGGTGACGACGTCGGCCCAGCGTACGAGATCGAGCACGACCTCGCGGCCCGTCTCCCGGGTGGGATCGAGCGTGACCATGCGCTTGCCGGTATTGAGGTTCTGGAAGCACCCGGAGTTCTCCGGTCCGAGCACGCCGGCGCGATACGGCGCCAGCGTGCGTGCGGTGTCGATCCGCCGCGTCGACTCGACGCGCACCACCGTCGCCCCGTAGTCGGCGAGGACGCGGGTCGCGGCCGGTCCCGCCATGACCCACATGAAGTCGAGCACCTTCACGTCGCTGAGGGCAGGGGTCGACATCAGACCACGCCGTCCCGCGCGAGCTGCGCGATCGTTCGATCGTCGAGCCCGAGCTCCCCCTGAAGGAGCTCCCGCGTGTGCTCGCCGACCGCGGGCGCACGTCGCGTGCTCCCGATGGGCGTGCGCCCGAACTTCGCGAACGGTCCGGGATAGCGGACGTCGCGGCCGAGCGCCGGATGCGGGATCGTCCGCCAGTAGTCGCGCGCGTGGAGCTGCTGGCTCGCGACCAGCTCGTCGATGGTGGCGACCGGCGCGATGAGGAGGTCGCGCTCGACCGCCGCGGCCAGGAGCTCTGCCTTCGTGCGCGCGCGCGTGAATTCGGCGACGACCTCCTTCACGCGTTCGAACTCGGCGAGCGGCTCGCGGCCCGAGACGAGGAGCTCGGTGTACGCCAGCCAATCCTTGTCGCGGGTCGCGAGGTCGCACCCGCCCTCGGCATGGATCCAGTGCATGAGGCGGCGCGAGAACTGGCCGATGGCCGACCCGAACAGGAACGTCACGGCCACGAATCCGTCCTTGGCGGGGAACAGCATCCGCAGCGTCAGTGCCCCGTGCTTGAGGCCACCGGCGCTGCGCCGGACCTGGGGCGCGCCCACCGCTTCGCAGAGGATGTAAGACTGGGTCGCGAGGGCGATCGCCTGCTGCGCCGAGACGTCGACGTGCTGCCCGCGACCGCTGCGCTCGCGCTCGTGGTGGGCAACCAGCGCCGCGACGGCGGCCTCGGCCGAAGCATGGAGGTACGCCTGCGGCACCGGCAGGCGAACCGGCGCGCGGTCGTCGTCGCCCTGCAGGAAGAGCGGTCCGCCAGCTGCAAGCAGCATGATGTCGCTCTCGGCCCACGACGCCTTGGGGCCGTCCTGACCGAAGGCGGAGATCGACACCGTCACGACCCGCGGGTTCGTCGCAGCGAGCGTGTCGTGCGCGAGCCCGAGGGCGGCGAGATCGCCCGGGCGTCCCGACTCGATCACGAAGTCGGCCCGGGAAACGAGCCGCAGCAAGAGATCGCGCCCGCGTGGCTGTGCGAGGTCCAGCGTGAGGCCGCGCTTGCCGCGCGCGTACGACCACCAGAAGAGCGAGCGCTCCGGGTGACGGACGTCGCCCGCGAACGGACCCAAGCGGCGGGCCGCCGACCCGTCCGGCGGCTCCACCTGGATCACGTCGGCGCCGAGGTCGGCGAGCATCTGCCCGCACAAGAGACCGCGGTGGTCGGTCAGGTCGAGGACCCGGTACGAGCCGAGCACGTGCGCCGAGGCTCGCGCCGTCAGGCCGCGCGCGATTCGACGGCGCGCTTGAACTCCTCGACCGAGTCGCGCAGCGCCTTCGCCTCGGCGAGGCTGCGGATGAAGCCGGGAACCCAGAAGCCGAGATCCACCAACTGCGAGCAGGTGGCTCTCACGCCCGCTGGCGTCTCGTCGAACTGGTAGGAGCCCTGGACGTCCTTCACGTCGCCCTCGACGAGGTGCCAGGTCGCGCCATGCGGGCGATCGTAGCTGTACTCGAGGACGTAGCGGATCGTCTTGATCCGCATGTCGAGCGTGAACTCGACGCGTCGCGCGAGGCCGTCGGGATAGCGGTCGAGCACGCGTGCCTTCTTGATCGGCGACGACCACGTCGGGTAGGTGTCGAAGTCGCTCAGCACCGCGAAGCACGCATCGACGGTTCCCGCGACGTTGGTCGAGTAGGACTGCCGGACCTCGCTCGTCACGCGTGCCCCATAACGGCTGCCATGCGGACCCGTCAAGCGCATGCGCGACCTCGAACATTCCGCCTGTCACGGGCCGGGTGATTCGGCTACACTTCGCCCGATGGCCGTTCGAACGATCGAGTGGCGCAACGGGACGGTGGTCATGATCGACCAGCGTCTGCTTCCGTCGCGCGAAGTGTACCGGGTCTACCGCGACTATCGTGAGGTCGCGCAGGCGATCAAGGACATGGTGATCCGCGGTGCGCCGGCGATCGGCGTCGCGGCGGCCATGGGCCTCGCGCTCGGGATGCGGACCGTGCGCGGGCGGAACCTCGACGCCACCTTCGAGCGCCTGTGCAAGACCTTCGCCGCCACTCGCCCCACGGCCGTGAACCTGTTCTGGGCAATCGAGCGGATGCGCGGCGTCTTCGCGGCCCACCGCGGCCGCTCCCTGGAAAAGCTGCGCTCCGTGCTCGAGCAGGAGGCGATCGCCGTCCACGACGAGGACATCGCCGCGAACCGTCGCATGGGCAAGCACGGCGCCGCCCTGGTGCCCGAGCACGCCACCGTGCTCACCCACTGCAACGCCGGAGCGCTCGCGACGGCCGGATACGGGACCGCGCTCGGCGTCATCCGCGCCGCGCAGGAGGCGGGCAAGCAGATCCAGGTGATCGCATGCGAGACGCGACCGTTCCTGCAGGGCGCGCGCTTGACGGCGTGGGAGCTGCGCCGCGATCGCATTCCGGTGACGCTCATCACCGACAACATGGCCGCACACATGATGCAGCGCGGGCTCGTCGACTGCGTGATCGTCGGCGCTGATCGCATCGCCGCCAACGGCGACGTCGCCAACAAGATCGGGACGTACGCGCACGCCGTGGTGGCCGCCCGGCACGGCATTCCATTCTACGTCGCGGCGCCGATGTCGACCATCGACTGGCACTGTCCGGCGGGCGCGCACATCCCCATCGAGGAGCGGTCGCCGCGCGAGGTGACGCACATGGGCGACCGCCAGCTCGCACCGAGCGGCGTGCGCGTGGCAAACCCGGCCTTCGACGTGACTCCCGCCGAGCTCGTGGCGGGGATCGTCACCGAGCTGGGTGTCGCGCGGCCGCCGTACCGCCGGAGCCTGGCACGCCTCGGACGCGCCGAGCCCGCTACCGCGGAGCGGCGCCCGAGCGTGCGCCGGCACCGACGCCGTTGACGCCGGCGCGCAGTCGGACGACCGCCATCGTGCTCGGCCTCCTCGTGGCCGCGAGGGCGGCGGCGATGGACGTCATCCCGATGACGCTCGACCGCGTCGTCGATCGATCAGGGCAGATCGTGCACGGCACCGTCACGAGCGTCGTCTCGGGGCGCGATGAGAGCGGGCTCCCGGCGACGTGGGTGTCCGTGGCCGTGATGGAGTGCCTGAAGGGCCAGGCGGCGGGGACGGTCACGTTCAAGCAGATCGGCGTCGCCGCGCCGCTCGCGGACGGCACGCTCCTGCGGATCCCCGGTCTGCCGCGTTACCGTGAAGGAGGCGAGTACGTCCTCTTCCTCCACGACGCGAGCGCGCGCGGCTTCACGAGCCCGGTCGGTTTCGAGCAGGGCGTGTACGACGTCGAGCGAAGCCGAGAGGGCACGTTCGCCCGTTCGAAGACGAAGGAGCGTCTGGCGCTCTCGGCGTTCCTCGCCGCCGTCCGCAGCCGGACGGCGCGCTAGGAAGAGATCGTGCGGCGTCTCGTCGCGATCTTCCTGATGCTCGCCTGCGCCCGCGGCGCTGCGGCGGCCGGCCCGCTGGTGGTGAACGGCGCCGGGGTCCCGCTGACGTGGGCGATCCGCCCGGTGCCGTTCAACCCCGATCGTGGCCCGCTGGGCTCGCTGTCGAACGAGGAGGCGGTCGCGCTGGTCGCGGGCAACTTCGCGGTCTGGGAGGCGGTGGCGTCTTCGTCGATCGCGTTCGCCAACGCCGGCGCGCTGCCGGTGAACGTGAAGGCCAGCAACTACGAGCAGTTCCTGGATCGTTGCGACGGCCTCAGCCCCATCATCTTCGACAACGACGGCGGCATAACGGACGACCTCCTCGGCGCCGGCGCCAGCAGCGAGGTCCTCGGCTTCGCCAGCCCCGAGTGCGGCGACGTCGCTGCGGGGACGATCACGGAGTCGATCGCGGTGCTGAACGGCCGGTGGATCGACGGCACGGCGAACGGCACCAACCCGGAGATCTCGCTCGAGGACTTCCGGTCGGTGTTCGTCCACGAGTTCGGTCACTTCTTCAACCTCGACCACTCGCAGATCGGGCGTGCGGAAGCGTTCGATGGCGACCCGTCGAACGACAGCGCGATCGCGACCATGTTCCCATTCCTGGTGAACGGCGTCGAAGCCGCCACGCTCGCACTCGACGACATCGTGTCGGTGTCGACGTTGTACCCCGCGCCGGGATTCGCGGAGAGCACGGGGCTCATCCGCGGGCAGGTGCTGCGCGCGAGCGGGGCGCCGTTCCAAGGTGCGTACGTCATCGCGCGCAACCTGGCCGATCCGCGGCACCTGGCCGTCGGCTACACGTCCGGCGCGCGCTTCGTGCCCGTCGCCGGCGGTACGGCGAACCCCGGCGGTCCGCCACCCGACGCGCTCCGAGGTGCGTTCGAGCTTCCGGGGCTTCCGCCCGGAAGCTACACGGTCGAGATCGAGCCCGTCGATCCCCGCTTCACCGGCGGCTCCAGCGTCGGACCCCTCGATCCGCCGGCGGTGCTTCCGGCGCCGCCCGAATTCTGGAACGGGCCGGACGAGGCGACGACGTCGCCGCCCGACGATCCGAGTGCGTCCACCGCGATCGTCCTCGGCCCCGGGGAAACCGTTGCGGGCATCGAGGTGCGCCTCAACGAGCCGGGCGTCGCAAACGACGGCTGCGACGCGCCGATCGTGATCCCCGGCATTCCGTTCACCGAGGTGCGCAGCGTGACCGACGCGACGACGTCGCTCGGGGACCCGCTTCAGTCGTGCACGACCGAGGGCCCGGCGCAGAATCTGGCCAGCGTGTGGTACCAGCTGACGGTCCCCGAGACTTCGCGCGTCGTGATCGAGACGGCGGGCAGTACCTACGACACGGTCGTAAGCGCGTACACGGGCGCGTGCGCGGCACTGGACGAGATCGCGTGCAGCGACGACACGATCACGACCGTGCAGTCGCGGCTCGACATCGACGTCGTCGCCGGGACGACCCTGCGCCTCGAGGTGACGGCCTACCACGAGGCCGCTGCCGAGACGTTGCACCTGGCCGTTCGCTACGGTTGCCCGCTTGGATCGGGCGCGTGCGACGACCGCGATCCCTGCACGACCGGCGACAGCTGTCGGGACGCCGTCTGCGTCGGGCCCACGAGCGCGTGCGATGACGACAACGCCTGCACGATCGACTTGTGCGACGAGAGCGGCGCCTGCAGCCACGGGCCGGCGAGCGGCTCGTGTGACGACGGCGATGCGTGCTCGGTCGACGATACGTGCGACGCTACGGTGTGTACGGGCGGACCTCGCGTCGACGCACCGGTCCTGGTGTCGCGCCTGCGCGAGACGTTCCCGACCGGATGCCACGCGACCTTCGCGCGCCTGGAGCACGTGGCCGCCCGTCGCTTCGAGCGCGCCGCGCGCGACGTCGAGAACGCGGCGCGCCGCAAGGGAGCGAAGCGTGCGCAGGCGTTCAGCCGCGCGCTGCATGCGCTCCGCTTCGCCCGACGGGCCGCGATGCGTCTCCGCCATCGCGGCGCCGCGGGCTGTGGCTCGTCGCTCCTGCGCCGCGCGGAGCTCGCGCGGGCGCAGCTC